>Ga0207678_10002178_pt1 | contig 17705 bp, 15 predicted proteins | sample KBSC63metaG_FD_184319 | JGI IMG/M metagenome (GOLD analysis project Ga0207678, IMG submission 184319) | Corn rhizosphere microbial communities from Kellogg Biological Station, Michigan, USA - KBS C6-3 metaG (SPAdes) (version 2) | ecosystem: Host-associated > Plants > Roots > Rhizosphere > Soil ...
CCGCAATCCTTGCGGCCAGGAGACGGGCTGCCTTGGCAGTTGCTAGCGGCCTACGGCGTAGCCCTGCATGCCGCGGGGGTTGGCGGCGGCGTACAGGATGCCGTCGCGGCGGGCTACCGCGCTGATCCGGCCCAGGGACCAGGCCGGGCGGACGTTGACCAGGTGGCCGCGGCGGCGGAGGTCCTCGATCACCGGGTCGCCGATCCGCGACTCGACGTCCAGGGCCAGGGGGTGGGCCTGGCGCGGGTAGAACGACGACGGCATGTGCGCGGAGTGGAACGAGGGGAAGTCGATCGCCTGCTGCAAGTTCATGCCGAACGTGAGGTGGTTGAGGAAGAACAGCAGGGACCACTGATCCTGCTGGTCGCCGCCTGGCGTGCCGAACGCGAGGTACGGCTCGCGGTCCCGCAGCGCCAGGCTCGGGCTGAGCGTGGTGCGCGGCCGCTGGCCCGGCGCGAGGGTGGCGGGCAGCCCGGGGGTGAGGGTGAACATCTGTGCCCGGGTGCCGAGGCAGAAGCCGAGGCCGGGGATGACCGGCGAGGACTGCAGCCAGCCGCCGCTCGGCGTGGCGGACACCATGTTGCCGAACCGGTCGGCCACGTCGAGGTGGCAGGTGTCCCCGGCCCGGTGGCTCGACGCGGTCTTCGGGTCCGGCCCGCTGGTCCGCATGGTCGGCTCCCCGGTGCCCGGGTCCAGCACCCGCGCCGGCGGCTCCACGTCCATGACCGGCGACACGCTTCCGTCGTCGCCGGCGCCCCTGAACGCGCCGGTGACGAAGTCCGGCAGCCGGGGCGGCCGGCCGTCCGGGGCGCCGGGGCGCAGCCCGGCCGACGCCTCCGGTCCCACCAGGCGGCGCCGCTCGTCGGCGTACCCGGCGGACAACAGCGCCTTGACCGGCACGTCGGCGACGTCGGGGTCTCCGTACCAGGCTTCCCGGTCGGCGAACGCGAGCTTGCCGCATTCGGTCACCGTGTGCACGAAGTCCGCGGTGCCCGGGCCCATGGCCGCCAGGTCGAAGCCGTCGAGCAGCGCGAGTTGCTGCAGGAACACCGGGCCCTGCCCCCACGGCCTGGTCTTGCACACGGTCAGCCCGCCGAACTCGTAGGTCAGCGGCTCTTCGAGCCGAGGGTGCCAGCCGGCCAGGTCGGCGTAGGACAGCAGCCCGCGGTGCGGCTGGCCGGTCACGTCCATGACCTCGGCGGACGCGAGGTAGACCGCGATGGCCTCGGCCACGAAACCCTCGTAGTAGGCCCGCCTGGCCGCCTCGATCTGCTCGTCGCGGTCCTGGCTGGCCGCTTCGGCCTCGTCGAGGATGCGCTGGTAGGTGCCGGCCAGCGCGGGGTTGGCGAACCGCGAGCCGGGCGCGGGGACACCTCCGCCGGGCAGGTAGACCTCGGCCGAGCTAGGCCAGTGATCACGGAACAGTTCGGCCACGCTGGCGATCCCCCAGCTGATCGCCGGCACCAGCGGGTATCCGCTGGCCGCGTAGCCGATCGCGTAGCCCATCACGTCCCGCAGCCGGAGCGAGCCGAACTCCCTCAGCATCAGCATCCAGGCCCCGAACGAGCCGGGCACGCAGGCGGCGAGCAGCCCGCTGCCGGGCACCAGGTCGAGCCCGAGGCCGGCGAAGGCCTCCAGCGTGGCGGCGGCGGGGGCGGTCCCCTGGCCGCAGAGCACGAAGGTCTCGCCGCGGCCGGCGTGGTGGGCGATGACCGGGACCTCGCCGCCCGGGCCGTTCAGGTGCGGCTCGACCACCTGGAGCACGAGCCCCGCGGCGACAGCCGCGTCGAACGCGTTGCCGCCGTGCTCCAGCACCGCCATCCCGGCCGCCGAGGCGAGCCAGTGCGTCGAGGCCACCATGCCGAACGTGCCCGCGAGTTCCGGCCTGGTCGTGAATCCGGGAGTGTCGGCCATGACCCGATCCTCTCATCTGGCACCGGCGGGGCGGCCCAGTGTGCTGGCCGCCGCCGGTCCGTTCCGGCCAGAGAATCCAGGGCACCACGCCCTGATAGCGTCTCCCGCATGGACCTTTCCCCGCGGGTGCGCGCCGTCTGCGACCTCGACGTGTCCGAGGCCCGCGAGTTCGCGGGCCGGCACGAGTACGACGGCAAGCCGCAGGACCTGTCCCCCGCCGGGGTCCGCGCCGGGCTGGCCCGGCTGGAGGAGGCCCGGTCCCGCAGCGGGCCGCTGCCGGACCCGCACGACGAGGCGCACCTGTCCGCGGCCGAGGAGCTGAAGCGGGTCACCTTCGCCCGGCTCGAACTACACCGCAAGAACCCGCTCTTCCACCTCGGCGAGCTGGACCTGTCCTGCTACGACCGGGACTACGCCCCGCAGCAGGAGCGGGACGCCGCGCGGGCCGCGCACCTCGCCGCCTGGCCGCAGGCCGCGGACGCGGCCGTCGAGTCGCTCGACCAGGTCGCTGCCCCGGTGGCGGAGGCGCTGCTCGGCGGCATCCGCGGCCTGGCGGCCGGGCTCACCGCGGGAACGAGCGGCGGTCCCGGGGAGGAGACCCTGGCCGCGGCGCGGGCCGCGCACGCACGGCTGGTCGCGCACGTCGAACGCGCGGCGGCGCAGGGCGACCCCGACCCGGCGCTCGGCGGGCCGGCGCTCGCCGCCCTGATGGGCGAGGCCGAGGCGCTGCCGGTCGACCTGGGCCGGCTGGCGGAGCAGGCCGACGCCGAACGGGACCGGCTGCACGCCCTGCTGGCCGACTGGTGCGCCCGGATCGACGCGGGTCGGCCAGCGCTCGAGGTGGCCCGCGAACTGGTCCGGGATCACCCGGACGGGGACGGCGTGATCGACTCGGCCAGGATATGGACCGAACGGGCCATCGCGTTCACCCGCGACCATGACCTGGTGCCTTACCACGACGGGGTGTGCCTGGTCGGGCCCGCGCCCGAGTCACGGCGATGGGCCACGGCGATGCTGTCGTGGGCCGCGCCCGGCGAGCCGGACGGGCCGTCGTGGTACCACATCACGCCGCCGGATTCGTCCTGGCCTCAGCGCGATCAGGAGGAATGGCTGGAGATGTTCAGCCACACCACGCTGCCCGGCATCACGGTGCACGAGGTGGCGCCCGGGCACTTCTCCCACGGCCGTGCGCTGCGGCACGTGACGTCGGAGGTCAGGCGGACCCTGCAGTCCAGCGCGTTCATCGAGGGCTGGGCCCATTACGGCGAGGAACTGTGCGTGGAAGAAGGGTTCGGCGCCGACGACCCGCGGATCCCGGTCGGGGTCTGGCTGGAGGCGCTGGTCCGGGTGACCCGGCTGGCGTGCGCCATCGGCGTGCACACGGCCGGGATGACGGTCGGCGACGCGGCCCGCCGGTTCGAGGCCGACACCCACCTGTCCGGACCCGGGGCGCTGTCCGAGGCCCGGCGGGCCGCCTTCGACCCGACCTACGGCCGGTACACCTGGGGCAAGCTGGAGATCCTCAAGCTGCGCGAGCGGGCCAGGAAGGACTGGGGCGCCGGCTTCACCCTGCAGCGCTTCCACAAGGCCATGCTCGACCTCGGCTCCCCGCCGATCGGCCTGCTCTCTACTGCCCTCGACCGGGGCTAACATGTGATCGTGCGCAGACTGACGCCGGTGCTCCGGATCGCGGGCGCGGCCCTGCTGGCGGCGCTCCTGGTGACCGGGTGCGCCTCGGCCGGGGCCAGTTCGTCGATCGCCATCGCCAGCGCGTACGTGCCGCAGCCGACGACGCCGGGCACGACGGTGGCGTACCTGGAGATCCGCAACAACGGCCCGGCGGACAAGCTGCTCTCGGCGCAGGTCAGCGTGGGCGGCACGGTGCAGTTGCGGGCTCCGGCGGGACGGCATGCGGGAGCCATGACCATGCGCACGGTGCGGGACATCCCCATCGCGGCCAACGCGATGACCCGGCTCAACCCGATCTCCTACCATCTGCTGATCACCGGGGCCGGGACGATGCACGATGGCAAGGACATCATGCTGCGGCTGACCTTCGCCAACGCCGGCACGGTCACGGTCATCGCGATGGTCACCAACCCGCAGACGGGCGGCAGCAGCTACTTCCTCAACTGACCGGGCCGGCTCCGGCCACCGGGGCGGCGGGTGCGGCCCGGCGGGTCAGCGGCATCTTCTCCCGGGTCTGGTCGTCCTGCGGCGTGTAGACGACGATGCGCGCCTCGGGCATGGCCGGCACCTGGAGCTCGCTCACGGCCAGGCACAGCGTCCCGGCCTGCGGGTGCAGGTAGGTGAGGGTGCGCGGCTCGGGGTCGGCCACCTCGTGCCGGGCCCACAGGTCGGCGAACTCGCGGCTCAGGCTGGCCAGCCGGCGGATGTCCTCTTCCCAGTCCGGGTCGCCGATGTGCCGGCTGTACGCGGAGCGCATCCGGGCCACCAGGTAACGGACGTGAGCCTCGTACTCGGGGAATTTGCCCCGGGCGGTGGGCTCGGTGATGCAGCACCACAGGGTGTTCTTGTGCACGCACGGCATCGTGTGCCATTCCCAGAACAGCTCCTCGGAGGCGCTATTCGACATCAGCATGTCGTGCCGGCCGTTGAGCAGCGACGCCGGGAGCGGGTCCAGCGAATTGACGATCTCGCGGATGGCGTCCGGGACCGCCCGGCCCGCGCACTCGCTGCGCAGCGGTGTCGCCTCGGCCAGCCGGTACAGGTGTTCCCGCTCCGCCCGGTCCAGCCGCAGCGTGCTGGCCACCGCGTCGAGCACCTGGGTGCTGGCGTTGATCTGACGTCCCTGTTCCAGCCAGGTGTACCAGGTGACGCCGACGCCAGCCAGCAGCGCCACTTCCTCGCGCCGCAGCCCCGGCGTACGGCGCCGGGAACCGGGCGCCATGCCGAAATCGCCCGGGCTGAGCCGGGCCCGCCGCGCCTTCAGGAACTCGCCGAGCTCGGCCCGCCGTCGCTCACCTACCCGCCGGCGTTCGCCTGGCCGCCGCTCCTCGCCCGCCCGGCGTGCCCCGTCCTGCCGCGCTGGCCCGTTCTTCGTCTCGTACGTGACCAAGGCCTCTTCCCATCACAAAATCTGCCCCTGTTCAACTTAGCGGTCACCACTGACATTCCGGTGATGACATCGGGCGGGAGCTTGTGATGGGGCGCGAGGGAAACGGCGGACCCCCGGGGGAAAACGGCGGGCCCCGGGAAAACGGCGGGCCCCGGGGGGAATGGTCTCGGGAACCGGGGCCCGCCCATGAAGCGACTGTGCCAGGCCGTCTTTGAACGATGCTGCAACGGTGCTGGAACGGCCGGCCGCGCCGCTGGTCAGGCGGTCCAGGCCAGGGGCAGGCGCTTGACGCCGCGCTGGAAGTTGGAGCGCAGGTAGGACGGCGGCCCGGCCGCTTCGAGCCGGGACGTGCGGGCCAGCACCTCGGCGAACAGGGCGCGCATCTGGGTGCGGGCCAGGTGAGCGCCGAGGCAGAAGTGCGGTCCGTGCCCGAACACCAGGTGCGGGTTGGGCTGGCGGCGGATGTCGAACCGCCCGGGATCGGCGAAGACGGCCTCGTCACGGTTGGCCGAGGTAAAGGAGACCACGACCTTGTCTCCCGAACGGACGGGCTGGCTGCCGATCTGACAGTCTTCCGCCGCCGTCCGGCGGAAGGTCATCACCGGCGTCCACCAGCGCAGCATCTCGTCGGCCGCCACCGGCAGCAGGTCCGGGTCGGCGCGCAGCTTGTCCTGGGCGGCCGGGTGCTCCAGCAGCGCGATGCACGCGCCGGGCAGCCCGTTGCGCAGGGTCTCGTTGCCGGCCACGGCGAACAGCCAGAACATGTTCTCGAACTCGGCCACCGTGACCCGGGCGCCGCCCTCGTCCGACTGGGCCAGCAGGATCGACATCACGTCGTCGCCCGGCCGGCGGCGTTTCTCCTCGGCGAGCAGGTGGGCGTAGGCGTACAGGTCCGGCATCCCCTCCCGGGTGCGCGGGTCGGGCATCCGCCCGCCGGGGCCGGGGGCGGGGCGCTGGGCGAGGGCCTCGCGGGCCATGGCCGTGCCGGCGGCCGGGTCGAATTCGGCCGAGGAGGCGTAGTCGGGATCCTGGTAGCCGATCACCCGGTTGGACCAGTCGAACAGCAGCCAGCGGTCCTGCTCGGGCACGCCCAATACGTCGGCCAGGGCGAGCAGCGGCAGGTCGGCGGCCACGTCCTTGGCGAAGTCGCATTCGCCGCGCGGGCCGGTGAACACGCGGTCGCAGATGGCCCGGGCGTGACCGCGGATGCGGTCCTCGAGCCTGGCGACCGCCCGCGGCGTGAACGACCGGCTGAGCAGCCGCCGCAGCCGGGAGTGATCCGGCGGGTCCATGTTGAGCATCATCCGGCGGACGTAGCTCAGCGCCCCTGGCGTGGCCGGATCCCGGATCTGGGTCGCGCCCAGCGCGGAGGAGAACAGGTCCGGCCGCCGCAGCACCGATTCCACGTCGGCGTGCCTGAGCACCAGCCAGAACCCCGGTCCCTCCGGCCAGCCGAGCACCGGGATCTCGGGGACCCACGCCACCGGGGTGTGGCGCCGCAGCCGGGCCAGCGCCTCGAACGGCACGCCGCCGGTGTAGGTGGCGGGATCGAAGACGACCTCGGTGTCGGGGCGGGCCCGGCCGGCCGGTGGCGCCATCAATCGCGTCCCAGGAACTCCTCGATCGAGGTGGCGAGCGACACCGGCGACTCGAACATCGGGTAGTGCCCGGCGTCCGGGAGGATGGTCATCTCGGCCTCGGGGAAGCAGACCAGCCAGGTCTTCTCCATCACGTCGGCGGACAGGGCCGGGTCGTTCACTCCCACGATCACCTTGACCGGCGTACTGGTATCCGGCTGGACCTTGCCTGAGAAATCCGTCTTGGCCCAGGCGTGCAGGTACGCGGCGAACGCCGCCTGGTTCGAGTTCTCCAGCGAGTGCCGGACCACGTGGTTGATGAAGGTCGCGGTCAGCTTGCTGCCGGTGGTGAAGTCGATGATCGCGGCCCGGTTGCCGGCGTTGGCCGCCGCGCCGGAGAACAGTTCCCAGCCCTGCTCGTCCATTGGCACCGCGCCGGGGGGTACCGGGTTGAGGCCGACCAGCTTGTCCAGCCGGTCCGGGGCCTGCAGCAGCATCTGGTGGGCTACCTTCGCGCCCATCGAGTGCCCGATCACCGAGAACCGGTCCCAGCCGAGTTCGCCGGCCAGGGCGATCGCGTCGGCCGCGGCCTCTTCCATGGTGAACTCGCCGGAGACCTCCTGGCGGCCGCCGTAGCCGCGCAGGTCCATGAAGGCGTAGGTATAGGTCGAGCGGTCGAGGAAGTCCGGCAGCGAGCCCCAGCCCCGGGCCGAGCCGAACCAGCCGTGCACGGCCAGCACGTGGCGGTCACCCGACCCGATGCTTACGAGAGAACTCGTCATGCCGACCTCCGGTTGTCATCCTCGGTTGCTTAGCGACCGACTCTAGCGAGCAGGTACCGCGTCCGCCATGGCTGGCTGCGATGCAAGGCCGACGGTCGGGTCGTCGGCGCCGCGGATGACCAGCAGCGCGTAGCCCAGCACCGTGCCGCCCACTGCGATCAGGGCGCCGGGGGCGCCGAGCAGCGCGGCGAGCCCGGGGGCGATGACCGAGCCGACGACGATCCCGGCGATCGCGGCGGGAAACGCGATGCCGTAGGCGCGGCCGAACACGTCCTCGTCGAGTTCGCGCTGCAAGGTGGTGTCGGTGAGGATCTCGACCAGCAGGGCGCCCATACCGGTCAGCCCGGTCAAGACGATGGCCGCGGCCGGCCAGCGGACCACCGCGAGCAGCAGCGTCGGTGCGCCGGCCAGCGCCAGCGCGGCGGCCAGCACCGGACGGGACGGCAGGCGGCTGACCCGGCCGGCCAGCGCGGTACCCAGCAGTCCGCCCGCTCCGATGGCGGCGAACAGATAGCCGTAACCTTGCGCACCCAGCCCGACCTGACGGGAGACCAGGAGCAGCAGCACGGTCTGGGCGCCGTAGAGCACGCTGCACATCGCGTCGGCGCCAACCAGCCGCAGCGCGGCGCGGTGGGCGCGCAGCGCGGCCGCGCCCTGCGCCACCTCGCGGAGCAGCCCGGCGGGACGGTCCGCGGCCCGACGGGGCCGGAACGGATTCGGGTCGCCGTCGGCGCGGATGGCCAGCACGGCCAGCGCGGACAGCCCGAAGGTCAGCGCGTTCAGCGCGAACGCGGACGCGGGTGACCCGAGGAGCAGCAGCACGCCGCCGAGCGCGGGGCCGAGGACGATTCCGGCACCGGTGACGGCGGAGCGGGCCGCGTTGGCGCCGGGTAGGTCGGCGTCCTCGACGACGTGCGGCGTGACCGCGGCCACGCACGGTATGTACGGGGCGGCGGCGGCCGTCGCGGCGGCCGCGATCACCGGGGCGAGCACGATGGGCAACTGGAACGCGGCCACCGCGGCCAGCAGGACCATGAGCCCCATCCGGGCCAGGTCGCACATGATCATGATGCGACGCCGGTCGAACCGGTCGGCCAGCACGCCGCCCAGCGGACCGAGCACCACGACCGGCACGACCCGGGCGGCCGTGGTGACGCCCGCCCACAGCGCCGAGTGGGTCCGGTCGTAGACCAGCACGACCAGGGCCAGGTTGTAGAGCCAGTCGCCGATCTGGGATACGGCCAGGGCGGACAGGAGCCGGCGGAAGTCCGGGTAGCGCAGCGCGGAGCGGATGGTGCCTGAGGGCGCGTTGGTTAGGTTCATGCCCTCCACGGTCGGGCTAAGGGGCCGGCCGGCACATCGGCGTGCCGCCGTAGCCGACCGGGTCCTGGCGCTTATCTTTCCCGGGACAGCGCCCTAGCCGGCCCGGCGAGGCGCTTAGAACCACCCCATCCGGGTGATGGCGCATCCCGCCCTCAACAGCGACAATGGGATACGTGGGCAATTCTCTGACCGCATCCCTGACCGAGCTGATCTTCATCTCGATCGTCCCGACCGCCCTGCTGGCCGGGTGGCTGATCGCGATCTTCCGGGCCACCCGGGACTACGACCGGCGCTAGCCGGTCACGCCGAGGCGGTGCGCTACCGCGGCCGCCTCTACCCGGCTGTCCACTCCGAGCTTGGCCAGGATGTTGGACACGTGCACGCTGGCCGTCTTCGGGCTAATGAACAAGGCCCCGGCGATCTGGGGGTTGGACCGGCCCGCGGCCAGCAGCAGCAGGATCTCCCGCTCGCGCTCGGTCAGCCCGAACCGGGCCAGTGGATCCTGGGCCGCCGGACGGACCGCGGCCGCCTCCGGCTCGTCCAGGCTCAGCCGGGTCCGCCGGGCCAGGGCGGCGGCTTCCGCCGCGATGGGCGCCGCGCCGACCCGGCTAGCCACGGCGTGGGCCTGGCGCACACTACGGCCGGCGGCCTGCCGGTCACCCGCCGCCGCGGCCACCTCGGCGAGCCGCAGCCAGGCGTAGGCCAGCGGATAGGGCTCGGCCGCCGTCTGCCACGCCTCGGCCGCCGCCTGCCACGCGGTGACGTCGACCTCGCCCGTAGCGCGCACGAGTTCCGCGGTGACTAGCGCCCGGTAGCCGCGCGACGCGGCGTTGGGTGCGGTCAGATCCGCGGCGAGCGAAGCCAGCTTCTGGTACCGGGCCGCGGTACCGTCCGGGACCTCTTCCCGCCGGTCACGAGCGCGGGTGGCGCCGTCCGCTTCGGTCCTGCAAGCCAGCCACAGCACCGGCCAGACATAGCGGCCTGACATCGCCCCGCCGTAGTCCGTCAGCCCGTCGGCGGTGAGGCGGCGGGCCGCATCCAGGTCGCCCCGGCCGAGCGCGACCAGCGCATCGGCGTACAGCAGGGTAAGGGCGTACTGCTCGTCGCGGGTCTGGCCGAGGGCCCGCCGCGCGGCGCGCACGTCGGTGTCGGCGTCCTGGTAACGTCCGGTCATCGCGGCCAGCTCGGCGCGCAGGAGCAGCACGGTGGCGGCGAAGACGCCCTCCGGCATGGCGTTCACCGCCTGGGTGGCCAGGTGCCCGGCCTCGGTCCAGCGGCCCAGGCGGAGCAGGCTCTCAGCCAGGTTGCCGGCCAGGAAGGCACCCAGGGACCGGGCCAGCCCGACGCGGTCGGCCAGCGCCATCCCCTCACGGGCCGCGTCGGCCGCCTCCTGGTGCCGGCCGAGGAGCTCCAGCACGTCGGAAATGTTCACGTAGGCGCGCAGTGCGGTGAAGTGTGCGCCGATGTCCGTGGCCAGGGCCAGACCCGCCCGGAGGTCGTCAAGACCGGCGTCGTCCGCGCTCAGGTAGCCCCGGGCCGAGCCGAGGGTGATGGACGAGTCGGCCTCCTGCTGGACCGCGCCGACCTCGCGCGCGGCCTGCACCGCGCGGGCGGCGAGGCTCATCGTGGCGTCCATGTCGTTGGCGCGCCAGACGGACATGGCCAGCGAGGACAGGACGACCGCATGCGCCCTGGTTACCTGGTCGGCGGGCAGGAGGGCGAGCGCCTCCTCCAGGGCGGCGATCGCCTCAGGCTCGCGCCCGGTGTCCCGCAGGGTGCGCGCGCGCCGGTCGAGCACCAGCGCACGCCGGACGGCGTCGCCCTCGGCCGGGAGTCCGGCCAGGGCCTGGTCGAACAGGGACAGCGAGCGGTCGATGGCGCCCGCCTGGTAGGCGGCCTCGCCGGCCAGGCTCGCCACCTCGGCCTGGTCCAGGCCGGTGCGCTCCTCCGCGTCGGGGACCCGGGGCCAGATCTCCAGCGCCCGCTCCAGGTGGCGCTGCGCCTCGGCCGGGGCGAACGTGATGAGCGCGTGCCGGGCCGCGGCGATCGAGGCGGGCAGGGCGCGCGGCAGGTCCAGGGCCGCGTACCAGTGGTGGGCCAGGGCGGCGGGCACCGCGGCGCCTGCCGAGTCGACCTCTGTGCCGGCCAGGTCCGGGTCGCGGGTGAGCGCCTCGCCGTAGGCGGCGTGCAGGCCGCCGCGCTCGCCCGGGAGCATGTCCTCGTAGACCGCGTCCCTGGTCAGCGCGTGCCGGAACGCGTAGCTCCGGCCGGTGTGGTCGACCACGAGCAGGTGGCTCTCGACCGCCTCGCGCAAGCCGGCGTAGAACTCCGCGTCTGCGACCCCCGCCACCTCGGCGAGCAGTTTGTCGGGCACGCTGCGGCCCGCGACCGCAGCCGTCCGCAGCAGCCGCTGCGCCTGCGGGCTCAGCGCGTCCACCCGGCTCAGCAGCACATCCGCCAGGGACGGGGGAAGATCAGCCGGGTCGCCGCCGCCGCGCACCAGGCCGGCCAGTTCCTCCACCAGGTAGGCGTTGCCGCCGGACCGGTCGAAGACCAGGTCGACGAGCCCGGCGGCGGGTTCGGTGCCGAGGATCGCGCCGAGCTGGGCGGCGACCTCCCCGGGCTCGAACCGGCGCAGTTCCACGTGCTGGACCGTGCGGAGCCGGTCCCAGCTGGCGATCAGCGGCCGCAGCGGGTGGCGTCGGTTCAGTTCGTCGGACCGGTAGGTGGCCAGCAGCACGACCCGGACCCCGCGCAGCGACCTGATCAGGAAGGCGACCAGCTCCCGGGTGGACTGGTCGGACCAGTGCAGGTCCTCGAGCACCAGCAGCAGCGGCCGCCTGGCACTGAGCCGGCCCAGCAGCCCGAGGACCAGCTCGAGCAGCTGGGATACCTGGACCCCATCGGCGGCCGGCTCGGCGGCCCCTCCCGGGTCGAGCTCGGGCAGCAGGCGGCCCAGGCCGCGCCGGGCCGGGCCGAGCACGTCGGTCAGCTCTGTCCGCGCCGTGGTGCGCGCCAGCGTGCGCAGCGCGTCGATGAGCGGGGCGAGCGGCAGGCCTTCCGCGCCGAGCTCGACGCAGTGGCCGGCCAGGATCGTGAACCCCGAGTCGGCCGCCTGCCCGGCCAGCTCCGTAACCAGGCGGGTCTTGCCCACACCAGCCTCGCCCGCCACGATCGCGAACCCCGGCTCGCCGTCAGCGGCGCGCTCAAGCAATGCCGTCAGCGACGCGATCTCCTCACGCCGCCCGACGAAGACCGGGCTCTGCATCGGCTGGCTCATACCCTGCACGGTGCCACAACCGGGCCGGGCGCGGGAACCGGGTACTGGCAACACCAGGATCAGCAGGCTCTTAGTACGCGGGGCCGCCAGGACTGAGCCTGGTGATATGACCACGACAACTAATTCGCTGGCGCGGGAGCAAGCCGCGGGGGTAGCGCGCGGCCGCTGGCTGATGCTGATCGTGCTGCTGGCCGGGCAGTTCATGGCGCTGCTCGACGTCACGATCGTCAACGTGGCGATGCCCACGATCGGCCGTACGCTGCACGCCACGGGGGCCGAACTCCAGCTCGTGGTGGCCGGTTATACCGTCAGCTACGCGATGATGCTGATCACCGGCGCGCGAATGGGTGACTTGTTCGGCCGGCGCCGGATGTTCCTCATCGGCGTCCTCGTCTTTACCGTCGCGTCGCTGGCCTGCGGCATCGCGCCCGGGATCGAGATCCTCATCGCCGCCAGGTTCGTCCAGGGCGCAGGAGCGGCGGCGATGATTCCGCAGATCATGAGCGTCATCCAGGTGCGGTTCAGCGGTGCGGCGCGCGCCCGGGCGCTGAGCGCGTACACGGCCGTGCTGTCGTCGGGTTTCGTCGCCGGACAGGTCGTCGGCGGGGTGCTGGTGACGGCGAACCTGTTCGGCCAGTCCTGGCGCCCGGTGTTCCTGGTCAACGTGCCGATCGGGCTGGCCGTACTGGCCCTGGTGCCGCTGGTGATGCCCGCCGACGAGCCTGGCCAGCACCGCCGGCGGCTGGACCTGACCGGGCTGGCCATCGCGGTGCCCGCGGTATTCCTGATCGTGCTGCCGCTGATGCTCGGGCACCAGGAGGACTGGCCCGGATGGATCTTCGCGTGCATGGCCGGCGGCGTGGTCCTGGCGGCGGTGTTCGCGGGAGTGGAACGGCGGATCGCGGACCGGGGCGGCGATCCGCTGCTGAACCTGGCGGTGCTGCGCGCGCCCGGCCTGGTACCCGGCCTGGCCGCGGTGGCCGTGCTAATGATCACCTACGGCGGCTTCCTGTTCAGCTTCGCGCTGCACCTGCAGGCCGGGCTGGGCGACAGCGCGCTGCGCGCCGGTCTGACGTTCGCGCCGTGCGCGGTGGTCTTCGGGCTGTGCGGGTACTTCTGGCGGCGGCTTCCTTCCGGGCTGCATCACCTGATCGCCCCGCTGGGGTGCCTGGTGGCGGTGGGTGGCTACGCCTGGGTGGCGCTCGTCCTGCGCTCCGGCGGGCAGGGCGGCCCGCTGCTGCAACTGGCGCTCGTCGTCACCGGGGCCGCGCTGGCACTCGGCTTCAGCCCGCTGGTGACGCACGCCCTGGTGCGAGTGCCGCTGGCGCAGGCCGCCGACGCGAGCGGGCTGCTCACCACGACGATCCAGCTCGGCCAGGCCGTCGGGGTGGCGACGTTCGGCAGCCTGTTCCTGACCCTGGACTCGGCCCCGGGACCTACGGTGTCCGGGCGCGCGCTGGCGGTGACGTTCGGCTGGCTGGCGGCGGCGATGGTGCTCGCGGTGGCCGCGGGGATCCCGCTGGCCCGGACGGTAGCGGCGGCCGGCGGACGTCCGGGGTGAGGGGCCTGCGGAGGGAGAGCGCGGCCAGGACGGTGGCGGCGCCCGCGACCGCCATCGCGGCCGCGGCGCCGAGGGGCCCGGCCAGCGCGCCCGCCAGCGCGGGGGTCAGGCCCTGCCCGGCCATCGTCCCGGTGGCGCCGAGGCCGAACCCCTGTCCGCGCTGCCCTTCGGGCAGGCTGTCGAGGAAGGCCTGCTGGATGCCGATCTGGTAGGCGAATCCGCCGCCGCAGGCCAGCAGGGCCAGGCAGGCCAGCGGCAGCGGAGGACGGAACACCAGCGCGAGCAGCGGCACGCCCATGGCCGCGGCCAGCGGGAACGCCAGCCGCGTGCGCGTGCCCGGCGCGCAGAACCGGCCGACGAGCAGGTCACCGAGCAGCATCCCGGCCGGCATCGCGGCGAGCAGCGGCGCGGCGGCGCTGGCCGGTCGGCCCAGTGACCCGTTGTACGGCACGATCAGCGACTCGGCGCCGGCCACCAGCCAGGCGGGCAGCCACTGCGCGAGCAGCAGACCCCGGACCGTTCGGTCCCTGAACAACGCGACGTTGCCGGCCACCGTGGCCCGCACGATGCCGCGAGCCGGGCCCTGGGGCGCCCGCGCGGCGCGGCGCCGCAGGCCCAGCCGGGTGATGACGGCCGCGATCACCAGCGCCCCGCCCGCGGCCAGCAGCAGCCAGCGCACCGGCACGGCGGCCAGCACCACGCCACCCACGCCCAGCCCGGCGATCTGGCTGCCCGCACCGGTCAGGTTGAAGACCGAGCGGCCGAGGACGTAGCGGTCCCCGTCGAGTACCTCGGGCAACAGGCCGGAGATCGCGGCGGTGAACACCGGGGCGATCGCCGCCGCCGCGGCGACCAGGGCCAGCATGACCGGGACCGGCAACGCCGGCCACAGGCCTATCACCAGCCCGGGCGCGGCGCGGGTCAGCAGGCCCGTCCCGATGACCAGGCGAGACGGCAGCCGGTCGGCCAGCGCGGTGAACAGCGCGCCGCCGACGGCCTGCGGTGCGAAGCCCATGCTGAACGCCAGCGCGGTCAGGAACGCCGACCCGGTCTGGGCGAAGATCAGCACCGACAGGCCGAGGAGCTCGAACTGGAAGCCGAGCACGTACATGGTCATCCCGGCGAACAGCACCCGGAACTCTCCGGCCGCAAACACCGAGCGGTACGTGGTCCGGCCCGGCGGTGGTTCGGGCCGGGCCTCGGCTGCGGTGGTGGCGGTCATGAACGCCATGGTGCGGGCTACGTGCCGCCGGGAGTACTCTTTCGCCTCAGGACGAAAGCTGGTGCGCTGTGGTGCTGCGGATCGAGGTACACAACGAGGACCTGACCATGAGCCGGTTCGCGTTGTCGCCGCTGTGGGAGCTGACCCAGGCGCTGCGCCTGCTGGCCAGCGAGCCGCGCCAGCGGGACCGGGCGGTGCTCCGCCCGTGGCTGCTCCGCGCCCGCGACCGGTACGGGGCGCTGGCCCGCGAGACGGACCTCGGCGTGATCGACGCGCTGAACCCTCCCGGCTGGGGCGCCGACTTCCTGGCTCCCGTCCCGGCGAGCGTGCACACCACCATCGGCGACCTGCTCGACCAGGTCCGGTCGACACCCGCGGACCAGGCGCAGCGCGAGGTCGCGGTGGCGCTCGGCCGGCAGCCGCGGGTCGATCCCCGCGTCGAGCGCATCCTGACCAGCGACCAGGTGGCCGGGTACGTCGCCGACGTGCTGGCCGCCGCCTGGCGGGCGCTGCTCGAGCCGGAATGGCGCACGCTGCGCGCCATCTTGGAACGTGACGTGGTGTACCGCGCCGGGCAGCTCGCGTCGAAGGGCTGGGCCGCCGCGCTGACCGACCTGCACGCCGACCTGAGCTGGCGCCAGGGCCGGATCGAGCTGAGCCGCTGGCCCGCCGAGGACGAAGCCGACCTGGGCGGGCGCGGCCTGCTGTTCATCCCCACGGTCTTCGGCTGGCCCCGGATCTCGCTGAGCCTCGATCCGCCGTGGCCGCCGGCCCTGATCTACCCGGCGCGGGGGGTCTCCGCCCTGTGGGAACAGCCGGGCCGGGCCGGGTCCGGCACCGCGCTGCACCGGCTCCTCGGCGGCTCGCGCGCCGCCATCCTGCTCGCGCTCGAAGATCCGGCCAGCACCACCCAGCTGGCCGGGACGCTGGGCCAGTCGCTCGGCGGCATCGGGGACCACCTGGCCGTGCTGCGCGAGGCCGGGCTGGTGGCCAGGGCCAGGTCCGGGCGGTCGGTGCTCTACCGCCGCACGCCGGTCGGGGACGCGCTGGCCGCCGCCGAGCTCTAGGTCCGCCCGCGGCAGCGTGCCCTAGGGGAGGGCGACGAGCAGCACCGGTACGCCGGCCACGGTCAGCGCCCCGGCCACCCGCAGGAACGTCCGCGCGGCGGGCACCGAACGGAGCTGCGCCTTGGGGAAGGCCGCGGCGGGTTCGGCCGCTACGCCGACGATGATCAGTGACAGGACGAACCAGGCCAGCACGGCGTGGCGCCAGTGCCGCGCCCGCCACTGCGCGAGGCGCTGCCGGAACGGAGCCCGCGGCGGCCGCCGGCGCCAGGCGACCGCTCCGGTGCTCCGGCCGCCGTACAGCGGCCTTGCCGCGGTCCGGACGGCGGTGAGGCCCGGGTTCAGCGGGACCGTCCGCCCGATCGCGGGGCTCATGCCCGCGCGGCCGCGTTGCGGCTGCGCTTGCTGGAGTGCGTGGCGCATCATGACCCCTCCCGCCACTGGACCAGTACCTAGTCGGAGGGAGTTCCGGCGTCCCTGATACGTGCCGCGCGCGGCAACTCGCTTGCCGTCCGATGTCTCGCGATATATCGTGCAAAGTACGTGGGGATTCCCCGTTCTTTGCTACGGAGGGCACGATGGCTACGGGATACAACGTGCGCGTCGGGGACGCCGATCGTGACGCAGTCGCCACCCAGCTGCGTGAGCACTTCGCGGACGGGCGACTGACGCTCGAGGAGCTGAACGAGCGCCTCGACCAGACGTTCTCGGCCAAGACCAAGGCCGACCTGAACACCGTGATGCGCGACCTCCCGCACGCCGCGCGGCCGACCGCGGGCACGCCGTACGGGGGCACGGCATGGCAGGGGCCGGCGTGGCACGGCCCGATGGCGACCAGGCCGGGACAGGACTACGGCCACGGCGCAGGCGACGGCCAGAGGCCGCGCGGGCCGGGTGCCTTCGCGCCGATCATGGGCATGGTGTGGCTGTTCGTGATCCTCGGCAGCGTCATCTTGTTCGGCGGTTTCGGTGGTGGCGGCAGGCCGCTGGCGATCGTGCTGTTCCTCGCGGCCCTGGCGCTGGTCAGGCGGCTGATCGGGATGGGCAGGCGGCGCGGTGGCCCCGGTCCGCGCGGTCCGAGGGGCCCCCGGGGGCGTCGCCGCTGGTGATTATCGCTTCGTCCGGGTTCCGCCCCGGGCCGGCTCGACTTATCGTGGAAGGGTGAGGCAGCCAGCCTGGCGAATTCAGGGAGCCGATGACAAGGCGATATGACGTCCGAACCGGAATGGTAGACGAGGATCCCGACGCGGGGCAGCCGCGTGAAGAGCTTGTACCGGGGTGGCACGTGCCCGGCCGCACGCGGTACGACTACGACCTGAGGATCGGCGACGCTGAGCGTGACGTCGCCATGGCCCAGCTGCGCGAGCACTTCGTCGCGGGGCGGCTGACCTTCGACGAGCTGAGCGAGCGAATCGACGCCGCCCTCATCGCCAAGACGCAGCGCCAGATCGACCGGCTGACGGCCGACCTGCCCCGGCCGCCCAGGTCCGCCAGGTCCGAGCCGCCGCTGCCGGTCCCGGCCCCGGACGCGGGCCGGTTCCTGGTCTTCGCGATGCTGCTGTTCGCGCTGGCCACGTGGATCCTGATCATGGCCTGGATGTCCCGCTACTCTCACATGGGCGGACAGTACCCGTCGTGGCCTCCGCCGCCTTAGTTCTCCCTGGGCGGTCTCGCTGGGCCGGTCTCCCTGGGCTTGGTCTCGCTGGGCTTGGTCTCGCTGGGCTTGGTCTCGCTGGCTGGGGCCGGGCGGTCAGGCGCCGGCCAGGGTGCGCAGCGGAACCACCAGGTAGCGGTAGTCCGGCGCGGGCTCGTCCCCGTTTCCCGTGCTGCCGGTGATGAGGGCGGGCTTGGTCGGGCTGGTGAACTGGAGGCGGATCCGCGCCTCGTCGGGGACGGGTGTCTT
>Ga0207678_10002179_pt1 | contig 17688 bp, 18 predicted proteins | sample KBSC63metaG_FD_184319 | JGI IMG/M metagenome (GOLD analysis project Ga0207678, IMG submission 184319) | Corn rhizosphere microbial communities from Kellogg Biological Station, Michigan, USA - KBS C6-3 metaG (SPAdes) (version 2) | ecosystem: Host-associated > Plants > Roots > Rhizosphere > Soil ...
GGTATTGGTTGCCAGCGGCAGCAGATAACGAGCAACATCGAAAGCGCGAGCTTTTAGCGTGCGGTCGTACGCCTCCGGCTTCATCTCCTCGGGCCGGGTGATGGCCTGCTTGAGCGCTTCAAACATTCCTGCGCCGATGCGGTCGTATGCGGCGAAGAGAGCTTCGACTGCGGCAGTAAACGCCTGTGTTTGCGGGCCAAGATCAGGCGTAAACCAGCCCGAGCGGCGAAAGTTCTGGTAACGCGTAGAACGTTCCTGGCCGTCCCAGCGCTGCTCGTCGACGACCGTAATGGCAGCTAAAAGGCTGAGCCGCTCGATAGCGAAGGGAATATGAGCTAGGTCTGCGATGGAGCGGTGGCCGTACTGAAAATAGAAGGTATTCAGGAACTGCTCGGCCCGCTGCGAGCTGATCTCGGCGAGCGACTCTTTCATCGACAACGAGGAGCGCGAGTATTTCGCCATGGCGTAGGCGAGCACTTCAGGGTCTGCTCCGTGAATGGCATAGACGTCGGTTTCGGTCGGCTGGTTCGCGTTCTCTGACATGGTGGAACTCAGAATACGTCATGCGCGGGAGGGATGTTTTGCACCGGTTTGTATAATTCCCAGAGCATCGCATTCGGAGGTTCATGAGCATTCTTGCTGGTCGTATTGCATTGGTTACAGGCGCCTCCCAGGGAATTGGGCGGGCCTGCGCGCTGGAGTTGGCAAAAGCTGGAGCATCGGTTGCATTGGCCGCGCGAAATGTTGAGAAGCTGGCCGGCGTTGCCGCCGAAATTGCTGCCGCCGGTGGCACGGCCCAGGCCTTTGCGCTTGACGTATCGAGCGAGGAATCGATCAAGGAATGCGCCAAGGCCGTGCTGGCCCACTTCGGCAGCGTCCATATCCTGGTAAACAATGCCGGTATCACCCGCGACATTCTTTCGCTGCGAATGAAGAGGAAGGACTGGGACGATGTGCTGACCACCAACCTGACTGGCGCCTTTTTGATGACCCAGGCGCTGATGTCTTCCATGGTGAAAGGGCGTTGGGGCCGGATTATCAATGTCGCCTCGGTGGTCGGCGAGATGGGACAGGCCGGACAGGCCAACTACGCGGCATCCAAAGCAGGGCTGATTGGGCTGACGAAGTCTCTGGCCCGGGAACTGGCCAGCCGGACCATTACAGTAAATGCTGTCGCTCCCGGGTATATTGAAACGCCCATGACCGCCGTTCTCACTGAAGAGCAGCGTGCGGCCAATGCGCAGCACATTCCTTTGGGGCGCGTGGGCACGGATACCGAGGTTGCTTACGCGGTCGCCTTCCTCGCTTCGGAGGAGGCAGCCTACATCACAGGGCACACGCTGGATGTAAATGGCGGAATGCACATGGGTTAGCGGCGATTCGATTCGTTACATCGACCGACTTTGAACCCAAAAATCTCGCGAAGGATGGTAGGCTGCGGGAATTATGGCTGAAATTGTGGTGCGCGAGGCGATTGGCGAGGAAGATGTGGAAGCGGTGCGGATGCTGCTCGAGAGGTATGGAGAGTATCTGACGGCCAATCCTCATGGAGCGCACATCTGCATTGGGAGCTATGCGGAGGAGCTGGCGGGCTTGCCGAAGCCTTACGCTGCCCTGCTGCTGGCGCTGATAGATAAGAAAGCGGCAGGATGCGTTGCTCTGAAGCCTATTTCGCAGTCTGCGGTAAAGGAACGAGCGTGCGAGATGAAGCGGCTTTGGGTCGATGCCGAGTTTCGGGGGTTGGCATTGGGACGACGCCTCGTGGAGGAGGCAATTGCATGGGCAAAGCGAACCGGGCATGAAGCGATATATTTGGATACCGTTCCGGCAGCTTTCCCCGAGGCCAGTCGAATTTACAGGGCCATGGGATTTGTGCAGGTGGAGCGCTACAACGATAATCCCGTAGCCGACGTTATGTTCTTTCGGTTGGGGTTGTAAGGGATATTACTTTTAAGTTACTAGACGATCAGATAATAATTTCTCTGGTTCCAAAAGCTCTTGGGGTTCAAGTAGATGTTGAGGGTTATTGGATAAATGGAAGCAGATGAACCTCGGCAGGTTCCATGTCGAAGATGTGCAAAAAATATGATTGACCCGGAAGTTGTAGATGTTTACTTTGTAGGCAATGGCTGACATGCAAACTATCTCTAGTGACTTGACCCAGGGTTCCCCGGATAACCTCTCTATTTCCATCAACATCGGTACCACGATTCGGGGTTACCGGCTGCAAAAAGGACTTTCGCAGGGAGATATCGAAAAGCGAACTGGCCTGTTGCGCTGTTATCTGTCCCGGGTAGAAAACGGACACACCGTGCCTTCCCTGGAGACCCTGCAGAAGATCGCGCGGGCACTCGATCTTCAGCTCTCGGAGTTCTTTGCCGAGGAGATTATTGGGAGAGAGATGTCGTCGCTGAACCTGGGCGAGGACGAGATCCGGTTTCTCACACAGGTGCAGCGGTATTCGGCACACCTGAGCGAGAGTGACCGGAGATTGCTGCTGGCCATGGTCCGAAAGTTCGCGCAGACGACGCTGAGCTAGGGATCGGGGACCTGCGTTATGTCACATCTTGAATGGAGATCAGGGTAAAAGTTACCTGATCCGCAGTGATTCGCTTGTGCGGCGTGCCTCTGGGAATGACCAGCATATCGCCTTTATGAACGGTGATCGATCGGCTGCCTTCGGAACCGGGAGCGAGCCACTCTCCGGGACCGGTGCTGCGCGGATTCTGCGGCGTTCCACCCAGCTCATATTGGGTGGTTCCTTCCAGTATCTGGAAGATGTGGTCGCGATGCTCGTGGTATTCGAACTCTTTCCCGCTCTTCTTCGATTCCGAGGTAACGACTACGGTAAAGGGCGTGCTCTTGGAGCCGACGAGGCTCTTAGTGCTTGAGTTCGCTTGTACCGCCTGGATCACGCTTTCCATCGTCTGCGCCGAAAAGACCTGAAACGGCTCGTGCGTGCCGGATTCAGCCGTCTGGGCTGCGGCGGGAGCGGCAGTGGAGGCAAAGAGCGATTTATCCGTAAGCGACAGGCTGGCTGCGGCGGCGGCAAGAGGAGCTGTCCGAAAGAAGTTGCGGCGAGATTGATCTTTGACCATGCAAAAGTGAACCACACTTCAGGTCGTAAAGTGAAGCCGCGTTTGAAAATTTCCGGCTAACGAAGGTTCGCAATCCAGTAACCAAAGAGCGCAAGAAGAAAAGCGGCAACGATGAAGGTTGCCTTCTGTCGCTGCAGATAACGCGCACGGCCCGAGGTCATGCGTGGCAGCAGCGGCACACCCAGGGCGAGCCCGGAGAGAAATCCGCCGATATGGGCCGAGTTGTCGATGCGCACGATGCTGGTAAAGTTTGCACCGATGCCGAGAAAGAGGTTCAGCACAGCGAACCAGATGACGGAACGGCGCAGTCGCTGCAGCTCCGACCAGGGAATGGGAAGCTTCCTGTTGCTGAGCAGGACAATAAGGATGCCGGCAATGCCGAAGACGGCGCCTGAGGCCCCCGCACCCACCGAGAACGCAAGAGGAGCATGGTGGAAGAGCGCGGCAACGATGTTGTTGCACATACTAAGAAGATTTCCGGCAATACCGGTCAGTAGATAAACCGAGACCAGTCCCACAGGACCGAGGAGCGGCTCTCCCAGAAGTCCGAGGTTCCAGAGGCACCACATATTGGTAGCAATGTGGAGCAGTCCGACATGGACAAACGTGGCGGTAAGCAGCCGGTACCACTGTCCGTGAAGAACAAGCACAGGGACGTTCGCGCCGTAATGGATGAGCTGAAGTTCCGTCGGCTCGCTGGGCGAGACACCATGCAGAACCATCCAGAGATAGACGGCGCAGTTGATGCCTAGAAGGAAATACGTTCCCGGAGTAACGAGAATGTTCCAGCCACGTTCGCGGGAGTTGGGCCGGGACCGCTCGCGCTGATAATCGGGAATAGGCGCACGATCCGGCGGGCCGCCGGAGGAGGGGGGGAAGATCTCGCCTTCTGGTGGGGTATAGGGTGGCATGCTCTGTGGTTCTACGCTATCGCGGCACAGGGTGGATTACAAATTGGCAATGTACGCAGAGAGGTTTCACGCAGGACAAAACCGGTCTCCGGTTGAAAACAAAAGCGGAGGAAGGTTTAGGCGGCCTTTTTATGGAAGCGGTCGCGGATGTCCGCAGGAAGATGCTTCTGGACAATGCTGCCGAGGAAGCCGGGCAGTGGCGTCGCGATAGCGACCAGAATCCAGATGAGGCCAGAGAAGGCCATGCCCGCTAAGGCAACGGCTTCGAGCGAAATGGCGACGGCGTGGGTTTGTGTGAGGCGAACGTGCAACGAAAAGATATGCGTTACCAGCTCAACGCGATGAATAACGACAGCTGCGAGCAGGAATGCCACAATGGAGAGCGTGCTGACCATAATAAGAAGAAGGTCAATGGCGCGCGAGATTGCCTGCCGGCGCCGGCAGTGGGCACACTCGATAAAATGCTGTTCGTAGTCGGTACGCATGGCAGGGGAAAGGCCGGAGATATCGTATCGCCAGCCGGAAAGTATGTCGCCAACGACCTGATCCGTGCACGAGGACGGATGCTGGCGATGGCTGACGGGGAGGTCTGTCGCTGATTTATTCATTGCTTAGTACCTTTCATTCTAACTCTTTAGACTGGGAAAGGCATGAGAAAGATTGATTTGGGGGTACTGATCTGGAGACTATCCCGGGGAGCTAAGGCTAAATACTAGAGTGTGATCGAGTCAAGCGGGGCCGATTGCGTGGCCAGGAGAATGCGGTTGCCGAGCAGCGTAGGGTGATTGGCCAGGGCTTGTTCGGCGGCGATACGCGCCAATTCGGGCGCATTATTCGACTCGGAAAGGTGGCCGAGGACAATATAAGACGCGCCCCCGTCATAGTCATTGGACAGGAATTCGGCGGTGGCGTGGTTGGAGAGATGGCCGACGCGGGAGAGGACACGCTGTTTGACCGACCAGGGATAGGGACCATCCCGAAGCATCTCCAGATCGTGGTTAGATTCGAGCAGAAGCACATCGATTCGCTTGAGAACGGCCTTGACATTAGGCGGGACATACCCGAGATCGGTAGCGAAGGCCATGCGGATGCCCTCGGCGGAGAAGACGAAGCCGCAGGGGTCGGCTGCGTCGTGAGGGATGGTGAAGGGCAGGATATCGAGGTCGCCGATACAGAAGCTATGGCCGGAATGGAAGTACTCGACGGCGGGCAGGTAGGCCGTGTTGGATTTGGCGGAGGGCTCGGGTTCGCAGGCACCGGCAGAGATGGCATCCACCCTTTGCGATGAAACTGCAAAAGATGCGGCACCCGGACCTTTATCGTCAGCCACCTCCTCCGAATGGGCAGCAGCGGCGGCGGCGCGAGCCTCTTTTTCCTTCTGGACATGGTCGAGCCATTGAGCGTAGGTCATGGTGGTTCGCGGCGTCACCATGCGGACCCAGGCTCGGTGGGTAGGCTCGGTGATGTAGACGGGAATGCCGAGACGGCGGGCGAGGACAGCGAGGCCAGCGATGTGATCCTGATGCTCATGGGTGATCAGAATGGCGTCCAGCGTGGATGGGTCTTCCCCGGCAAGGGCCATGCGCTTGAGCAGTTCGCGGCAGGAGAGACCGGCGTCGACGAGAACGCGGGTGCGGGAGGAGGAGATGACGGTGCTGTTGCCTTTGGAACCGGAGGCGAGCACTGTCATGCGCATCATTCGTCTACGATACGCCTGTTGCTTGTGGGTTTTGCGGGGGAATGTGCCGGAGATGGTTCCCGTTGATGAAAGGACCCCACCTCAGACGCGACGAGACCGCATCGAAGATGGGACCTGGTTCTGTGATCAAGCGGGGTTGCGCAGCGGAGCGAGGAAGTTGACCGTGCTGCGGAGGACGACCTCATTGTTCTGGTTGAACGCAAGGGTGCGGGTACGAACGACGCCGTAATTTTTACGCGAGTTGGACTGGCGGACACCAACAACTTCAATCTCAGTGTGAATGGTGTCGCCGGGGCGGACGGGGAGAGTCCAGCGCATCTCTTCGACGCCGGCGCCGATCATACCCCCGGCTACCGTAATGTTCTGAACGCGCAGCCGCATGACAATGGCAGCGGTGAGCCATCCCGAGGCGGCGAGACCTTTGAAAAATGAGCCTTCGCCCGCGGCTTCGTCAAGGTGAAAGGGTTGGGGATCGTATTTCTGACCGAACTCTTTGATCTCTTCGGCAGTAACCTTGGCTCCGCCGATGGAATGAAATTTCTGACCGACGTAGAAGTCTTCGAAGTAAAGCTCTTGCGGCATGGTTTCTCCCTGATGGCTACGAGTTTACGGGATGAGCGATAAGGCTGGCTACGAGAGCTCTTGCGGTTGTTCTATTACCGGACGATTTGCGCAGGGTTCAGGCTGGATACGTGTAAAAGCCCCGGCCGGATTTGCGGCCCAGCCAACCGGCATCGACCATGCGGACGAGCAGAGGGCAAGGACGGTATTTTGGGTCGCCGAGAGCCTCGTGGAGGACACGCATAATGTCCAGGCAGACATCGAGCCCAATAAAGTCGGCCAGCGTCAGCGGCCCCATGGGATGCGCCATGCCGAGGACGAAGACCTGATCGACGGCCTCTGCCGTGGCTACACCTTCCATGACAGCGAAGATGGCTTCGTTGATGAGCGGCATCAGCACGCGGTTGGAGACGAATCCGGCGGCGTCGTTGACCTCGACAGGCGTTTTGCCGAGGGCTTCGGAGAGAGACTTGACGGTGTCGAAGGTTTCTTGAGAAGTCTGGAGGCCACGGATAACCTCGACCAGCGGCATCATCGGCACGGGATTGAAAAAATGCATGCCGATGACCTGAGCGGGGCGATTGGTCTGCGCTGCCAGTTTCGTAATGGAGATGGAGCTTGTATTCGAGGCGAGGATGGCTTCGGCAGGAAGAATGCGGTCGAGATCGCGAAAGAGCGCGGACTTGATCTCTAACTTTTCCGTCGCGGCCTCAATAGCCAGCCTGCAATCGCTAAGGGTGCCGCGGTCGGTGGTCGTGGCTATGCGAGCGCGCGCTTCGGTCGCCTGCTGCTGGGTCAGCTTGTTTTTACTGACCTCGCGGGCAAGATTTTTTTCTATGGTGGCGAGTGCGTGATCGAGGAAGGATTGCTCCAGATCGCATAGTCGGACTTTGAAGCCGGAACGAGCGCAGACATGTGCGATGCCGTTGCCCATGGTTCCGGCGCCGAGTACTGCGATAGTTTGGAGTTCGGGCATAGGCGACTCTGATTGACTTTGAAGTGTAGCAGTTGTTTAGGCATCAGGAATGGCCACGAGCATCACGGTGATGTTGTCGTAGCCTCCATTTTGGTTTGCGGCGGCAATCAATGACTCGCAAGCCAGGGCGAGATTGGATGGGGTCACAGCATGAGGAACAGCGGCGAGTATCTCCTCAATCTCACTCTCGGAAACATCGTGAGTAAGGCCATCGGAGGCGAGAAGGTAAATGTCTCCAGGTTCGGCGTGGTGGCTCTGGATGTCGGCTTCTACAATAGCCTCCGAGCCAATGGCGCGAGTGAGTAGGTTGCGCATTGGCGAGACTGCCGCTTGCGCGGGAGTAATCTGTCCGGCGCGTAGCTGCTCTTCAACCAGCGAGTGATCGTGAGTGAGCTGCTGTAGATAGCCGTCGCGGAGACGATAGCAGCGGCTGTCGCCAACATGGGCCAGCCAGAGGATTTCAGTCGGTTCATCGGCCGGGGGAGCATACAAGGCCACGAGCGTCGTTCCCATGCCAGAGAGCTGCGGCGACCGGCGTGACTGCTGATAGACGGCGTGGTTCGCAGCAGTGATCGCCGAGGCAAGCCGGGCCTCAGGCTGGGCGGAGCGATTACTGCTGGAGTTCGTCTGGGCAAGATGGCGAAGAAAGGTTTCGGCGGCCAAATGGCTCGCGACTTCGCCAGCAGCGGCTCCGCCCATGCCGTCGCAGACAACAAACGCCCCGGCTTCCGCACACGCCGCGCATGCATCTTCGTTGCCGCGGCGGACGAGGCCCTGGTGAGACTGCATCGCGTGGATGAGTTGATTTGGCAACACGGCTGAGAGTGAAATTCTTTCGCACAAAAAGATACACGAAGCCGCTGAAGGCAAAGGCTGGGGTAGTGTTAGTTGTTGAGGGTATCAACGGATGAACCGGATCGTGCAAGGAGACAACCTCGATGTCTTACGCGAAATGCCAGCAGAGTCAGTGGAGCTGATCTATATAGACCCGCCGTTCAATACGGGCAAACGGCAGGCCCGGACGCAGATGAAGACTGTGCAGGACACGATGGGCGACCGCGTAGGATTCGGCGGCCGACGGTACCGAACCGAGGTGCTGGAGGTGCAGGCAGGCGGCTCCGGATATGGCGACCAGTTTGACGACTTTCTCGGATTCCTGCGGCCTCGGTTGCAACAGGCGCGTCGTGTCCTTTCGGCCGCGGGATCGCTGTTCTTTCACATTGACTATCGTGAGGTCCACTACTGCAAGGTGATGTTGGACGAGATCTTTGGGCGTGAGTGCTTTCAGAACGAGATCATCTGGGCCTATGACTATGGCGCACGCGCGAAGAAGCGCTGGCCGGCGAAGCATGACAACATTCTCTGGTACACGAAAGACCCGGAGCGGTACACCTTCAATCTGGATGAGTGCGACCGTATCCCTTATATGGCTCCGGGATTGGTAGGCGCGGAAAAAGCGGCGAAGGGCAAGACCCCTACGGACGTCTGGTGGCATACGATCGTGTCGCCCACCGGCAAGGAAAAGACGGGATATGCGACGCAAAAGCCGCTGGGAATTCTGGAGCGCATTGTAAAGGTCCACTCCAACCCAGGAGAGCGGGTGCTGGATTTTTTCGCGGGCAGCGGGACGACGGGAGAAGCCGCGGCCAGAAACGGACGCGAGTTTCTAATGGTGGACGAGAGCGCCGATGCCGTGCGCGTGATGAACGAGCGGCTGGCAAACTGGCTGTGAGGACGTAAAATCGAGCGATGAAATATCTGATTGCGTTGCTGGCGTTGGCAGGACTGATCGTAAGCGTGATGGGACTACGGATTCACAATATGGATCCGGCAAAGGCTCCGCCGTGCGCGGTGAGCGAACATTGGGATTGCGGTTCGGTGAACCATAGCCGGTTTGCGGTGTTCCCTCCGAAGACGTTTGACGAAACACCCGGCAAAATACATGTTCCGGTAGCGACGGTGGGCATCGTCGGGTACGCTCTTATCGCCGTGCTGGCGCTGATGGGGCGGTGGTGGCTGGTATTCGAGGCCGCACAATTGGGATTTATGTGCGCCTCGTTTTTGAGCTATCTGGAAGCGTTTGTCATGGAAAAGTGGTGCATCTATTGCGTATGGTCGTGGGGGATTATGACCACAATCCTGGTGCTGACCATTGGAACGCTGATATATCGGCGGCGCGGACGAAGAGTGGTCTGGAACAAATAGAGGAAACTTATGTGGCCTAAAGTGCTGGCACAGTTATTCGAACTGCTCCCCCACATTGCACGCGTGGTGCCCATGGCGGACAAGTATTTTTCGTCGAAGGCCAACACGGAAAAAGCCACCGAAACGGCCATGGTTGCCATGGCCGAGGGTCTGCGCGGCGATCTGGGGCAGGTGACGAAGGCCCATGCCGGGCTTTACAAAGAGCTGCAGGAGCAGAGCGCCCAGATTGCCGAAATAACGAATGAGGTACGGCAGGTCAAGGAAGCCTTGGAGCGGGCAATGGTTTTGGCATCACAGACAGCAACGCTGGGCCGGTGGGTGAAATTTGGCGTTTCGCTGATTGTCGTTTTACTGATTGCCGTGATTGCGCTGCTGGTCCGCGGCAGATAGAGCCCGCTGTCCATCTCCATCGTAGAATCAACGTATGGGGATTAGCCGGGAACAAGCTCTGGACTGCTTCAACAGCGATGATTTGATTGGTATTGGGATGGAAGCCGATGCGATACGGCGAGAGCTGCATCCCGAAGGCGTGGTGAGCTACGCCATCGACCGGAAGATCGATTGCGCGTCTGCATCATTCGACGCGGTCTGCGAACTAATTCGCGAGACCGTAGAGATAGGCGGATCAGGGGTGACGCTACGAGGGACAGCAGATTCGGACAAAAAAATTGAATGGTATGAACAGCTGTTCAGCGGGCTTCGTGAGCAGTTCCCTGCGGTGTGGCTGCATGGGCTCTCCGCAAGTGAGATTTTGACCGTTGCGGAAGGCTCGGGCCTTACGATTCGAGATACGATTTCGCGGCTGCGCGATGCGGGGCTGGGCTCGATCTCGGGCGAAGACGCCGGGATTCTGGACGATGCAGTGCAGCAGGAAAAGACCCGTGGCAAATGGTCGGCTCCGGGCTGGGCTGAGGTACATCGCGAGGCCCATCAGTTGGGGATAAACACTACGGCCTCCATGACGTTTGGAGCGGGTGAGAGCTTTGAGCAGCGACTGAACCATCTCGACCTGATACGGCAGCTACAGGAGGAGACCGGCGGGTTTACCGCGTTTGCGCCTGTGAGCTTTCAGCCAAGAAAGGCCGGTATGAGTGGTTTTGAGGAAGCGACTGCAGTGGAATATCTGAAGATGCTGGCGATCTCGCGGATGGTTCTGGACAACATCGCCAACATTCAGACCGACCTGGAGACGCAGGGGCTGAAGGTGCTTCAGATGGCACTGCGCTTCGGCGGGAACGACGTGGGCTCGGTGCGTCTGGATGGGAGCGATGATACGACCGAAGAAGACCTGCGACGGGTGATCCGGGGCGCAGGATTCAAGCCGGTTCAGCGCGATACGCTGTACCGGACGATGTTTTTGAGCTAATTTTCAGATGGGTCGCAATGGAGTGTCACTACGGAGTGACGCCTTTTGCATTCTTTCCGGTATGAGGATTCGCGTAGAATCTGTTCATTGCAGTAACCCTTCGCCCGGAGCAGCCTCCTGTTTTCTTTCGTTCAATCGATTCCGTCTATGCTCGCCATGCTGGTTGCCCCGCATGGCTTTGGGCACTATTGGAAGACCCACTACGCTGATAAGACCTTCGAGCACCTGTATCGCTGGAACACGTTCGATACGTGCATGCTGATTCCCTACTTCATCGTCATGGTGATTCTGGCGTTCTATGGGATTCACAGATACCAATTGGTCTGGCTGTATTACCGGAACAAGAAGAAAGAAGCGAAATGGAATGAGCCTCCCGCGCAGTTTGCCGAGGAGGACCTGCCGTTTGTTACGGTACAGTTGCCGATCTTCAATGAGCAGTTTGTTATCGACCGGCTCTGCGATGCGGTGTGTCAGCTCGATTATCCGCGAGACCGCTTCGAGATCCAGGTGCTGGATGACTCCACCGATGAGACGCAGATGGTCGCCCGGGCCATCGTGGAGCGGTACGCGTCGGGCGCTATGGGAATGGAGCCGCAGCCAATTGTGTATCTGCACCGGACGAATCGGCATGGATACAAGGCCGGCGCCCTGGACAAAGGCCTCGATGTCGCTAAAGGCGAGCTGGTGGCGATCTTCGATGCGGATTTTGTGCCGCCGCCACAATGGCTAAGGCAGGTGGTGCATCACTTCGCCGAGCCGGGGATCGGCATGGTGCAGACGCGATGGACGCACCTGAACCGGAACTACAGTTTTCTGACACAGGTTGAGGCTATTCTGTTGGACGGGCATTTTGTGCTGGAGCATGGAGGCCGCAGCCGGGCAGGGGTGTTCTTCAACTTCAACGGCACTGCGGGAATGTGGCGGCGGCAGACCATCAGCGATGCAGGCGGGTGGCAGCATGACACTCTAACCGAAGATACCGACCTTAGTTATCGCGCCCAACTGGTCGGATGGAAGTTCAAGTACCTGCAGGATGTGGAGTGTCCGGCAGAGCTTCCAATTGAGATGACCGCCTTCAAGACGCAGCAGGCACGCTGGGCAAAAGGTTTGATCCAGACGGCGAAGAAGGTGTTGCCAAGGGTGCTGAAGAGCGATGCGCCGTGGCATACAAAGCTGGAGGCGTGGTATCACCTGACGGCGAATATAAGCTATCCGCTGATGATCGTGTTGAGCGTGCTGCTGATGCCGGCAATGATTATTCGAAGCTGGCAGGGTTATCTGCAGATGCTGCTGATCGATTTCCCGCTATTCATGGCAAGCACCATGTCGGTTTCGACGTTCTACATGGTTAGCCAGAAGGAGCTGTTTCCCCGCTCGTGGCACAAGCGAATTCTGTATGTTCCGTTTCTGCTGGCACTGGGCGGCATTGGCTTGACTATTACCAACACGAAAGCCGTGATGGAAGCGCTCTTTGGGGTGAAGAGCGCGTTTGCGCGTACTCCGAAGTACAGAGTGAATAAGAAAGGCGAAAAATCGCAGGCCAAGGTCTATCGAAAACGCCTTGGAATCGTGCCGTGGATCGAACTGGCGTTAGGAGCTTACTTCGCGTGGACGGTCTGGTATGCCGTCTCCACTGAGAACTTTTTTACCGTCCCGTTTCTGCTGCTGTTTGTATTTGGATACTGGTACACCGCGCTACTGAGCCTGTTGCAAGGAAGGTTCGAACGCAGCGGAAATGCCGGGCAGGAGATGCACGAGAAGCCCTATCCGATTGGCATTTGAATAGAGCCGAGAGCACAGAAATGCCCGGCATTCAGCCGGGCATTTCTGCGTAATCAGGGATATTGCCTACCAGCGGAAGCCGAACGTCACAGGAATGTAGCTCGTGTGGTGGCTATTGGCCGGAAAGACGTTAAAGTAGCTTGGGTTGCTGGGGGTTCCGGTTTCGCTATAAGGGCGAGACTGATTGTCAACCCAGACATAGCGCGCCTCGGCATAGAACTTTGCGGAACCGAAACGGGACAACTTACGCGTGAAACCAAGACCGCCATTGAATCCCGGAGCATTGCTCGTATAGCTATCAATGGGGAAATTCGATTGATAGTTGTAGCAGTAGCCATAATATGGGTCGCAATAGGTACCGGTGCCGGGAAGCGTGAAGGTAGCAATCTTATGATAGAAACCGACGCCGCCCGTCACATAGGCGCCCCATGTATCCGAGGTGTAGTAATTCACGATGGGATCAATGCTGAAAGACCACACGTGGCTGTAGCCATCAAGCCCACTTGCATCCGTGTAGAAGTTGTAAATGGCCTGCTGGTTTCGCAACGTCTTGCCCTGCATGCCGAAATTCGCCCAATCGAACTGAAGCATCAGGCCGAAGGTCTTGTTGAAGTTCCTGCCCGCCCCTACCTGGAAGTTATAACTCGGGCTCAGATACTTGTGCGTATCCCCCGTAGGCAGAGTGAAGCCGCCGCCTACTGCGAATGTATATTTTGGCGATCCATCGGGATTGGTATGGCTGTCGCTGTAATTGGGACGGCGATAGCGGCGTCGCGGGGGCGGCTGTGTGGCTTCGCTGGCAAAGCTAAAGTTCTCCGCTGCCACCGGACCGGCATCCGACGAGCTTGAGCTTGAACTGGACGAGGAAAGATCGAGGGGGGCCATGAGGCTGGCCTGAAGATTGACCGTCGGATGCGCTGGCGCAGCATCTGTCGGCTGTTGGGCTTCAAGGCCAAGCGTTGCCGCGGCGGCAAAGAAGCCGAGAGCGGCTGTACGAATGAAGAGGGCGGAAAGGTGATGTTTGACATTGGTAATGTGCATCTTTTAGGGCTCCCTTAGTTCTGCAAGTGCTGGTTCTGCGAGTTCTTCGTAATCGTTCAACCCGGCTATCGTGCTCTTGTTGTGTAGGACGCTTAAAAAATCGTTTCGGATGGTAAAAGATGACAGGGCGTCCTGCAAGGACGCCCTGCAAAGTTGATGGATCGAGCGTTCTAGTGAATATCGAACTGCTCGGGGTGAAGGGTGGGATCGGATTTGACGAGAATGGTCTTGCCGACCATCTCTTCCATCTCCTGCAGCCACTTGGTACTGGACTTGAGCTGCTTGACCACGTCAGGGTGAACGCGAAGCATAACATCTCCGCGGTCGAGATGTTTCTGCATCTTGCGCATCTCGATATAGATATCGTTGCAGACCGTCACTGGCGATTTGACCATGCCCGTGCCCTGGCAGACATTGCAGGTGGTCGAGAGCGTACGCTCCAGGGACTGCTTAACTCGTTTGCGGGTAATCGCAACCAGGCCAAAGTCGTTGAACTGAAGAACCTTCGATGGAGCACGGTCGTTCTTGAGCTCTTCTTCAAGAGCGGCCATAACTCGGTTACGGTTTTTGCGCTCATCCATATCAATGAAGTCGATGATGATGATGCCGCCGAGATCGCGCAGTCGAATCTGGCGGACGATCTCAGGAATTGCATCGAGGTTCGTCTTCACAATGGTGTCTTCGAGACGAGCGGTCTTGCCGACGAATTTGCCGGTGTTGATGTCGATTGCGACCAGAGCTTCGGTCTGATTGATGACGATGCTGCCGCCGGACTTGAGCCAGACCTTCGAGCGCAGCGCCTTGTTGATCTCTTCGGTGATGCCGAACTGCTCGAAAAGCGGGGTCTCTTTGGTGTAGAGCTTGACGCGGCGAATGAGCGACGGCTGGAAACGCTGCAGGAAGCGCAGCACGCGCTCGTATTCTGTCTCCGTGTCGACCCAGATGGCCGAGAAATTGTCGGTTACCTGATCGCGAAGAATGCGCTCAACGAGGTTCAGGTCATGGTAGATCAGGGCTGGCGACTTCGATAACTCCGAGCGCTGCTTGATGTCGGCCCAGAGATTGAGCAGGAACCGCAGATCGCTGCGGAGCTCTTCTTCGCTGGCTCCCGCGGCAGCAGTGCGCACAATGAAGCCTCCGGATGCCTCACCCTTTTCGCTGAGCAATATCTCCTTCAGGCGGCGGCGTTCCCCATCGGACTCGATTTTGCGTGAGACTCCGGTGTGGTTGACCGTGGGCATGAAGACAAGGAAGCGGCCCGGCAGAGCGATATGCGAGGTGATGCGCGCGCCCTTCTTGGCGATGGGCTCCTTGGCGATCTGCACGAGCACTTCCTGTCCCGGCTTGAGCAGCTCACTGATCGCGGGAAGGTCGGTCATCTGCATGGAATTGCGCCCGCCACGGCGGTCACGATTGCCATGCCGCTCACGGTCGCCTGCACCCCCGGTATAGCGGGGGCGGTCACCGCGGCCTCCACGGCGTCCTTCGCGACGGCCACCCTCACGGCGGCTGCGGCTACGGTCGTGCGCGTGATCAGAGCCGGGTATCGCGGCCTGGGAGCGGTCGAAGCCATTCGCAGAGACGAGTTCATTCCCTTCCGATGGCTCTTCGTGGATCAGATCTCCTTCGTCGCCCGATTCCTCTTCCGAGTCGGGGGCTTCGAGGTCTTCCTCGAACTCATGTGTGCCATCGTCAAAGGAATCTTCTTCCTCCAGCTCTTCGAAGTCCTCGTCTTCTTCAAGTTCTTCAAGATTATTGCCGGTACCGGTGATCTCATCGATGGACATCTCCCGGACCATGGTGCCGAGATCAGCGGCTCCTTCAAGAGTCTCCTCCTCATCCAGGTCGTCCATCTCTTCTACGGACGAGGCCTGCAGGGTGGCTGGGTACTCCTCTTCTTCGATGATCTCTTCTTCGAGTCTTCCCGCACCAGGCGCGAACTGCTGTGCAATAGGTTGAACGCCATCTTCGACGGCATTTTCAGCCGGATCGAAGATGACTTTTTCATGTTCGATGGGAGAAGCCGGTTCGGCCGCCTGCTCCGGTACAAAAACCCCGACCGGTGGCTCGGTGGCCATTTCGCCGCTGGCATGGATCGCCGTAAATTCGTGGGCGGCTGGTTCCTCTTCATGCCCCATGGATTCAGCGGCATTCTCAACAGCCGGCTCCATTGGCTCTTCAACTGCAGACGCAGTCTGACGGAACTCGCTGGGAGCTACAGGATCGACACGATAAGAAGCGGAAGCGCTGACCGGTTCGTACTCGGCGGGCGGAGTGGATTCGTGGGCCTGCCCGACGGATACCTCATCGACATGCTCAGCCTCAGCCGCTTCTGGAATTACCGTGGCGACTTCGACCGGGCTGGCCGTCTCGGTGACCTGTGGTTGTAAGTTTTCATTGCGGAGATTGGCCTGGATGCCGGAACGGTGTTCCGCCGACGGCTCCTCGCGCGATTGTCGGGATTCAGAGCGGCGATGACGGGACAATGACTCGCCGGGAAGAACGGCTCCGCCGTCCCATCCTGTTGGAATCTCATAGCTGGGTGTGCTGGGAAGAGCGATGGTCGGTTCCGGGGTCTTTGCAGCTACGGGTTGATCGCCGTCCTTGCGATACTTCGAGAGCGACTCACCGGGAAGCAGAAATGGCTCGGGTGAAGGAGCATCTGACCCCGCATTCGAGGCTTCGGGCTCGCCGTATGGAGCAACGGTATCATCTACGCCGTAAAGCGATGTCTTGGGGGCAAATCCGCGTGGAACCCGGCGCTGATCACGGTCCCGTCCGGCACGGTCGCGGCGATCATTGCGATCATTGCGCCCTCCCCGGTCTCCTCTGTTGTTGCGGCTACTGTTTTCCGCTGAAAAATCAGATGGAGCAGCAGCCGGAGCCTCGCCCCGTGGAGCAGATTGATCGGCAGCGCCTTCCATATCGGCACCGTACGGGTAGGTCGGAGGTTCGGAGGTAGATTCTGTTTGCGCTTCCGGGCTGGAAGGCAGGGAGGTTTCTTCGCGCTGGCCGAAGCGCCCGCGGCGGCGGCCACGACGGCCACGCCAGCGGCGGCTTCCATCTGCTCCTGGAGCGCCTTCGCCTACTTCGGAGATATCGCGAGCTTCAGCTGGGAGGTTCTCCGGATGAAGTTCAAAATCGCTGGCCTGATCGAAATCGGCAGCGGGAGCTTCCATGTCTTCCGGGTGCTGGGTGCTGTCCAGGGCGGGTTGTCGGTCGCGGTTGCCATTGCGATCGCGGCGGCCACGTCCACGGCCGCGGCGATCCCCTCGTTCAGAGCGGGCCCCAGCTTCTTCGTTCGCGGGCGTGCCTTCGAGGGTGACAGGGGATTCGCGGTTGCCGTTGCGGCCGCTGTCGGACCGCGCACCGCGCTGCCCATGGTCGCCGTTGGTGTCAAAGTCGGCGGTATCGCCGGCTTCTTCCATGAAATCGGTGATGTAAAGAAAGGCATCGCGTTCGAGTCCGATATCCACGAAGCTGGACTGCATGCCCGGAAGAACGCGGGTGACGCGTCCGTTGTAAATGGAACCGGCGAGGGTGTACTCGTTCTCGCGCTCGTAATAAATCTCGGTGAGGTCGTCGTTTTCGACGATGGCGAGCCGCGTTTCGTGCGGCGTGCTGGATATATAAATTTCTTTCGACATGCTCTACTCTTTCTGCCCGCCCTGTTGAGGCACGAGCGGCAGACGAGGCAGAGAGCGAAATCGGGAGCTGCGCCTAAGTACAGATTAGGTGCGGCTCACCGAGGGTACGGACAGGGTGCGGGATGCAGAAGCGCGTGAGTGACGATCAAGAACGGGTGCGAGAAAACGAAATAACTCTGCCGCAACCGGGCCTGAACAAAGCACGGGTGGGGCGGCACGATGGAGATCGGTAGCACGATGGGATGCTTCGAACGAGCGAAAGCACGCGGAGTTTGTGACCGAAACAACCTCATGATCTGAAAACTGAGGCGGGGCCGTTTGCCATCCGGATGCAATCATTTCCCTGAAACCTGTCCGGCCAACGGAATCGATCTTCTCTCGCCTGGCCGGCCTTTTCTTCTA
>Ga0207678_10002181_pt1 | contig 17675 bp, 17 predicted proteins | sample KBSC63metaG_FD_184319 | JGI IMG/M metagenome (GOLD analysis project Ga0207678, IMG submission 184319) | Corn rhizosphere microbial communities from Kellogg Biological Station, Michigan, USA - KBS C6-3 metaG (SPAdes) (version 2) | ecosystem: Host-associated > Plants > Roots > Rhizosphere > Soil ...
CTTTCACTAGAGCTTTGGAATGGCGAGCAAGTCACCAAGCGAGTTCAGCGTCGCTTTGAGGATTGAACCAGCCTTCACTTCCGCCGTGCATGGGCCGTGCACCGCGCACGAGAAGCAATATAACTATTTGATATCACTGGCATAAAATAATGACCCTCGACCTTCACACGGGAGAGGTCCAAGGTTCGATCCCTTGTGCGCCCACCATTATTCAAGCACATTCAAGTACTTAGCGGCCTTATTCCCTCGAAGTGTGCCCCGGAAAAGCTGGGGCACAGCAGGGGCACACTCGTTTCGGCGCTTGATCATCGTCATGGATTGCCGGCGCAGCTCTCTAGCCGCCAAGTTAGACTTTCGTGAAATCGGGCTTTCGCTTCTCTGCAAAGGCAGAGAAGGCCTCGCGAGCTTCCGCGCTCTGAAGCCGCTCTTTGAAAAGAGCGCTCTCTTCAGCGATCCTTTCAACCATTTCCTGCTGCTCCCGCATCAAAAGCTTTGTATGGCGAAGTGCGCCTGTCGGACGCTGCGTCAAAGTCAGGGCGGCGGTCGCCGCCCTCGCACGAACATCGCCGATAGGGACAACGGCATTGGCAAGTCCGCATTGAAGTGCGGTTACCGCATCCATCGGCTCTCCCAACGCGAACATGGCATACGCCCTCACGTGCCCGATCCGCGAAGGGAGCAACCAACTCGACGCGGCTTCGGGCACCAGCGCCAGGTTGACGAAAGGCGTGATCAGGCGCGCATTCTCCGCCAGGTAGACCAGATCGCAATGCAGGAGCATCGTGGTTCCGACACCAACGGCGTTTCCCTGGACGGCCGCGACGAGCGGCTTGGTCGCCTTTGCTAAATTGCCGATAAAGCGAAACGCGGGGCTGTCAGTGGTTTCGTTTGCCGTGGACTGGGCGGCAAAGTCCGCCAAGTCGTTGCCGGAGGTGAAGCTGTCGCCGTCGCCCTGAAACAGAACGACCTTGACGGCAGGATCCCTTTCGGCGCGTTCGAGGCCTTCCGACATCGCGTCGTACATCGCTCCGGTCAGCGCGTTCTTCTTCTCGGGACGCGAGATCGTGAGCGTCATCACGCCATCGACGACATCCGTCTTCAAATGATCCGTCATGCCATCGTCCTCAGCTTGCGGCGCGCAGGGGTTCGCAGGCAGAGGCGTTAAGAAAACCGGTCAAGCGCTGGCGGATGATGCTTTCGGCGTCCGCCATGATGCGATCGATCAGTTCCTTGACGGTCGGGATGTCGTTGATGAGGCCCGCAACCATGCCGCAGCTCCAGGCGCCGGCGTCCATGTCACCGTCGACCATGACTTTCGGATACACGCCCGCCACTTCATTGATGATGTCGCCGATGACCAATGAGTCGCCCTTAGCTTGTTCGGTTGCGATCAGCCGCTCGACTCCGGCGTTATTGAGAACGCGCTCGGTATTCCTCAGCGAGCGCATCACTAGACGCGTATCGAGTTCCGACGCCTTGACGATCGCATCCTTGACGTTCTGATGGACGGGCGCCTCTTTGGTTGCCACGAACCGGGTGCCCATGTTCATGCCCGCAGCGCCCATCGCGAGCGCCGCAACCAGACTACGCGCGTCGGCCATCCCTCCCGATGCAACGAACGGGATCTTCAGTTCTTCGGCAGCGCGCGGCAGCAGAATCATGTTTGGCATGTCGTCTTCGCCGGGATGGCCGCCGCATTCGAAGCCGTCGACGCTGACGGCGTCGCAACCGATCTTCTCTGCCTTTAACGAATGGCGGACGGACGTGCATTTGTGGATGACTTTAATGTCCGCCTCCTTCAGGGCCGACATGTACTGCTCAGGACTTCGGCCAGCGGTTTCGACGGCCTTGATGCCACCTTCCTTGATCGCGGCGATGTATTCCGGATATGGCGGGGCGTCGAACGTCGGCAGAAATGTGAGGTTCACGCCGAACGGCTTGTCGGTCATGTCGTGACAGCGCGCGATTTCCTTCGCGAGGTTCTCGGGCGTTCTTTGAGTCAATCCGGTGATGATGCCGAGGCCACCGGCATTCGAGACGGCCGCGGCGAGTTCGGCAAAGCCCACATAGTGCATGCCGCCTTGAATGATGGGATGTTCGATCCCGAACAGGTCTGTGATCGCGGTTCTCATGATCGTCTCCGACTCTCGCTGTTTAGGTTTCTTATTATCAGTGAACGATTTCGAGCAAACCCGCGGCGCCCATCCCGCCACCGACGCACATCGTGACCACCGCGTACTTCGCCTTGCGACGACGCCCCTCGATCAGCGCATGACCCGTCAGCCGCGCGCCGGTCATGCCATAGGGGTGACCGACAGCGATGGAGCCGCCGTTGACGTTGAGCTTCTCGGGATCAATGCCGAGCGTGTCGCGGCAGTAGATAACCTGGACCGCGAATGCCTCGTTCAATTCCCAAAGGTCGATGTCGTCGATCGTGAGACCATGGCGCTTGAGAAGGCGAGGCACTGCGAAGATCGGGCCGATTCCCATCTCGTCGGGCTCGCAGCCCGCCGACACAAAGCCGCGGAAGATGCCAAGCGGCTTTAGGCCCTTTTGGGCGGCGAGCTTGTCGCTCATGATAACGGTGGCGCTGGCACCGTCCGATAGCTGGCTCGCGTTGCCGCCAGTGATGGAGTAGCCCGGCCCTTTCGCCGGCTTGACTTTGGCCAGTCCCTCGGCGGTCGTGTCAGGACGCGGGCCCTCGTCCGCCGAGAGCGTGATCTCGTTGTAGGAGATGGCGCCGGTCTCCTTGTTAGTCACGACCATCGTCGTCTTGATCGGCGCCAGTTCGTCATTGAAGCGGCCGGCCTGCTGCGCGGCTGCGGTGCGGCGCTGACTTTCGAGACTGTATTCGTCCTGCGCGTCCCGAGAGATGTTGTAGCGTTTTGCGACGTTTTCGGCCGTATCCAGCATTGCGATGTAAGCGTCGCCTTTGATCGCCAGCAGCTCTGGGTCAACCGCGTGCCACTGGTTCATATGTTCGTTCTGGACGAGGCTAATGGATTCACCGCCTCCGCCGACCGCGACCTCTACGCCGTCGAAGATCACCGACCGGGCGGCAAGCGCGATCGCCTGGAGCCCCGACGCACACTGTCTGTCGATGGTGGTGCCGGCGACCGTGACAGGAAGACCGGCGCGAAGCAGAGCCTTGCGGGCGATGTTCGATCCCGTCGTGCCCTGCTGCATGGCGCACCCCATCACCACGTCCTCCACCTCTCCGCCTATGATGTTCGCGCGGATGAGCGCCGCCGAAATGGCGTGTCCCATCATGGTCGCACCTTCGGTATTGTTGAGCGCGCCCTTATAGGCCTTTCCTATCGGGGTGCGGGCGGTCGATACGATTACGGCTTCGGTCATTTATTATTTCCTTGGCTGGATGGGACGGGCGTGACCGCGCGTCATGCGGCGTGGGCGAATCGCATCAGATGGAAAGCGGGGTCGCCGAACTGGATGTCGATGGCGCCGATACGTTTGAAATAGTGACCGACCTTGAGCTCGTCGCTCATGCCCATGCCACCGTGCAGTTGGATCGCCTGTTCGCCGATGAAGCGCGCAGCATATCCGACCTTTGTCTTCGCACCGGAGGCGAGCTTCGTGACATGGGCGTCGTTGGACGCCAGCGTCAGGGTCAGATGCTGCATCAACGAGACGGCTTCCTGCAGCGCGATAAACATGTCGACCATTCTGTGCTGCAGCACCTGAAACGATCCGAGGGTCACGCCGAATTGCTTGCGGGTCTTGCTGTAGTCTAGCGTCGCCGCATTCAGCTCGGTCATTGCGCCTATAGCCTCGGCACACAGTCCGCCGATGCCGCGGTCGCGACAGCTCTCGAGCGCGACGACTCCCTGGCCTTCGCGTCCGAGCAGGTTGACCGCCGGGATGCGAACATCCTTCAGCGTGACCTCGGCGGCGCGCCTGCCGTCGACCGTCCGGTAGCTTTGCATGTGTAGACCGGCCGCCCGGCTGTCGACGATGAACAGGGACACGCCGTCACGATCGCCATCTCGGCCGGACGTTCTCGCGGAGACGATCAGCCGGTCGGCCCACGGAGCACCGATCACGGCGGCTTTCGTTCCCGACAGGACGTAGTCATCACCACTTCGGTCCGCAGACACCGATACCTTGTTGAGGTTGTACCGAGATCCCGGTTCGGCCCAGGCCAACGCCCACGTCGCCTCGCCCGCTGCGATCTCGGCGAGCAATTCCCCGCGTTGGTCGTCGGTCCCCAATGCCTCGATTAGCCCTCCCGCCAGCACGACCGTCTCGAAATATGGCTCGACGACGAGGCTGCGGCCGAACTCCTGCATAACGATCATGGTCGTCAGCGGGCCGTTCCCGAGGCCGCCATATTCCTCCGCGAACGGTGCCGCCAGAAGACCGAGGTCGGCGAACTTTGCCCACACCGCGCGACTCCAACCATCTTCGCCCGCGACGATCTTCGCTCGGTCATCGAAGCCGTATTCATCCTTCAGGAACCGTTGCACGCTGTTGCGGAGCAATTCCTGGTCTTCGGTCAGTTCGATGTCCATGGACGCCTCTCCTGGTGCGGGTCAAAGACCGAGCACGGCTTTCGCGATGATGTTGCGTTGAATCTCGTTGGATCCGCCGTAGATGCTGAGCTTGCGCGAGTTGAGGTATTTTTCCGCCGACGTATGCCCATAGTCAGGCCCGGGCATGAAACGGTTCCCGCTGACGGGATGCTCTCGAAGAGCAACGCCGTAATTGCCCATCGCGCGGTGCGTGAGGTCGGTAATGCGCTGGAAGATTTCGGTGCCTCTGATCTTGAAGAGCGATGCGGCCGGGCCGGGATCGATACCGCGCGACATCTGCGCGACAACCCTCAATTCCGTCGCTTCGAGGGCCAGCACATCCAATTCGACACGGGCGATCTCACGGATGAACTCCGCGAAACTCGGATCGTCCTCGGGAATTTCCGCCCTGACGATGTCCTTGAGCCGCCGCAGGTACCGCGTCGAACGACCGATACCCGCCATGCTGGTGCGTTCGTTGCCGAGGAGGAATTTTGCGTAGGTCCAGCCCTTGTTCTCCTCGCCGATCAGATTCTCGATCGGCACCCGCACGTCCTCAAGGAAGACATCGTTGACCTCATGTGAGCCGTCGATCGTGATGATCGGCCGAACCGTCACACCCGGCGTTTTCATGTCGATCAGCAGGAACGAGATTCCTGCCTGGGGCTTCCCGGACGGATCGGTGCGGACGAGGCAGAAGATCCAGTCCGCGTGCTGCGCGAGAGTGGTCCATGTCTTGTGCCCGTTGACGACATAATGATCGCCATCACGAACCGCCTTGGTCCTGACCGAGGCTAGATCCGACCCCGAACCCGGCTCCGAGTAGCCTTGGCACCACCAGTCCTCGCCCGACAATATGCGTGGCAGGAACCTCGCCTTCTGCGCCTCCTTCCCGAACGTGTAGATGACCGGGCCGACCATCGTCACGCTGAAGGCGAGCGGAGGAAGCGTCCCCGCACGCGAGGTCTCCTGGTCCCAGATGAAGCGCTGGGTGAGAGACCAACCGGGTCCGCCATACTCCTTCGGCCAGAGCGGCGCGATCCAACCCTTCTTATGTAGGATCTTGTGCCAGAGAAGCGATTGCTCCTTGGTCAGGTCGGTCTCCGGGTTGGCGACGCGCATTTCCTTGGGGTAATGCTCCGCGATAAAGGAGCGAACCTCATCGCGGAAGGCTGCATCTTCGGCAGAGAGATTCAGCTCCATGGCAAGCTACCACTTCTCGCCAAATGGCCGGATCTCGTGCTCGAACGTCCATGCGTCACGCGGCTGCTGGTAAAGTGCCCAGTAAGCCTCGGCGACAGCAGCCGGCCGCATCAAACGGTTCGGATCGAGGTTTTCCATCGCCTTCGGCCCTTCGCGGCTGGTGATCAGCTGCCGCACCCATTCCGTATCCACGCTCGAGTCGATGATCAGGTGCGCGACGTGAATGTTCTTTGGGCCGAGCTCCCTGGCCATCGATTGCGCAACGGCTCGGAGACCGAACTTGGCGCTGGCAAAAGCGGCGAAACCGTTGCCGCCCCGCAGGCTTGCCGTCGCGCCCGTGAAGAAGATGTTGCCCTTTCCGCGCGCCAGCATCGCCCGCGCCGCCTCGCGGCCGGCCAGGAAGCCGGAGTAACACGCCATCTCCCAGACCTTGCGGAACACACGTTCGGTCGTCTCCACGATCGGAAAGTTGACGTTAGCACCGATGTTGAAAACACAGATCTCCAACGGCGCATGGGCGTCGGCGTCGGCGATGAATTTCACCATCTCCTCTTCCTTGCGCGCATCGAGAGCACGCCCAAATACGGTGCCCCCCGCGGCCTCGATCTCCTTGATCAGCGGCTCGAGCTTCTCGCCCTGGCGGCGCCCCACGAAGACCGTGAAACCTTCCGCAGCGAATTTCTTGGCGATCTCGCCGCCGATGAAGTCACCTGCGCCAACGACGGCTACTGTTGCATTGCGTTTTTTCAACTGAGTTCTCCCGGATGCGAGTACGCGGCGGCGAACGCCACCGCAATCTGCTTAGCTGCGCAGCGATTCCGCCAGCTTGTGCTTCAGAATCTTGCCCGTGGATGTGGCCGGCAGCGCCGGCAGCACGATGATCTCCGACGGGCGCTTGTAGGATGTGAGCTGAGGGCTGACATGCGCCATCAGATCGGAGGCCGTTGTCTCGGTCCCCTGAAGAAGCTGCACAAAGGCGACGACCTCTTCGTTACCGTCCACCGGGCGCCCCACGACCGCACACTGCACGACCGAGGCATGCGTACTCAACACCGCTTCGATCTCGGCGGGGTAGACGTTGAAGCCCGAGCGGATGATCATTTCCTTGGTGCGGCCGACAATGAAGAGACAATCCCCCTCGAAGCGGGCCAGATCGCCGGTGTTGAACCAGCCATCCGGATCGATCGCCTTCGCGGTCAGATCCGGCGCCCGATAATAGCCGCGCATCACATTCCGCCCGCGGACATGGAGCTCGCCGACCTCGCCGGCAGTCTTGTGCGATCCGTCGAGACCCAGAATCTTCGCCTCGATACCTGGCAGCAGAGGGCCAACCGCCTGATCATCGCGCGGCGCATCAATACGTACGCCGGACAGCCCGGGCGAACATTCAGTGATGCCATAGCCATTCAACAGTGAGAGCCCGAGCTCCTGCTCCACGCGCGACTTCAAATCCAGATCGAGCGGCGCACCTGCGACCGCAATGAGGCGCAAAGAGCCCGGATCGAGCTTGCTCAAGCCGGCGATCGATTTGTATTCCAGCAATCGCTGATAGGTCGCCGGCACGCCGTTCAGAATCGTGATGCCTTCGTCAGAGATCGCCTTGGCCAACGCAGCCGGATCATACTTGCTTGCCAATCGGACGGACGCGCCCGTCATCAACGTCATCACCAACAACGAAATGCCAACGATATGCGAAATCGGCAGGACGATGTACTGCTTGTCGGCAGGAGTCATGCGGCGGATGTCCGCTGTGGTCTTGGCGCTGAAGAGCAGGTTTTCGTGCGTCAGCATCACGCCCTTCGGCGTGCCGGTCGTACCGGACGTATAGATGAGAACGGCGACCTGATCCTTCGGACTGTCCTCGACGGGCTCAGGTGACGTACCCTCATTGAGGGCGGTCACGGCCACCTCGGATAGCGGGCCGATCAGATGCGCTTGGGCTTCATACCGCGCGGCATGACTCGCCGCTTCCTTGGACACGCCGGTTGTCAGAAGAACGCGGCGCGCCCCGCTGTGATCCCTGATCTGATCCAATTCCCGAGCGGACAGCCGCGGATTGACGACGATCGCCCAGACATCGAGGCGACTTGCCGCGAGCAGAAGTACAGCGAGCGGAATGCTGTTTTCGCTGACGATCATCAGGCGGTCGCCGGGCCTGATGCCGAGCTTGGTGAGGTCAAAGGCAATATCCGCGACGGCCTTATGCAACTGACCATAGGTCATGCTGTCCCCGTCGTCGATCAACGCTATCCGATCGGGTGTTTCGACAGCATGGCAATCAATGACCTGGTCGATGCGGCGCGGCAACGCGGAAAGTATGCGCGCTGCCTCATCGGTTTCCACCGTCTTCAACATCTTCGTCCTCCCGGGAAAAGAGCCGCTTGGTCGCAGCTTCTGGATTGTATGGTCAGGTAACCTAGGCCGTCCTCGTTTTCAGGAAAGAAGCCTGCTCAACGATCGCCTCTTCCACATCCCTGAGACTGTCCTTGCCGAAGAATATCTCGTTGCCGACGAAGAACGTCGGCGACCCGAACGACCCGCGAGCAACCGCGTCATTCGTGTCCTTGATGAGTTTCTGCTTGACGTCGTCCTGCTGCGCCCGCGCGATCAACCTGTCGATGTCGATGCCGGAGGACTTGAAGGCCGCGGCGAAGACTTCGGGGTCGTCCATCTTCTTCGGCTCTTCCCACATATGGTGGTAGGCCGCCCTAAAATACGGATCGAACACACCTTCGAACTTAGCCGCGACAGCGCCGCGCATGAGCATAAGCGTGTTGACCGGGAAGAACGGATTGCTGTTGAACTTGGTGATACCGTGGCGCCGGATGAAGCGCTCGGACTCCAGCCTCTGATATTCAGGCTTGTTCTTGATGCCGCGCAACGACTCCGCAGGCGACATATTACCGGTAGCTTTGTAAATCCCGCCCAGCAGGACCGGAATATATTGAAATTTGACCTTGGTGCGTTGCTCGATACCCGGGAGTGCGGCTTCGGCGAGATAGGCGTTCGGGCTGCCGAAATCGAAATGGAATTCCGGCTGTGATCGATCGGTCAACGGCGCCTCCCCTTTTATCTTGATGGGCACGATCAAATGTCCGCCCCGACCGAACGCTAGAGTTCTATTTTAGAACTGTCAACGGCGAAACCTGCTTTGAAACTGGAACGGCGACAACGGTATTGTTTTGAGGTCCATGCCAAAATAGAATGCGCGGAATGGGAATGCCGGAGACGTGGGATGAAATGGGATTCGCTTGAGGAAGAGCCGTGTTCGCTGGCCCGCACCGTCGCGGTGATTGGCGACCGCTGGACGCTTATGATTTTGCGCGAATGCTTCCTGCGCAAGCGTCGCTTCGACGCTTTCCAGACATCGCTGGGAATTACACGGCACCTGCTCGCCGACCGCCTCAAGAAGCTGGTTCGATTCGGTGTGCTCCGGCGCATTCCCTATATGGATGCACCCAAGCGATACGAGTATATTTTGACCCAGAAGGGACTGGACCTTTACCCGATCATCATGTCGGTCGTTCATTGGGGTAACATCCACATGGTCGACTCGCGGGGGCGACCGATGCTTCACGAGCACAAGTCATGCGGCAAGCACTTCGATCCGCTCATGATCTGCTCGGAATGCGGCGAGCCGGTGCTTGCGAAGGAAGTCCACGTCCATCCGGGGCCTGGCGCTCGCGAAACGGCAATGCCGAGGACGCAGATTGCCAAGACACAGGTTAAGGTGCAGACGCCGAAAGCCACCGCTTCCAGGGCAAAACGCGCCTGAGGCCAAGTCCGGACGAAGAACAAGCCGGACTTGGCGACGACTGCGTTACTCCGAGCTCGCGTCCAGAAGACCGCCGAACTGGTCCCAGGAATTCCCGTTCCAGCGCTGCAGCTGAAGCTGGGTATAGGCCATGCTGTTCTGCGGTCCGGTATTGATAGTAATTCCCGGCATCAACGTCGGCAGGGACAGGCCCCGAATATTGCGTGCCTGCTTCACGATATTCTCGCGGGAATAATCGCCAGCGCATTGCTTCAGAACCTGCTCCAGGATCTGGCCCTGCTCCGTGCCATACACATAGTTCGCATCGCCAATGTCGGCACCGGGCAGATATTTCGCGAAGTGGGCTTTGTACCACTGGACCCCGGGATCATCCGCCCATTTGCTGTCGCTCGGATCCTTTGCGATGGTCGCCGCAACGATACCGATCGCCTTGTCGGGTCCTGCCGGCACGATTGTCGACGAGACCGAGCTTGAGACGTAGTTGATCAGGAACAGCGGCTTCCAGCCTATTTCGGACGCTTTCTTGATCGCCTGCGCGGCGAATTTCGGCGTGCCGGCAACCAGGAACGCTGCCGCGCCCGAGGCTTTCAGATTCACCACATGGGAGTCGATGGTGGGCTCACTCAGTTCATATGCGGATGCCACGACCTTCTTGTCGAAAGCGTCCTTGAAATACGCCTTAAACGCCGCGAGGAAGTCCTTGCCGAGATCGTCGTTCTGATACAATAGCGCGATCTTCGCATCCGGCAGCACCTTCGAGATATATTTGGCGTAGATCTTTCCCTCGGTGTCGTAGCTGGGCAGGCCCGTCGTCGTCATCGGGAATTCTTTGAAGTTCGTGAACTTGTTGACGCCGCTCACCACGAACAGGTGCGGGACCTTCTTCGCGTTGACGTATTTGATCGTCGCTCCAATTCCAGGCGTGCCCTGCGGGCCGAACAGGAACGCAACCTCGTCGCTCTCAACCAGCTTGCGCGTTTGTTCGACCGTTTTCGGCGGGCTATAGGCGTCGTCATAGGTAATGAGATTGATCTTTTTGCCGCCGATGCCGCCGCGATCGTTGATCGAGTTGACATAGGCAATGAGCCCCTTGCCGGTATTGCTCAAGGGCGACGCAGGTCCGCTGAACGGAAAGGTCGCACCGATTTTGATTTCGGTATCCGTGACGCCGACTGTCTCGGCTCGCGCCTGCAGTCCGAACAGTGTCGCTGCCATTGCAACGCCAACAAACATTCTTCTCATCATTGTCCGCTCCCTCCAGTGCCGCAAGCTTGACTGCCTGCCATTTAAAATTCTCGAATGAAGAGCTCTCGCCAACGTCGCCGAGCGAAACAGCCCTGCACATGACCCATCGGTGACAGCGACAAGCGCCCGGATCGGCCATCCCCGAGGTGCCGTGGCTCGTCAGGGCAGAGACCGGCCAAGCCCGGCGCTGCTGCGTCGTTCAAACCCGGCAGCTCTCGAAATGAGTTTGGCTATCGATCGATGGGCCGATGACGCGCGATCCCACCGGCACCGATCAGCGCGCCACGTGGTGCCGCGCGCGGCATGCACCGCCGTTGGGATCGCAAACCATCAACGCTGTCGTGATCCGGCGCATCATATCCTCCCCTGGCTCGCCGCAATGATCGCGGCGGCATGCAATCATTTGATCGCAATTATTGGTCAGCGACCTTGGTGATCAAGGTCAGTTCTTTTAAAGAACTTGTCAATCGCAAAATGACCGCCGCGCAAGTGGCGAGCTGACGCGACGTCGCCGCTAGGTTTTTCGATCTGCAATCGCTTGCCTTGCAAGCTCGATCCAGACTGGCGCTTCCCGCGCATAGAGCTCGCGCGTCGCCTGCATCGACATCGGTCCTTCATCGATTCCAAACGTCTGGAACATCGTCCTGACCTTTTCGGTCTGCGCCGCCCGCATGATGAGATCCGACAGGCGTTCGACAATGGCCGTTGGCGTACCGGTGGGCACCGCGCAGCATTGATAGGTCAGCAGACCGAACAACGGCGAATCCGCCCCCTGCTCGGCAAACGTCCTGACTTCCGGAAAGGTCGTGAGCCGCTTGCGCGGCACAGCGACGACTGCACCCGACCCGCTCTGCAGGACCGGCTGCGCGCCGACGATCGTACCGACACCGCCGTCGACCGTCTGTGCCAGCATATCGGTGAACATCGGTGCCTCACCACGGTAGTGGATCGGCTCGATGTTCAGGCCATATTGCTTGTTGAGCGCGAGGATCGTGAGGTGCGGAGGTGAGCCGACCCCGAACGTTCCGAGCGTCATGCGCCCCGTCGCGCGTGCATGACGAACGACGCCGTCGAGGTCGGTGATGCCCAGCTGCTTGCGCATGATGAGCGGCAGTCCACCCGTCGGCATCGCCGAAACCAGCTGAAAATCCTTATCCGTGTCGTAGGCAAGATCTTTGACCAGCACGCGGTTCACGGTCATCGCGCCAGACGTATTGAACAGGATGGTATAGCCGTCCGGCACTGCCCGCTTGACCTCGGCCCCGGCAATCGAACCGAGCGCGCCGGTCTTGTTCTCGACGATCACTGGCACGCCGGTCTGGCTTCCGATGAACTCGGCATACATCCGCGCATAGACGTCGGTCTGTCCGCCCGGGGCGAAGCCGACGACGATCCTGATCGGTCGCTGCGGCCAGGTGTCCGCCGCCGATCGTGCGATCGACGGGACTGCAACGGTGGACGCCGTTGCGGCCAAGAAAGACCGGCGCGTTATTTTCATTCTTCATCCTCCCTCTGATAGGCGTCGTCATTTTTCCGTCCGCGTCATTGAGGCCTGTTCGGCTGCGGATCGTCGTCTTGAGACCGGCGCAATTTCGCTTACGCGCGGCCAGCGTCGCCGGTGTTACGGCTGCAACGCCGCCCGGTCTTGTCGGAGCGATCAGCCCGGCTTGTTGGCCGCCGAGGCATCCCGATAGGCGGGGCGATTCAGCACACGGTCGAGATAGGGCGTCGCGCTGTCGCAGATCGCTACCTGATAATCGATGGCCCAGGTCAGACACGTGGTCAGCAGGATGTCTGCGGTGGTGAACTGTTCACCCAGGAGATATTCCCGCCCGTCGGACAGCGCCGCATCGACGTGCTTCAACTGCTTCCTGAAATACTCCGCAGCCTGGGCGACAACGCCCGGTGCATCACCATAGATGTGAGACAGTCCCTTGATCTGCCCATGCCGCCTCATGACGTACAGGCTCGTGGAATCCAGCTCGGTGACGATGAAGAAACACCATTCGAGCCACTTCGCGTAAGTCTCGGAGTCTTTCGGAATGAGGGAGGCGGCCTGGTCGGGATAGGTCTTGGCTAGATAGGCGATGATCGCAGCGCTCTCGCCGATGACGAGCGTGTGGTCCTGCAACAGCGGCACCTTTTGCCGGGGATTGAGGGCCGTATATTCCGGCGTTTCGGTCTCCCCCGTCCGCGGCAGGATCGGCTTTCGGGTATAGGGAAGCTTCAATTCATGAAGCGCCCAGTGAGGTCGGATGGTCCGGCTGGTGCCAACGCCCCACAACACGAGTTCCGGGTTCATCACCATTTCTCCGCAGCCGGCCGAAGATCGAGCTCATGCGTCCATCCGTCTCGCTTCTGCGCATGGGCGAACCAATAGGCTTCCGCAATCGACGCCGTCGTGGTGAGGCTGTCGGGCTGACGGGCGGCAGGATCCAGGCCACGGCTCCTCATCCGCTCATGGATCGCCTCACTGTCGACGCCGGCATCGATCAGCAGGTGCACGACGTGGATGTTCTTCGGTCCGAGCTCTCGCGCCATGGCCTGCGCAACGGCGCGCAGACCGAATTTCGCTGCCGAGAAAGCGGCAAAGCCGCTGCCGCCGCGCATGCTGGCCGTCGCGCCGGTGAACAGCATCGTGCCGGCGCCGCGCGGCACCATATGCTTCGCTGCCTCACGTCCCACCAGGAAGCCGGCATAGCAGGCTAGTTCCCAGGCCTTGAAGAACAGCTTCCCGGTCGTTTCGAGCAGTGGCTTCTGCACATTGGATCCGGCATTGAACAGGCACACCGCGATGGGGCCCATCTCATCTTCCACCGTCTGGAACAGCCGCTGCACCTCCTCCTCGTTTCGGGCGTCGATCGATCTGGCGTGGACATCGTGGCCCTGCGCGCGCAGCTCCTCGACCAGGCCCGCAGACTTTTCAGCATCGCGCCGCGCGATACAGATCGCGTATCCCCCCTGTGCAAATCGCCGCGCGACGGCCGCACCAATTGCATCCCCCGCTCCCACCAGGAGCGCCACCTGCTTCTTGTCAGTCATGTCAACGTCCCTCGCCTTCAATTCGGACGACCTTCGACAGGATCATCTCGGTGATTGCCGCATCGTCGAATCCAAGATCACGCAGGATCTCCCGACTATGCTCGCCAATGCGTGGTGCCGGCCCGCCGATGGCCGCCGGGCGCTCTTCGAACCGGGCCGCCGGTTTCGGCTGACGGACGCGGCCGACGGACGGCTGCTCCAACTCTTGGATGATGCCGCGCGCCACCACCTGCTCGTTGGCGACGATCTCGCTACGGCGCAGCACCGGTGCACATGGCACGTCCGCGGCGTCCAGCCTGGCAAGCCATTCGGCCGTGGTCCGGGTGGCGATGTATTCCTGCATCTTGTTGATGCGCGCGGTGGCATTGACCGAGCGCCCCGCAGGCGTCGCGAACCTCTCGTCCTTGACGAGCTCAGGGTCGTCGGTGGCGCGGCAGAAGCCCTGCCACTCGGAATCCGAGATCGTGCCTGCGGTGATATAGCCGTCCACGGTCTTGAAGATCAGATCGGGGCGATCATTAGGATCCGGCGACGAGGCCTCCGCGCCGACGACGGTGTGTTGCATCATGCCTTCAGGCCACAGGAACGACAGCATGGCGTCCAGCATCGCGACCCGAATGTGATCGCCGCGTCCAGTCTTCTCGCGCGCATAGAGCGCCGAGGACACGGCCTGTGCCGTCAGCACAGCCGTCGTCTTGTCTGCGACGATGGTCCGTATCATCTGAGGTCGGTTGGTGCCGGCCTGCGACTGGATGTCGGCGAAACCCGACAGCCCCTGGACGATCGGATCGTAGACGCGTTTCTTGGCGTATGGCCCGGTTTCACCGACCCCGCTGATCGATACGTAGATGAGGCGCGGAAATTGGGCCCGGAGTTCGTCGGCTCCCAACCCAAGACGCTCCATCGTCCCCGGGCGAAAGTTCTGCACGAGGACATCGGACTGGGCGACGAGCTTCTTGACGATCCGCGCACCGGCTTCGCTTTTGATATCGAGCGAGATCGAGCGCTTGCCTCGGTTCGACGAGATGAACAGCGCCGAGAACTGCCCGGCCTTGTCGATGGCGGCCCGGCTGCGGCGCGTGATGTCACCGCCCAGCGGCTCGATCTTGATGACCTCAGCGCCCTGGTCCGCCAAGAACATGGTTGCAAATGGACCCGACACGACGCTGGTCAGATCAAGTACGCGAACTCCCAAAAGAGGCCCTGGCATGCGTTCCATTCCCACTGCATTCGGCGCACGACGCACCGTTGAGTGGATCTGTTAGAAGAACGCGGGCGACCAGGCTTGCCAGATAGTGCCGGATCTACGTGAAAGCGACATTGCTTTCCGACTTTGCTAATGCCGCACCGCGGCGCGAAAGCCCGACGGACAAAGACCAGTGTGCTGTTTGAATTTCGTCGTGAAATGTTGCGAATGGCTGAAGCCAACTGCAAGGCCAACTTCCGTCAGCGAACACTTCTCACTAATAAGAAGGTATTTGGCGCGCTCAATGCGCCGACCGATGACATACTGATGCGGGGTATCGCCGGTACTTTCGGAAAATGCCCTAATGAAATGTCGAGTGCTCAATCCGACCAGCGAAGCCATCTCCATCAATCCGATCGACCGACCGAGGTTTTCCTCGACGAACTCGGAGATCCTTTTAAGATTGCAGTGGGTGAGACCGCCTCGGTTGCCAAGCGGCGTCTTGGTGCCGCTCATCCGCTTTAGAACAGCGAGTGTCTGGGTTGCCCACCCCTCTGCCATCATCGCATAGACATCGTCGTCATGATGCGGCTCGCTGCACAGTTCTTCCAGTCCGAAGGCGATTGCCGGGTTATCGAAGCCCAGTCTCGGCGCTGCCGCAAAGCTCGGAAGTCGTTCCGATATGAACGTCTGGTCGAAGAACACGACTGTATAATCCGACCTTGCCGATGTGACGGTGAATTCGCCATCGATCTCCAAGCCAGCCGGATAGACGGCCAAGTTGCCGGCAAGTTGCTGGTCGAACGACTTACCATCCATCTTGCCGCGCAGCTTCCGCGCACCCCTCCTATAGAAGAAGAGCGCTAGTTCTGGCTGCTTGAAATGCCATTGAACCTGCTTCGACACGTCCCTGCGGAAGCTTTCAATCCGGATTACGGGCGTGCGGACGACGGTGTTAGACAGCACGCGACCGCCGACGATCCTGATGAATTCTCCATTCTCGGATACATTGCTCATGCGACTATCTCCCCTGCGCGTCGATGCACAACTCGCTCGGCAACCGCAACGCCTGGATGGCTCGAGATGAGGATGCTGTTTCCACGCGACCGGGCACAACATCGCTCCGTCGGAAGTCCATCGGACTTCACGGACAGACCGCGCATCTATTTCCTCCCGACGGTCATTCAGCTGACCGTCTTTGACAATCGGCTCAAGCGGAGACGATCCTGCCTTGCAGCCTCTTGCTCGAAGACTATAGTTCTATTTTAGAACTGTCAATTTTCAAACAGTGCACGACGGGGAGACTCTTCATGACGACCTTGACGCCGGTTTCGGTCGAAACGGGAACGGACGAATTGCTTTGTCATATCGACCGTCGGGTCGCCGTGATCACGCTCAATCGCCCGGCGGCCCGCAATGCGCTGTCGGACAAACTCACACCCGCCCTGCGCCGGATGATCGCATACTGCTCGACCGACAATGGCGTACGCGCGGTGCTGATCACCGGCGCCGGCGAGGCTTTCTGCGCGGGTGGCGATGTGAAAGGCATGGGCGACCGCAGCAGCACAGACGAACTAACCTTTGGTCAGAAAGTAACGCGTCTGATCGAACGTCAACGCACTTTGACCGGCGCGCTGTTCGAGATGCGGAAGCCGACGGTCGCGGCCCTTCCCGGTGCGGCTGCAGGCGCAGGCCTCTCGCTCGCATTGGCCTGCGATATCCGCATCGCAGCTGAGCAAGCATTCGTCAGTACGGCCTATGCCAGAATCGGGCTGAGCGGCGACTACGGCATCGCCTGGCTACTCACGCGAACGGTGGGAGCCGCCCGCGCAAGAGAACTGATGTTGTTGTCCGACAGAGTCGATGCACAACGCTGCGAAACTATGGGATTATTCAATCGGATCGTAGCGGCCGACAGGCTTGCCGAGGAGGCGTTCATGATCGCGTTGAAATTGGCGAATGGACCCACGAAGGCCTACAGCGCCATGAAAGACAACCTGGACGAGGTGCAAAACGTCGGCTTTGCCGCATCGCTAGACAAGGAGGCCGAGCGGCTGGTCCGCTCCGCGCAGACCGAGGAGCATCGCGAAGCCGTCAGAGCGTTCGTCGAGAAGCGTCCAGCGGTGTTTCGGTGAGCGCAGATGGCAGACAATACGCGTTGCCTGAGATGCCGTTTCCAGATGTCTTTAGATCGACACTGCAAATACGACGACGGGGTCGAGGTGAGAGTCTACCTATGCAAGATCTGCACGTATATTCACGTCGAGACCGCAAAAGTCGACGACGCTCATAACTGGCACGGCGTGCACTACGTCATTTGACGCCGACCACTTTTCGTTCACCTGTTCACCGCTCTTCCACATCTAACTGTACACCACCGCGAGTTCGACACTGATACCGAGGATGTGCGACGATGTAGACCTACACCAGAGCCGCGACCGACGTCGCGAGCAATGAAGTATGGGTCCAGCTTACAATCGCCAAGAATTAATCGCACGGCAGGCTATCGCTAGTTGAAACCAACGTGTTGATGCTGTGCGGCCATCCGAGCGGCAACGATGCTACGAGGGAGATTTCGTGGGTCAACGATGTCCGCTTTGCGCCGATTGCTGTCACTCATATGTTCGTCGACGCTTGCAGCATGACGCGCCTATTGCGCTGTCCCCATCCGGATCGCGCGAACCGTCCGATTTGG
>Ga0207678_10002182_pt1 | contig 17671 bp, 8 predicted proteins | sample KBSC63metaG_FD_184319 | JGI IMG/M metagenome (GOLD analysis project Ga0207678, IMG submission 184319) | Corn rhizosphere microbial communities from Kellogg Biological Station, Michigan, USA - KBS C6-3 metaG (SPAdes) (version 2) | ecosystem: Host-associated > Plants > Roots > Rhizosphere > Soil ...
ACTTGAAGAGCATGCCCTCGGTCTTGGCCAGGGTGAGGATGCTGTCAAGGGAGTCGTTCACCGAATTGATGAAGCAGGCGGAGCACTGCGGGCGGGTGTAGCCGGTGACGGAGAACTCGACCTTGCCGGTGGCGGGGTTCCAGTGCCAGTTCTGGGCGTCGGAGTTGGGCTCCAGGCGGTCGCAGCCTACGTTGAACCAGACGGGCGAGTTGAAGGCTACCTTCTGGTTGAGGAGGAGGTGGCAAAGCTCGGAGAAGAAGACTTCGGCGTCTTCTGAGGTGGCGAAGTAGCCGTCGCGAATGCCCCAGTCGCGGATGGACTCGGCGACGCGGGTGATGAGGGCGCGGACACCGGACTCGCGCTCGTCGGTGCCGTTGAGGCCGTGGAGGTACTTGGAGGCCACGATGTTGGTGGCGGTCATCGACCAGTCGGCGGGGACTTCGACGTTCTTCTGCTCGAAGATGGTGCGGCCCTTGAAGTCCTGAATGATGGCGTCGCGGAACTCCCAGACGATCTCGTCGAAGGGAGAGACGCCGGCGCGGGTGAAGTGCCGGCTGAAGGACAGGCCCGGAGCCCTGGAGCCGGATGTGGCGGAGGTTTGAGGCGGAGCAGGGGCGGAGTTCTTGGAGGTCTTGGCTGTCTGGGTGGGAATAGTGGCCATGGGGCTTGCTCCTTTAAGTAATGAACCTTGTTGCTGGCTTACGGGAACGAGACGCGTAAGCGGATGCGAAAAATGGCCCTGCCGACACTGGATATGAATCCGGAGGAACTGGCTCCGGCGGCGTCGAAGCAGAACGAAAACTGGACCCGAACCGAAACTTCTGGAGCGGCGCAGTGGCAAAGTTACCGCTGCTTATGGGGTATGTCAAGTATAAAACAACTACAGATTGTGCTCCCTGTGCAAATACTGGTTCCTGCAGGCGATCCAGCAAACAGGACCGCTGAAACTGGGGATTTGGCTGTGGAAGTCTAAAAATGAGCGCGGCCGGAGCGATTTATCGGGTGACCGGAAGCACTCTTTGAGGGTAGGCGCAACCGGAGGAGCGCGGCAAGTCTCCGGCTGTGGATAGCTGGCACAAAACTCCGATTAATTCGAATCAATGCGCAGGAGGCGTGATGACGTAAGTGGGCTTTCCCTTCCCTTGCTGTTTCGCTGCGAGGTCGACGGCGATCTTCAACTCGCGGGCCGAGCCTTCCTTGTCTCCAAGCCGCCGGAGCGAGAGGCCCAGATAGTAGTGCGCCGGTTGGTAGTCCGGCGCAGCGGCGACCGCTTTCGTCAGAGAGTCGCGGGCGGCAGCGTAATTTTTAGCGCGGAAGGCGAGAATGCCGACGCCGGTCAGTGCGCCGCCATGGGTGGGCATGCGGCTCAACGTCTTTGCGAACATGCGGGTGGCTTCGTCGTCGTGCCCGGCGTCGAGGGCCATCTCGCCTAGCTGGTAGTACGACTCGGTCTGCACGGGTTGCAGCGCAATCGAGCGCTCGAACTCCGCCCGGGCATCTGCGATGCGCAGTTGCATCTGGAAGAGATGACCGAGGCCGTAATGCGCCGAGGCATCGTTGGGGTGCTGTGCAAGATAGGCATGGAAGTGTTTCTCCGCCTCGGCAAAGTGCTCCTGATCCATTTCGACACGCGCGGCAGCATAGAGGGCACGGGGATCTGAGGGACTGATTTTAAGGGCGTCATTCAGTGCATCGGCTGCCAATGGAAGCTGATGCATGCTCTGCGCCTGAATTCCGAGATCGACCAGAATGGTGACATCGTCCGGAAGAACGACGCGCGCACGCTGAAGCTGGATCAGGGATTCATCTCCCTTGCCCGCCTGTCGTGCGCGAAGAGCAAGAGTGATGGCGGCTTTCTGCTCTCCCGCGCTCGCCCGGGGATCGTGAGCGGAACGGGTGAGGACCGCCTCGAAGCGATCCATTGCCTCGGAATATCGTTGCTGCGAGAGCAGGAGTTCGCCGAGGGCATCGTTCGCTTCGATCGATTCAGGATGGATGCGGATGGCACGCTGTAATGCCTGCTCCGCAGCCGCTATGTCTCCCTGCTGACGCATGGCGTCGGCGCGCCTGATAAGTTCGTCGGGATTTTCGGCTGTGCCGGGGGCCTTTTGAGCTTCGACCTGGGTCGCGCGTTGAGCTGCCATAAGCGGCGGCGCGGACGGGCCGGCAAGGTAAAGACAGGCTCCGAGGAGATATGCGGCGAAGAACGGCGAAATACGCATGGAGAAAAAGAAAACAGCAGGAGCGCTATGGAGAGCGCTCCTGCTGAAGTTAGCACAATGCTGCGCGGCCTAGAACTGGAAGCGGCCGGTGAGCTGCATCTTGCGCGGCCCATCGATTGTTCCAGTCGGAACGCCGAACATGTTGTCGTACGGGTTCAGGTTGGGTGTGGAGAAGATATGACGATTGAAAGCATTCAGCAGTTCGAGCTTGACAGAGAAGAGCACCTTTTCCGTGAGCTGGGTCTTCTTGATAACGCTGAAGTCCTCATTGTTATAGCGATAGTTGCGGACTTCGCCTGTAACACGCGGAATATCTCCAAACTGAAAGCCGCCATTGTCGCAGGTTGGGCAATTACCCGCCTGCACGGCCCGATTGATCCGGTTCGACGGAGCGTTCTGGTCGTAAAAGGCTGGCGCCGGCTGCAGCGCGCTGTAGCCGGGATTGTCAACACGCTGGAGCCCGTTGAACTCCGAGTCGACGTTCGGATCAGGCCCGTTGACCTTACCTCCAGCCCGCAGATTGCGGAATGGATCGATGTGGCCGCGGCGCGCATTGCTTTGGAAGGTGCTCCCCGGAACCCGGGTGAACTCAATGAAGTTGTCCCATCCCGGGATGCCGTTCGCGCCGCCAAAGGAGGTCGGCTCACCAGATTGATAACGGAGGACCCCACCAATCTCGAAGCCGCTGACGAGCGCGCGGAGAACGGGATTGTTAAAGCTGGCAAACGGCTTGCCTTTACCAAACGGTAGTTCGTACAGGAAGCTGGTGACGAACGTGTGGGGGATGTCCTGAATCGAGATCGCCTTCTGGCTCTTGCTGTCGAAGGGGTCCTGCTCCTGCGCTACCCCGGCGTTGATTCCGGGAAGCGCCGAGTCGGCGTTGGTGATGGTCTTCGACCAGGTATAGGATGCCTGTAGATTGAGGCCCTGATGATAGCGGCGTTGGACCGAAGCGATCAATGCCTCGTAGGACGAGTGGCCGACGTTCTGCAAGCAGCAATCGGTTGCAATGAAGCCGTACTGTGGGAAAGGCCGGAGCGCCTGCTGCACCCTGCCATTGAACGCTGGGTATGGAGAAGCTACCCCGTTCGCCGCCAGATCATGGCTTGATAGAGCATCGCCACGGTAGAAGTTCGACTTCGGCATATTGTTTACGTTCTCGATACCGGAACGCAGGTGCGAACTGGCAGCGCCCATATACCCGATGGTCATAATCAGGTCCTTCGCCAGTTCCTGCTGGACCTGGAGATTCCATTGATTGACCTGCGGCGGACGCCCGTAAGACGGCTTGATGTAGTTGCTGAACGATACCGGCGCATCCGCATTTCCATTGTCATAGAAGGCAGGATCAAGATTGGTGCCGATCACCGACGGCTTTACGCCGCCATCGACCGAGAACGCCGGATCGAAGCCATTTGAGGGCTGAGGGTTGGGAACCGAGTAACCCGCGATGGTAGCACCGCCAAAGTCAGTGTAGAGCAACGGAGCGTACAAGGTGGCGAAGCCGCCGCGAAGCACGAATTTATTGTCCATGGAGACAGGCGAGAACGCGAAGCCGATACGCGGCGCTATGTCTTTGAAGTAGGTGTCGGCCCAGCGGGTGTTGCAACCGGAGCAGGTGGTTCCAAAGACGACGGCGCCGGGAAGTCCATTTTTCGGATCGATCGCCGTCGGGCTGAAGTTAGAGGTATTGTTCTGCGCCTCGCGCCGCGGCTGATCGATGGAGTAGCGAAGACCGAGGTTGAGCACGAGGCTGCTGGAGAGCTTCAGATCGTCCTGGACAAAACCGGCCCAGTAGTTCGAGATCCAGCGCGGCTGGTGGGAAGGAACTGTCGAGTTGGCAAAGTCACCAACGCCCAGCAGCAGGCTGGCAAAACCATTACCTGTACCTGTAAGGAAAGCGCCGGTCTCGGACGCTCTCGTCTGTTGAGGCTGGAAGCTGAGATAGCCGTTGATCTGGTCCTGCGCAAGGGTGGAGTACTGCTGGTAACGGTAATCGATGCCGAACTTGAAGCTGTGACGGCCCTTCTGCCAACTGACGGAATCGTTGACGCGAATCCCGTTATCGATATTGTCGGCAAGCTGATTGCGGCTGAGAGAAACATAGCCTCCGACATCAACCCGTGGGAACCCGGTGCTGAATGGAGTCCCCAATTGAGGATTGAAGTCCTTGCCCGTACCCGCCTCGATGGACCCATTGATCGAGTTGGAGCGGTTGTAGCCCAGGTTCAGATGGTTGAGAAGGCTAGGACTAAAGATATGGTCCCAACCAGCGCGGCCAAAGTGGGTGATGAAGTCCTGCGTCTGCGTGTTGGGATCAACCGGTGACGGCAGGAAGAGATAGGTAGGGTTATTGCGGGTATTCTCGCGCGAGCTATAGGTGCCAAACAGCTTGTCATGGGTTCCGATGCTGTGGTCAACCCGGATGCTGTAAGTGGTGTTGGTCAGTGCGGAGGACGAAGCGAGCGTGTAGTTGTTGGTGAGTGCACCATTGGTCGGCGCAGGATAGAAGGAGGCGATGTTCTGGCCGACAGTACTGAAGCGGCCGCTGGGAATTTTATTGCCCGGGAAGGCGGTGCGGCAGCGAATGCCATTCACTGTGGTCGTCGTAGCCGGGTCAAATATCTGGCCATTGAGGATCGGCGTACCGTCGCAGGGGTTAATCGATCCATTCGGTCCGCCGATGAGACGGTCTGAGAAGTCTCCGGTACGCTCGGCAGCCGTCGGAACGCTGTTGACGGCGACGCCTCCAGCGGTCAAGCGGTACTGCTCCCATGAAAAGAAGTAGAAAGTCCGGTCCTTACCGTTATAGATATGGGGGATATATGCTGGGCCGCCAAGACTAATGCCGAAGTCGTACTGCTTATCGGCCGGGCGCTTATTGGCGTTTGCATCGGCCGTGTCGCCTATCGAGTTGTAATAGGCTTTGCGGCCATTGTTAAACCAGTCGTTCGCATCCAGAAACTCGTTACGGAAGATGCCGAAGACGCTTCCATGAACTGTGTTGGTGCCGCTCTTGGTGACGAAGTTCTCGATGCCGCCGGAGGTGCGGCCAAACTCAGCCGAGGGAGTGGAGGTCGTGACCTTGAACTCTGAGATCGCTTCGACCGATAGCGCCTCTTCGTCGAAGGAGGAGCCATTCTCCGAACGGGTCTGGCTGGCGCCGTCGAGGAGCACTTCGTTGCTGAAGTTCTGTCCGCCGCCGACCTTCGAGATGAAGATGCCGTTGTTGCTGTTGCCGGTGCCAGGGCCGGCTGTGCCGGGAATCAGAAAGACGAAGGATTCAGGGGCGCGCATGGCTCCGACGCCACCCAGGGCGAGGGGCAAGTCGATAATTTGCTGGCTTGTGACCGTGCCGCCGACTTCGGACGATTCGGTTTCAACCGAGGGCGCATTGGCCGATACCGTCACTTTATCGCTTGCACCGACGGTCAGGGTTATATCCAGACCGGTGGTTGTGCCGACACGAACCTCAACCCCGGTGTTCGAGGCCGTCGAAAATCCGGGGGCGGTTGTGGTGACGGTGTACCGTCCAAGCTGAATGGAGGGAAAACGATAGCTTCCGGCGGACGTTGACTTCGTGGTGTACTGAGTTCCGCTCTCGTCACTCTTCGCGACGATGTTAGCTCCTGGAATGGCGGCGCCGGTGGTGTCGAGTACGTTTCCGGCAAGCACGCCCTGGTTGGTTTGACCGATTGCGAAGACTCCGGAAAACAGGAGCAGCGCGCATACGAACGCCTGAATGACTTGAATATTCCTTTTCACATGCCCTCCAAAAGACTACAAAAACGAGTTAAACGTTCCATTTAGCTGTCTGACTATCGATTCGTTCTATTAGCCCTAGCTGAATATATCATGTAATCGGTTACACCGAACTGGGAGAATGATCGACCGGTTCTCTTGACCGATGTGAATACTATCGGCATCAAGAACCGGCTGTCAATTACTTTTTAAATCCTTGCTATCTCCAGAGAATTTCCAGTTTCAACGAGTGAAGCAACGATGCTTTCACTTAGATGTACGCTCAGTTGGATGCGCGCTGATCGCTTGAGTAGATGATGGGGTTGAGGGCGGAAGAGAGCACATCACCGGTTTTGAGTCCGGGCGCCCAGCGTTCCATATCGAGTAGATGATTTTTATTCTTCGGAGCGCTCAGGCGGATGTTCTCGTCCATGTAGATAACCGTCATTACCTCGCGTGGACGGTCTGTTGAGTTCGCGCCGGCGCGGTGAAACGTCCATCCGGAGTGGAAGCTGACGTCGCCAAGATCAAACGCGCTCTCTTCCAGATGGAAGCTATTGAGTGCCTGCTTCAGCGTCATCTCGCTTTCGTCGCTGATCTCGAGATCGCGCCCAATCTGGAAGCGATGGCTCTTCTCGCAGAAGGCAAGCGGCCCCATCGGCAGAGGCGTATTTTGTAACGGCACCCATGCGGTAATGGTTTTGTCGCTGTCAACCGGCCAGTAGTATTGGTCGGCATGCCAAGGGGTGATGCCGCCGCCGGGCTCCTTATAAAGCGCCTGGTCATGGTAAAGGCGGACGCCCGAGACGCCCATCAGTTCCGCGGCGATGCGGGCAAGCCGTTTGCCGAAGACAAACTGCTTCACCTCCTGCGACTGGGTCCAGAGATTCATGATCTGCAGAAATGCCTTGCCGTAGGTTGTACGCTGTTCCATCGGCGGCGCGTCTGCTGAAAGCTCGGTCACGCGGGCGTTAATCGCTTTACGGTAGTGCTCCAGCAGAGCGGGTGAAAAAATCCGCTTGAGCTTGATGTAGCCGTTCTCCTGATAGAAATCGATCTGGGACTGGGTAAGTTCAAACGGCGCGTCGAGATCATGCTGCAAGGCAGTCTCGTTCGGCTCAAGTGCAGTGGCCATGGGCAGGTTCTCTCCGTCGGCGAAACTTTTCAACACTTACGCCGCGAAGAACCGAATGTCAAGAATCGCCTCATCCACATACGCTCGAACAAGAGGGAGTGGAAGGCCCCGCTCTGGACAGCACAATCTGGATGACATAACTTTCCCTTGGTGGTAGATCGACTATTTTCTGCGTTATGAAAAGGGACTGAATTAGCTATGACGACTCTGGACCGTAGAACTTTTCTCAAGGCTGCAAGCGTTGCGGCCGCTGGATCTGGCTTACACATGCTGGCGGAGACTCCGCGCGAACCGGGCCGTACGATAGCGGCCAATGATCAGATTCAGATCGCGCTGATCGGCGCGGGAGGTCAGGGACAGGGCGATACAAAAACCGCCGTGCAGGTTCCAGGGGTAAAGCTGGTGGCTGTTGCAGATTGCTACGACGGCCGGCTGGCGCACTCGAAAGAGCTATGGGGAGACGATGTCTTCACGACAAGAGACTACCGCGAGGTGCTGGCGCGCAAAGACATCGATGCCATCATCGTCGGCACGCCGGATCATTGGCACAAGCAGGTATCCATCGACGCGATGAAGGCAGGCAAGGATGTTTATTGCGAGAAGCCGATGATTCATCTCTACTCCGATGGCCCAGCGATGATTGAGGCGTCGCGTTCCACCAATCGCATTCTTCAAGTCGGCAGTCAGCGCGTCAGTTCCATGATCTATGCCAAGGCGAAAGAGCTGCTCGCCTCGGGCGCGATCGGCAAACTGAACATGGTGACCGCGCGCTGGGACCGGAACTCCTCGATTGGGGCGTGGAACTACTCGATACCGCTGGACGCGAGCACGCAAACCTGCGACTGGCCGCGCTTTCTGGGAACAGCGCCGAAGATTCCCTTCAGCGCGGAGCGCTTCTTTCAGTGGCGCAAATGGAAAGACTACGGCAGCGGAGTCGCCGGAGACCTGTTCGTTCACCTCTTCAGCGGAACTCACTTCATCACCGGTTCGCACGGCCCCACACGGGCCATGGCCACCGGAGGCCTGCGTTTCTGGAAAGATGGTCGCGACGCGCCCGACGTGCTGCTCGCCTTATTCGATTACTCGGAGGGCTTCAATCTCAGCCTTCGCGTTAATTTCGTCGACGGCGGCGAGGAGAGCGAAGGCCTGATCTTTACCGGTTCAGAAGGCACCATGGAGATTGCCGGCAATACGGTCACGGTGAGCCGAGTCCCGCGCGAGACAGAGCCTGGCTACACCGTCAGCACCTTCACCAATGCAATGCAGAAGGAGTACATCGATCAGTACCGGAAGAAATATCCGGTGCAACATCCCACGGGAGCGCCTCCGGTACGAATCGAGAAGTATGTCGCGCCGAAAGGCTACAGCGACAGCTACGATCACTTCCATAACTTCTTCGACTCGGTTCGAACGCGCAAGCCCGTCGTCGAAGATGCAGAGTTTGGATTTCGCGCGGCTGGAGCAGCCTTGCTCAGCAACCTCAGCATGGAAAAAGGAGCCATGGTCCGCTGGGATCCGAATGCCATGAAGCTGGTGGGATAAGCGGCTAATTCAAATGAGAGTGTTTTTGCACTCTCCGTAATTTTTATATCGCGTACCAAAAAGACCACCTCATGTGAGGTGGTCTTTTGCATATTTTTCAAATCTATTGATGATCTTCAGAACTCTGTCGACCGATCTTTTATTACTTTCTCAATTAATTTGACGCAGCCATAGGCGAATCCATAATCCAAAAGCGCTATTGGAAGAAGACTAATCCCCGTCAATCCCCGATTGCCCCAGGGAATTAGCATGATGAGAGGCACTTGGAGTAAGGTCACGAAAGCAATGGCACCCCAAAACGATCCGTGCTTTCGCAAATCCCAATGTGTTCTTACGACCATCAGAACTAATCCAATACATATCCACGCGCCTATGCCTGTTTCCCATCTGCCAAGATAGGCAAATAAGAACAGCATAGGCAATGAATATAAGAGTGCGAGGTAAGCAGATTTTGCTGTCAACTCACGCGTTGGCTGCTTACCAATGCTGATCGCCACAAGTATCCTCCCAAGCTTTGTTATGCAATTTTGCCTCAAAGATCGTGCGAAAAACCAACTTACACGGAAACTGACTGGGTAGCAGGCTTGACGACTGTTCTTAGGGATTACGCTCGGCAAAAAAGCTGACATTGCCAATCAGGCCCGATTCGGGCAATGCCTGGCGTCTGCGGAACATACCACCCGGACGGCCACCGGGGCCACCCGGAGGCGTCAGAATTTTCTGGTCCGCTGGCAAAAGAGCATCGCCAATCTGGCGATTGGTCCATTCGTTCGTCACCGCAATCTCGAGCTTATTCGTGCCCGGATGGAGGGCCTGGGTAACGTCTACGCGATACGGCGGCGCCCAGACCATGCCGGAGGACTTTCCGTTAACTCGGACTTCCGCAATGTCGCGAACTGTACCGAGGTCGATCCAGACATGCTGACCTATGCGGAACCATGAGGCCGGAGCCTGAATCGTCCTGGTGTAAGTTGCCGTGCCGGAGAAATATTTCACGCCAGGGTTGGTGTTCGAAGTCCATGAAGTGAGGCTTGCAAGTTGGATACTGTTGGGCGCACCCCAATGGGCAGGAAAGGTGAGAGTCCAGGGGCCGGTGAGCGTTGCGAGCGGAAGGTCCACAGGCGCGGATGCGGCGCGGGAGTCGCCGTGCGCAGGGTGACGAAAAATGACGAAGACCGACTCACGCTCAGCGAGATCGAGAGGGACGGTGGTGAAGCCTGATTCCGCTGTATAGGCTGCAGGCTGGAGACCGGGCTGGCGGTTGCCGGTACGGTTTGGGAGGTAGGCAACGGTCGAATATCCGGCAGTGTCTCCGGCTTTGTCATCCGTCATCGCTCCATTCATGGGCCGCCAGATTTGAACATCTTTTCCAGCGACGCGGAAACGGGCATCGATATGCTCCGGCGCATCCGCCTGGCTGGCAACGAAATAGATGTCGGCATCCGCTGTGCGCCGATGAATCCAGACAGGCGGAGCATTGAGAGGCTTGGTTGAAGCGAAATCTGGCGCCGCATCGATGCGGCTGAGGACTTCATTCAGCGAGAGGCCCCAGTAGGTCATGCCCTTGCCAAACGCATGCTGGGTGAAGGTGACTCCATCCATATCGCCCCAGAGATCGGTGGCAAGGGAGCGCACTTCGTTATCGGCTTCAGGGTAATGAAGCAGGCTGGGTGAGCGCGTGGGGCGCGGCCCAACGATGGTTGCGCCCGCTTCTACAAGGTCATGCAGTTTGTGCAGAACCTCCGGAGTCATTCGCGTTGTGGGTGGAAGTACGAGGAGGCGATATGTCATGCCGTTGGGCATCGCGGCGCTGCCTTCGACATGGATGTGTCCGTCGGTGGTAACGCTGGTGTGATGAAGCAGGATATCGGTGTTCAGGTAATCGTAGTCGTAGCCCGCAGGTGGCGCGGGTTGAAGGCCGCTACCCCAGAAAGGCATCGTCGAGGGAGCGCCCTCGGGCAGCAGATAAGCGAGATCAGCGACCGGGTCACCCTGCTGGAGCATGTAGGAGACGCGGGCGATGTAGGTCATGAAAGGCTTGCCCAACTCCGCCCACGTGATGTTGCGGTTGATGTGAGTGCCAACCATGGTGTTGCCGGGCTTGGTGTCGAGAGGCTGCTCGGCCGATGTGTGAAAGACAAGTCGATTGACTCCCTGCGCAAACCAGTAATCCGCGATTTTCTTGAGTGTGTAGGGAGATTCATAGCCTCCGCCAGTAAAGGACTCCGTGGCGACGAGAGGTTTGCCATAGACATGCGCGCTTGAGGCAGCGCCGCGAACATCAACGTAATACATGGACTCGGGATGGAGGGCGTGGACCCAGAACTCGGCCATCGGAATATCGACGTGGCTCTTATTGAGCAGCGTATCCTCAGGAATTTCGAGCGCAACACCCGATGCTTCCGAGTAAGCTTTCATTCCGAGCTTGTGCAGTTCGGAGTCCATGGTGCCGTAGAACTCTCCGGCATACATATCGGCGAGTGTTCGCCGGAAGTCCCACAAAAAGCGGTCACTGATATCGGCATTGCCCACAACGCGTCCGGCAAGGACCGGCAGATATGGTTTCGGATCGTAACCGCGGCGGCGCTGGAACTGGGTAATCATGTCGTCGGTCCAGTTCTGCATTCCGGCTTCCCAGCTATCCATCGTCATGTACTGGACTGCCGATCCAATCAAGTTGCCCAGATGCTGTCGCATCGGGTCCATATACCCTTTGAAATATTGCTGCACGTATTTGGAGCTGAGCTTGTCGACCTCCAGACCGCTTCCGGCAGGGACAGAGGGGCGATTCTTTGCTCCGGTCAGAGCATAGCCCATACGCAGAATCGTCCAATGGCCGGCGGGAACATTCCAGTGCAGTGTGCCGTCTTTATCCATCTTGCTTGTGAGGTCGAGGATGCTGTCAGCTTCTATCTCGGCAGCCGACGGCGCGGAAGGCGTAGGCGCCACATCGTATCTGTCCATCAGACTTCCGAAAGCGCCTTTATCTTCCCAGCGATTCACTCGGGCATCCGAGTAAAAGATCGCTTCGGTGAGAGTGTATTCGCGCGCAGGAACTGTCGGAGCACCGTGGATCACCGCGGCAGGAAGCAGCCCTGCGCCGTCGATCTCGATACGGAAGTACTTTGCTGTGACTGCCGGAAAGGCGAAGGTGCGAATGCTGGCGCCGTGATATCCCTGCGGGCCGGGTGTGTCGAGAATCGTGCGAAAGTGCACGCCGTCATCGCTTGCGAGAATACGCCCTACAGGAATGCGCCCATGAGCCCCATACGATAAAGCCCGCGCGGTATATGGCTGGGCAAACTCATATTGCAACCATGCGGGGCCGCCTTTCGCGGGAGCGGCGAGCTTCAGTGACGTCGTCAAGCTGCCATCGAGCAGAGGCGTGCCGTCGATCGGTCCATTGCTGGTTGTGACTTTGGGATGCAGCGAAACCATGGGTGCTTCATCTGTGGGTGTTCGGTAGGCAACCACGGCTGAATCGGCATAGAAGTGCGGCGCATCTGGACTGGAACCTGCAATTGAATCGCGCACCGGCCCCTGGTTCGAGGGTGGTTCAGGCAGTTTATTTGAAAAGTTCGAGGGCCCGGCAACGTCGGTTTCGCTCCACACCAGCCGCTTCATCGCCATCTCAGGCTTCACCCAGGGCCCACCAGCCTCGCTCCAACCCGCACAACTGAAGATCGACATCTCAAGCCCAAGCTGCTTCGCGAGCGTGGCCGAGTGCAGGACCGCGTGATACCACTCCGGCGTTGCGAAGTGGATTTTTGGCTCAACTACCTGCCCATTTCCCGCTGCTACATCGACGAGCTGAAAGCCGCCAATGCCCACGCGCTTCATCCACTCCAAATCTTTGGTGATGCCGGCTTCGGTGACGTTGCCATTGGTCCAGTGCCACCATGTGCGAGGCTTCGCCGAATCCGGCGGATTCACGAAACCCTTCGCCAACGCGTCCTGTTCCGGAGGAGTGGGAGTGCTCTGCGCAAGGAGAAGGGTAGCAGCGGCAAGAGTGGTGGCAGCAATGGTCAAAGCTAAAGCATTACGCTTTGGCATTATGAATCTCCAGCGGATGGTCGTATTGAGAACTTACCCGAGCGGACTACTGCTCCGGGTGAAGTTGTGCTTTGAGAAATTGCAAATAGATGTCCCAGTCGGTAGGCACCATGCCATGACCGCCCTCGTGCATGTAATAGTTGAGGCCATTGCTGAAGAGAGGTGTTTTGGCAGCGGGCCATACATCGGTGCCGAGATCCTGTTTCCCCAACAGTTTGTAGACGGGTCCCGCAGCAACGGCGGCGAGAAACTCGCCCTTCGGATCGGACCAATAGTCGGTGCTTCCCGTTTGCAGCAACAACGGCCGCGGAGCAATGAGAGCAACGAGCATATTCGCATCCATGGGAGCCTTGTCGGGAAAGCCTGCGTACTTGGCGTAGTTCTCCGCAAACTGATACGGATATCGAGTCGGCGCGGTAAGGTGTGCGATGGTCTCGCCATAGTCGCGATGGTTCAGAGCTGCGCCGCCTTCTCCGGAACAACTTGCAATCACCGCCGCAAAGCGCTGATCGTGCGCGCCAGCCCACATGACTGTCTTACCAAGACGCGAAACGCCGTGGATGGCGACGCGCTTGGCATCGACAGATTTATCGGTCTCGAAATAATCTTCGACCCGGCTCATGCCCCATGCCCACGCGGAGATTGAACCCCAATCGTCAGCGGCACGCTTCGTCTCGCCTGGTTTCAAATACCGTGCGCGAATGCCATTCGAGAACCCTTCGAGGTAATCGGGATCAACGTCTCCATAGTAAAAAGTGGCTACGCCGATTCCGGCGTCCAGGAGCGGACCAACATTCAGACGTCCGAATCCTCTACCGGCAGGGGGCGCGATGAGAGTGTTAGTCTTCGGACTCCAGACCTTCTGCGGTGTAATGCCGGGATCGTCAACCGCATTCTGTATGGCTCCGAAGTTGATGCTGAAGAACATGGGGACTGGCTTTTTCGCATTTGCCGGGATGTATTCGAGCAGATGGATAATCGGCCACGAGGGGTCCTTTGAGAGATGGATGTTGATCTCTTTACGAATCGCCTTGCCGTCCAGCGCCGGCGTTCCTTTGTCCACGACTTCGAAGCTCTCCTGCGCCGGACGCCCAGGGGCGATGCCATACTGCTGCGTTTCGAAGAGACGAACAATCTCGGGGCGCCTCTTCTTGTTCCACGTCTTCGCGTCGCGCACTTCCTTCCCGTCGTCCAGCTTTAAGGCGTCAGGAAGCGTATAAGTACCGACCTTTGCCTCATCATAATTAACCGGAATGCCAGCGACTACGCTTGGAGCTGGCTTAGGAGTGCGGGGAGCCTGGCCCATCATCGTGAAGCTGGCGAATGCGAAAACGCAGAGAGAGGATGCTGATTTCAAGGTCATGCCAATAACTCCCGGAGAGAGCATATAGGAATTGAATTTATTTCTAAGGAGAAATATCTCCCTGCGAACCTTAGTTTTACGCGCGCATAGTTGTCAAGCAATCGGTGACTTTTGCGGGCTTTCATCATCCAGTCCGGCGTGTTCATCTTGCGGACTGGGGAACCATGAGGTGCGACGGAAAACGCGATGCTCTGCATTTGAGAGTGGCGCGCGTCCAGGTTGTCTGAAAATTTCGTCCGCAGGATCAACTCGCCGCTTTTACAGCGAGATCTTCTCAATGCGGGTGCGGAACAGGGAAAGGGCCGATAACTTCAGGGTCGCACGCCCGAGACATGAAGAGAAACCAGAGGCTCATGGAAGAGCGAAGGAACTTGCCTGCGGAAGAGGCTCAACGCCGGTGTAGTCGTTGAACTCTCTCCCTCAGATCCCTCTTCAGATTCTCAATTTCACGGAACTTCTCTTTGCACCATTCTCAAAGGCGACGGGAGTGAGCGCTTTGGACAGATCACCGCCGTCAATAATAATTCTGTCGTTCTCCGCGCCCTCTACCCGCAGGAAAGTGGAGGATGGGGTGAGGACTCTCGCAGCGGTCAAGAGTGTCTGTTTGGAGTCGATGAAGCGCAACACCGATTCTGCCTGCACATTCCCCTGAACGCTGAAGCCGTTAATGGCGGCATCCTCGACATGATCGAAGATCATGGCGGGCCGCAGGTCCGGCGTACTCACCTCAAGCCGAATATTTTGCAGTGTAAGTCCACGGACATTGCGGGCATACAGACCATAGGCGGGCATGGGCCCCAACATAAAATACTCTCCTGCAATCTCGGGCAAATCACGCCGCGCCGCCTCTTCCGCAGTGCCTCCGCCTCCGAAGGTGAGATGAACGTTATCGAAGGAGATGTTCTCCATCACTGCTCCGCCTACGGCGTTCAACGTGATGCAAGAGTGCCCCTCGCCAGGACGATATGAACTGCTAACAGAGGCTTCGGCAAGTTGCGGCGGGTCTGTAGTCACAGTTCCGTGAATGTTACTGAACGAGATGTTACGCACGACTGCAGGAGCCGAACTTTCCTGGCGCGTGGCAGCAGGATGATTCGTTGCAGTTGGTGCCGCTGTCGATCCGGGAGCTGCCGTATCTCTTCGGGGAGGCCGCGGTCCTGCGCTGATGTGGATGGGGCCGGTCACTTCTTGCAGAACGATATTCGAAAACGAGATATTTTCATGGCGCGAGCCGGAATTGATCTGAAACTTGATAGGACATCCGTATACCTGGTAGAGAAGGCAGTTGGAGATGGTGATGTTTTCCGCGGAACCTCCGCCAAAACGAAATACGGACCAACGTGTACTGAAAGAGCTATTCGTAATTGTTATGAATTTGCAGCTTCCAAATAACGCGCAGGCGTCATCCTGTGACTTTACTGTGCAATTGGAAATCGTGACATATTCCGCACTGATGAAGTGAAATCCATCATTATTACCATTGACGCGGTTATGGATATAGATGTGATCCATATTGACGCGAGTGCTCTCAATGACGCGAATACTGTGAAATGCACAGTCCAGCAGAGAAATGTCGCGAATAGTCAGGTCCTCGCAACGATAGCAAAGGATGTGATATGGCCGGCGGCTACCGCCGATTCCACTGGGTGGGGGAGTGCCGCGAACTGCGGAATGAAATTTCGCGCCCTGCCCATCGATGGTGCCGGGACCTTCAATCGTCACCTTCTTTGCATTGACCGCAAAGAGGAGGGCCCAGTTGCCGTCCTCCAAGGTAGTGTCGCCGTGTAACGGAATGGCGTCTACTGCGTGATACTGTTTTCCGTCACCGCTGCCGAGCAGTTTCCCGTTCGCAGCTATGTGCAAAGTGACAAAGCTTTTCAACTCAACGATGCCAATCTGAAATGTACCCGCCGGAACCAGTACTGTACCGCCACCATCTCGATTACAAGCGTCGATGGCCGCCTGAAGCGCAGCCGTGTCAAGAGCTTTGCCATCGCCTTTTGCACCGTAATCGCGGATATTGTAGATGCGAGCGCCAAGATCATTTTTAGCGGCGGGCGACTTACCCGATTCAGCGATAAGGTCTTTGGAGCCTAGTAAGCCAGCTCCGAGGGAGGCGGCGATAAGAGGTGTAGGTACTTTCCCCAGCCATTGACGCCGGGTTAATAAGATGCGATCTGAATTATTCACGGAAGGATCAGCCTTTCCCATGGAAGAGTTGATGTAGAGAACATTAGGATCCTGCTGCCAGACACAGGAAAATGTGCCTGGCAGCATGGGTTTGTGGGTTGAGCTAGAAGTTGATTCGCAAGGCCAACTGCAATCTGCGGGGTTGCTCGGTACTGCTTAATTGCCCGAAAGTAGGATCCGTTTGGGCGGGCGATGAACTCTGGGTAGCCGCACTCGGGAAGGTGGCAGTATCGTTCACGCTGTTGAACTCTGCATGATTGAAGGTGTTGTAAGTCTCCAGCCGAAATTGGACAACAAATTTGTCTCCCACTGGAACGTTCTTGAACAGTGCGGTGTCAAAGTTCGTCTCGCCAGGATTGAAATAATTGATTCTTGGGGCATTCCCTGTACCGCCCAGTATCGCGGGTTTTGTAGCGGTTCCGATTGTACCGGCAATCGGAATACTCACCACGCTGGTATTGAACCACTCGTGAAAGGTATGCGGTGCACCCTTCGATGGATCTCCGGATAAAACCAACCGAGCACCATCACCACCTCCAGTGATGTTCGCATTGTTACTCGTCTTCATGCCAAAGGAAGCCGGAGCGCCGCTGATGTAAGAGGCAATACCGGAGATCTGCCAGTTATCCAGCAACCCGCGGGTGGCGAAGTTGTTCCAAAGGCGGCTCGCCTTGGGCAGACTCCACGTGTAGTTGGCGACCAGATTATGCTTTCTATCCCATCCAGCCGGACCATAGTTCCAGGCGCGTAGGTCCTGATACAGCGGAACGGTGCCGTTGTAGGTATCTGTATAGTCCATCGCTCTTGACCAGGTATAAGAGACGCCAAACTCCAGGCCATTTGCGAAGCGGCGGCTTAGCCGTGCCTGAAGAGAGTTGTAGTTAGACGTAAGGTTGAAATTCTGCATATTGATCGTGCCGAAACCAGGATAGGGGCGGAAGAAGTTGTCCGGAAGAGTTCCTCCCGCAGGGCTCTGATTGGCATATTGAAATTGCGCTCCGTAAGGAACTTCATTTATCGGAGTGTAATCGCTCAGATGCCTGCCGAATGTGCCAACATATGCCACGTCCAGAACCATGCCTCCTTGCAGCATCTGCTGGATACCGAGGCTTGTGTTGATCGTATATACCTCGGGAGGATGAAGAGTGATAGCATGGCTGACGCCATAGGGTCCGATCAATCCGCTGGCATCCTGAATGTTATTGATATTTCCATAGAACTGCTCTGGTGAATTCGCGGTTGGAGCGTTGTTTGTTAAGTCGCCTTCCTGCCCCGAGCGGGCGCGCGCGTTATAGAAGATTCCATAACCTCCCCGGATAACCGTTCTGCCTTTGCCATAGGGATCGTAAGCAAAGCCAACGCGAGGAGCAAAGAGTACTCCGTTGCCATAATATGTGCCCTGCGGATATCCCTTGGTATTGACAT
>Ga0207678_10002186_pt1 | contig 17665 bp, 17 predicted proteins | sample KBSC63metaG_FD_184319 | JGI IMG/M metagenome (GOLD analysis project Ga0207678, IMG submission 184319) | Corn rhizosphere microbial communities from Kellogg Biological Station, Michigan, USA - KBS C6-3 metaG (SPAdes) (version 2) | ecosystem: Host-associated > Plants > Roots > Rhizosphere > Soil ...
GCACCCGCGTCGGCAGCTAGCCCCACCCCAGACGGATTTTCATGATCGTGTGCAATGAGGCGTCAGTTCCGGCGCTTTCTTGCACACGATCGTAAAATCCCCCGGCGAGCGCTCAGTCCCAGGCGGGTTCGGTGGCCTCGCGGACGTTGCCGTCCGGGGTGAAGATGAGGAACCGCTCGAACGACCGGGCGAACCAGCGGTCGTGCGTGACCGCGAGCACCGTGCCCCGGTAGGACTCCAGACCCTGCTGCAGCGCCTCGGCGCTGGGCAGGTCGAGGTTGTCGGTCGGCTCGTCGAGCAGCAGCAGCGTCGAGCCGGCCAGCTCGAGCAGCAGGATCTGCAGCCTGGCCTGCTGGCCGCCGGACAGGGTGCCGAACGGCTGCCGGGCACAGCTCTGCAGCTCATAACGGGACAGCGCGGACATCGCCTCGTTGATCAGCAGCGCGTGCTCGGTCATCAGGAGCTCGACCGGGGTCCGCCCGGCCAGGTCCGGCCTTGTGTGGGTCTGCGCGAACATCCCCGGGACCACCCGGGCACCCAGCCGGGCCTGACCTTCGTGCGGCACCTCCTCCCCCGCCAGCAGCCGCAGGAAACTCGACTTCCCCGACCCGTTGGCCCCGAGGATCGCCACCCGGTCGTCGAACCAGATCTCGGTACCGAACGAGTTGGTGTTACCGGTCAGCACCAGGTTCTCGCACATGACGGCGCGCTTGCCGGTCCGCCCGCCGCGCAACCGCATCTTGACGTTCTGCTCGCGCGGGGCCTCTTGCGGCGGCCCTTCGTCCTCGAACCGGCGCAGCCTGGTCACCGCGGCCTGGTACCGGGACGCCATGCCGTCGTTGTAGGAGGCCTTCTGCCGAAGGGTGCGGACCAGTTCCTTCAGCTTCTCGTGCTCCTCGTCCCAGCGGCGGCGCAGTTCCTCGAGCCGGCTGATCCGGTCGGCGCGGGCCTGAGCGTAGTTACCGAAGCCGCCGCCGTGCACCCAGACGTGCCGGTCCTCGACGGTCACGATGCGCTGCGCGCAGGCGGCCAGCAGCTCCCGGTCGTGGCTGACCAGCAGCACGGTCTTCGGCGTGCTAGCCAGCTGCTGTTCGAGCCAGCGCTTGCCCGGCACGTCCAGGTAGTTGTCGGGCTCGTCGAGCAGCAGCACCCCGTCGTTGCCGCGCAGCAGCGACTCGAGCACCAGCCGCTTCTGCTCGCCGCCGGACAGCGTGCCCACGTCGCGCCAGCGGCACTGGTCGTACGGGATGCCGAAGGCGGCCACCGTGCAGGCGTCCCAGTGCACCTCGGCGTCGTAGCCCCCGGCCTCACCCCATTCGGCCAGGGCCGCCGCGTAGCGCAGCTGGGCACGCTCGTCGTCGCGTTCCATCATGGCCAGCTCGGCCGCGTCCAGCCCGGCCGCGGCTTCCCGCACCCGCGGCGGTGCGACGGAGAGCAGCAGGTCGCGGACCATGGGCGTGATGCCCTGGCTCTGGTCCGTGCCGATGAACTGGCGCATGACACCAAGGCCGCCGGTCGAGGTCACGCTGCCTTCCTGTGGCTGGAGGTCACCGGCGACCAGCCGGAGCAGCGTGGTCTTGCCCGCTCCGTTCGGCCCGACCAGGGCGGCGGTGGTCCCCTCGCCGATGCGGAAGCTCACGTCGTCGAGCAGCGTCCGCCCGTCCGGAAGGACGTGGCTGACGTGCGCCACCTCGACATGCCCCCATGAGCTCACCCCCGGACAATAGCCGCAGGCCGCCCGCCCGACCAAGCCATTAACCCGCTGAGTAGCGTTCAACGATGGGGATCCCGGACCTGGTAACGCATACGGAGGTCGAACAGTGAGCTGGTCGTCCAAGAGCGTCGATTTCATTACCTTGTTCACCGAGGACCTGGAGCGATCGAAGGCGTTCTACCAGGATGTATTCGGCCTGAGGCTGATCTTTGAGGACGAGAACTCCGCGGTGTTCCGCTTCGCGAACACGAGCATCAACGTCCTCCGTGCTGATGCCGCTGCCCAGCTCGTGAGCCCTGGAGCCGTCGCCGACCGCAACGCGGGGGCACGTCTCGTATTCACGATCGGCGTGGACGACGTCGACGCGGTGTGCGCCGAACTAGCCGCTCAGGGAGTGGAACTCCTCAACGGCCCGCTGAACCGGCCATGGGGCGTCCGCACGGCCAGCTTCACCGATCCGGGCGGTCACATCTGGGAGGTCGCCCAGGAGGTGCCCCGCGCCGACGGTTCGTAGCACCCGGCTAGCTGTCGAGGGGATTCAGTACTCGTTCTTGAACGCGAAGTAGGAGCCGCGAATGGTTCCGGCCAGCTTCGACTTCTGGCGCGCGAACTTGAACCGCGAGGCGAGCTCCGCGGGGACGTCCATCCCTTCGGAGAGCTTGAACCCGACCGCCCGCTTCCCGGAGTCGTCGATGGTGTACATCACGTTGATCGACAGGCCGCTCTCGTAGAAGACATAGGCCATCCGGATGTTCTCGACCTGGAAGGCCGTAGCCTCCAGAGGGCGAGACGAGATGACGATGTCACGTTCCTCCCTGAGGATCCGGTCTACCCAGTCGATGGCCGTCTTGGCGTCGCTGGCAGGCTCCACCGTGAAGACGTGGTCGTACTTGTTCTTGAAGTAGCGGGCCTCGTTCGCCCGCAGCCCAGCTAGGGCGGCCGCGACCGGCGACGACTCCAGGCCGACGGTCGAGACGGTGGTGAAATCCACGGTGTAGGCCATGATGCACTCCCGAACGGATGTGGCGGTTTACGCCGGCCCGAGAATACCCCGCGGCGCTGGCACGAGATCAGCCCGATGGCGGAATGAATGAGCGGCCGGCCGGGCTGTCGGTGGCATGAGCATCGAACTGGGCAAGGTCGGTATCTGGCGGCACTCCTCGGGGCTCACCCCGGAGGTCGTGGCCGAGGTGGAAGCCCTCGGGTACGGGACCATCTGGGTGGGCGGCTCCCCGCCGGGTGACCTGGCCGTCGTGGAGCATCTGCTGGACACCACGGAACACATCGCCGTGGCCACCGGGATCGTCAACGTGTGGAAGGACGATGCCGCGACCGTGGGCGCCTCCTACCACCGGATCACCGCCAGGCACCCGGGCCGCTTCCTGCTCGGCCTCGGGATCGGGCACCCCGAAGCCACCCGGGAGTATCAGCGCCCGTACGCCACCCTCGTCAGGTACCTGGACCAGCTCGATGACCTCAAGGTCCCGGCCGAGGGCCGGCTCCTGGCGGCCCTCGGTCCCCGCGTCCTGCGGCTCTCGGCGGAGCGGGCCGCGGGCGCGCACCCTTACCTGGTCACGCCGGAGCACACGCGTCAGGCCCGGCAGATCCTCGGCGACGGGCCGCTGCTCGCCCCGGAGCAGAAGCTGGTCCTGGAGACCGACCCGGAGCGGGCCCGTGCCATCGGCCGTCCGAAGGTGCAGAACCCGTATCTCAGCCTGACCAACTACCTCAGCAGCCTGCGCAGGCTGGGCTGGACGGACGCCGACCTCGCCGACGGCGGCAGCGACGCGCTGATCGACGCGCTCGCCGTGCACGGCGACGCGGCGGCGATCGCCCGCGGTGTGACCGCGCACCTGGACGCGGGCGCGGACCACGTGGCCGCCCAGGTCCTCAACCCCGATCCCCTGCCCGCGCTGCGCGCGCTGGCCGGCCAGCTCCAGCTGACCCCCCGCTGACGACAGGTATCCGGACCACCCGCAGGCGCCCCCCGGCCTGACCGAGGACGGCGGTCAGCCGGTAACGGCGGGCCGGAGCGGCGACCGGCAGGCGGAACTCCGCCCGGGACGCGGCCGGGACCACCCCGACGGTCTCGTGCGCCCCGGCCCGGAACTTCCGCCGCGCGGTCCGTCTCGGTACCCGCACCGTCATCCCGGCGTCGAGCCAGCCTGGCAGCAATCGCCGCCGCGCCGAGAACCCGGCCACGAGCGGAACGTCGCCCGGGTTGCGCACCACGGCGACGATCGCCACCTGCCCGGCATCCGCCGCCGCCGTGACCGTGGCGTCGCCTGCCTGGTCACCGGCCCGCAGGCCGGCCACGACCAGGCTCCAGCCCAGGGCGAGCACGACCGCGATACCGCCCGTGACGATCAGCCATGCCAGGAACACAGGACCAGCCCTCCGAATAACGCGATTGCCACCAGCCCTCAACGATGCCAATATTGGCACTATCATGACAGAGCCAATCTGGGCCTCGATGGCTGCTTCTCGCCGCGCAGGAGGCGTCGGCGGCATCGGCGCCGTCGCCCTAGCCGACCTATTGGGCCACTGGCCGACGGCGGACGGCCCCCTCTACCGGCTGCTCGCCACGCGGATCGCCCGGCTGGCCGACACGGGCGAACTGTCCGCGGGCCTGCGGCTGCCACCCGAACGCGACCTGGCCACCGCCCTGTCCGTGAGCAGGAACACCGTGGCCGCCGCCTATCAGGTGCTGCGCGACGAGGGCATGGCGGAAAGCCGCCAGGGGGCCGGCACCCGGATCGTCCCGCACCGCACCACCCCGGCCGCGGTGCACCGGGCCAACGGCTTCTTCGCCGGCCTGCTCGAGAACTCGGTGCTCGACGCCGACCTGAGCCTGGCCGCGGTGGACTGCGCACCGCAGGTGGCGGCGGCGCTGGCCGAACCCGCCTCCGTCCTGGGCGGGACCGTGCCGGTAACCGCCACCAGCGGCTATTTCCCGCTCGGACTGCCCGCCCTGCGCGTCGCGATCGCCAGCCACCTGACCAACCGCCTCGGGCTGCCCGCCGACCCGGCCGAGGTCATCGTCACGACCGGTGCCCAGCAGGCGCTGGACCTGCTCATCCGGTGTGAGGTGCTACCCGGCCAGCCGGTTGTGGTCGAGGATCCGACGTTCCCCGGCGCGCTCGACGCGCTGTACCGGGCCGGCGCCCGGGTCCTCGGGATTCCGGCCGGCGCGGGCCTGGACCCGGACCGGCTCGAACACGTGGTCCGCACGCACCGGCCGGCGCTGGTCTACCTGGTCCCCACCCATCACAACCCGACGGGGCTGGTCATGCCGGCCGGGCACCGCCGCCGCGTGGCCCGGCTCGCCGCGGCGCACCCGGACACGCTGTTCGTCGACGACATGACACTGGCCGAACTGCCGCTCGGCGACCACCCGGTCCCGCCCCCGCTAGCCGCCCTCGATCCCGGGCAGCCGAACCTGGTCAGCGTCGGCTCGCTGTCCAAGCTGTACTGGGGCGGCCTGCGGACCGGCTGGATCAGGGCCAGCACGGGCCTGATCGCCCGGGCCGCCGCGGCCAAGGCAGCGGCCGACCTGGGCAGCGCCGCCTTCTCGCAGGCGATCGCGGCCGCGCTGCTGAACGACGAGCACGACGACATCGTCAAGTGGCGCCGGGAGTGGCTGCGGGCCCGCCACGACGCGCTGGCCGGAGCCTTGCGCTGCGCCCTGCCCGAGTGGACCTGGCCCGAACCCGACGGCGGCCTCACCCTGTGGGTGCGGCTCCCGCGAACCGTAGCGCCGACCGACAGCGGCGCGTTCGCGCAGGCCGCGCTCAGGCACGGCGTCGCCGTGGTTCCCGGCCGCCTGCTGAGCGCTCACGCGGGGCCGGCCAGTGGCGGCACAGCCAGCGGCGGGCGGGAGGGCCCCGGCCGGGCGGGTGAATACCTGCGGCTGGCGTTCACCCAGCCGCCGGACGTCCTGGCCAGGTCGGCCGTTGCCCTCGCCCGGGCCAGCGCGGGGAGCTTACACCAGGGCGGTGCCGATCAGCCCGTTCCTGGTCACTAGCGCGGTGAGTTCGTCGGCGCCCAATGCCTCGGTTCCGGCCGGCCGGACCGGGAGCACCATGTAGCGGGCCTCCGAGGTCGAGTCCCAGACCGTGATCTCCACCTCGTCGGGCAATTCCAGGCCGAACTCGGCGAGCACCGTGCGCGGCTCCCGCACCGTCCGCGACCGGTAGGCGAAGCTCTTGTACCAGCCGGGCGAGGGCCCGAGCAGCGACACCGGGTAGCAGGAGCAGAGCGTGCAGACGATCACGTTGTGCGTGGTCTTGGTGTTCGGCACGATCCGCAGCGCGTAGCTCAGGTCGTCGAAGCCCATGTCCTTCGCGGCGGCGTCGCCGTCGGACAGCAGCAGGTCACGGTACCGCGGATCGGTCCAGGCGCGGGCCACCATACGGGCGCCGTTGACCGGCGAGGCCTTGGTGTACAGCCTGGTCAGGAACTCGTCCATCTCGTCGTCGCTGGTCAGCCCGGCCGCGATCAGCCGTTCTTCGAGGCGCCGCGCCCGCGCGGCGACCGGAAGGTCATCATGCCCGGTCAAGGTAGGACTCCCACAGATCGACGGTCACGGCGTGGTCGCCGCTGCCCCACAGGTCGGCGGCTGAGAAGCGCACCGCGTAGCAGGTCTCCTCCCGCGGCGGGTCGATGCCGCGGGCGCTGTCGTCGGGCAGCGGCCACTGGTCGATGGCCGCCACGATCACCCCGGTATGACCGCGCACGTACCGCGGCACCCTGGTGTGGTGGTCCGGGTCGCCGGCCTTCACCCGGACCCGGGCGCCCGCCTCGTAGCTCACGGCAGCGCGCCCTTCTCCGCGACGAGCATCTCCAGCGCGCCGAGCCAGCGCTCGTAGTACGACGCCGCCAGGTACTGCTCGGGCGGCAGCCGCTCGATCGCGTTCCTCAGCTCGTCGCTATTGAACAGGCCGCGCCGCCGCAGCATCGTGGCCAGCGCGTACACCCGCGCCTCCCAGTCCGCGTGGAACGCGGGCTCGCCGTCCTCGTCCACCGGCACCGGCCCGAACCCGGTCTGACCGCCCATGTCATGCACACGGCTCACGTAGGCGACCCTAACAGCATTGATCCCGAACGGCCCTGGCGCGTGTCCCGCCGGAGGACGGATGTTACCAATGGTTGTATGACAGCAAACAGCACAACCTCGGACGGGGCACTCCGCAGCAGCCAGTGGTTCGGCGCGACCGGGCGGGCCGGCATGGGCCACCGGTCCTGGATGCGCAGCCAGGGCTTCACCCCGGAGGTCTTCGACGGCCGCCCGGTCATCGGCATCGCGACCACCTGGTCCGAACTGGCGCCGTGCAACGTCCACCTGCACCGGGTGGCCGAGTCGGTCAAGCGCGGGGTCTGGCAGGCGGGCGGGTTCCCGCTGGAGTTCCCGGCCATGGCGCTGGGCGAGACGCTGCTGCGGCCCACCGCCATGCTGTACCGGAACCTGCTGGCCATGGAGGCCGAGGAGCTGATGCGGGCCAACCCGCTGGACGGCGTGGTGCTCCTGTCCGGGTGCGACAAGACCACTCCGGGGCTGCTGATGGCCGCGGCCAGCGTGGACCTCCCCGCGGTGATGGTCACGGGCGGCCCGATGCTCAACGGCAAGTACCAGGGCACCGACGTCGGCTCGGGCACGGCCGTGTGGCGGTTCGAGGAAGACCTGGTGGCCGGGCGGATGACCCAGGAGGAGTGCGTCTTCGCCGAGGGCTGCATGGCCCGTTCCAACGGGCACTGCATGACGATGGGCACCGCGTCCACCATGGCGTCGATGGCCGAGGCGCTCGGCATGCAGCTGCCGTACTCGGCGACCTGGCCCGCGGTGGACGCCCGCCGCTACGAGACCGCGCAGCGGGCCGGCCAGGTCATCGTCGGCCTGGTCCGGGACGACCTGCGGCCCTCGGCCATCATGACCAGGGCGGCGTTCGAGAACGCGATCCGGGTCAACGCGGCGATCGGCGGATCGACGAACGCGGTGATCCACCTGCTGGCCATCGCAGGCCGCCTCGGCGTGCCGCTCGCCCTCGACGACTTCGACGTGCTCGCCCGGGACGTCCCGACCTTGCTGAACCTGCAGCCGAGCGGCCAGTACCTGATGGAGGACTTCTGCTACGCCGGCGGCCTGCCGGCGGTCATGCGCGAGCTGGCCGAGAGCGGCCTGCTGCACGCCGACGCGATCACGGTGACGGGGTCCGCGGTCGGTGCCAACGTGGCCGACGCGCCGTGCTGGAACCGCGAGGTCATCAAGACCATGGCCGAACCGTTCCAGCCCGCCGGGACCGGGACCGCGGTGCTGCGCGGCAACCTGGCCCCCGGCGGGGCGGTGATCAAGCAGTCGGCATCCTCGCCGCACCTGCTCAAGCACCGGGGCCGGGCGCTGGTGTTCGACTCCCCCACGGACTACTACGCGGTGTCGAACGATCCCGACCTGGATGTGGACGAAGACACCGTGCTGGTCATCCGGTACTGCGGTCCGCGCGGCTATCCGGGCATGCCGGAGGTGTCCAATGTGGCGCTGCCGAGGAAGCTGCTGCTCCGCGGTGTCCGGGACATGGTGCGGATCTGCGACGGGCGGATGTCCGGCACCGCCTACGGCACGGTCGTCCTGCATGTGTCGCCGGAGGCCGCCGCCGGCGGCCCGCTGGCGCTGGTGCGAACCGGTGACTGGATCACCCTGGACGTGCCGGCCAGGGCGCTGACGCTGGAGGTCAGCGACGACGACCTGGCCGTGCGCCGCGCGCAGTGGCAGCCTCCCGCGGCGCACGCCAGCCGGGGCTGGACCTATCTGTACACCGAGCACGTGCTGCAGGCCGACGCAGGGGCTGACCTCGACTTCCTGGTCGGCGCCAGCGGGCACCCGGTGCCGAAGGACTCGCACTAGACCCGTCCCGCGCACAGGCTCTCACCGGGTAATGTTCACCCCTGCCCCCATCCCTCACAGAACCCAGGCAGGAATCCGTGGAGAGCGTCGTCCTTCTGGATGAAGCAGGCCAGGCCAGCGGCACGGCCGACAAGGTAGCCGTGCATCACGGCCGCACCCCGCTGCACCTGGCGTTTTCCTGCTACCTGTTCAACCGGGCCGGCCAGTTCCTGCTGACCAGGCGGGCCGAGTCAAAGCGGACCTTCCCCGGCGTGTGGACCAACACCTGCTGCGGGCACCCGCTGCCGGGCGAGCCCATGTCTGACAGCGTGCTCCGCCGCCTGCGGCACGAACTCGGGATCAACGCGGCCAAGCTCACGCTGCTCCTGCCGCGGTTCCGTTACCAGGCGCGGATGGACAACGGGGTGCTGGAGAACGAGGTCTGCCCGGTTTACTCGGCGTACGCCGACGAGGTGCCCGACCCGGATCCGGCCGAGGTCGCCGAGGCCAGGTGGGTGGACTGGGACGAGTTCTGCGCTGCGGCCCGAGCCGGCCGCCAGCCCATCTCACCCTGGTGCGCCATGCAGCTTACCGAGCTCATCGCCCTGGGCCCGCGGCCGCTGGACTGGGCGCCGGCCGACGCGGCGGACCTGCCGCCCGCCGCGCTAGGCTAGCCGTCCGCACCGGGCCGTGCGGACAGTTTCCCCAAGCACGCACAGCATCGTCAACACGCCCTCCACAGGGTTGTCCACACCCGTGTGTTCAGGCAGGTTAACGGGCCTCAGCCGGAATCGGCCGGCGCCAGGCCCCGGCCCAGGAGCTCGAGTACGTCGTCGAGGATGTCGTCGGGCACCCGGCCGCCCGCCGTCCAGTCGGCCCAGCGCATGCCGACGAAGTTACCGATGCCGGTATAGGCGAACGCGATGACCTCGGGATCGTAGCGCGCGTCCACCTCGCCGGCCATCTGGGCGGCCCGCACGCCGCGCGCGTAACCCCGGGCCAGGTGCTCGTAGTACTCACGGAACAGGCGCTGGTCGATGAACTCGGACTCGCGCACGATGCGGTCGATCCAGGGGCGTTCGGACAGCATGTCGAAGTACGCCCGGAACGCGACGCGCTCCCTGGCCCGCTGGCCGCCCTCGGCGTGCTCGAGGGCGGCCCTCATGGCGTGCCTCAGGTCGTCGTTGATGCCGCGGACCACGGCGGCGAAGATCTCCGCCTTGGATCCGTAGTAGGAGTAGAAGCTGCCGGTGGCCATCCCGGCCCGGGAGCAGATGTCGGCGACCGTCGTCCGGTGGTAGCTGCGCTCGCCGAACAGCTCCTCGGCCGCCCTGAGCAGTGCTAGCCCGGGGGGACGACCCCCCGGAACCCCCCGAGCACGGGGGGCCTGCCCGGCCCCCCGTACCCCCTGGGCCCCCCTGGGCGAACTGGTATCCGTGGTCATATCGGCAATCCCTGCTCTTTCAATCGGGGATGGCCGATGCGACGTCAGGGTGCCGGTATGCCACTCGCCGGCGCCTGCTGCTCGGATCCCGAGTACGTGGAGATGGCACCTGACGCGGACGCGTCCGTGGTCAGGACCGACCCCTGCTGCACAAGCTGGCCATTCTGGATAACACCCATGTACGCACCGGTGATGCCCATGTGGTCACTCGAAGAATACGAGTAGGGCGCCACCGCGGGTCCTTGGGGCATCCCGTTCTGGATCGCCGTGACCAGGTCCGCCCGGGTCGGGTTGCGCCCCGCCTTGAGCATGGCCTGCACGAACGTGTAGCCGACGGCCTCGCCGTACAGCACGTTGCCGTCGAACGGCGCCTTCGCGTCGTACTGGTCGTGCACCTTCTTGAACAGCGTGATCCAGCTGTTGCCCGTCGAGCCGAGGGCGGGCAGGTACCCGTCGGTGATGATCCCGTTGATGAGCTGGTTGCCGTTGACCTTCGCGCCGCCCTGCTTGGCGAACGCCTCCAGCAGCCCGCCCAGGGTGATCGCGTCGGAGCCGACGTTGCTGACTACCAGCGTCGGGTTGAAGCCGAGCTTGAGCGAGTTCAGCTTGAGCAGCGCGGTGAACGCCGGGATGGAGAACGAGACGACGACCTGGGCGCCGGAGGCGCGCAGCGCGGCGACGGCCGGGCCGATGTTGGTGTTGGTCGGGTCGTAGGTCTGCTTGCTCACGACCATCGAGGCCGGGAGCTCGTCCAGCAGGCCCTTGACCCCGTCCTGGCCGAACTCGTCGTTCTGGTAGAAGAAGCCGACCTTCTTGCCCGCGAAGTGCTGCTTCACGTACTGGCCGAGGATCTTCCCCTCCCGGATGTAGTCGAGCTGCCAGCCGAAGGTCTGCGGGTACTTCGTCGGGTCGTTCCAGCATTCGCACCCGGACGCGACGAACACGTCCGGGACCTTCTCCGCGTTGAGGAAGCTCACGGCGGCCAGGTGCGTGGGCGTGCCGAGGCCGTCGAACATGGCGTACACGTTGTCCTGCAGCACCAGCTGGCGCACCACCGACGCCGTCTTGGTCGGGTTGTAGCCGTCGTCGAGGTACTTGTAGACGATCTTGCGGCCGTTCACGCCGCCGTGGGCGTTGACGTAGGCGAAGTACGCGGCCGAGGCGGGCGCGATCTCGCTGTAGCCAGGCGCGGCCGGCCCGGTCAGCGGCTGGTGGCTGCCGATAGTGATCTGAGTCGGGGTGATGCCGGGCGCGGACGCGGACAGCGCGGCAGTGGAGTTGCCCGAGCCTGATCCGGAGCCCGAACCCGAGCTCGAGCTCGAGCCCGACGAGCAGGCGGCGACGGAGAGCGCGGCGACGGTTGCGACGGCCGCGGCCTGCCAGCGAAGCCGGTGACTTCGTTTCATTGGGTGCCTTCCTTCTCATGGTGGCTGGCCGCCGGTTCGTCGGCCGGCGGCGTGACGTGAGGAATATGAGCCCTCCGGCTCTTCGGGTCGGGACCCGTGAAGAGGGTGAGGAGCCGGTGCAGCCCGCCCTGGATCCCCTGCGGGAAGGCGAGCATGACGAGGATGAGGACCGCGCCGTAGGCGACTATCGGGATGTTGGAGCCGACGGAGCTGGACAATCCGTGGCTAGTGGCCACGTCGGTGACGTAGGTGGGCACGATGACGATCAGCAGGCTGCCCCACAGCGCGCCGGGCAGGCTGCCCAGGCCGCCGATCACGGCCGCGGTCAGCAACGCTATGGACAGGGTCACGGTGAAGGCGCCGGGTGCGACCAGGCTGGTCACGATGGCCAGCAGCGAGCCGGCCAGCCCGGCGCAGATGGCGCTCACCACGAAGGCGAGGACGCGTGTCACGGCCACGTTCACGCCGTCGAGCGCGGCCGCCACCTCGTCGTCCCGCACGGCACGCCAGTTGCGGCCGATCCTGCTGTAACACAGGTTCGCCAGCAGGACCAGGGTGACCAGGGCCACCGCGGCGCTGACCCAGGCCTGCCATCTGGTCAGCGGGAAGGTGGCGCCGAGGAACGCCGGCGCCGTGAACACGACGTTCAGGCCCTGGTCCCCGCCCAGGAACCCCTGATAGGCGGCGGCCAGGGCGGGGAGCGCCACCCCGAGCATCAAGGTGGCGCCGGCCAGGTACGGACCGCGCAGCCGGGCCGCGGCCACGCCCACGATGCCTCCGGCCACCGCCGTGACCACGCCCGAGGCCACCAGGGCGGCGATGTAGGGCCAGTTGAGGTGGAGCATCAGCAGCGCCGTGGTGTAGCCGCCGATGGCCATGAACGCCCCGTTGCCCAGGGAGATCTGGCCGCTGAGCCCGGTCAGGACGGTCAACCCGGCCACGGCCGTGACCTCGACCGCCACCTCGGCGATCTGGAAGTCGCGGAAGGTACTCAGCCGGACGGACAGGAGCCAGACGATCACCGCCGTCACGACAGCGACACCGAGCCTGCGCGGCAGCGTCTGCATGCTCATACCTGGCGTACCTTGGTCGCGGAGAACAGGCCGTCGGGCCGGACCATCAGCACCACGACCAGGATGCCGAGCGCCACCACCGGGACCAGGTTGGCGCCGGAGGGCAGGTAGCCGCCGGCGTAGCTGAGCGCGAGCCCGAGCAGCAGCCCGCCGGTCACCGCGCCGACCGGGCTGTCCAGGCCGCCTATCACCGCCGCGGTGAAGCCGAACACGAAGATGGTGTCCATGCTGTTCGGGTACAGGAACGTCGACGGCGAGACGAGCACGCCGGCTAGAGCGCCGAGCAGGCCGGCCAGCGCCCAGCCCACGGTGAGCACCCGCGCCACCCGGATGCCGGACAGCCGGGCGATCGTGGCGTTGAACGCTGCCGCCCGCATCCGCAGCCCGGCCGAGGTGTACCGGAACGCCACCGCCAGCGCCAGCGTGGCGACGAGCACCGAGGCGGCGACGAAGATGTCGTAACGCGACACCCCGAGCGGTGTCCCGCCGATTCTCAGCCCTCTCACCGAGAACGCCGTCGGGAACGACCGGAACTGGCCGCCGAAGAAGACGCCGGCCAGCCCCTCGAGCAGGGTGAGCAACCCGATGGTCACGATCACCCCGTTGAGCGGCGGCTTGTTCATGGTCGGCCGGATGATGGTGACCTGGCAGAGCGCGCCGAGCACGGCGCCGGCGGCGAGCGCGACGACGAAGCCGGCCCAGTAGGAGCCGGTCCGGTAGACGACCTCGATCGCCACGTAGGTGGTGATCATGGCCATCCCGCCCTGGGCGTAATTCAGCAGCCGGGTACCGCGCCAGATCAGCACGAGGGACAGCGCCACCGCGGCGTAGATCATCCCGAAGCTGACGCCGCTGAGCGTGAACTGGAGGAACTCGACCACAGGCATGCTCCTAGGTGGCTAGAACCCGAGATAGTGGTGACGGAGCGCGACGTCGGCGGCGAGCGTCGCCGCGTCCGCGGCGGCGACGACCCGGCCCAGGTTGAGCACCACACCGTGGTCCGCGATCGCGAGCGCGCCGCGCGCGTTCTGCTCGACCAGGATGATGGTGATGCCGTGCTCCCGGCTGAGCCGCACCACCAGGTCCATGACCTGGGCCATGACCCGTGGGGCGAGGCCGAGCGACGGCTCGTCGAGCAGCAGTACGCGCGGCTGTGCCAGCAGAGCCCGCGCGATGACGAGCATCTGCCGCTCGCCGCCGGACAGCGCCGCGGCCAGCTTGCGCCGGCGGGCGGCCAGCGGCGGGAAGCGCTCGAGGGCCTCGTCCAATGCAGCGCTCCGGTCCGCGCGGGACCGGCCCCGGGGCCAGGACATCATGCCGACCCGCAGGTTCTCTTCGACGGTGAGCTCGGGGATCACCGCCTGCCCCTCGGGCACGTGGGCGATCCCGGCCCGGACCATCTGCTCTGGGTTACGGCCGGTCAGGTCGGTCCCGTCCAGCCGGACGCGCCCGCGCCGGGGCCTGATCATGCCGCTGACCGCGCGCAGCAGCGTGGTCTTGCCTGCGCCGTTGGCGCCGAGCACCGCGGTGATGGCCGCCGTCCCGGCCGAGATGCTCACGCGGTCCAGCGCGATGACCCCGCCGTATCCGGCCACGAGCTCCTCGACCGCCAGCGCCGGGGTCGCCGGGCCCGCCGGGCCCGTGTCGCTACTCATGGGCGGTGCCCAGGTAGGCAGCGGTCACGGCGGGATTGTCCTGAACCTCCCGCGGCGTGCCCGTCGCGATCACCTTGCCGAAGTCGAGGACCACGATCGAGTCGCAGACGGCCATCATCAGGTCCATGTGATGCTCCACGACCACGAGCGAACCCTCGGCGGCCAGATCGCGGATGAGGCCGCCGAGCTCGGCCAGTTCGCTCTCGTCCAGGCCGCTGGCGGGCTCGTCGAGCAAGATCAGCGCCGGCTTGGCCGCCAGCGCGCGGGCCAGCGCGATCCTCTTCCGCATCCCGTAGGGCAGCTCACCGGGCCTGGCCTGCGCCACCTCGGCGGCGCCGACCCGGTCCAGGGCCTCCATGGCTAGGTTCCGCAGCTTGCGCTCGTCCCGGCTGGCCCGCGGGAGCGACAGCAGCGCGGACCAGAACCCGGCCGAGGCGCGGCTGGTGGCGCCGACCATGACGTTCTCCACCGCGGTCAGCCCGCCGTACAGGCCGACTCCCTGCAGGGTTCTGGCCACGCCGAGGCTGGCCAGCCGGTGCGGCCTGATGTCCGGCCGGCGGCCGCCGAGCAGCACCTGGCCGGCGTCGGGCCGGATGAAGCCGCACAGGACGTTCAGCAGCGTGGTCTTGCCCGCGCCGTTCGGCCCGATGACGCCCAGCACGTGCCGGGGCGGGACGGCAAGCGAGACGGCGTCGAGCGCGGTCAGCCCGCCGAAACGGACCGTCACGTCCTGCACCTCAAGCACTGAACCTGCATTCATGTCTTTGTTGTCTCACCGTACTCAGCAGGATGTTCCGGCATGAATCCACATTCAAGGCCGGTTCGCGAGACCGGGCAAGACCCGGCGCCAATTCGTAGCTGAACCGAGACCGGCAGGTGCTGAGCCCGCCCATCCGGCACCAGGAGCCGGTAGGTTGGCCGCTGTCCGACCATGCCGACTCGCCGGGAGAACTGCGTGACCGCGCTGACCTTCGAGGAGGCGCGGGAGCGCTCGCGGCTCCTCGACGTCAGCGGTTACCGCGTCGACCTCGACGTGACCGGCGGCGGCGAGACGTTCGGCTCCGCCACCGTGGTCCGATTCGGCTGCCGCGCCCCGGGCGCCGGGAGTTTCATCGAGCTCAGCCCGGCCCGGCTGCGCCGGGCCGTGCTCAACGGCCGGGAGGTGGATCCGGCTACGCTGACCGGGAACCGGTTGCCGCTGCCCGGCCTGCGGGAAACCAACGAGCTGAGGGTCGAGTCGGACATGCCGTATTCGCGGACCGGGGCGGGCCTGCACCGGTTCACCGACACCGCCGACGGCGAGACCTACCTCGCCCTGCACGGCGGGCTGGACAACGCTCAGCGGGTCTTCGCCGCCTTCGATCAGCCCGACCTGAAGGCGCCGGTCACCGCGGCGGTCACCGCGCCGGGCGACTGGACCGTGATCGGGAACGGGCTGGCCCGCCCGGCCGGTGACGGCCGCTGGGAGCTCGCCGCGACCCCGCCCATGGCCACCTACCTGGTCACGCTGGTCGCGGGTCCCTACTTCAGCATCAGCACCGAGCATCACGGCGTCCCGTTCGGCCTGCACGCGAGGCAGTCGCTGGCCGGGAACCTGCGCCGGGACGCGGCGGAACTCCTCGCCGTCACCCGGGCCTGCTTCGACCGCTACCGGGAGATCTTCGCCGAGCCGTATCCGTACGACTCCTACGATCAGGCGTTCGTCCCCGAACTCGAGTCAGGGGCGGTGGAGAATCCCGGCTGCGTGACGTTCCGGGACGATTTCCTGTTCCCGTCGGCCGTGACGCGGGCCGAACGGCAGCTGCGAGCCATGGTGATCGCGCACGAGATGGCGCACATGTGGTTCGGCGACCTGGTCACCATGCGCTGGTGGAACGACGTGTGGCTGAGCGAGTCGTTCGCCACGTACATGGGCTTCCGGGTCCTGGCGGACGCCACCGCCTTCACCGGAACGTGGTCTGACTTCGCCCTGAGCCACAAGACCCGGGGCTACGACGCGGACCAGCGGGCGTCCGCGCACCCGGTCGCGCCGGAGCCGCGGGAGGTGCCCGACACCGACGCCGCCCGGGGCGGCTACGACGACATCTCCTACGCCAAGGGCGCCTCGGCGCTGCGCCAGCTTGTCGCCTGGCTCGGCTGGCCCGTCTTCCTGGCCGGGATCAACGACTACTTCGCCCGGTACAGGTTCGGCTGCGCCACCCTGGCGGACCTGCTCGACTGCCTGAGCCGCGCCGCAGGGACCGACGTGGGCGAGTGGGCCGGGCCGTGGCTGCGCAGCTCGGGAGTTGACACCCTGACGGTCAGCCGCCCGGAGCCGCCGGGCCAGGTCGGGTGCGTCAGCCACGCGGGCGGGCGCCCGCACCGGGTCTGGATCGGGGTGTACGACGAGAGCCCGGACGAGCTCGCGCTCCGCGCCCGGGTCCCGGTGCTGGTGCCGGCCGATGCGGCCGCGGTCGTGCTGCCCGCCGTCGCGGTCCGGCCTGAGCCCGCTCTGCTGCTGCCGAACGACGGCGACTTCAGCTACTGCAAGGTCAGGCTCGATCCCGTCTCGCAAGAGACCATCGCCTCCTCGCTCGGGCGCCTGGCCGATCCGCTCAGCCGCGCGGTGGCCTGGAACAGCGTCCGTGACCTGGTCCAGGACGGCCAGCTTCCGCCGCGGCAGTACCTGGTCCTGGCCGCCCGGCACCTGCCCGCCGAGACCGACGGGTCCATTGCCGGGCACGTGCTCGGCTACGCTCGCTGGACGGTCGCCGACCGTTACCTCCCGGCCGGGCTGCGCGGCGCCGCGCTGGCGGAGATCACGTCGCTGTGCCGGGACCTGCTCAGCCCGCGGCTCGCGGGCGAGGCCGACGGTGCCGGCGGGGACGACGAGATGCGGCTGGTCGCCGTGCGGGGCCTGATCGACAGCGCGTCCGGGCCCGGCGACATCTCCGCGCTGTGGTCCTGGCTGGCCGCCGGGCGGGTGCCGGGCGGGCCGGACCTGGACTCCCGGCTCCGCTGGCAGATCCTGCTCCGGCTGACCGTGCTCGGCGCCGCCAGCCGGGCCGAGATCGAGCACGACGCCGGCCGGGACGCCACCGCGGCCGGGCAGCTCAGCGCGGCGCGCTGCCGGGCCGCGCTGCCAGACGATGACGCCAAGCAGGCCGCCTGGGCGGCCATGCTCGGCGGGGCCGAAGGGTCATTGTCCGGCTACGAGCTGACCGCCACCGCCCAGGGGTTCTGGCAGGCCGACCAGGCCGAACTACTGGCCCCATACGTGCCGCGGTACTTCGCCGCGCTGGCCGAGACGGCGGCGGCCGGCGCCGCCGGCGGGACAGCGCCGCCAGGCGCCGCCGGCCTGATGCGGATCCTGTGCCGGCACGGTTTCCCGCACTACGCGGCGGACGCCGCGACCGTGCGGGCCGGCGAGCTGTGCCTGGCGACCGGCGCGCTGACCGGCTCGCTGCGGCGGCTTCTGGCCGACCAGCTCGAGGACCTGCGTCGTTCCGTCGCCGTG
>Ga0207678_10002192_pt1 | contig 17643 bp, 11 predicted proteins | sample KBSC63metaG_FD_184319 | JGI IMG/M metagenome (GOLD analysis project Ga0207678, IMG submission 184319) | Corn rhizosphere microbial communities from Kellogg Biological Station, Michigan, USA - KBS C6-3 metaG (SPAdes) (version 2) | ecosystem: Host-associated > Plants > Roots > Rhizosphere > Soil ...
CAAGGTGGGCAGCAGGCAACGCCAATTCGATGCGCTGGTCCGCGCGCATGCCAGCGATCTCTACCGCTTCGCCTACTGGTTGTGCGGCGACGACGCACGCGCGCAGGATCTGGTGCAGGAAACCCTGCTGCGCGCCTGGCGCGCGCTGGATTCGCTGCGCGACGGCGCCGCTGCAAAACCATGGCTGTTGACCATCCTGCGTCGCGAACACGCACGCGGTTTCGAGCGCAAGCGCCTTGATCTGAGCGAGCTGGACGACAACCTCACCGAGGACACCGCGGCGGTGGATCCGGAACGCGCCGGCTCCGACGCGCAGGTGCGCGCGGCGATCCTGCAACTGGAACCCAAATACCGCGAACCGTTGCTGATGCAGGTATTGGGCGGCTTCTCCTGCGAGGAAATCGCTGCCGAACTCGGCTGCAAGCCCGGCGCGGTGATGACCCAACTTTTCCGTGCGCGACAGAAACTGCGCGCCGTACTGGACGGTGGTGCAAGCATGAATGCAAAGGAGGCGTCCCATGGACTGCCTTGAGTTCCGCCGCCGGCTCGCGGCCGAACCGCGTGCGCGCGACACCGCGTTTGTCGTGTAGAATCAAGCCCAGCGCATCCACCAGCTTGCGCGTTTCCGGCGACTGGTCATGCTGCAGCACCGCCATCGCGGCGGACACCGACTGCTGCCACTGCGCATTCGCCGATGGCGCGGCCACCAGCGCGGCCAGCGCGCTGCGCGCCTGCGGGATGCCCTGCACCGGCGCACCCGGCGCGGGCGCCGCCGCGGCCGGTGCAGCGGTGGCGGCGAGCGCGGCCAATTGCGCCCCGCGCTGCTTCAGCCGCGACGAGTCCGGGAACAACCGCGTGGCGAGCGCGAGCCGCTGGCGCGCCTCGTCCACGTGGTCCGCGCTCAGCGACTGGCCGATCGCGATGTCGTACTTCAGCTCCAGCTCGGCGTTGTGCAGCAGCGCACTGTGCGGATCGATCGCGCGGATGCGGTCCAGCGTGGCCACCGCGTTGTCGGGCTGGCTCTCGAAGATCGCGCCGGCGGCGATGCGCTGCGACAGCTCGGTGTCCAGCGTGTTGAGCAGGTCGTTCTTCTGCTGGGTCACCGCGGTGCGCCGGGTATCCAGCTTGGGCGAATACAGCTTCAGCTGGTCGCGCAGCTGGAACACGTGCTGGGCGCCGGGGAAGTCGTAGCGCCCCTGGGCCGGATTCCAGTAGGCGTCGATGCGTGCGAGCAGGAAGTTCTGGATCGCCTCGCCCTGGTCCAGCACCAGCCGCTTGCGGTCGTCCTCGCCGAGGCCACCCAGCGCCTGCATCGCCTCGTTCTCGTTCGCGTAGTGGTGCGGGTTGCCGGCGGCGAAGCGCGCAATCACCTGCGACAGGTGGTGCTGGTGCAGGTAGCTGAGCGTGCCCCAGGTGCCGCCCGCGATCACCACGGCGGCGACCGCGCCGTAGCCCAGCCACGGCACCAGCCGCTCGCGCAGGCCGATCTCGCGCAGGCCGTCGATCAGCGCGCCCGCGTTCTGCAGGCGCTGCTCGGCACGGAAGGCCACCGCGTCGCACAGCGCCTTGTACTGGCGCCGGGTCAGGCCCGGCACCGGCGGCGGCTTGCGCCCTTCCTTCAACGCGACCTCGGCGCTCACCTTGTCGAACGGGTGCTTGCCGGTGAGCAGCTCGAAGGTGACGCAGCCCAGCGCGTAGATGTCGTCGGAGGGCGACGGCTCCTTGCCCTGAATCATCTCCAGGCTGGCGTAGGCGGGAGTGAGTGCGCCCAGCGTGCCGGCGTCGAACACCGTCTCCTCGCCGCTGGCTTCGCCCAGCCGCTTGGCCGCCCGCGCGATGCCGAAGTCGAACACCTTGGGCACGCCTTCGCGCGTCACCATCACGTTGCCCGGCTTGAAGTCGGAATGCACGATGCCGGCCGCGTGCGCGCGCTTCAGCGCCCAGCCCATGCCCTCGATCAACGGGCGCGCCTCGGCCAGCGGCATGCCGTGGTAGGCGCGCTCGCGGATCAGCGTGCGCAGGTCGGTGCCGTCGATGTACTCCATCGTCATGAAGACGATGGTGCGGTCCTTGTCGAAATCGTAGACGCGCACGATGTTGTCGTGCGCCAGCAGCTGCGCGCGGCGCGACTCGCGCTGCAGCGCGATCAGCGAATCGGGGTGGCGGCGGAACTCGTCGTTCAGCACCTTCACCGCCACGTACGGATCGCGGTCGCGCGCCTCCACCTTGCGCTCGTCGCGCGCAAGGTAGACCACGCCCATGCCGCCGCGGCCGATCTCGCGTTCCAGCAGGAAGCGGCCCTTCAGCAGCATGCCGACGGCGGCGACCTCGGCATCCGCCGCCACCATCCGCTCCAGATCGGTACGGCTGAAGCTGCCGATGGAGGCGGTCGGGTGCGTGCCGGTGGCCGCGCCGACCGACGCATCCGGTGGCGTCGTGGCCACGGGCGCCACCCGCGTGACGTCCTCGGCAGATGGCTCGGCAGGCGGTCCGGCAGGCCGCGATGCCGGCTCCACCCGGGTGGCTTCGGCGTCGCGCGGCAGATCGGCGGCATGCGCATCGACCTGCACCCGGGTGGCCTCGTCGTCGACCGGCGCCTGCAGCGTGCGCAGCCTGGCGACCACTGCCTTGGCGATCGCCGGGTCCAGCCGGCCGTCGGCCGCCATCGCCTCGACCTGCTCCAGCTCGGCGCGATGCTCGTCCGCCGTCGCCGCACCGCGTGCACCGAGCGCATCGAACAGCCCCGGCAGCGTGAGCCGCCGGGCCTGGAAGTCGTCGAGCAGTCGGAGCAGAGCCGTCATCGGCGCGACCCGTCCATCAATCCTGCAGCCGCACGATCACGGCGGAAATGTTGTCGCGCGCGGCGCGCTGCAGCGACAGGTCGAACAGGCGCGCCAGCAGCATCGACGGGTCGGGCAGCTGGCGGCATTCGCGGTCGAGCTCCTCGTCGCCCAGCTCCTTGTTGATGCCGTCGGAACAGAGCAGGAACTGCGTGCCGGGGCGGTTGCTCGCCACCACCCAGTCCATGAACAGGCGCTCCTCGGCGCCCACCGCGCGGCTGAGCACGCCGGCGCCGGCCTGCGCCGTCGCCGTGCCGCCGCCGAACTGGGTGACGTCGTCCTTGGTGCCGTGCACGTGGTCGCGGGTGATCTGGCGCAGCTGGCCGTCCTCGTTGCAGTAGGCGCGGCTGTCGCCCACCCAGCCGCACAGCATGAAGTCCTTGTCGTGCACCAGCAGCACCACGGTGGAGCCGATGATGTCGCTGCCGCGCTCCAGCGCGGTGGCGATCAGGTCGGCGTTGATCTGCTGCAGGCAGTCCTCGATCGCCTCGATGAAATCGAACACGCCGCCCGTGCGCGGCAGCGCGCCCAGCCGCTCGACGATCATCTGGCTGGCGTAATCGCCTGCGGCGTGGCCGCCGAGGCCGTCGGCGACCACCCACAGGCCGACGTCGTCGCGCAGCAGGATCGAGTCCTCGTTGTGTCGGCGCACCTTGCCGGTCTCGGTGCGGCCGGCGGACTGGTAATGCAGGGTCATGGCTGCACCTCGATCACGGCCAGCGGCCAACCGGCCGCGTGGATTCCCAGCCCGGCCGCGGCGGCGATGTGCGCGCACGCGGCATGCGGCGACGGCAAGGCCAGCGCCTCGGCCAGCAGCGACGCCGGCAGTTCCGCCAGCTTGCGGGTGGCCAGCAGCAGCAGGCGGTCGCCGGTGTCGATCTCGCGGACGATCTCGTCGCAGATCGGTTGCGCGGGCGCACCCAGCCCCGGCGCCACCGCCGAGGTGCGGCTGAACAGCAGGTCGTCCAGCTCGCCGCCCAGTCCCGCGCCATCGGCCGACAACTCGTCGCCGCCGGCGGCGAACAGCGGATGCAGCTGGCCGGCGCGCCAGTGCCAGGCGCTCGCGGTGCCGATGCGCAGCAGGTCGGCCCAGCGCCCGGTGACGCGCACCGCGATCACCGCGCCGTCCTCGTGCACCGGCTCGGCGTGGTCCTCGGCCAGCTGGCGCAGGCGCGTGTGCAGCACCAGCAGGCGCGTGCGCAGCGCCTGCATGCCGGCGACGAAATCGCTGGGCACGAAGCGGCCGATCAGTTCGCTGACCGACGCCGCCGCCTGCCGGCGCGGATCGGGCGCGCCGTCGTCGGCCACCACCATGGTCAGCGCGCAGTCGTAGCGATGCAGCACGCGCGCGCCACCCACGTCGGCGGCGCGCTGCGTGGTCTCCGCCGCACCGGGTTCGACCGCGTCCAGATGCGGCGCCAGGTCGGCGAACAGTTCGGACAAGTCGTCGGGCAGGCGCACCGGTGTCGGTGCCGGCATCGTGGCCGCCGGCATCGACGCGGTCGCCGGCGCCGCAGGCGCTGGCGGCGTGCGCAACGCGGTGGCGGCACCCGGTGTCTGCAAAGGCACGTCGGCATGCGCCGCGTCGAGCATGCCGGCATGCGCGGCCGGCTCGGGCAGGCCGCGGCTGACCATCACGCCGGGCGGCATCCGCGGCGCGCCCGTGGTCCACCACAGCGCATGCCCCGGCAACGCCGACAACCCGGCCCACAGCACGGACAGCCACGCCGTATCGACGAGCGTCGGCAGCGGCAGGCGCCAGAGACCCGCACTGCCCCAGTCGGGCTGCGGCACGACGGCATCCGCGGCAACCGCCGCGGCAAGCAGGTCCGGCAGCGCGACGACGCGCGCATCGAACGGCTCCACGCCCTCGCCGCTCGCCTGCGCCTTGCGGTGCGCGCGTTCGGCGGCGGCGAACCAGGCATCGTTGCGCAATGCCGCCTCGATGGCGGCTTCATCCGCGAGCGGCGCGGCGATCACCATCGGGAAGCAGCGCCCCACCCGGTCCGTCGCCGCCCCGGTCACGCCGGCCCAGGCCAGCTCGCCGCAGATGCCCGGCGCCAGCACGAAGCGCCACACCGCGGCATCGCGCCAGGCCTGCGGCCAGTCGTCGCCCAGCCGCGCGCGGCTGGCGCTTACCGCCTGCTCGAAGTGGCGATCCCACACGTCCACGAAAGACGCCGGCAAGCGGCGCTGCACGAAGTCGCCAGTGCCTGGAAGTTTGCCGAAAAAACCCGCCCCTGTCGGATTCGGCATGCAGTCACCCCCCGCACCGGAAACGTTGCACTTCGGTGTTGAGGAACGGATTCTTCAGGTTGCTGGCCTGGATCGTCAGCTTCGCCGTCTTGCCGCCGAAGTTGAAGCTGGCGAGGAAGCTCAGGTCCGACTGCTTCTGCAGGTGCGCCGCCTGCAACGCGCGGAAGAACGCCCAGTCGCCCTGGTAGTCGAAGGTGCTGAGCAGGGTGCCCGAGCTGTCCCAGGCGGAGATCGTGACGTGGCCCGGCTGCGGCCCCGGCCATTTCATCGCCATGCTGGTGGCGCCGCCGGGCTGGTAAGTGAACTTCTGGCCGTCCACATCGAACTCCAGCTTGCCGATGCCGGGATCCAGCAGCGGCGCCTGCACGGTGAAATCCACCTCGGGCTGGTTGCCGTTGCGGAAATACATCTGGCGGATGTCGTCGGCCATCTGCGCCTGCGCCAGGATGCCCGGCGGGCCGGCCACCGCACCGGGGCCGGTCTTCCACTGCCAGTTGCGGCCGCTGGCGTCGACCAACTTGGACAGGGTCTGCTTGTTGAAGCTGTCGAAGCTGCCGCCGTTGCCGAACAGTTCGCCGAAGTTCTGCAGCGGGATGTCGGTGCGGCTCTCCGGCGCGAACGGGTAGCGACCGCGCACGAAGCTCGCGCAATCCTTGCCCACCGCCTGCTGGAACTGGTCGCCCAGCGCGCCCTTGGTGCCGCTGGCCACCAGCGAGGCGCTCTTGCCGGTGAGCGAAGCCACCCAGCCGGACACCGGGGCCGGCAGTTGCGACGCCTGCTGCTGCGCCAGCAGCAGTTGCGGGTTGGGCTGGCCGGCGGCGTTGCTGAAATCGGTCATGGTCAGCAGCGTCTTGCTCAACTGGTCGAGCGCCTGCAGCGTCTGGTCGATCGGCGCGGCGCCCGGCGCACCGGCGCTCAACTGGTCCAGCGTGGCGAAGTGCGCACTGATCGCCGCGCCCGGCTGCTCCGCGGGCGCGGCGGCGGCACCGCCGCCCGACGAGGCCAGCGCGCGGGCCAGCGCGTTCTGGGTGAGCTTCTGCGCCGCCTTCTTCTCCGCCGCCTGCTGCGCGCCGGCGAGCGCCTTGTCCTCGCCGCTCTGCGGCGGCGCCTTCAGCATGTCGCTGGTGTTCTCGCGCACCGTGTTCAGCAGCGCCTTCAGCGGCGAGCTGGGTCCGGACAGCTTGGCGGCGATCGCGCTGGCATCCTGGATGCTGGCGACCGGCTGCAGTTCGAGGTCGGCGAGCAACCCGTCCCAGGCCTTGATGTAGTCCTGCTCGTACAGCGCCAGCACCTGCTGGGTGAGCCGGGCCTTCTGCAGGGCGTCGATCTTCGTGGCGCCGAACACCCAGTCGTCCTTGGCGAACTGGTCGACCGCCTGCGCGACGCCCTTGCTCGCCTCGTACTGGAATATCGGCTGGGTGTACAGCGCCGGGATCGGCTCGGACAGCGCCGCGCCGCTCTTGCGGCGGAACACGTTGCCGAGCAGGCCCAGCGCCTTGTCCAGCTGCAGCGGCGGATAGTCCGTGCTGCCCGCGCCGAGCTTGAGGCTGCCGTAGATCAGGGTGGGCAGGTCGGCGGTGCGCAAGGTGTTGCGCGCCTGCTCGACCAGGGTCTGGTCCAGGCTCAGCGCACGCAGCCGGCCCGGCTCGGCCACCAGCGCATGGAAGTGCTTCGCCAGCGCCTGCTGCAGCACCGGGTCGCCCGGGAACACCTTGCGCCACTCGATGTCGGTGAGCGCGGCCAGCTCGTCGGCGTTCTGGTGCTGCGGTTCGCCCAGCATCAGGTAGCCCTTGAGGTAGTAGTACAGCGCCTGCGGATCACCGGCGTTTCCGGTGAGCCCGCTGCGGAACTGCGCGGCCACGCCCGGCAACAGCAGGCCGTTCAACTCGCGCAGGTAGGCGTCGTGCACCTCCTCGCCCACCGCGCCGCCCTGGTACAGGCCGAAACGCATACCCATCGGTACGTGTGCCTGGTACTTGTTCGCCGCGTCCTGCACGGCGGACAGGCCTTCCAGCCGGGCGAGCACGCGGGCGAAATATTCCTTCTGGGTCGTGGCGCCGGCGACATCGCTCTTCGCCGGGTAAGCCTGCAGCGCGGTTTGCACCTGGCCGAGGTAATCGCGGTTGCGCCCGTAGCTGGTGCCGAAGCCGACCAGCAGCAGCACGGTCAGCAGCAGCACGCCCGCGTAGGAGGCGATCTGCAGCAGCACCTTCTGCCGCTCCAGCGCGGGATTGGTGCCGGCGAAGCCCGACTCGCTGAACAGCACTTCCTTCAAGAGCCGCTCGACGAAAAAGGTGCGCCGCTGCGCGCCGGGCACGTGCAGCTGCGCCGCGTCCACGCCGAAGGTGCGCGCCACTGCGCCCATCATGCGGTCGATCGGCGTGCCTTCCTGGGTGCCCGAGGTGAGGTAGACGCCGCGCAGCAGCGGCGGCGCGGCATAGGCGTGGCCGGTGAACACGCCTTCCACGAAACGCCGCGCGATCTCGCGCAGCGCAGCCAGCTGCTGCGGGAACGAGAGGATCGCCGCGCGCCGGTTGCGGTCGCGCTCGGCGTGCAGGCGGTCGAGGATGCGCGTATCGAGCTGGCGCAGCAGCAGGTCGAACTCCTCGCCGAAACGCTTGGGCGCGCTGCCGTCCATCGTCGCGTCCAGCGGGAAGGAGAAACCCCACACCTGGCTGCGCAGTTCCGGGTTGAGGTCGTCGAAGAACTCGCCGAAGCCGGCCACCAGATCGCACTTGGTGAAGCTGAGGTACACCGGCACGCCGATGCGCAGGTGCGTGGCCAGCTCGTCCAGCCGGCGCCGGATCGCCTGGATGTGCTCGGCGAGGCCGTTCTCGTCCAGCGTGAGCAGGTCGGACATGCTCATCGCGATCACCACGCCGTTGATCGGCCGGCGCTTGCGGTACTTGCGCAGCAACTGCAGGAACTCGCCCCATGCCGAGGCATCGGCGGCGCGGTCGGAATCCTGCATGGTGTAGCGGCCGGCGGTGTCGAGGAACACCGCCTCGTCGGTGAACCACCAGTCGCAGTTGCGGGTGCCGCCGACGCCGCGCAGCGCCTCCTTGCCGAAGCGTTCGGACAGCGGAAAGTTGAGCCCGGAGTTCTGCAGCAAGGTGCTCTTGCCCGAGCCCGGCGGGCCGATCACCACGTACCACGGCAGCGCATACAGGTTGCCGCCGCGGCGGGTCTTGCGCAGCGTATCCACCGCCTCCTGGAAACGCGCCTGCAGCTGGCTGCGCTCGGCCGCGCTGCGCTGGTCGCCGTCGCCGGCCTGGGCACCCTGCCCGGCCAGTTCGCCGGACATCTGCTGCGCCTTGCCGCGCGCGCGCCATGCGCGGATCTGCAGGATCGCCAGCCACACCACCACGATCAGCACGATCAGCAGCAGTCGCGCCGCCACGCCGGCCAGCGGCTGCGACGCGCCGATGCCCAGGTACGGACCGCCCACCCAGATCAGCACCGCCAGCAGCACGATGCCGATCAGCGTGATGAACCAGCCGGTTTTCAGCAAACTCAGAATCTTGGCCACTGGTTCAACCCTCGGGGATATACATGAGCTCCACGCGCCGATTGCGCGCACGATTCGCCGGCAGGTTCGGCGGCAGTGCGATCGGTTGCGAGTCGCCGGCGCCGCTGGCCTCGAGCCGGCCGGGGTTGTCCAGGCCTTCGCCGAGCACCTGCTGCACCGCGCGCGCGCGCGCCGCGGACAACGCGAAGTTGTCCTTGAACTTCAGCGAGCGGATCGGCTGGTCGTCGGTATGCCCCACCACGATCACCCGCCCCGGCACCTGGTTCAGCGCCGCGGTGATCTTGTGCAGCAGCGGCAACTCGGTATCGGCGACGTCCACGCCACCGGAGGTGAACATGCCGGTGGCCGAAAGCCGCACCAGCTCGCGGCCGTTGCCCTGCTCGACGATGGCGAGCTGGCCGGCCTGCTCCTCCGGCGCCAGCAGTTGTTTCAGCGTGGGATGCGCCGGCGGCGGATTGGTCTTGTCCAGCTGCTGGGCGGCCGGCGGCGTGGCGCCTTCCAGCCCGATCTGCGCGAGCTCGGCGCTGACCGGTGCGGAGCCCGTGTTCAGCCGCGTGTGGAAATACAGGTAGGCACCCAGCAGCACGCAGGCCGCCGCGGCCACGATCACCCACAACGGCACGTAGCGGATCAGCGGATTGCGCTTGTCCTGGATGCCGCGCCAGTGCGGCGCCAGCTCCTGCGCGGCCGGCGCGCGCTGCGCGCGGATGCGCCGGTACAGGTCTTCCTGGATGTCGGCCAGCTTGGCGCGCCCGCCCGCCTCGATCAGGTAGCGTCCGCCGAAGCCCAGCGCGAGACAGATGTACATCAGCTCGATCAGGTCGAGGTGGCGCGAGAAATCCGCGCACAGGCGTTCGAGGATCTGGAAGAACTTCGCGCCGCCGTAGGATTCGCCGTGGAAGGTCACCAGCAGGGTCTGCTGCGCCCAGCCGCTCTGCTCGCCCCACGGCGCATTGAGCACCGCCTCGTCGAGCATGGTGCACAGCACGTAGCGCGCGGCCAGCGCGGTCTGCTGGGCGATGTTCGCCTGCTGCGCATGGCTCTCGAACTTGCGCACCTGGGCCACCGCCTGCTCGCGCAGATGGGTCGCGTCCGGCGGCGTGGCACTGTGGCGCAGCTGCACCGCGAGCAGCAGCAAGGGGCTGGCCGCCTGCACCAGCGGGTTCATGCCGCCGCCGAGGAAGGCGCTGATCTCGGCCGGCGTGGCGGCCACGCCGCGCGGCGCGGGCGCCGGCGCGGCCACCGGCGGCGCGACCGGCGCGGGAGCAGGCGCAGGTATCGGCGCGGGCGCGGCGCCACGCGGGCGCACCACGGTGGCATCGCGCATCGGATCGTCGTCGAACGGACCCTTGGGCGTATTCACATCAGCCTCCTCGAATCGCCCAGAGCTGCAGGTCCAGCCCGGCGAAGCCGCTGCCGAAGTGGAACGCAATGCCGCCGGAGGTCTTCAGCTCGCGCCACATCGCGGCGTGGCGGTCGAACTCGAAATACAGGTAGCCGGCGTTGTACGGGATCTGCCGCGGCGCCACCGGCATCGGCGACACCGGGATGCCCGGCAGCTGCAGGTTCACCAGGTCGCGGATCTTCTCCACCGGGCCGATCTTCGACTGTGCGGGCAGTTGCCGGCGCAGCTCTTCGGATTTCACGTCGGCCTTCGCCGCCAGCACGAAGGCGGCGTTGTCGAGCAGGGTGAGATCCGGCACCACCGCCACCCACACGCCGAACTTGCGTTCCTGCAGCGGGATCGGGATGGCGGTCTGCTCCAGCACCGCGCTGAGGCTGGCGCGCAGCGCGGCGATCAGCGGCTCGAAGCTCTCGCGCAGCGCCTCATGGCGATACGGCGGCAACGCAGGCGGCCGCTTGCCCGGCGCGGTGAACGTGGCCAGTTCGCCGGCCATCGCCACCAGCGTGCGGTACAGCTCTTCGGGATGCAGCAAGGGCGCCTCGGCCAGATGCGCCACCAGCGGCTGGCAGCGGTTCACCACCTGCAACAGCAGGAAGTCGGCGATCTCCGCCGCGCCGCCGCGGTCGGTGAGCGCGACGCGGCTGGCCAGCGCCTCGCCGCGCTGGTGCAGCAGACCGAGCAGCTCGGTGAGGAAGGTCACCAGCCGCGGCACCGCCTGGCAGGACAGGCCGGTGGGCATGAACGCATCGTCCAGCGTCACCCGGCGGTCGCTGCGGCATTCGACAATGCGCGCCAGCGGCATGCGGGTGAGCCCTTCCATCGGCTGCGACTGCGGCAGCAGGCGGCTGCTCATGCCACCCACTTCCAGCGGCGTCGCGCCGTCGGTGCTGCCGGAGGCGTCGCGCACCTCGGCTTCGCGCACGCGGAATCGAAAGAGTTTTTCCGCCGGCGCTTCCGGCCGCCCGCTGTCGGGCTGGGTGGGCGAGCGCAGCGGCAAGGTGAGGAACACGGTCTGGTCGCGCCAGTTCGCATCCACGTCCAGCGGCGGCGGCAGCGGGTCGTCGCCAGGCATCGCGAACGGCGTGCCGTCGGGGAAGATGCCGCGCGCGCGCTTGATGCCGAGCTTGCCGATCGCCAGCAAGTCGGCCTCCAGCTCCAGCTCGTGGAAGCCCCAGGCATGGGGGCGCAGGTTGCCGGCGCGCAGCTCGACGAAGCGCTCCAGGTAGCGCTCCTGCTGCTGCATGTGCTGGGGCCTGAGGAACAGCCCTTCGCTCCAGATCACCTTGTTGTTCTGCGTCATGCCGCTCGCTCGCTCATGGTTGTTCCGATTCGCCCCGGGTCAGGGGCGGCGCGCCTGTTCCGCCCGTCGTACCGACTTCAATCGCGCCAGCTGTTCCTCGTAGGCGCGCGCGAACTCGTCGCCGAACAGGCGGCGGAAGCATTCGTCGGGATTGCCCATCAACTCCTCGAAGTGCTCGCGGTAGCGGTCCCAGTAGCGGCCCTTGCCGCCGAACGCCGCACGCTTGGCGCCGCCGTCGGCCTCGTGCTCGAAACGGTCGGGATTGAAGTGCACCAGCAGCGATTCGAAGGCGGCGCGCACGCCGGCCAGCATTGCCATCTGGTGGCAGCGGATGTCCTCGAAGGCGTCCTGAAACGCGGCGCTGCCGGACAGGAAGGCCGGCCCGGTGGGCGCCAGGATGCGCTGCAGCGCCTCGTCCGCGGTGGGCGCGAACTTCAGCGGGTTGTTCTCCGAGCGCTGGATGATGGTCACCGGCAGGCGGAAGGTGTTCTTGATCTCGGCGCGGGCACGCAGCACGTCCATCACGCCGTCGGCCACGATGTGCAGGATCTGCTCCAGCTCCGCGGGCAGGGCCGTCGCCGCCGGCGCGGCAAACGCAGCGGCCGCCGGTGGCGCGGCGGGTGGCACGACAGGCGCGGCCGGCTCCGCCTTGGGCGCGAAATCGCCCATGGTCAGGTCCCAGTTCTCCGGCAGCACCTGCGCCTGGCGTTGCACGTCGGTCACCGGCGGGCGGAAGTGGTCGGCGCTGCCAGCCGTGTGGTTCCAGCTGGGGATCGGCGCCGACTGCTGCGGCGCGGGCTCCGCCACCGGCGTCGCGTAGGGCGCGTCGAGGAAACTCAGCGGGTCGAGGTCGCCGCCGGCCGCGGCGGAGTCGGGTATCAGGCTGGCGCCCGCGGCGGCGGCGGCCGGCGCCGGCGCCAGCAGGTCGGACAAGCCGAAATCCAGCGGATCGCCCGGCAGCGGCGCCGGTGCCATCGCCGGTGCGGGTGCGGCCGGCGCCTCGGCGGCCTGGCCCGGCGCCTGCACCTGCACCGAGATCTCGAAGGTGTCGATCTGCAGGCGGTCGCCGTCCTTCAGCGCGGAGGGTTCGCCCCTGGGCAGCGGCGCACCGTTGAGCAGCATGCCGTTGGTGCTGCGGTCCTCGATGAAATAGATGCCGTTGAGGTAGCGCACCATCGCGTGGATGCGCGACACGCCGGGCGCGCCGAGCACCCATTCGCAATCCTCGGAACGGCCGATGCTGCCGCCAGCCTCCGGAAAGACTTTCCGGCTGCGGCTGCCGAATTGCGCGGCCTGTCGGCCGAGTACCGCCAATGTCAGCGTCTGCATCGACACGCTCAGGCTCCCTTGCCGCCCGCGCCGGCCGCTTCGCCGGTGCCGAGCAGGTTCAGGGCGCGGGCGACGAACTCGGCGCGGCGTGCCGCGAAGTGTTCGGCCACCAGCGCCGCCATCAGGTTGATCGCCGCCACCGTGGCGTAGGCGGTGAGCTGCTCCGGCGGCGGCACCGGCGTTTCCTGCGCGCTCGGCGCCAGGCTGCCGCCCGACCAGCCGGCCGCCGCGGCGAGCCACGCGCCCAGCGACTTGTAGCCGCCGGAATTCGCGAACTCGTAGGCGGCGCGGCGGTTGCTCTCGGTGGGTTCGCGCACCCACTTCTCCGCCAGCGAGGCGCCGGCCTTGTCCTCCAGTTCCAGCGGCTGGTCGCGCGCGCACTGGCACAGCCACGCCACCGCGTAGCGCTTGGGCAGCAGCCGCGCCAGCAGCTTCAGCGCGTCCTGCGCCGCGCCGGCGTCCAGCAGCGACTGCACCGCCGCCTGCGCCGTCATCTCCGGGCGCAGCCGCGTGCTGGCCTCGGACGACAGGCCCATCTGCATCGATGCTTGCAAGATCGCGGACATGGTCTGCCTCCTCAGCCGATCATCGTGATGCCGCCGCCGAGCTTCGCCATGCCGTCGCCGGTCAACGTCAGCATCGCCCCCTTCACCGTGGTCATCGCGCCGCCCTCCACGTTCATCATCGCGTCCGAATGCACCTTCACGCTGGCGCCGGCGCCGATGTCCACCGTGGCCTGCCCGGCCATCTTCACCGTGGCGTCGCCGGTGATCTTGATGTTGACGCCCTTGATCTCGATGTCGCCCGACGCCTTCAGCGTGATGCTGGAGGCGCCGCAGACCAGGTCGATCTCGGTGCCGGCGTCGAGCTTGAATTTCTGGCCGATCGTGGTGGTGCCGTTGGCGGTGACGTCGAGCTTGTCGTCGTTCTGCACGGTGACCTTGCGGTCGTGCTTGATCGTCTCGGTCTGGTCGTTGTCGACGGTGAGCGTCTGGTTGTTCTTCACCTCCACCGTCTCGTCGTGGTCGATCGTCACCACGTGGTCGTTCTCGACCTCCTCGTGCATGTCCTTCTGCGCGTGGATGATGAAGTCCTCGCTGCCCTGCTTGTCCTCGAAGCGCAGCTCGTTGAAGTCATCGGTGCCGCCAAGCAGGCTGCGGCTCTTGATGCCGCTCTGGGTCTTGTTGTCGGGCAGGCCGTAGGGCACGGTGTTCGCGGCGTTGTAGACGCTGCCGATGATCAGCGGTCGGTCCGGGTCGCCCTCGAGGAAGCTCACCACCACTTCCTGGCCCACGCGCGGGATGCTCACCGCGCCCCAACCCTTGCCGGCCCACGGCGAGGCCACGCGCACCGGGCAGGAGCACTTCGCGTTCGGCTTGTCCGGCATGTTCCAGTGGAAGTTCACCTGCACCCGGCCGTACTGGTCGACGGCGATGTCCTCGTCGGTGTCGCTGCCGGTGACGATGGCGGTCTGCAGGCCGGCGACCTTCGGCTTCGCCGTCCTGATTTCCTTGCGGAACGGAATGCTGCCCGGGATGGCGCGGAACTGGCACTGGAACTCGAGATGGTCGCCGCTGCCCGAGGCGTGGCCAGCGCCACGCAGATAGCTCTGGGTGGCGGTCAGCAGGTATTCCTGGTTGAGCTCCTGACGCGAGTAGTCGCTCAGGGTGAACAGGTTGCCGGCCTCCGCGCCGCAGGCGTCGGTGGTGCCGTGGTAGCCGGAGCGCGCGGCGGTCAGCGCCTCGGCGCGCACGCTGGCGTAGTGCTGGCCCACGCTCGCGTCCCCGTGCGCGCCGGGGAAGTCGAAAACAGCGTGGGTCGTCGTCGGCTGGTTGCCGTCGCTGGTGTGCGAGGAGAGCAGCGAGGCCTTGGGCGTGAGCGGGTTGTAGTCGGTCAGCTTGAAGGTGGCGCCGTCCACGCCGCGCACCGCCCCGAACGTGGCGATCGTCGCCGCCTTGCCCAGCGCGCCGCCCGCACCGGCCGCGAACGGCACCTTCTTGAATTCGTCGATGGCGGCATGCGCACCCACGCCATCGGCCAGCACCATGGTGTGCTTGCTGCTGTCGTGGGTGAAGTAGTAGTAGATGCCTTCCTGTTCCATCAGGCGATGGATGAAGCTCAGACAGTCTTCGCGGTACTGCACGCAGTAGTCGCGCTGCGCGTAGTTGCCGGTGAGGCTGTTCTTCACGTCGGTGTAGCCGGATTCCTCCAGCAGCTTCTGGATGATGTCCGGGGCGGTCATCTCGGTGAAGATGCGGCAGTCGACGATCTGTTCCAGCAGCCACGGCTTGGGCACCAGGGTGACGGCGTACTGCGCGTAGACCAGGGTGTCGACGGTGGCGACGCCGGTTTGCGAGGCCTCGCAGACCATGCCGTTGAAATGGCGCTTGAAACCGTCTTCCAGGGTCAGCGTCACGGTCATCGACGAACCCAGCAGCGAGGTCAGGTCGATGCCGGCGTCCGTGCTCTCGAACTGCAGCTCGAACCGGAACAGCTCACCCAGTTCCTCGTCCGCGCTCATGCCGACGAACAGCAGGTTGTCGCATTTGCCGGAAGTGATCTTGATGGGATCGCTCATGCGACTACGCTCCTGGGAAAGGGCCGGAGCCGGCCATGCCAGCGGTGCCCCCGCATGGCTCCGCTCCCCGCGCGCCGCGCCCGGACGGCCCGCAGCGCAGGGATGCAGGGCAACGGAAGCGCCCCTGGAACACGGGGCGGACATGCGAACTGGCAAGGCGAGCGACGGGCGGCATGGGAACTCCTCCCCCTGTAATGCGCAATCGAGCGGCATTTCGGGTCACGCGCCGTGAAAATCGCCCCGGCGTCGACCCAACCACCTGACCGACAGGGCTTTTCCGGCAGCACGAGCGCCGGCAACGAATCCTGCCGTCGCGACCGTCGCCAGGCACCGCTCCGTACCTGCCCTATCGACCTTCCCCCGCCATGGCCGCCAGGCGGCACTTCCGGTCCAGCGGCACGCGTCGGCCGCCGATCGTGAGGCGGTCGTTCCCGAGACGGGTCGGTCCATTGAAAGGGTGGCTGCGCCACAACACGCGACAGCTCTTCGTGTCCACCGCGTATAGGCGGTTGTTGCCGCCCGAATACGTCGGCACGTACAGGATGCCGCCGCCCAGCGCCACCGGGGCCTCGACGATGGCTACCTCGTCGCTGACCGTGCAGGCAGGCGCACTGCCCGTCGTGATCCGCAGCGGCCCCTGCCATGCGGTCGGATGCAGCGCATCGTCGGCCGCGCCGAACGCCACCGACACGTCGCCCAGCTTGCCCACGCCGCCGACGATGCCCATGGGCGCCAGATGGCAGGCACCGGCAGCGGCCGGGGCCAGCGCCAGGACAAGGATCAGCAGGCGAATGGGAACTCGCATCAGCGCCCCTCCGGCACGGGCTTCGCGTAATAGTCGACCTTGGGCAAGTCGCGATGATTCCACGACCAGTTGATCCCCGTCTTCTCCCGTCCCACACCGCCCAGCCGCCCCCAGTAGCCGACGGGATATCGGCTGCCCGCTGGCGTGGAAACGATCACCACCACATGCCCGTGCCCGGACGCCTTGAGGCCGGCGACCACGAAGAAACCGCGATTGGCGTAGCTGACCGCCAGCGCGGGATCGCTGCCCAGATCGATCCAGCCGCTGGCCTTGGCGCCCATCGCGTCGACCATCGCATTGGCGTTGCCCGACAGGGCAATGCCGAGATCGTCGGCCACCGCGTGGACGAAGCCACTGCAGTCGCTCTTCCAGCGGGGCCATTCCCGCCGCGATACCGTTTCAATGGCGGATTCGGGAGGCACGCTCACGTCGCGCTCGCCGGGCCCGCATCGCCGCCGCGGCGCGCCAGCACCACCCAGCTGCGTACCGGCTGGCCGAATTCCTTGCGCAGGCTGTCCTCGGCGATGCGGATATCGTGGAAGCCCGCCCGTTCCAGTGCGTGCAGCACATGGGTACGCGAATGGCGGTAGCGACCGCTGGCGGTGAGCGTCACGCGATCTCCCTCACCCTCTTCCGCCTCCAGCGAGAACGCCAGCCAGCCGCCCGGCCGCAACGCCGCATGGGCGGCTGCCAGCACTGTGCCCAGCTCGCCGAAATACACCAGCGTGTCGGCCGAGAGCACCACATCCCAGGCGCCGGGCTGCTGCAGGTAGGCGGTGAGTTCCGCCACGTCCAGCGCGTCGTAGCCGCCGCGCTGGCGCGCCTTCTCCACCATGCCGCCGGAAAGGTCCACGCCCACCAGCCGGCGCGCATAGGGACGCAGCAACGGTGCGCACAGGCCGGTGCCGCAGCCGGCATCCAGTACGTCGAGCGCGGCCGCAGGCGCCGGCAGCACCGTGCCCAGCACATCCGCCAGCACCTGCGGCGCGCGGTAGTCGAGGTTGTGCAGCAGCTGTTCGTCGAAGCTGTCGGCGAAGCGGTCGAAGATGTCGCGCACATAGGCGTCGCCCGCGCGCACCGGCGCGTCGGCGCCGCCGCAGGCCGCCAGCATGTGGCGCGGGATCGGGTTGTCCGGCTCACGCGCCACCCAGTCGCGATACACCTGCACGGCCTCGTCGGTGCGCCCTAGCACGTACAGTGACACGCTCAGCGCCTCCAGTGCCTGCACGAAACGGGGTTCCAGCGCGTAAGCCTCGCGGAAGCGCGCCACCGACTGCTCGATGTGCTCGAGGTTCTGCGCGTGGTTGCGCAGGAACAGCCCAAGCAGGTAGTGCCCCTGTGCGTAGCGCGGCGCCTGCCGCAGCAGCTGCTCGTAGGCCTCGAACGCTTCCTGCGGGCGCTCCTGCGCCTCCAGCACCACGGCGAGGTTGCTCTGCGCGTTGTAGTGTTGCGGGCCGCATTCCAGCGCCTTGCGGTAGCAGGCCTCCGCCTCGCGCAGGCGGCCGCATTCCTTGTGGATGTTGCCGAGGTTGTTGTGCGCGTCCGGGTGCTTCGGCGTGACCTGCAGCGCGGTGCGGATCAGCTCCACGCCCTCGTCGCTG
>Ga0207678_10002193_pt1 | contig 17637 bp, 16 predicted proteins | sample KBSC63metaG_FD_184319 | JGI IMG/M metagenome (GOLD analysis project Ga0207678, IMG submission 184319) | Corn rhizosphere microbial communities from Kellogg Biological Station, Michigan, USA - KBS C6-3 metaG (SPAdes) (version 2) | ecosystem: Host-associated > Plants > Roots > Rhizosphere > Soil ...
GCGCGTGCGCGACATGTTCGAGCAGGCGAAGAAGAACGCGCCCTGCATCGTGTTCATCGACGAGATCGACGCGGTCGGCCGCCAGCGCGGCGCGGGCCTCGGCGGCGGCAACGACGAGCGCGAGCAGACGCTCAACCAGCTGCTCGTCGAGATGGACGGCTTCGAGGCCAACGAAGGCATCATCATCATCGCCGCGACCAACCGTCCGGACGTGCTGGACCCGGCGCTTCTGCGTCCGGGCCGCTTCGACCGCCAGGTCGTCGTTCCGCGTCCCGACATCGATGGCCGCGAGCAGATTCTCGGCGTTCACATGAAGAAGGTGCCGCTGGCGCCCGACGTCGACGCGCGCGTCATCGCTCGGGGCACGCCCGGCTTCTCCGGCGCCGACCTCGCCAACCTCGTCAACGAGGCAGCGTTGCTGGCCGCCCGCCGCGGCAAACGGCTGGTCGCGATGAAGGAGTTCGAGGAGGCCAAGGACAAGGTGCTGATGGGCACCGAGCGCAAGTCCATGGTGATGACCGAGGACGAGAAGCGCATGACCGCCTATCACGAGGCCGGCCACGCCATCGTCGCCCTCCACGAGCCCGCCTCGGATCCGATCCACAAGGCGACGATCATTCCGCGCGGCCGCGCGCTGGGGATGGTGATGCGGCTGCCAGAGCGCGACAGCTATTCCTATCACCGCGACAAGATGTACGCGAACCTCGCCGTCTCGATGGGCGGACGCGTCGCGGAAGAAGTCATCTTCGGCTATCACAAGGTCTCTTCGGGGGCGTCCAGCGACATTCAATATGCAACGACGCTCGCGCGCGACATGGTCACGCGCTGGGGCATGTCCGACGCATTGGGGCCGCTCCAATATGCCGAGCCGGACGAGGAGGTGTTCCTCGGCTATTCGGTCAACCGCACGCGCCAGATGTCGAACGAGACCGCGCAGGCGATCGACAACGAGATCCGCCGGATCGTCGAGGAAGGCTACGAGCGCGCCAAGCACGTCCTCGACGAGCACCGCGACGAGCTGGAATCGCTCGCGCAGGCCTTGCTCGAGTTCGAAACTCTGTCGGGCGACGAGATCAAGAAGGTCCTGGCCGGCGAAACCATAGATCGCGGCGGCGCAAAGGGCCCAACGATCCCGGCCGCCGGCTCCTCGATCCCCAAGGCCAAGCGTCCCAAGAGCGGAACCATTGGCGGGCCGGCAGCCGCCGGCGTCTAGTTCGGAGGCCGTTCACGCCCAAACGCGGTCCCTCGGCGACGCGGCGTTCGCGGAGTGGATCTGACCATGCGCAAGGCAATCGTCCTGAGTTTTGCCCTATCCCTTGCAGCGCCGGCGCTCGCCGCGCCGTCCGGCAGCGCGCAGAGCTTCCTCGATCGCGCGAACAGGCTCAAGGCGAAGGGGCCGCTGGCATTGTTCGACGGCGACTATGCGCGCCTCAAGGCCGAGGCCACCGCCGCCGGAAAGTCGATCGGTGACGATCGCATTGCCGCCGAGCGCGCCGGCAGGCCGATCCTCTACTGTTCGCCTTCGCCGCGCGCCCGGCTCGGCTCGTTCGAGTTCATCGATGGGCTGGAGGCCATTCCGCCGGCGGAGCGCGCTCGAATGGACCTGAAGCAGGCGATGCTTCGCGTCCTTCAGAAGAAATACCCCTGCCGCCGCTAAGGCGACGAGCTACATCGCTCCGATCGCGACCGATGCCGCAAAGAACAGCGCCGCGGCAATGAATGCGAAGGTCAGCAGCGCCATGGTTCGCATGATCGCGCTGAACTTCCCCAGCTCATAGGTCTGCTTCAGATGCCGGTACATGTGGAACGGCGGCACGAAGAACAGCAGGGACGCGATGGTCGTGAAGCCGATGGACACAAGGAGCCCGCCGGCGATCACCAGCATCATCATGAACGAAAGCGAGTAAGTGACGAATACCGCGTGGTCGTAGGTGTTGTATCGCCGCCTGAGCGGGAACAGCAGCCACATGAAGGGTATCGACAGCGGGATCAGCATCCAGCTGAACTTGGACACCGAATCCTGGACCCGCATCGAGACGACTTCCGGATTGTCCTTGGCGTTCTGGATGAAGGGCCGGATCCAGCCCGGCATGTCGTCGCCGGGATCGTTTACGACCATCGGCGTGCCGCTCAGCATCTTCTGGGTGTCGGCAATGTCCTCCTTGCGCTTGGCGATCTTGCGGTCGAGCTGGGCGAGGTCCTTGCCCGCCGCCGCGCCGGCCTTGCGCTGCGCCTCGAGCTTGGCGAGCTTGGCCGTGTCGTCCTTGATCTCGGTCTTGAGGCCCTCCTTGAAGGTCGTGGTACCGGCGCCGCCGAGCGCCCCGGTGAAATTGAGCACCGCGAACATCGCGAAGACCGTGAAGAGGTAGAGGGCGATCGGCGAGATGAACCGGGCGCGCTCGCCGGCGATGTAGCGGCGGGTCATGATCCCGGGGCACCAGGCGAGCATCGGCAGGGTGCGCCAGATCTTGCCTTCGAAATTGAACAGCGCCGTGACGAAGTCCTGGAAGAAGGCACGGACCGAGCGATGGATGTGCGCTTTCTGCCCGCAGGCCGCGCAATAGGGGCCGGTCAGCTTCGCTCCGCAGTTGAGGCAATTCCTCTCATGGGTGTGGCCGTCCGCTACGGCCTCGCCCGCACCCGGCTCGACCGCTCGGGCGAGCAACCCGCCGGTGACCGCATCGCCGATCGCGTCGAAATCCCCCATGGGGCGGATATTAGGCGGGCATCGGCGCTCATGCTAGCTGCCGCTGGTGCCTCGCATCGGTCTCCTCGGCGGCTCGTTCAATCCCGCGCACCGCGGGCACCGGCGGATCAGCCTGGAAGCGATCCGGGCGCTCGGCCTCGACGAGGTCTGGTGGCTGGTCTCGCCCGGCAATCCCTTGAAGGCGGGCGCGAAGGACATGGCGCGCTTCGAGGCGCGGTTCGCGTCGGCTGAAGTGATGGCTCGCGGCGCCCGCATCCGGGTCAGCGATTTCGAGCGGCGCGAGGGCATCCGCTACTCGATCGACACCGTCCGCAGGCTCAAGCGGCGGCACCCCGAGCACCGCTTCATCTGGTTGCTCGGAAGCGACACCCTGCCAAATTTTCACAAATGGCGCGATTATAGGAATTTAGCCCGCGAACTGCCGGTTGCCGTGATTCGCCGTCCCGGTTATGATTCAGCGGCCCACGCGGCGTGCGCGATGGGCTGGCTGAGGCGGTTCGTCCACCCGTCCGGCCAGGCGAGCCACTGGACGGAATGGAGTGCACCGGCGATCGTCTTCCTTCGCCTGCCCCCCGATCCGACCTCCGCTACCGCCATTCGCGCGCAAGACCCAAGCTGGTATCGCCGATCCTCTTCGCTCGCGCAGCGTCGCGGGCGGACGGCCATGCCCCTGTCCGCCAGGAGACCCCTTGACCGAGCACCCCGCTGAAGCAGCCGACACGAGCGGGCGTCCCCCCGCGAGCGTCGATGAACTCCACAAGCTCGTTCTGAAATCGCTCGACGACGACCAGGCGCAGGAGGTCGTCTCGATCCCGCTCGCGGGCAAGTCGAACATCGCGGACCATATGGTGATCGCGTCCGGCCGCTCGACCCGCCAGGTCGCGTCCATGGCCGTTAAGCTTGCCGACAAGATAAAGGAGCAATTTGGGCGAAACGTCAGGATCGAGGGGCTTCCGGCAGCGGACTGGGTGCTGATCGACGCCGACGACGTGATCGTGCACATATTCCGTCCCGAAGTCAGAAATTTTTACAATTTGGAACGAATGTGGGCATTTGGGGATGAATCGATGAGCGCTGCGCGCGGGTGAGGGACATGCGGTTCATTGGGATTCTACTGTCGCTTCTGGCGTTCGTTGCCGTCCCGGCGACTGCGGCGTCTTCGCCCGACCTCGTCACCGTGGAGCAGCAGCTGAGCGCGATGCTCGCGGACTCGTCGGCCGACGTCGGAATCGCCGCGCTCGATCTCAACACCGGCGAGACGATCAGCATCAAGGGCGACACGCCCTTCCCGATGGCGAGCACGGTCAAGGTCGCGATCGCCGCGCTCTATCTGTCGCAGGTCGACCATGGCCAGAAGACGCTCGACGACTCGATCCACGGCCAGCCTGTCCGGACCTTGATGAACAAGATGCTGATTTACAGCGACAATCACGCCGCCGATATCCTGTTCAAGGACGTCGGCGGGCCGCGCGCGGTGCATCACTATCTGACGACCAACGGGATCCATGGCGTTCGCGTCGACCGCACCATCGCCCAGCTGCTCGCCGACAAGCGCGACCTGTGGGACGCTCGGGATTCGAGCACGCCCAAGGGCATGATCGAGCTGCTGAAGCGTATCTACAAGGCGGAGATCATTTCGCCGAAGAGCCGCGATTACCTGCTGGGCGTCATGGCCAAGTGCCACACCGGCAAGAACCGCATGAAATGGCTTCTTCCGGCCGGAACCCCGGTCGAGCACAAGACCGGGACCTTGAACGGCCTCTCGGACGACGTCGGCTTCATCTCCATGCCCGACGGTCACCGGATCGCGGTCGCGATCTTCGCCCGCGGCGGGTCCGACCGGCCGCGCACGATCGCCGAGGCGGCGCGCACGATCTACGACGGCTTCAAGACCCTGTTCAGCTGGCCCTTCCGGCCCGCGCTCACCGCCCAGTAGGTGCTTCTCCACATCGTCGCTCGAGGGAAGATCGGCCGATCCCCGGAAGCCGATCTGGTCGATCGCTATCTGAAGCGGATCGTTTGGCCCACCAAGGTGACGGAGCTGCCCGATCAGGGCGGGAAGATGCCCCCGCCGGGCTCCAACACTATCACCGTGGTGCTTGACGAGCGCGGCAAAGCGCTTTCGTCGGTGGAGTTCGCGAAGAAGCTCGAAGCCTGGCGCGACGGCGGGAAGCGCGAGGCGCGGTTCCTGATCGGGGCCGCGAACGGGCATGACGATGAGCAGCGCAGCGCGGCGGACCTTCTCCTGTCTTTCGGCCCAGCGACATGGCCGCACATGCTTGCCCGGGCGATGCTCGCCGAGCAATTGTTCCGGGCGACGTCGATCCTTGCGAACCATCCCTATCATCGCGAAGGCTAGGAAATGAGGCGGATCGCGCTGCTGCTCCCGCTTGCCGCCCTGGTCGCGGCGAGCGGCCCCGCGTCCCCGCAGGCGCAGCCGCTCGACGCCGCGCTTCGTCAGGCGCGCGCCGAGCAGGCCTCCGCGGAAGCGGAAACCGCCCGGCTCGAGAAGGCCGCCGCCGCCGCTCGCGGCGAGGCCGAGCGGCTCCACGCCGAAGAAGCGGCCGCCGCACAGGCCATCCAGGCCGCCGAGGCGCGGATCACCGCCGCCGACATGCAGCTGCGGCTCGCCAGCGCTTATGTCGAAGCGCACCGGGCGCGGCTTGCCCAAGAGCAACGGCCGGTCTCGGCGCTGCTCGCGGGGCTTGCCGTGATGGCCCAGCGTCCGCCGCTCCTCGCGCTTGCAGACGGCGGGGGCACAGACGAACTGGTCAAGGTCGGAATCCTGCTCGATTCCACGCTTCCCGCGATCCGCAGCCGCACAAGAGCGCTCTCGGCCCAGCTCGCTCAGGGGCAGGAACTGGAAGCCGCCGCGCTCGCCGCGCGCACCGAGCTGGTGCGAAGCCAGGAGCAGCTGGGGGCCAGGCGCCAGCAATTCGCGGCGCTGGAGAAGCGCGCCTTCGAGCAGTCGCTCGCGGCGGGCGGGAAGGCGCTTCGAACCGGCGACGTCGCAATCGCCGCAGGCGAGCAGATCGAACAGCTGCGCAGCGCGCAGTCGAGCGGCCGGTCCGCCCGGGATCTCGCAGCGCTGCTTTCATCCGAAGACGCCGCCCCGCCGCGGCCCTTCGCCGCCTCAGGCGCCCCGATCCGTCCGCCGTTCGCCTACAGGCTGGCGGTCGATGCGCCGGTCGTCGAGGGGCTGGGCGCGGTCAGCGACAGCGGAGTCCGATCGCGCGGAATCACCTTCGCATCCGCGCGAGGAAGCTCGGTCATCGCTCCGGCGGGCGGCGTCGTGCGCTACTCCGGTCCGTTCCGCGACTATGACGGGATCCTGATCCTCGACCATGGCGGGGGGTGGATCAGCCTGATCGTCGGCGTCTCGTCTCCGCTGAAGGCCGGAGCGAAGGTCAGCCTCGGCGATCCGCTCGGCCGGGCGCTCGGACCGCTGCGCGTCGAATTGTCCCACAACGGGCGTCGATTCTCGCCTGCTCTCATCGCAGGTTCATCTCAAACTCTGTCAAATGACGGGAAAGGCGGCTAAATGCCCGGACCCCTGCCGGACCCCAGCCCCGACCGCCCCGCGAAACAGGACGCGACCGAAATGAAACCGATTGCCAAACTACTTCCGCCGCTCGCGCTCGTCGGAGCGCTCGCACTGGTGCCCGTGACCGCCGCCTCGATCGCCGCGCCGGACACGACCAATTACCAGGAGCTCGAGAAGTTCATGAGCGTCTACGAGCGGGTCAAGGCCAACTATGTCGAGCCCGTCGACGACAAGACCCTGATCAAGGGCGCGATCGACGGGATGCTCTCCGCGCTCGACCCGCATTCCTCCTATGTCGAGGGCGCGGACTTCGACCAGCTCAAGACCACCACCGACGGCAATTACGGCGGGCTCGGCCTCACCGTCTCGCTCGAGGACGGGATCGTGAAGGTCATCGCCCCGACCGAGGACACCCCCGCCTGGCGCGCGGGCATCAAGTCCGGCGATTACATCACCCACATCAACGGCGAGTTCCTGAACGGCGTGACGCTCGACCAGGCCGTCGAGAAGATGAAGGGCGCGCCCGGGACCTCGGTCAAGCTGACCATCGTCCGGCCGGGCAAGAACAAGCCGTTCGACGTCGCCATCACCCGCGAGCGGATCGAGCTTCGCCCGGTCAAGTGGGAGATCAAGGAAGGCGTCGGCTACATCAACATCGACACCTTCACCGGCAATGTCGGGGAGCAGGTGAAGTCTGCGCTTCTGTCGATCGACAAGGCGACTGGAGGCAAGCCGCTCGGCTATGTCGTCGACCTCCGCTCGAACCCCGGCGGGCTTCTCGACCAGGCGGTCGACGTCGCCGACGACTTCCTCGAGAGCGGCGAGATCGTCTCGCAGCGCGGGCGCAGCAAGGACGATATCGAGCGCTATTATGCGCGGCCCGGCGACATGGCCCACGGGCTTCCAGTGATCGTCCTAACCGATCCGGGCACCGCTTCCGCGTCCGAGATCGTCGCCGGCGCTCTTCAGGATCACCACCGCGCGCTGATCATGGGCGAGACAAGCTTCGGCAAGGGCTCGGTCCAGACGGTCGTCCAGACCGGCCCGGAGGCCGCGCTCCGGCTCACCACCGCGCGCTATTACACGCCGTCGGGCCGCTCGGTTCAGGCCGGCGGGATCGAGCCCGACATCGAGGTCCCGCAGCTGACCGACCCCGACTACAAGGACCGGCGCTTCATCCGTGAGGCGGACCTGAGGCGGCACCTGCTCGCGCAGGCGCAGGTCAAGGACAAGTTGCTGGAGAGCGACGACCGCCCCGACCCGCGCTTCACGGCCAAGGCCGACGATTTGAAGAAGCAGGGGATCAAGGACTTCCAGCTCTATTATGCGCTGAACACGATCAAGCGGCTGGGAACGCCGGACAAGGCGAACATCGCCGCTGGCGGCGGCGCGTCCAAGAAGTCGCGCTAGGCCGCAGATGAGCGAAGCGGTCGCGATGCGGTTCGGTTCCTCGCGGCCGTGGAGCCCGGCGGCGATTGCGCGTCTCATCGCCTTGCTGCTTCCCGTAGCGCTGCTCGGCGGAGCGCTCGGCTCGCAATATCTCGGCGGACTTCACCCGTGCGAGATGTGCTATTGGCAGCGTTGGCCCCACGCGGCGGCGATCCTGCTCGCGGCTTTGTCCTTCACCGCGCCCGCGGGTTCGCCCCGCTCGCGTACGCTCGTGCTCCTCGCTGCGCTCGCGATCGCAATTTCGGGCGCGATCGGGGTCTATCACGCCGGCGTCGAGGCCAAGATCTTCGAGGGCTTCACCCAATGCACCGCGCTCGCCAAGGCGAGCAGCACCGAAGAGCTTCTGAAGCAGATTACCCAGGCGCCCCTCATCCGCTGCGACGAGGTGCAGTTCCGCTTCCTCGGAATTTCCATGGCGGGGTGGAATGCGATCCTCTCGCTCGGCGGCGCGGCGCTCATCCTGATGCTCACTCAAAGGGCCAGGCGCGCGTGAACCGCTGGCGCCCGGGCGAGAAGCGCTCCGATGCGGCTTCGATGGTGCGCGTCGACCAGGCGGGCGAATATGGGGCGACCCGCATCTACGCGGGCCAGCTTGCCGTGCTCCGTCCGGATTGCCCGGAAGCCAAGCTGATTTCCCGGATGGCGGCGCAAGAGGAGCGGCACCTCGAGCGGTTCGACAGGCTCGTCGCGGAGCGGCGGGTGCGCCCGACGGCTCTCCAGCCGCTGTGGAATGTCGCCGGCTTCGCGCTCGGCGCGGCCACCGCGCTCATGTCCGAGAAAGCCGCGCTCGCCTGCACCGATGCGGTCGAGACCGAGATCGACCGGCATTACGGTCGCCAGCTCGACGAGCTCGGCGAGGACGATCCCGAACTTTCCGCGGACATCGCCGAATTCCGGGCGGAGGAGCTGGAGCATCGCGATAGCGCGCGCGAGGCTGGCGCAGCGGGCGCTTTCGGCTATCCCCTGCTGACCGCGGCGATCCGTGCCGGGTGCAGGGTGGCGATCGGCCTGTCGAAGCGTATTTGAGGAACCAGATGGATGAAGGGCCGCTGTAGCCAACGGAAGGACGTTATGAGCAAGTTCACCAGCCTCATGAGCGCGGCCGCCGTCGTCGTTTCCGGCGGCTTTGCCGCACTCCCCGCGCCTGTGGTCGCACAGGCCGCGCCGAACATAGCCGAGATCATCGTCTACGGAAGCGATCCCTGTCCGCGCTCGACCGACGACCAGGTCGTGGTCTGCGCCCGCCGTCCCGAGGCCGAGCGCTACCGGATTCCGCCCAACATGCGCCAGAGCGGAACGCCGCAGGAGATGGAATCCTGGGCGGTGCGCTCGAAGAACCTGGAGACCGTCGGTCAGACGGGGATCAACAGCTGCTCGCCCGTCGGACCCGCCGGCTACACCGGCTGTCTCCAGAAGGTGATCCAGCAGGCGCGCGGCGAGCGCAAGCAGCAGGCCGACGACGGAACACCGCCGCAGTAGCATCTTCGCCTTCCCCCGGCCGTGAGGCGTTCGTTAACCATAGCCGTTTAGATGCGAACGGCGATGAACGCGCCGATCCGCGAATTCGATCCTGAGCTCACCAGCAGGCGGCCCGCGAGCTGGCAGGAGCGCGCGGAAATTGCCTATCCGCTGCTGATCCTTCTCGGGATTCTGCTCGTCGTACCGGCGAACTTCGGCCCGCCCCTCCTGCACGACAGCTTCGAAATCGATTGGGTATGGGCCGACCAGTTCACGGCCGAGCTTGCGCGCGGCAACCTCTATCCGCGGTGGCTGCCGCTCTCCAACGCGGGTCTCGGCTCGTCGGTCTTTTATTATTACCCGCCGCTGTCCTTCTATGTGAGCGGCCTGTTCGGCATTGCCGGAATGTCGACCTACGGAAGCGTGATCGCGACCTTCGCCGCCGGCTTCGTCGCCTCCGGGATCGGTTGCTGGCATTGGCTGAAAGGAAGGGCGAGCCAGCCGCTGCTCGGAGCGGTCTTGTTCATGGCGGCGCCTTATCATCTGTTCGATTTCACGGTTCGGGGCGCGCAGGCCGAATCGTTCGCGATCGCTTTCATTCCGTTGATCGCCATAGGCCTGCGGCGGATCCGGGAAGAGCGGGGCGGAATCCTCTTCACCGCAATTGCCTACGCCGGGATCGTCTTCACGCACCTGCCGCTCGCGCTGCTCGTCAGCGTGTTCCTGATCGGACCTTACGCGCTGCTACACTGGCGCAAGCTCCCGCGCTTTGCTGCCGCTGTCGCCGCGGGTCTCGGGCTGGTTGCAATCTACCTCATCCCGGCATTGGCGCTGGCTCCCTACCACGACGTCAACCAGCTCTACCGAATGGTGGATCTCCGCACCGATTATTGGAACATCTACGCGGTCGACTGGCATCGAAGCTACGTGATCGTCGTGTTCTCGATCATGGGCGCGATCATCGCCGCGTCGCTCTATCCCGTTCTGCGCCGCCGCGACGGCTGGGCGGCATATGCGATCGCGATCGCGATCCTTGTCGCGGGCGTCGTACCGATGCTTTGGGCGCTGCCGATCCTGAAGCAGGTTCAGTTTCCCTACCGCGGCCTGCCACTGGCGGAATTCGCACTGGCGACCGCCCTGGCCCGGTTGCCGGCGAAGCCGATCTTGCCGTTCCTTCTTGCCGGACCCGCACTGCTGATGTCGGCGCGAATCCTGCCTGGGTTCCACATTGGCGAGCCGGCGATTTCCAGTCTCTCCGGGCATCACCCCGACGTGTACGAATATCTGCCGCGCGGAGTGATCGAGCCGGGCCGGACGCGGGAGAAACTCTCGGAGGTCACCGGCCCGCGTCTGCCCCCGCCGCGTGTGCCCGGCATGGTGGTGGAGCCGGTCTTCTATTTCCCCGCATGGTCGTGCGGAGAGCCCGAGCCCCGCACGCAATTGCTGATGCACCGCCCGGACTGCCGCCCGCACCTGATTTGGACGACGCCGGAGCGGATTGGCGGCGCAATCAGCGCCTGCTTCGCGCTGCTCCTGCTCGCCTTCGGCATTGGAGGCCGCGCGGCACGTCGAAAAGCGCTTGCCGGTTGAGCCTGGGCTGTTAGCCCTTCGCCCTAGCCGTGGGGGGAGCAAGGATTGAACGCAGCGCAGGCAACCGCCGAGATCCCCGAGGCTCCCGGCGAAGGCAGCCTCTTCGGCCATCCGAAGGGTCTCGCCTACCTCGCCTTCACCGAAATGTGGGAGCGCTTCTCTTACTACGGGATGACGGCGCTGCTCGCGCTCTACATGACCAAGCAGCTGCTCGTGCCCGGCCATGCCGAGCATGTCGCCGGTCTGGCGGGGCTTCGCCACCTGTTCGAGCTGCGCGGGCCGATGTCGGATGTCGCCTTCGCCTCGCTGATCTACGGTTGGTACAGCGGCCTCGTCTATTTCACGCCCGTGCTCGGCGGGCTGGTCGCGGATCGCTGGCTCGGTACGCGGACGACGGTGGTGCTCGGCGCCCTGCTGATGAGCGCGGGGCATCTCGCAATGTCGTTCGACTGGAGCTTCCTTATCGCCCTGCTCCTGCTCATCGCGGGCTCGGGCTGCCTCAAGGGCAATATCTCGGCGCAGGTCGGGCAGCTCTACCCGCCCGACGAGGAGACAAGGCGAACCGGGGGGTTCACCATCTTCTCCGCGGCGATCAACATCGGAGCGGTGCTCGGACCCCTCGGCTGCGGCGCGGTCGCGGCGATCTACGGTTGGCATGCCGGCTTCGCTCTCGCCGCCGGGCTGATGATCCTCGCGCTGGTGATCTATCTTTCGGGCCAGCGCCATTTGCCCGGCAAGGCGGCGGCGGAGACGGGCGAAGCGCTCCCGCCGCTGACCGCCCTGGAACGGCGGCGCGTCGCCTTCCTGGTCGTCGCGATCGCGCTGACGGTCCTTCCCAATGTCGCCTATCCGATGATCTGGAACATCGGCATTCTGTTCGTCGACGGCCACGTCAGCCTGGCAAGCCCGTTCGGGTCGGTCCCCGCGTCGTGGTTCAACTCGATCGACGCCTTCGCCAGCATCATCGTCGTCCCGCCGCTGGTGGCGCTGTGGGCATGGCAGGCGCAGCGCGGCAGCGAGCCGAGCGATGTCACGAAGATCGGGATCGGCTGCGCGATCACCGGCCTGTCGGCGCTGTTCCTGACCGCGGGCGCGCTGATGCCCGGCGCCGACGGAAAGGTCGGCGTGATCTGGCCGATCCTGTGCTTCGCGGGCATGGGCTTTGCCTTCATCTGGTACTGGCCGGTGCTGCTTGCGCTGATTTCGCTGGCGGCGCCGCGAAAGGTCAATTCGACCCTGATGGGCGCGTCCTTCCTGTCGCTGTTCGTCGGCAGCGTGATCATGGGCTGGGTCGGGAGCTTCTACGACCAGATGAGCCCGGCGGCGTTCTGGATGGTTGATGCGGCGATCGGTTTCGCCGGAGCGATCCTGGTGCTGCTGTTCGGGCCGATGCTGAAGCGGGCGCTGGAGCCGAACGCAGCAGTGAGTGAGGAGGTTCGAGTATGACCGTTGCCGACGCCACCCCCGACTATGAGGTCGGCGCCCACGACGACCGCGCCTTCCTCGGCCATCCCAAGGGCCTCGGCTATCTCGGCTTCACCGAGGGGTGCGAGCGCTTCTCTTATTATTCGATGCAGACTTTGCTCGTGCTCTACATGGTCAAATATCTGCTGGTGCCCGGACGCATGGAGAATGTCGTCGGCCTGGGCTGGCTGAACGCCCATGTCTATCCGGGCCTCTCGGGCCAGCCGCTCGCCTCGGCGATCTTCGGCACCTATGCGGCCCTGGTCTATGCGACCCCGGTCCTCGGCGGGATCGTCGCCGACAAGTGGCTCGGCCGGAACACGACGCTGATCGCCGGCGGCATTTTGATGGCGATCGGCCATTTCCTGATGGCGATCCAGTCGGCGTTCGTCTTCGCCCTCCTCGCGCTCGTCCTCGGAGTCGGCGCGTTCAAGGGCAATATCGCAACGCAGGTCGGAGCGCTCTACGGGCCCAACGACCTTCGCCGGGCAATGGCGTTCCAGATCTTCTACATCTTCATCAACGTCAGCGTGATCATCGGGCCATTGATCTCGGGAACGCTCGGCCAGAAGGTCGGCTGGCACTGGGGCTTCGGCTGCGCCGGCGTGGTGATGGTGCTGGGCCTCTTCATCTATCTCTCCGGCCGCAAATACCTGCCGGTGGAGAATCGCCCCGTCCGCGGCGAGGAGAGGGTCCCGCGCGAGCCGCTCAGCCGCGAGGACTGGATGTGCGTGGTCTATCTGCTGATCCTGATCCCGGTGCTCGCGGTCTCGCTGCTCACCAACCAGGAGATTTTCAACGCCTACATCGTCTGGGGCGACGAGCAGTTCAACCGCAACATCTTCGGGTGGGCGTTCCCCAGCACCTGGCTGATCACCATCGACGCGGCGGTGAGCTTCGCCATGCTCGTCGCCGTCGCCGCTTTCTGGAAATGGTGGGGCACGCACCGCCGGGAACCGGACGAGATCAGCAAGATGATCATCGGCAGCCTGTTCACGATCGCCGGCGGGCTGTGCCTGTTCATGGCCGCGCTGACCCAGCCCGCGGGCGGGAAGATCAGCATGTTCTGGCCGCTGATGTTCGAGCTGTTCAACAGCATCGGCTTCGCGCACGTGTTGCCGATCAGCCTCGCGCTCTTTTCGAAGATTTCGCCGAGGCAGATCACCTCGACCGTGATCGGCCTCTATTATCTCTGCTTCTTCATCGCGAACGCGGTGGTCGGCTATGTCGGCGGGCTTTATTCGAGCCTTCCGACCACGACCTTCTGGCTGCTCCACGTCGCAAGCGCCGTCTTCGGCCTCGTCGCCTTCATCGTCTTCAAGATCGTGATCGGCCACCGCATGAATAGCAGCGCGCAGGACCAGGCGAAGGCGCTGAGCTAGGGCACGATCGGCAGATAGATCGCGCTGGCGTTGTTGCCGCCGTAAAAGACGCTCTGCTGCGCGGCGCGATAGTCGCCCGGCTTCGCGTAGAAGATGTTCGGCACGAAGGTCTGCGGATTGCGGTCGTAGAGCGGGAACAGGCTCGACTGGACCTGCACCATGATCCGGTGCCCGGGCAGGAAGACGTGGTCGATGTTCGGCAAGCCGAACTTGAAATTCTCGACTTGGCCCGAGCGAAGAGCGCGGGGCTTCGCGAAGCTGTCGACGTAGCGGCCGCGGAAAATCTCGATCCCCATCGGAAGCTCGAAGCCCGACATGTCGCGCTTCGACCCCTGATCGGCGCCTTCCGGATTCTCGTTCGGATAGACGTCGATCAGCTTCACCACCCAGTCGCTGTCGGTGCCGCTGGTCGCCGCAAACAGGTCGACCTGCGGAGCGCCCATGATGTGCACCGGCCTGGTGAGCGGCGCGCCGGTGTAGGTGAGGACGTCGGTGCGGCCGTCGACGAAGCGCTGGTCGGTGACTAGCCAGGTCTTCCACTGGTCGCCCGTGATCGGCCGCGGCAGATAGGGGACCGGCCTGGCGGGGTCGGAGACGTAATCGTCGTGCCCGCTCGCGCCGGGCTTGTCGAAGCTGACGCCATTGCCGGGCGTCAAATAGAGCGGCGTCGGCGTGCCCATCGGCCAGCGCGGGCTCGACTCCCACTGATTGATGCCCGTCGCATAGGTGTAGGCCGCCGGCGTGTGCGGGTCCGGCGCGCCCTTGAGGTAATGGTCGAGGAACGGCTTGAGCTCCTGCGTCCGCCATTGCAGCGCGGTGTCGCCGTTGAAGGTGAGGTCGCCGAGCTCGTAGCCGTAATGGTTGGCGCCCGAGTGCCGCCACGGGCCGATGACGAGGTGCAAGAGGCCGCTGCCCTCATATTTGTCCTTGAGCGCCTTGTAGACCGCGGGGCCGCCGTAGCTGTCCTCCTGGTCCCACTGGCCGACCTCGATCATCGTCGGGACAGTCAGCGGATGTGCGGCCATCCACTTGTCGACCGCCTGGCCCGACCAGAACTCCGTGTAGGCGGGGTTCTGCATCAGCTTCTGGACGAAGGGGACGTCCTCGATGTGATATTTGTGCGCGAAGTCGGCCATCGATCCCGCTTCGAGATAGCGGGTATACTGGTCGCCTGTGCCGACCGGAATGCTCGCGCCCGCGTCGGCCTTGCCGGTGCTCTGCGACAGCCCGAAGTCGAAGCCGCCCGTCCGGTAGGCGCCGTTGTGGAACCAGTCGTCGCCCATCCAGCCGTCGACCATCGGGCTCTGCGGGACCGCGGCCTTCAGCGCCGGGTGCGGATTGATCTCCGACGCCAGCGTCAGGAAGCCGAGATAGGATGATCCGATCGTCCCGACCTTGCCATTGCTCTCGGGCACGTTCTTCACCAGCCAGTCGATCGTGTCGTAGGCGTCGGTGCTCTCGTCGATCCCGATCTTGTTGAGCGGCCCGACGATCGGCCGGTTCATCACGAACGTGCCTTCCGAATTGTGGAGGCCGCGGATGTCCTGCTGGACGATGATATAGCCGTCCTCGACGAATTCCTTGTACATGATGGGCAGCTTGTCGACGACCTTGAGGCTCGCCGTGCGGTCGGTGCTCCCCTTCGCGTCATAGGGCGTTCGCGACAGCAGGATCGGGCCATCCTTCGTGCCCTTCTTCATGTAGATGACGGTGTAGAGCCTGGTCCCGTCGCGCATCGGCACCATCGCTTCGCGCCGGATGAAGTCCGCCTGCGGAAGGACGGGATTGTAGGAGGCGACGACATCGGGCGTCATCGGCGTCACGCGCTGCGGAGCGGGCGCGGCGGCGAGCGCGAGCAGCGGGAGGAACGCGGCGGAAAGGCGGATGGCGAGCTTGGTCATCTTATCGTTCGTAAGGGCCGAATTTCCGTGCCGCAACATCGGCGCGTGCCGGTCGTTTCAGGCGCAATGGCGGATGTGGTCGAGGAAGGGCTGAACCACGCGCTCGAGGCCGAGCGGAGGATCGAGCCGCGCAGCAATGTCCGCACGGCCTGGGAGGAGCTACTCAAGGATGCGCGCAAGTGCACGCGCTGCGAGCTCTACAAGTTCGGCACTCAGACCGTGTTCGGCGAGGGGCCGCTCGACGCGAGCATCATGTTCGTCGGCGAGCAGCCGGGCGATCAGGAGGACATCGCCGGGCGGCCGTTCGTGGGCCCGGCGGGCGCGGTGTTCGACGAGGCGCTGGAGAAAGCCGGAATCGACCGATCGAGCGTCTACGTCACCAACGCGGTCAAGCATTTCAAGTTCGTCCAGAAGGGCAAGCGGCGGATCCACAACAAGCCCGACGCGGGGGAAATCTCCGCTTGCCGCTGGTGGATCGCACACGAGCGGGAGCTGATCCGGCCGCCGGTGACGGTCGCGCTCGGGGCGACGGCGGCGCGCTCGCTGATCGGCAAGACCGTCACCATCGGCAAGGTCCGCGGCGAGCCGCTGCAGCTCGAGGACGGCACCGAATGCTGGGTCACGGTCCATCCGAGCGCGCTCCTCCGAATGCCCGACCGTGAAGCGCGAGAGGAAGGACGCCGGCTGTTCGTCCGCGACTTGAAGCTGATCAAGAAACGGGCGGCGGAGCTGACCCGCTAGAACCGGTATCCCACCGTTGCCTTGACCGTGCGCGGGGCGCCGGGGGCGATGTTGTTGTCGTTGCTCGCGCTCGGGAAATAATGCGCGCCGAGCAGGTTCTCGGCGTTGAGCTGCGCCTCCAAGCCGTTCGGGAGCTTATAGTAGACCGCGGCGTCGACGCGCGCGTAGCCGGGCAGCTTCACCGCATTGCTGATCGAGGCGTAGGTCTTCGACCGGGCGATGATGCCGAGGCCCACCCCAAGCTTCTGCGTCACGTCGTAGCGGTTCCACAGCGAGAAGCTGTGGCGCGGGACGAGCGGGACCTTGCGGCCTGCGGGCGCGGCGGAGGTCGTCTCGGTGATCTCGGCATCCTGGAGCGCGTAGCCGGCGGAGATCAGCCAGCGGCTGGTGACGCTGCGTTCGAGCCCAAGCTCTAGCCCGCGGCTGCGCTGCTTGCCGGTGAGGACCGTACGCGTCGGATCGTTGGGATCGCTGGCGCGCGTGTTGCTCCGGTCGAGCCGGTAGATGGCCGCAGTGGCGAGCAGCCCGTCCAGAATCTCCCACTTCGCGCCGATCTCGTAATTGTCGAACCGCTCGGGCTCGAGCGAGGCGCGGTTGGCGTCGAGGCTGCTGAACTGGTCGCCCGACTGCGGGAGGTAGGAGCGGCTGTAGCTCGCATAAAACGACAAGTCGTCCGCCGGCTTGAGGATGAGCCCGAGCCGCGGCGACCACAATTTGTCGCGGCGGCTGAACTCGCCCGGGTCGTTCGGGCGGAGGTCGTCGACGTGGAGGTCGAAGCTGTCGAAGCGGAGCCCGGCGACGATCTCGAGCCAGTCGGCGGGCCGGATCTGGTCCTGCACGTAGAGCGCGGCGACGCTCGCCTTCACGCGGTTGTTCGAATCGTCCGCGTCGGGCGCGAAGATGACGTTGGCGTCGACGGTCGGGTCGGTGATCGGGGTCGTGTCGCCGTCCGGGAAGCTGCCGGTGTTGCGCGTGTTGCGGGATTTCTCGCGGCCGAGCTCGAAGCCCAGCAGCAGCGTCTGGTCGATGCCGGCCAGGCGGTTCTCCCACACGAGGTCGGTCTGACTAAACAGGTTCGTCCGGTCGGTCGCATTGTTGTAGGCACCGAGCGTGACGAGCCCCGTCGCGGCGCTGAAGCCGCGCGAATACACGTTTTGGTAGAATTTCGAATAGTCGCCGAACAGCGTGTGGTTCTTGAGCTTCAGCCCGCCGCCGAAATCATGCTCGACCGCAATGGTGGCGAGGTCGACGTCGGCCCTTGCGAAGCTGACGTCCGGATCGCCGAAGAAGGTGCGCGTGAACCCGCGGATCGGTTCGTCGCCGTCGGCAGGCACTCCGCGGTCCGCCGTTCGGCGGTCGTGGAAATGTTCGTAGGAAAGGTCGATGCGCGTGTTGCCGCTG
>Ga0207678_10002196_pt1 | contig 17622 bp, 20 predicted proteins | sample KBSC63metaG_FD_184319 | JGI IMG/M metagenome (GOLD analysis project Ga0207678, IMG submission 184319) | Corn rhizosphere microbial communities from Kellogg Biological Station, Michigan, USA - KBS C6-3 metaG (SPAdes) (version 2) | ecosystem: Host-associated > Plants > Roots > Rhizosphere > Soil ...
GGAAATGGCCGTGACCTGGTTCGCGGTCGAAAGGCCGGGGTGGAAGATCAGGTCGAGCCTTTCCGCCTCGCTCATTCGCGCTGCGCCATCCGGCGTCAGGCGACCCGCCGCCACCGCCTTGTCGACCAGGCGGCCGGTATTGATGCCCTGCCCATCGTCGGAAATCTCGATGACGATCTGATTGCCCGACTGACGCGCCTCCAGCCTCAGCCGCCCCGCCTCGGGCTTGCCCAGCGCGCGGCGCTTTTCGGGCGCTTCTATGCCATGGTCGATGCTGTTGCGGACGATATGGGTAAGCGGGTCGACGACCATCTCGACCATTTCGCGATCCATTTCGACATCGCCGCCCTCAAGGCTGAGGTCAATGCGCTTGCCCAATTCCCTGCTGAGGTCGCGAACCATGCGCGGGATGGCAGTGAACAATCGATCGACGCGCTGCATCCGAGTCTTGGAAATGGCGTCACGCATGTCAGCGACGCAGGTCGACAGCCGTTCGAAGGCGCTTTCCAGTTCCGGATCAGTCGACCGTTCTCGGAGCTTGCGCGACAGTTCGTTCCGCGCCAGCACCATGTCCGACACGCCATTCATCAATTGGTCGATCAGCGACAGCGGCAAGCGGATCGTACGCGGCGCCGATTGTCCCGCGGAAGTCCGCATGACAATCGGCGCCGACATCTCCTCGTCCGTTACGGTGGGTTCCGTCTCAGCGAGCCTGCCGGTCAGGGCCGCGATCAGATAATCGTCATTCTCCTGCGGCAACGCGGCGCCAATGGCCACCGCCTCGGCAAGTTCCGCGATGCGATCCATGATGCCCAGCACGGCGCTGACAGTAGCAGGATCGGCAATCCGCTTGCCCGCCCGGATTTCCGAAAGAACATCCTCGGCGGCGTGGCTCAACCGTTCGAAGCGCGGCAGGTTCAGGAAACCGCAACTCCCCTTCACCGTATGGAAGAAGCGGAAAATGGCATCCAGGCGATCGCGGTCCGCAGGGTCTGCTTCCCAGGCGACGACCTCCCCCGCCAACGCTTCCAACGTCTCGCGCGTTTCCGATATGAATTCCTGGAGTAACTCGTCCATTCCACCGCCTCATGGATAGGCGGCGGACCATGAAGCAGCCGTGGTTAAATCCCCGTTAAAGAGGACCGATCCCGCAATGCAAAGGAAAAGGGGCGCCGCGACAGACCGTCGCGACGCCCCCTGCGGCTCGGGTAGAAAGCCTGGATCAGTGCGTCTGGTTCTTCTCAACCGCGTCGGCCGCCTTCTCGCCGGCTTCGCGGGTGGCATCCGCCTTGTTCTCCAGCGCGTCGGCAGCGTTTTCAGCGGCATTTTCGGCATTGCCGCTCAGATTGTCGGCCATCGCTTCCATATTGTCAGCCTGGTTGTCGATGGCGTCCGCCTGATTCTCATACGCGTTCTCGACCTTGTTCTCCTGCTTGGAATCGCACGCAGCAAGTGCGATCAGGCTGGCAAGGCCAAGGACTGATACGAAGGTTTTCACGGCGTTTTCTCCTGTTGCGCCCCCATGGGCTGACGTCATTCGGCAAGGGGACCGGATGCCCGGAACCCTGACGCCCATCAACTGGTCGTGCGAAATATGGTTCCCGCCGCGGGCTCCTTTCGTCGCAGAAACGACTTATTTTTTAAGGGAATCCCGAATTTCGCGCAGCAGCAGCACGTCCTCCGGCGTGGCCGCCGGCGCCTCATCGGGCTTGGGCATCAGCTTGTTCACTGCCCTGACCAGCAGGAAAATGATGAAGGCCAGGATCAGGAAATTGACGAAGACCGTCAGGAATTCACCCCAGCCGAACATGGCGACATTGGCGGCCTTCAGATCGGCATAGCTGTTCGGATTGCCCTTGAACCCGGCGGGAATCTCTCCCAGCCGGATGAAATAGCCGGAAAAGTCGGCGCCCCCGAAGATATAGCCGACGACCGGCATGATCAGATCGTCCGTCAGCGACTTGGTGATGGTTGCGAACGCGCCGCCGATGATCACGCCGACGGCCAGGTCCATGACATTGCCGCGATTGATGAACGTCTTGAATTCGGAAATCAGCCCCATGGCGAACCCCTTGTCCTGATTGCGATATTGACAGCATGGACCGTTGCGCAGGCTTCAACAACCGCCTATTTCGTCACACGAAACAAGCCTGAGGATGTTCCATGACGATCCTGCGCCAGTTCCGACTTTTCCTCCTGCCTCTGTTGGGCGCCTTTGCGCTCAGCGCCTGCGGCATCAACAGCGTCCCTGCCGCAGAAGAGGTCGCCAAGGCCAAATGGGCCGACGTGCAGGCCCAATATCAGCGCCGGGCCAATCTGGTCGGCAATCTCGTGGCCACGGTGAAGGCCGCGGGCAAGCAGGAACAGGACACGCTGGTAAAGGTGACGGAAGCCCGCGCCAAGGCGACTTCGGTCCAGGTCAATGCGGCCGATCTGTCCGACCCGGCCAAGGTGCAGCAGTTCCAGCAGGCGCAGGCGCAGTTGAGCCAGGGGCTGGGCCGTCTGCTCGCTTCGGTCGAAGCCTATCCCGAGCTCAAGACCAACCAGAATTTCCTCGATCTCCAGTCGCAGCTTGAAGGAACGGAGAACCGCATCGCTGTCGCCATCCGCGACTATAATGAAGCGGTGCGCGCCTATAATACCCGCATCCGCACCTTCCCCGATGCGATCGGCGCCAAGATCATCCATGGCGCCAAACCCATGACCCCGTTCCAGGCCACGACGCCGGGCGCGGAAGAGGCGCCGAAGGTCGATTTCGGCAACTGAGCCGGTGATGCTCCGCCGCCTGCTCCTGATCCTCGCGCTGCTGGCTTTCCTGCCTGCCGCGGGGATGGCGGGAATTGCGCCTGCCGCGCAGGCCCAGACCTTTCCCAAGCTGACAGGGCGGGTGGTGGACGACGCCTCCCTGCTGTCCGCGCAGCAGAAACAGGCCCTGACCGACAAGCTTGCTGCGCTGGAAAAGCAGAACGGGCGTCAGTTGGTGGTTGCGACCCTGCCGGACCTCCAGGGTTATGACATATCCGATTATGGCTATCAGCTCGGCCGCGCCTGGGGCATCGGCTCCAAGGACAGGAATGACGGCGCGCTGCTGATCATTGCCCCCAAGGAGCGCAAGGTCCGGATCGAGGTCGGCTACGGTCTGGAGGGCATCATGACCGATGCGCTCTCTTCCCAGATCATCCGGAACGACATCACGCCCCGTTTCAAGGCAGGCGACTTGCCGGGCGGCATCGATGCAGGGGTGGATGCGATTGGCAAGCTGCTGAGCCTGCCGCCTGAAGAAGCCAGGGCACTTGCGGCGCAGGCCGAGGCCAAAGCACGCGACGCGTCGGACGATGGCGGGACATTCATGCTGATATTCTGGCTCATCGTCGTCGCGATGATCATCGTCGCCATGCTTGCCGGACGAGGCAAAGGACGCCGCTATCGGGGTGGATCAGGACCGATCATCCTCTGGGGGCCCGGCGATTCCGGCGGGGGCGGATCGGGCTGGGGCGGGGGCGGCTGGGGCGGCGGAAGCGACGGCTTCTCCGGCGGCGGCGGCAGCTTCGGCGGCGGCGGCGCCTCGGGAGACTGGTGATGCGCCTGATCATGAACGAAGCCGATCGCGACCACGTAACGGCCGCCGTCGTCGAAGCGGAGAAGGCTACCGATGGTGAGATCGTCACCATCGTGGCACGCCGGTCCGACGCCTATCATGACGCCGGACTGCACTGGGCGATAGGCGTGGTGTTCCTGGCCCTTTCGGTGGCGGCAGCCTTCCCGCAGCAGTTTCGCCGCCTCTGTTCCTGGCTGCTGCAAAGCTGGGAACATGAGATCGAGGATTGGAAGCTGCTGACGGTCCTGCTGGGCCTGCTGATCCTCAAATTCCTGATCGTCCGCTATGCGCTCGCCTGGATGCCGCTGCGCATGGCGCTGACGCCAAAGGCCACCAAGGCCCGCCGTGTGCGCCGCCGCGCCATCACGCTGTTCCGCGCCGTTGCGCAGGGACGAACGCGCGGGCGGACCGGCGTGCTCATCTATCTCTCGCTGGATGAACATCGGGCGGAACTCGTCGCGGATGCAGCGATCAATGAAAAGGTCGCGCCCGAGGTCTGGGGCAAGGCGATGGCCGCGCTGGTGGATGGTGCACAGGCAGGTCGCGCCGCTGAAGGCATGGCGGAAGCTGTACGGCAGGTCGGCCGGGTGCTGGCCGAACATTTTCCCGCGACCGGCGACAATCCCAACGAATTGCCCGACAGGCTGATCGAACTATGAGCGAACATGACGGAACCTCCCCCGAAGAGATCATGTGGGAGGGGAGATTCATCACGGCCAAGCGGCGGGGGCGCTGGGAATATGTGGGCAGGGCACGGGGCATCCATGCCGCCGTCATCCTGGCCGTGGATGAGGCGGCAGATGGACGGCACGTGCTGCTGGTCGACCAATTCCGCGTACCGCTGGGCCGCCGCTGCATCGAACTTCCCGCCGGGCTGGTGGGCGACCAGGAAGAAGGCGAGGAAGCCATGCTGGCCGCTACCCGGGAACTGGAGGAGGAGACCGGCTACCGTCCGGGCCGTCTGGAAAATCTGGGTGAATATTACAGCTCACCCGGCATGGTGTCGGAGAGCTTCAGCCTGTTCCGGGCGCATGACCTGGTGAAAACCGGAGAAGGCGGCGGTGTGGAGGGCGAGGACATCCGGGTTCATCGCGTCCCGCTGAACGCCATCCATGAAAGGATCGCGGCATGGCGGAAGGACGGTTTCGCCATCGACGTGAAATTGCTTCTGCTGCTTGGCGCAGGATTTGTGGATTAGGACATTGTCATAAGTGGAAATCGATCATCCACTTATGACGATGCGACAATATGAATCCGGAGCGCGCCACCTGCATCTGATGCAACGGCGCTTCAAATGCCTCCCGCCGTCGGATCAGAGACTGCCAAAGCCGGGGGCTTCTCCGCGAGCATTGCCGTCTATGCGCGTCGGTCGTTTCCACCCGATCCGGGGCCGCTTGCGCAGGCGGAGCGTGGGCCAATCGCCCCGGTCGGTACGCTCGGCCAGACGCATCCCCTGGGCACGATAGGCGGCGAGCACCGCGTCGGCCTGTTCCTGCAGCAAGCCTGCAAGCAGGATGGTGCCGCCTTCCTCCACCATTGCGCAGAGCGACGGGGCAAGTTCGATCAGCGGACCGGCCAGGATATTCGCGATCAGCAGGTCATAAGGCGCGCGCGTAGCGATCGCCGGGTGATCCACCCCCGCCGCCGCGTAGAGCGCCAGTTGCCCCTGGCCTTTGCCAAGGGTAACGCCATTCACTGCCGCATTGGCTGCGCTGATCTCGACCGCGACCGGGTCGATGTCAGACGCGGTTGCATAGGCGTGCGACCAAAGATGCAGCGCGGCAAAGGCGAGCAGGCCTGTTCCCGTGCCGATGTCCGCCACATTGCCGAAGCGCATGCCGATCCGGCGCATGCGGTCGAGCATGATCAGACAACCCGCCGTCGTTTCATGCTGGCCGGTTCCGAACGCACGGCTGGCCTCGATCAGGAAATTGACATGGCCGGGCGCCGCAGGATCACTGGACAGGTTGCGAACGTGGAAGCGCCCGGCGGTGACGGGTTCCAGCCCCTGCTGGCTGAGCGTTACCCAGTCTTCGTCCGGCAATTGCTCGACCATCGGCTTGACGCCGGCGGCGCTGGGCACAAGCGAACGGAGCAGCCGGATCGCGGCCGGGCTGGGCCGACCTTCGAAATAGGCGTCCAGCCGCCAGCTATGTTCATTGTCGGGTTCCGCCTCGCTGGTCATCAGCACGGGGGGCCGATCCATCAGGGCAAAGGCGGCGATGTCGCCATCCAGCGCTTCGGCCTCGGCGCGCGTGCAAGGGAAGGTGACTTTCCAGCTTTGCCCCCTGACGGCTGGCGGCGATGATATGGCAAGGTCGTTCATGCCGCCGCCTTTAGACCTTTGGCGGATGAAGGGGAAGCAGGACAGGCTTGATGGCGGAAAATGACCGCCATCGACTCGTCCGGCCTGCCGCCTACCCCGCGTACAGGTTGGTCGGCAGCCCATGCGTGCCGGGGAAGACTTCAAAAAGCGCACCATCATGCTCGCTTTCCGGCAGGCCAATTGCCGCCGAACTGACGAACATGCGATCCAGTCTCTCTCCGGCGAAACAGATGTTCGTCACCTGTCCGGCAGGCAGCGCTATCGATCGATCGAGCCTGCCCTCCGGCGTGAATCGGCTGATCCGTCCGCCGCCCCAATGGGCGACCCAAAGATACCCGTCGGCATCGACGGTCATGCCATCAGGATAGCCATCCTCCTCGGCAAAACGGATGAAAGGCTGGCGGTCTGCCAGGCCGCCGCCAGCCGTTCGGGAGAAACGGTATATCTGCCGCCGCGCCGTGTCGCTGTGATAGAGCCAGTCACCGCCGGGCGAGAAGGCGGGACCATTGGGCACGCGATAGCCGCTGTCCGCGATCGCCCAGCCGCCATCAGGATCGAGCCGGTAGAGCAAGCCAACGTCCTGCCCTCCCGTCATGTCCATGGTGCCGCACCAGATGGCGCCGCTCTCATCCGCCTTGCCGTCGTTCATGCGGCTGCCGGGCAGATGCGGTTCGGGATCGCCCAGCGGCGTGATCGTCAGAGGGTCGAGCGTCAACCATTTGAACCCGCTCTGGAAGCCGCCAACGAAGCCCCCGCCCGCCCGTTCAACCACCCAGCCGAGCGGTTCGGGCATGGCCCAGCGCTGGATGACGCCGTCGTCGAGCGACAGACGATTGAGTGCCGGCGCGACTATGTCGGTCCAATAGACCGCATTCTCCCGAGCCGACCATAAAGTCCCCTCGCCCAGCGTATCACGCACGCCGCGGTCGACCTTGCGCCATTCAGCCATGCCGGACACCCCTTCAGCGCTTGACCGACAGGCGGTAGACCATCTGATGGTGATAGGGCTTGCCCGGATCCACCCGCGCCGACAGGAATTTTGGCTGGTTGGGCGAATTCGGGAATTTCTGCGGCTCCAGCGCAATGCCGTCGCCCATGCGGTAGAGATGCCCCTGCTTGCCGATCAGCGTGCCGTCGAGGAAATTGCCCGTGTAGAATTGCACGCCCGGTTCTGTGGTCAGCACGTCGAGCACGCGGCCCGAAGCCGGATCTTCCAGACGCGCGGCAAGTTCGGGCGCCTTGGTCGCACCCTTGTCCAATGCAAAATTATGGTCATAGCCGCGTCCAGCGACGATCTGCGCATCGCGCCCGTCGCGGATCCCGTCCGCGACGCGACGCGGCGCGCGAAAATCGAAGACCGTACCCTCCACCGGCTTCAGTTCGCCGGTCGGGATCAGATTGGCGTCCACGGGCGTAAACGCCTTGGCCGGGATGGTCAGCAGATGGCCCAGCGCACCGTCCCTCGACCCTTCACCCGCCAGATCGAAGATCGCATGGTTGGTCATGTTGACGATGGTCGGCTTGCTGGTCCTCGCGTCGAAGGCGATGCCCAGATTACCTGCCTCATCCAGCGTATAGGTGACGGTGGCGTCGAGTTGCCCCGGATAGCCGGCGTCGCCGTCCGGGCTGGTGAGGGCCAGGACCAGCGTGGCGGTCGGCCCATCCTTCAGCGACACGACTCTCCATGGCTGCTTGTCGAAGCCCTTGCCGCCGCCATGCAGCGAATTGACCTTGTCGTTGAGCGGCAATTGATAGCTTTTGCCGTCCAGCGTGAACCTGCCCCCGGCGATGCGGTTGGCATAACGGCCGACGGTCACGCCGAAATAATTGGGATGGTCGACATAGCCGGCAAGATCATCATAGCCCAGCAGAACGTCCGCGATCCGGCCATTGCGATCCGGCCCGGCCAGCTTCTGCAGCGTCGCACCATAGGTGAGGATGGTGGCCGACACGCCCTGCCCGTTCTTCAGCGTGATTGACTCGATCGCGGTTCCATCGGCCAGCGTGCCGGCCGGCGCGCGGCTCGCCTCCGCCGCCAGCACTGTCGAGCTTGTCATCATGAGGGCAGCACCGTATGACAACGTTGACAACACCGATCTGTTCATAAAGGCCTTTCGCATGCGGTTCCTCCCTTGACGCGATTGACGCGCCGTTGGAGGAGATATACTCATACAAAATAATCAGGCGCAACCCCGTTCAGGTGCGCCCCGTTTCGACTCTTCCGGAGAAGGATGAATGGCAGGACCCATTTCCCCCACTGCGGCGCCCGCCGCGGCCCATAATCCCGGCACGCGCTACGGCCCTGCCCTGACGTTGCTGGCCAGCCTCTTTTTCATGTGGGGCTTCATCACGGTCATCAACAACACGCTGCTGCCGCACCTGCGCAGCGTGTTCGAGCTCAGCTATACGCAGACGACATTGATCGAGTCGGTATGGTTCATCGCCTATTTCGTCGCGTCCATTCCCTCGGCCAAGCTGATCGAACGCGTCGGCTACCAGAAGTCGCTGGTCACAGGCCTGCTGATCATGGCCGCGGGCGCGCTGGGCATGATGCTGGCGGCGTCCATCCCCTCTTATGGCGTGACGCTAATCATGCTGTTCGTGATCGCCAGCGGCATCACCCTGCTTCAGGTGGCTGCCAACCCCTATGTCGCGGTGGTCGGCAAACCGGAAACCGCGTCCTCGCGCCTGAACCTGGTCCAGGCGATGAACTCGGCCGGCACCATGCTCGCTCCGATGTTCGGCGCTTACCTGATCCTTGGCCGATCGAAGGGCGGCACCGCGCAGGGCGATATCGTGCTGACGCAGGCTGAGCGGCTGGCCGACGCCCAGTCGGTGATCCTGCCCTATGGCCTGGTTGCCGTCGTGCTGGTCGTGCTGGCGGTCGTGATCGCGCGTTTCCCGCTGCCCGCCATGGGCGCGGCCGCGACGCGCCTCGCCAAGGAAGAGCGGAAGAAACATTCGCTCTGGGCGCACCGCAATCTGGTGTTCGGCATTCCGGCGATCTTCATCTACCTCATCGCGGAAATCGGCGTCGCCAACCTGTTCGTGAACTTCGTCAGCCAACCCGACATCGCCAATCTTACCCATGAACAGGCGGGCCGTTACCTGACCTTCCTCTGGGGCGGCATGATGGTCGGCCGGTTCGCGGGATCGGCGATCATGCAGCGGATCGATGCGGGCAAGGTGCTGGCTGCCTTTTCCGTCGGCGCCTTCATCGTGATGATGATCACCGTCTTCGCTCAGGGGCCGGTCGCCATGTGGTCGCTGATCCTGGTCGGCCTGTTCCACTCGATCATGTTCCCGACGATCTTCACCCTCGGCATCAAGGGGCTTGGACCGTTGACCGAGGAAGGATCGGGTCTTTTGATCATGGCCATCGCCGGTGGCGCGCTGGTGGTGGTGCAGGGCTGGCTGGCGGACCATTTCGGGTTGCAGACCAGCTTCCTGCTGACGGCGCTGTGCGAACTCTATATCCTCTTCTACGCACTTTGGGGGTCCAGGCCGACCCACGCGCTGCCTGATCAGCAGATCGGGTGACGGAAAGCTCGAAGTCGGAAAAGGCCGAAGCGGGATGTCCGCTTCGGCCTTTTCCTTATCCCGTCACCGTGCCATGGCACTCGCCGTATCCTCCAGCGCCAGGTCGACGAGCACGCCCATAGCCTCCGCCGCTGCGGCCGCGTCTCCGGCCGCAATAGCGTCAAACACGCGCGCATGGTCCGGAATGGGATTGCGCGGCAAGGCGCGTGCCCTTTGCTTGTATTGGGTGGTCCAGTTCACCGCCGCGCCGATGCTGGCCGATAGCGTCCGCAATGCGTCGTTGCGCGTCGCATTCAGGATCGCATTGTGAAAGTCGCGATCCGCCCCGCGCCCGGCATCGGTCGCCAGCGTATGGCGGCGCATGGCAGCCAGGGCGTCCTTCATCAGCCTGATGTCTTCCTTGGTCCGTCGCTGCGCCGCGAGTCGAGCCGCCGCGGGTTCGACTATGGCCCGCAGTTCGAACAGATCGCGCACGAACTGCACGTCCGGTTCCCCGGCAAAGGCCCAGGCCAGCACCTCGGGATCCAGCAGGTTCCAGCGATTGCGCGGCAATACCCGGGTCCCCGCCTTGGGCCTGCTTTCGACCAGCCCCTTTGCGGTCAGCACCTGTATCGCCTCGCGATAGGCGCTGCGCGACACTTCCAGTTCCTCGGAAAAGGCGACTTCACCCGACAAGACATCGCCCGGAGCATATTGGCCGGACAATATCGCCGTTCCCAGCTTGTGCGCAATCGCGCCGTGCAAGCGCCTGCCAGGACCACGCACCTCCTTCGATGCACCTCCAGCACCCTCTGCCGTCCCCTTGGAAAGCTGTTTTTCTTTAGCCATTGATGCGCCTCCGCCCCGCTTTCCTAGCAGTCCATCGGATAAGGCGAAACATGTCATAGTCTTTTCGATCATACCGATATCACAAGGCGGCCAGGATCATGCAGGGCCAGAGGCGGTTTGCCATGCTGGACGTGCATAACCCAATCCGGAACGGCGATCCGATTCAACTCGACCGAAGCTGCTCGAAAAGGCATTGCCACGCTGGCGGGCGGCGCATATTGACCGCCACCATTTGAAAAATGGGAGCGCTTGTGAAGAAGATCGGATTCCTTTCCTTCGGTCACTGGTCCGACGCAGCCTTCTCGGAGACCCGCACAGCGTCGGATGTCCTGCATCAATCGATCGACCTCGCGGTCGCGGCTGAGGAACTGGGACTCGACGGAGCCTATTTTCGCGTGCATCACTTCGCGCGCCAGCTCGCTTCGCCTTTTCCATTGCTGGCGGCCATCGGTGCTCGCACCAAGCGGATCGAAATCGGCACCGGCGTCATAGACATGCGGTATGAAAACCCCCTCTACATGGTCGAAGATGCCGGGGCGGCGGACCTCATCGCCGGCGGGCGGCTACAGCTTGGCATCAGCCGGGGATCGCCGGAACAGGTGATCGATGGATGGCGCCATTTCGGCTATGCGCCGGCTCAAGGCGAAAGCGGCTCCGACATGGGGCGCCGGCATGGCGAGGTATTCCTCAGATTGCTCAAGGGCGAGGGTTTTGCCGAGCCCAACCCACGCCCGATGTTTCCCAATCCGCCCGGCAAGCTGCGCCTCGAGCCACATTCGGCTGGGCTGCGCGACCGGATCTGGTGGGGTTCGGCATCGAACGCAACCGCGGAATGGGCAGCGCGCATGGGCATGAACCTGCAAAGCTCGACACTCAAGGCCGACGAGACCGGCGAACCCTTTCACATTCAGCAGGCCAGGCAAATACGGGCCTACCGCGAAGCCTGGGCCGCTGCCGGTCATGATCGCCAGCCAAGGGTGTCCGTGTCGCGCTCGATCTTCGCGCTCGTTGACGAACGCGACAGGCGTTATTTCGGACGGGATGACAGCGCGGACCAGATCGGCGTGATCGACAATATGCGCGCGGTTTTCGGTCGATCCTATGCCGCCGAACCCGACAGGCTCATCGAACAGTTGCGGGAGGACGAAGCCATTGCCGAGGCCGACACCCTGTTGCTGACCGTGCCTAACCAGCTTGGCGTCGACTATAACGCCCATGTGCTGGAGGCTATCCTGACCCATGTCGCGCCCGCGCTGGGCTGGCGCTGACCGGGCACGCGCCGATGCGGCTGGAGCGCGCGCACTGCGTCAATTCCGACGCAGTGCGCAGCGTGTATCAACTCAACGTTCGACGACTGTTGATGGCCGGCCCAAGCTCGTGCACCAGGCAATTCACGACTTGCTGGACCTTCTGCGACAGATGACGACGCTGCGGATAGACCGCCCAGATCGGCTCGTCATTGGGTTGCAGATCATCGAAAAGCAGTTCCACCATGCCATGCTTGAGATAGGGCAGGACGTAGAAGTCAGGTAACTGGCAAATGCCCAGACCCGAAACGCAGGCTTCCATCACGGCATGGCCGCTATTGCACCTGAAGCGCCCCCTGGGTCGATGGATGATTTCGCGTTCGCTGACCTTGAAATGCCATGTCGCCGCCGTACCGGCGATGCATTCATGGGACGCCAGGTCCTCGATACGCTTCGGGCGCCCCGCAGATGCAAGATAGCTTGGCGCGGCGCAGGTGTAGAGGCTTCGAGACGCCACCTGTGTCGCTATCAGCCGGGTATCACTTACCGAACCTGTTCTTATCGCGAGATCAAACCCTTCGCCAACCAGGTCGATGACACGATTGGACAGTTCGATGATCACGTTCAGCTTGGGATGCTGCATGGCAAAGCGTCGGATGATCGGCGCCACGAACCGCTCGCCCAGCGCTGTCGAACATGTAACGCGCAGTTCGCCCAACAGGTCTCCACTGTCCCCGACAAGCGCAATTGCTTCATCCCTGTCCTGAGCAATGCGCTCACATCGCTCCAGGAAAATGCGACCTGTGTCCGTCAGTTTGACGGTGCGGGTGGTGCGGTGAAAAAGTTGCGCCTGGAGCCGTTGCTCCAGGGCCATGATCGACCGGCTGACATGGGTTGTCGACATTCCCAGGCTCTTTGCACCGTGTGTGAAGGACCCCGTCGTAGCGACGCTGATGAACTCGTCGATACCGTCCCAGGCGGACATCTCATTATCCCTTCAGAGAAATAAACTTTTGCGAAAAGATCATATTATCACTTCGCTGAAAAAGCGCTAGTGTCCGGCATCAAGAGGGCCTTCCGTGGTTTGCTGCCATCATTCGCATGGGCGCGAAGCTTACCAGCCATGCCACGGCATGCTCGCTTCTAAAAAATCCGAACGGAATGAGGACTGAGACATGAAAACCCGCGCCGCAGTCGCCTTTGAAGCAAAAAAGCCGCTAGAGATCGTGGAAGTGGACCTGGAAGGCCCCAAGGCCGGTGAGGTTCTTGTCGAGATCATGGCGACCGGCATCTGCCATACCGACGCCTATACGCTGGACGGTTTCGACAGCGAAGGCATCTTCCCCTCGATCCTGGGCCATGAGGGCGCGGGCATCGTGCGTGAGGTTGGCCCCGGCGTAACCAGCGTGAAGCCGGGGGACCATGTGATCCCGCTCTACACGCCCGAATGCCGCCAGTGCAAAAGCTGCCTGTCCGGCAAGACGAACCTCTGCACCGCGATCCGCGCCACGCAGGGCAAGGGGCTGATGCCTGACGGCACGACGCGCTTTTCCTACAAGGGCCAGCCGATCTTCCACTATATGGGCTGCTCGACCTTCTCGAACTTCACCGTCCTGCCCGAGATTGCGGTGGCGAAGATCCGTGAGGACGCCCCCTTCCAGTCCAGCTGCTACATCGGCTGCGGCGTGACCACGGGCGTCGGCGCGGTCATCAATACGGCCAAGGTTCAGGTCGGCGACAATGTCGTCGTCTTCGGCCTCGGCGGCATCGGCCTCAACGTGATCCAGGGCGCGCGCCTTGCCGGCGCCAAAAAGATCATCGGCGTCGACCTCAACCCCGATCGCGAGGAATGGGGCCGCAAGTTCGGCATGACCGACTTCCTCAATTCAAAGGGCCTCTCGCGCGAGGAAACCGTTGCGAAGGTGGTCGAACTGACTGACGGCGGCGCCGACTATACGTTCGACGCGACCGGCAATACCGAGGTGATGCGCACCGCGCTGGAGGCATGCCATCGCGGTTGGGGCACCTCGATCATCATCGGCGTGGCCGAGGCGGGCAAGGAAATCTCGACCCGTCCCTTCCAGCTTGTGACGGGCCGCAACTGGCGCGGCACCGCCTTCGGCGGCGCCAAGGGCCGCACCGACGTTCCCAAGATCGTCGACATGTACATGACCGGCAAGATCGAGATCGACCCGATGATCACCCACGTCATGGGCCTGGAAGAGATCAATACCGCTTTCGACCTGATGCACGCCGGCAAGAGCATCCGCTCGGTCGTCGTCTTCTGACCCTAGTTACTTCCACCTGCAAGGAGAGAAAAAATGGCCGATCCAGTGATTTCCGGAAACGAGGTCTTTTCGCATACATGCATCGGCGCGAGCGATCTTGCCGCATCGACGAAGTTCTATGACGCGGCGCTCGGTGCGCTCGGCATCAAGAACATGGGTCCCTTTGGCGACAGCTGCTTCCTCTACGGCAAGGACAAGCCCGCATTCCTGGTGCTGAAGCCCGGCAATGGCGGCGAGCCCAGCAGCAACGGCGTGACGATCGGTTTCTCCGCTGCCAGCCCGGCAGAGGTCGATGCCTTCCATGCGGCGGGAGTGGCCGCCGGCGGTACGGATGAGGGTGCGGCCGGTCCGCGCGGCCACCTGCCCGGCGCCTATGCCGGTTACCTGCGCGATCCGGCAGGCAACAAGGTCTGCGCCTACACCTTCACGGACGGCAACTGACCCATGGCGATGGAGCAGGTCAGCACGAACCGGTCCTTCGGCGGTGAGCAGGGCGTGTATAAACATGCCTCTGCCGCCACCGGGACAGAGATGACCTTTTCGGTCTTCGTTCCCCCGCATCAGCCCGGGACGAAGCTGCCGGTCGTCTGGTATCTGTCCGGGCTGACCTGCACCCACGCCAATGTTACGGAAAAAGGCGAGTTTCGCGCGGCTTGCGCGGAACTCGGCCTGATCTTCGTCGCGCCCGACACCTCGCCGCGCGGAGAAGGCGTGCCGGATGATCCGGCTGGAGCCTATGATTTCGGTCTGGGTGCCGGCTTCTATGTCGACGCGACGCAGCCGCCCTTCGATCGCCATTATCGGATGTGGTCCTATGTGACCGAAGAACTGCCTGCCCTGATCGCGGAAAATTTCCCCGTGGACATGGATCGCCAGTCGATCATGGGCCATAGCATGGGCGGTCACGGTGCCCTCACCGTCGCGCTCCGCAATCCGGGCAAATATGCGTCGGTGTCGGCCTTTGCGCCCATCGTCGCACCTGGCCAGGTACCCTGGGGGGAAAAGGCGCTGACCGGCTATCTGGGCGAAGATCGCGCGACATGGCGCCTGCATGATGCGGTGGCGCTGATCGAGGACGGGGCCCGCGTGCCGGACCTGCTGGTCGACCAGGGCAGCGCGGATCCTTTCCTGGAAAAGGAATTGCGGCCGGAACTTCTCAAAAGCGCTTGCGAGGCGGCAGGCATCGACCTGACGCTCAACCTGCGCGAAGGCTATGACCATAGCTATTATTTCATTTCAACTTTCATGGCCGACCATTTGCGCTGGCATGCGGCCCGCCTCAGCAAGGATTGATTGATGGTTCAGATTTTCGTGACTGGTCGCGACGGCACCGAACATGCAGTGCAGGCCGAGGCTGGTCTGTCGCTGATGGAAGCGATCCGGGACAATGGCCTTGACGAGCTGCTCGCGCTTTGCGGCGGATGCTGTTCCTGTGCGACCTGCCATGTCTATGTGGAGGAAGGCCCCGAAACCTCGTCGGTCAGCGAAGACGAGAATGACCTGCTCGACAGCAGCGACCATCGCAATGGCCTGTCGCGCCTATCCTGCCAGATTGCGCTGACGGCGGAACTGGATGGATTGCGCGTCACCATCGCGCCGGAGGACTGATGAACGAAACCCTTCTGTCCCGCTATTATGACGCCTTCAACCGTGGCGATGCCGGGGCCATGCTCGACCTGCTGACGGAGGATGTCGTGCATGAGCCCTCGCAGGGCGAACCGCGCCATGGCAAGGCCGCCTTCGCTGCGTTTCTCGATCACATGAACCGCTGCTACCGCGAGCAGGTGATCGATCCGGTCTTCCTGAGCTCGTCGGACGGTACCCGCGCGGCGGCCGAATTCCAGCTGGAGGGCGAATATCTCCTGACCGACAGCGATCTGCCGCCCGCGCACGGTCAACGCTATCGGCTTCGGGTCGGCACCTTTTTCGACATTGTCGACGGCCGGATCGCGCGGGTCAGCAACCATTACAACCTCGCCGACTGGCTGCGGCAGGTCAGCGAAGCGGCATGATGGCCGATCAGGCCGCGCCGCTGGTGGTAGAGCGGATCGGCCGCGACGACCTGTCGCTGCGCGCGCTCGCGACGCTGCGCATGACTGTGTTCAGGACGTGGCCCTATCTCTATGACGGCAGCCTGGATTATGAAGCGGCCTATCTGGACGAATTTCTGAGCGCTGACGACGCGATCGTCATCGTCGCGCGGGTCGGCGACATTCCCGTCGGCATGGCGACCGCTTCACCTATGGCGACGCAATCGGACGTGATCAAGCGACCCTTTCTGGCTGCCGGGGTCGATATCGGAACGACTCACTATTTCGGGGAATCGGTTCTGCTTCCACAATTTCGCGGACAGGGCATCGGCCATCGCTTTTTCGACGAACGGGAAACCGCAGCTAAGGCAGCCGGTGCGGATTGCACCGCCTTTTGCGCTGTGGTGCGGGAGGAAAACGATCCGCGCCGTCCCGATGACGCGCGGGATTTGCATGATTTCTGGCAAAAGCGCGGCTATCGCCTTGCCCCTCACTACGACACGCATCTGTGGTGGAAGGAGGTCGGGGATGTGCAGGAGAGCGAACATCTCATGCGCTTCTGGATCAAGAAATTCTAGAATGATTTCCAGGCGATCCGAACCGATCGCCGGTCGGGAAATGACGAGGAACGCAGCATTCGGGCGGTGATCTGATCCCATCAGATCAAAATCCGCCGTCGGAAAGGCATTTACCGGGGGAACGGGACGAAGGTGGAAGAAGTTCGGATCGCGGCGGCACAATATCCGATCGAGCTGCTGCCAAGCTATGAAGCGTGGGAAGCCAAGATCAGCCTATGGGTGGCAGAGGCGGCTGGCCAGGGTGCTCAACTGCTGCTTTTCCCAGAATATGCAGCGATGGAACTGGCTGGCTGCGATCCGGCGGCTGCATCCGACCTTCGGCGCTCATTGGAACTGGTGATGGCACTCAGCAACCGGGCGGACGAACTGCACCGGCGTCTCGCCAGACGCCATGGGCTGGTGATCGTGGCGGGCAGCGGCCCGGTGCGCGACGACCGCGGGTTGATCGTCAACCGCGCGCGGCTTTTCTGTCCTGACGGCAGCATGGGCTGGCAGGACAAGATCGTGATGACCCGCTTCGAACGCGAAATCTGGGGTATTTCGGGCGGCACGCGGATCAACACTCTGGACACGCCCTTCGGCCCGGTCGGCATCTCCATCTGCTACGACTCGGAATTCCCATTGATCGCGCGCGCGCAGGCTGAGGCCGGAGCGCGGATCATCCTCGTACCTTCGGCGACCGACAGCATGCAGGGCTATTGGCGGGTGCGGATCGGCGGACAGGCGCGCGCGCTCGAAAATCAATGCTATGTGGTACAGGCGCCAACGGTGGGACTTGCCCCCTGGTTACCCTCGCTCGATGAAAATTACGGCGCGGCGGGCGTCTATGGCCCGCCGGATGGCATCACCCCGGATGACGGCATCTTTGCCATCGGCCATGCCAATGACGGTCAATGGTTGTTCACGGATGTCGATCTGACTCAAGTCGATGAGTGGCGGCGGAACGGCAGCGTCCTGCCTTTCCGGCACTGGCCCGAACAAATGGTCGGCCAGGCATCGATGCCCGCCGGCATCGCCAATGACAATGCGGTGGAACCTGTAGAGAGGCAGAATGGCAGCACCCTGCCGTTGGTTGAAGGGCTGAACGAATGAGTTATTATGACGTTCTGATCGTGGGCGCGGGTCATGCTGGTGCCCAGGCAGGGATATCGCTGCGGCAGCTTGGCTTTGAAGGGTCGATCGGGATG
>Ga0207678_10002198_pt1 | contig 17613 bp, 17 predicted proteins | sample KBSC63metaG_FD_184319 | JGI IMG/M metagenome (GOLD analysis project Ga0207678, IMG submission 184319) | Corn rhizosphere microbial communities from Kellogg Biological Station, Michigan, USA - KBS C6-3 metaG (SPAdes) (version 2) | ecosystem: Host-associated > Plants > Roots > Rhizosphere > Soil ...
CGGGCTGCCGGGGGTGCAGGAGCTGTTCCCGGCGCTCTACACCGGCCTGCGCCGCCGGGTCCCGGACGCCACGCCGGACGAACTGCTGCCGATCGTCACCCGTGTGATGGCCGCCGAACCGTCGCGGCTGTTCGGGATCGCCGGCCGCAAGGGCGCCGTGGCCCCCGGCCTCGACGCGGACCTCGTGCTCTTCGACCCTTCGCGGAACTGGTCGTTCGAGCCCGGCGACGTCCAGGCCAAGTGCGGCTGGACGGCGTACGCGGGCTGGCTGTTCACCGGCCGCGTCGAGCGCACGATCCGCCGGGGCCGCACGGTGTTCTCCCGGTCCGCGGGCTTCGGCGCGCCCGAGGGCGAGTGGCTGACCCCCGCCGCGGTGGAGGCCGTCCGATGACCGCGGCGCTGCTCGACGACTTCAAGGACGCGATGGCGGCGCTGGCCGGTGGGGTGTGCGTGGTGACCGCGCTCGACGGCGACGGCAACCCCCGCGGGTACGCCGCAACGTCGGTGACGTCGGTGTCGATGCGGCCGCCACTGCTGCTCGTCTGCCAGGCGAAGACGTCGAGCTCCTACGAGCTGTTCTCGCGCTGCACGCACTTCGGCGTCAACGTGCTGACCGCGGAGCAGGCCGAGCTGGCCGCGTTGTTCGCCACGCCCGGCGCCGACCGGTTCGGCGGCACCGGCTTCGAAACCGGGGAGCACGGCACGCTGCTGCACCCCGATGCGCTGGCGAGCGTCGAATGCCGGCGCCGCGAAACCGTCGACGCCGGCGACCACGGCCTGCTGCTGGGCGAGGTGTGCGCGGTGCGCACCCGCTCCGGCGACCCCCTCGTCTACCACGGCCGGCGCTACCGGCGCGTCCGGCCGGTCTGACCAGTTTCGCCTGGAGGCAACCATGTTCGAGATGCCCGACCGTCCCGGCCCGGCGCCGCGCACCCGCGGCCCGGTCCCGCACGGCCAGCTGAACCAGATCGCGCCGACCACGCTGCAGGAGGAGTTGTGGCAACGGATGCGGTCGCTGGCCGGCGTCTACCTGGCGCCCACGCACGTGCCGTACCCCGAGGCCAGGGCGATCCACCTGGCCCCCGAGTTCGGCACCGGCCCCGACGACGCGTTCATCAAGCACAGCCGCGAGTTCGCGCACCTGCACCCGCAGCAGGACGGCAGCCTCCACATGACGCTGCCACCGCTGGTGAAGAAGGTCGTCACCGAGGCCGGCTGGGGCGTCCCGCACCCGATCCAGAACACCCAGCTCGTCTACGGCCCGCGTGACCGCGACGAGATCGAACTGGTGTGGCGGGTGCTGCTGGAGTCCTACACCTACGCGCGAGGCCGCCACCTCGGCTGATCCCCGCCCGGGCGTCGTGAGTGGTAAAGCGGGTCGGAACCCGCTGTGCTGTTTCGGGACGGCGTTGGTAGCGTACTGATCGGTCTGGCGTGAGCCGGCGGGCGACCGTGTCGTCGATCATGACGATGACGCGGTCGCCTTGCCGGTAAACCGTGGCCGAGACGGGCCGGGTGGTGACGCCGCTGGGCCGGCGAGGGCCGGTGGTGGGGGCGACTTTCGGTCGGGCGTCGTAGCGTTGCCGGGGGGCGCCACCCAGGCTTTGGTGTCGGCGATGTCCTGAGACTCGACAGCGGGTTGGAACCCTCCTCATCACTCACGACCAGCTGTGGCCCTGCTAGAGTGGAACGTGTTCTAGTTCCGGGCCCCGGGAGCGCACGATGTCCGAAAATCCGTTTCCGGTCGTCGACGGCGTGCCGCCGGGGCGGGCGCTGCTCGGCTCCCGGATCCGCGAGCTGATCGAGGCTTCCGTGTGCGTGCGCGACGACGAAGCCGATCTCGCCGCCGCGGCAGGCCGGGTCGAAGCGGTCACCGAGGCGCTGCGCGCGGCCGGCGGCGCGAAGCCGTTGCTGCTGGCCGCCCTCGACGGCGGCGGCCACCTGAGCATCAACAATCCCGTGGAGGGGCCGGGGAATCCGCTGGCGCCGCCGCTGTCGTGGGTGCACGTGGGGCCGGAGTCGGTGCGCGCCGAGGTGCTCCTCGGCGCGGCGCACGAAGGCCCGCCCGGCCGCGTGCACGGCGGCTGGGTGGCGGCGGTCCTGGACCACGTGCTCGGCCGCGCGACCGCGGCGGCCGGCTTCCCGGGGATGACGGCGTCCCTGACGGTCGACTACCACCACGGGACGCCGTACGCGGTGCCGCTCACCGCGGAAGGCCGGTTCGTCCGCCGCGACGGCCGCAAGCTCCACGCCACCGCGGAACTGCGGGCCGGCGACGTGGTCTGCGCGACGGCGACGGCGCTGTTGGTCCACTTCGGCGCCGACCGGTTCCCGGTGCCCACCAGGCCCATACCGTCCACAAGGGACTAGGACGCGACCGTCGTGTGCCGGGGTGCTTCCGAGCTCGCCGTCGCCATCAGGACGGCGCAGATCGGCACCGCCATCGCCAGTGCCGCCAGGACGAACACCGGGAACAGGAACGAGAACACCTCCGTGCCGGACGGGTCGGGTGCCCCCGGGTCCAGGTGCAGGCGCACCGCCGCCATGCCGGTGTAGTGCATGCCGGTCACCGCCGCGCCCATCACCAGGCCCGCCGCCAGCCGGGGCAGGAGCTTGTCCAGCCCGACCGTGAACCACAGCGCCGCCGTCGCGGCGACCACGGCGATGACCACCGAAAGCACCACCAGCGTCGGGTCGTAGCCGATCGCGCCCTTGACCTGGACCGCCCACATCCCCGTGTAGTGCATGACGGCCACCGCGAGCCCGGTCAGCAGCCCGCCGAGCAGCAGCCGCCGCCACGCGAACCGGTTGCGGACGCCGAACACCAGCAGCCCGCAGAACACCGCCGCCACCGACAGGATCGCCGACAGCGCCGTGCGCAGGATGTCGTAGCGCACCGGCAGGCCGGGCGTGGAGAACCCGAGCATCGCGATGAAGTGCATGACCCAGATGCCGACCCCGCCGATGGACACCGCCGCGAGCACCAGCCAGGTCAGCCGGGCCCGCGGGCTGTCGGTGGACCTCGCCTGCAGCGTGCAGGCGAGGCCGAGGGCGCAGCCCACCACCGAGGTGAGGTAGGCCAGCACGACGAGCCAGTTGCCCATCGCGAAGTCTTCGTGGTCCATGGGCATTTTCCGGGCTCCTTCAGGCTTTCCGTGATCTGGGGGCGTGGTGCTCGGCGAGCGCGTGCTCGGCGGCGGCGATGAGGGTCTGCTTCGTCGACTCCGGCGAGCGCGCGTCGCACGTGACGACCTCCACCGCCGCCGGGATCTTGAGGGCTTCGCGCACCTGCTCGGGCCCGTGCTGGCGGGTGTCCTGGAACTGGTTGATGGCGATCAGGAACGGCAGGCCGCGCGACTCGAAGAAGTCGATCGAGGCGAAGGAGTCCGCCAGCCGGCGCGTGTCCACCAGGACGATCGCCGCCACCGCGCCGCAGACGAGGTCGTCCCACATGAACCAGAACCGGTGCTGGCCGGGCGTGCCGAAGACGTAGAGCACCAGGTCCTCGGCGAGGGTGAGCCTGCCGAAGTCCATCGCGACCGTGGTCGCGAACTTCCCCGGCACCGCTTCGGTCCGGTCGACGCCGACGGCCGCGGACGTCATGAGGGCCTCGGTCCGCAGCGGGTCGATTTCGGAGACGGCACCGACGAACGTCGTCTTGCCGGCCCCGAACCCGCCGGCCACGACGATCTTCGCCGAGGTGATCCGGCCTTTGGGGGCACCGTTCTTGGGGACGATGCCGTTGGAGGCACTGTCAGAGCGCACGTAGTCCACTGAGGACCCTTTCGAGCAGGTCGTTCCGTTCGTCCCAGGAGGCGTCCGCGGTGAGCGTGTCGCGGATCGACACCTGGCCGGCGATGAGCAGGTCGCCGATGAGCACCCTGGCCACGCCGAGCGGCACGCCCAGGTGGGCGCCGACCTCGGCCACCGACCGCTGGTGCAGGCAGAACTGTGTCACCACGGCCAGGGGGTTGGTCGGGCTGAAGGGCGCCGTCCGGCCCTCCGCCGTCGTCTCCACGAGGGCTTCCACCGCCAGGTCGACCGTCGGCCGGGTGCGCCCGGCGGTCCAGGCGTAGGGGCGGGCCAGCGACGCCGCGTGCCGCCCGCCCTCGCGTCGCCGGCCTTCCGTCACCGGGCCGCCCCCGGCGCGGCCGCGGGCCGAGCCGGTGTCTCGACCACCTTCCCGACCCGGTCCACCAGCAGCGTCATCTCGTAGCCGACCAGCCCGATGTCGCAGCCCGGGTTGGCCAGCACCACCAGGTTCGAGCCGTCGCCGACGTTCATCAGCAGCAGGAAGCCCTGTTCCATCTCGATCACCGACTGCACCACCCGCCCCGCGGTGAACAGGTCGGCGGTGCCGAGCGCGAGGCTGGAGAGGCCGGACGCGATCGCCGAGAGCTGGTCGGCGCGGTCCCGCGGCAGGGTTTCGTTCGCCGCCACGAGCAGCCCGTCCGCCGAAACGAGCGCGGCGTGCGCGACGCCGGGAACCTCCTGGGTGAACGCCGACACCAGCCAGTTCCGGGACCTCTCGGCCACTTCCGCTCCTTCCTGCCGGGTGCTCATCACTGCTCCGCCTCCGGCTCGCCCGCGACCCGGTGCCGGGCCGCGCGCATGCCGCTGTAGTGCCGGGAAAGGTTGTTCCGCACCGCGGCCGGGTCGCGGAAGGACGGGTCCGCCTGCTGCGGCGGCCGCGGGGCGACCGAACCCGGCGCGAGCTGCGCGCCCGGCTCCCGGGACGGCAGCCCCGAGTCGGTGAACTCGAAGTCGTCCAGGGTGCCGACCGCGGCTTCCGCGGCCTGGCGGACCTGGTCGGCAGGTGTCGCCCAGGTGCCGGGCCGGGCCGGCGTCGCCGGGGCCTCGGCGAACCAGTGCGACAGCATCTGGTCGAAGATCGGCGTCGGCGGGTCCGCCACGGCCACCGGCGGCGGTTCTTCGGCGGGCCACCGCGGTTCGAGCTCGTGCCGGGCGGTGCCGTTGACCGAGCCGTTGACCGGCGGGGACAGCGTCGGCGGGAGGGCCCGGGGCGGCAGGTCGACCAGGATCAGCACGCCCGGGACGTGCACGCTCGCGGTGATGCCGGCGCTCGCCGTCCGCGTGGTCGTGGGCCGCAGCCGGACGGTGATCCCGTGCGACGCCGCGAGCCTGCTCACCACGAACAGGCCCATCCGGCGGGTGGTCTCCGGGCTGACCGCGGCCCCGGCCGCCAGCCGGGCGTTCGCCGCTTCGAGGTCTTCGCGGGTCATGCCGAGCCCGACGTCGACGACCTCGATCAGCAGGCCGCCGTCGAAGCCGCGGTCGGCGGTGAGCACGACCTGCTCCTCCGGCGGCGACGACCGGATGGCGTTCTCCAGCAGCTCGGCGAGGATGTGCACGACGTCCGCCGCGGCCTCGGACTGCACCGACCCGCGCGGCGCATTGCCGAGCGAGACGCGCTGGTAGTCCTTGACCTCCGACGTCGCGGCCCGCAGCAGCTCGACCGTCGCGACCGGGCCGACGTCGCGGCGCACCGGCCTGCCGCCCGCGAGGACCTGCAGGTTCTCGCCGTTGCGCCGCAGCCGGGTGGCGATGTGGTCGATCTGGAACAGCTCGGCCAGCCGCTGCGGGTCCTGCTCGTCGGCTTCGAGGTCCTCGATCACCGACAGCTGCAGCTCCACCAGCGACTGGCTGCGCCGGGACAGCGTCATGAACATCTCGCTGACCTGGATCCGCATCTCGGCCTGCTCGCCGACGGCCAGGCGCACCGCCTGCCGGTGCATGTCGTCGAAGGCCCGGGCGAGCTGCCCGATCTCCTCCTCGGAGTCGACCGGGATCGGCGCGGTCGCCCGCCAGTCGACGTCCTCGCCTTCGCGGATGCGTTCGATGGTGCCGGGCAGGCGGCGTTGGGCGGTGTCGAGCGCGGCGGCGTGCAGCCGCCGGATCGGGGCGACCACCGACCGGGCCACGGCGAGGGCGATGGCGAGAGCACCGAGCAGTGAGGCGATCACCAGCGCGGCGTCGCGCAACGCGTCGGAGCGGGCGTTGTTGGTCTGCGCGCCGACCGCGTCCGAAAGCGTTTTCACCTGCTCGGCGAGGATGGTGCCGAGCATCGCGCGCTTCGCCTCGGCGCCTCCGGCACCCGGACTGGTCGCCGCGGCGAACCGGGCGGCCGCGGCGCCGGCGGGCAGTTCCCGCCGGATCTGCCCGGTGAGCACGGTTTCTTCCGCCGCGGCCCGGTCGGAGGCGGACGCCGAAGCGGTGTCGGACCGGCCGGCCAGCGCTTCTTGCCCGGCGAGGCTCGTCCGCAGCTGCACCAACGATTCGGCGACGGCGGCCAAAGCGTCGAGATCACCATTTCCGGCCTGCTCGACTACGCCCGCGATCACTTCGCTCAGCCCGACCGTGAAGTCGTGGTAAGCCGCGGTTTTGGCGGGTGGCGAACCGGTCTGCTGCCGCAGGTCGGCCAATTTACCCAGCTGATCTTCCAACGATCGCGACAGCGCGGTGTTGAGCTGGGAAAATGCGGCGTCGTGCCGGACGACGGCGGCTTTCTCGTCGACGGCGGCGGTCTGGGCGGCCCCGCCGTCGTGGATCATCTCGTCGTCGGCCAGCCCGGCGAGTTCGGAAATCCCTTGCACGACCGGCATTTGGTCGCGGACGGCGCTGAGCCCGCCCGCACGGGCGAGTTCGCCCTGCACCCGGCCGCCCGCCAGCAGCAGGGCGACCAGGACGGGCAGCAACAGCACAACGGAGATCTTCGTGCGCAACCGCCAGCTCCCGGGATTCCAGGAGGGGACGGAACGACGGGACGAGGGTTCGTCTTCTTTCATCGGTGGCGTGGCTCGATTCGTACCGGTGGCCCGAGAACGATTTATGGTTCCTTTTCCGCGGAATTCAGCCGAAGACGTAACTCCGGTGACCGCAGTGTTGTCAAGGAATGCCGGTCGTTTCCCCCGTACGCACCAATCACACAGCGTGAAGTGCCACCGCCCGGCTTTTTACCCTTGCGGAGGGTGAAGACTTCTCGCCAGACCGTGCGGAATTGCGACCCGGGTGCGTGAATTTCCGGCGGCCGCGTGACCCGTGTCCGGAGCCCGGACGGTGCCCGTTACCCTCGGCCGGGAAAGGGGGAGCTCCGGCGATGTTGAAAGTTCACTTCACGGAAGCGGACCTGGCGAAGGTGACCATCGCCGAGGACGCCGACCCGATGTGGGAACTGCTGATGAGCAGCTACCGGATCCGCCGTCCGGAGGGCGAGCCGTTCTTCGGCCGCTGGCGACGGGGATCCCGCTCGGCGGTCCCCCAGTCCGGCCGGCTGCTGATGTCCGCCGTCCCGCCGTACGGGTACTGCCCGGACTTCCTCACCCCGGCCGGCGCCCGCACCATCGGCGAGGGCGTCTCGGCGGTGCTCGAAACGCCCGAAAGCGCGCTGGCCGCCGACGTCGGCGAACTCGCGGCCCAGGGCACCCACGTCCCGGCGTGGCTGCGCCGCATCGGCGACGGCGAGCCCCGCGAACTGCGGCGGCTGGGCACGGCCCTGCACGACTACTACCGCCAGTGCGTCGCCCCGGACTGGACCGCGGTCCGCCGCGCGGTCGCCCGCGACCGCCACCGGCTGCAGGCCAACCTGGACCGCGGCGGGCCGCAGCTGCTGCTTTCGACGCTGCACCCGGAGGTGACCTGGTCCCCGCCGGTGCTGCGGGTGCGCTTCCCGATCGACCAGGAGCTGCACCTCGACGGCCGCGGGCTCAGGCTGATCCCGGCGTTCTTCGCCCACGGCATGCCGACGACGTACAAGGACCCGGCCCTCCCGCCCGCCCTGGTCTACTCGATCAGCCACCCCCGCTTCGACAGCGACGCGGAGCCGGGCCCGTCACTGGCGGCGCTGCTCGGCCACACGCGCGCCCGGGTGCTGGTGACGATCGCGACCACCCGGTGCAACACGAGCGAGCTGGCGGAGCTGACGGGCATCTCCCCGGCCACGGCGAGCCAGCACGCGTCCGTGCTGCGGGCGAGCGGGCTGATCAGCAGCAACCGGTCGGGCAAGTCGCAGATCCACGAAATCACCCCCCTCGGCCTGGGGATCATCCGGGCGAGCTGAGCCGCGCCGCCCGGTTCGGCTGCCGGCCGGGCCGGGGTCGTGTTAGCCTGTCGCCGTGCTGCGCCCGACGTCGTCCTTGCGACTCGTAACCCGGCGCGCCGGCTGAACCCAGGTCGCCGGCGCGCTGCGTTGGCGATCGCTTTTCCCGGGACCTGGCCCCGATCTCGTTTTCCCCCGTCCACAAGGGAGATCCGCCATGTCCACTTCCTTCGCCGTTCCCGCGCCCCGCTCGGCCATGCTGCTGCGCCGCCGCATCGCCGCCTACTTCGTCGGGGGTGCCGAAGAGGTCCCCGCGCTGGTCGGCGCCCTCGAAGGCCGGTCCGTCCACGAACTGTCCGTCGACGTCAAGGACGGCGTCCGCGAGAGCAGCATGGTCTGCGCCGTCCTGCTGGCGGCCGAAGAAACCGGCTCCCTGCTCGACCGGCTGCGTGAGCTGCCGTCGGTCGTTTCGGCCGAACTCGCCTAGGATTTCCGGCCGGCGCCCGTCGAGATCTCGTGCAGCCGGTGCCGATCCGGCGCCAGCGGCGCCGTGTCCGCGCCGGCGCCCTCCCGCAGCCCCGCGAGGAATTCCTTCAGCGTGGCCGCGGCATCCCGGCCCGGCTGCCAGTCCAATTCGGACTCCGCGCGGCTCGTGTCCATGACGGGCAGCCGCATGACCGCGTCGAACAGGCCGGGGGTCACCGGGATCGCGTGCAGGCGCCAGGCCGCGTCCACCGCCGCGCGGACCGCGGCCGCCGGGACCGGGATCGTGCGGGCGCCCAGCAGGTCCGCCGCGAACCGCGGGTCCACCACGGGACCGGTCGCGATGTTGAACGCCCCGCGCACCGGGCGGAGCACCGCGCGGCGGACGGCGTCGGCCAAGTCGTCGGTGTGCACGATCTGGAACCGCAACCCGGGAATGTCCGGCACGACCGGGATCAGGCCCGGCCGCACCAGTGATCCCGGCACGAACGGCCCCGCGAACAGGCGGCGCTGCTCTGTAGCGGCGCTGCGCTGGAAGACGAACCCCGGCCGCATCCGGACGACGTCGAGCTTCGGGTGCCGGGCCTCGAACGCGTCCAGATACCGCTCCAGATAAGCCTTTTCCCGCGTGTAGGCCGCTCCGGGCCAACCGTGGGTCGGCCAGTCCTCGGTCACCGGATCGTCGTTCTCCCGCGGCGAGTACGCCCCGATCGATGACGTGTAGACGAGCTTGGGCACGCCCGCCGCGGCCGCCGCCTCGAACACCCGCATCGAGCCGAGGACGTTCGCGCGCCACGTCCGCTCGGGACGCCGGGTGGGCTGGAACAGCCACGCCAGGTGCACGACCGCGTCGGCACCACGCAGGTGCGGCACGAGGTCGTCGCGTTCGACGTCGGCCGTGACGATTCCGTCCGCCGGGCGCCTCGCCAGCCCGACGATGGTCTCGACCTGCGAATCCGCGCGCAACGCGCGCACAACCCCGGTCCCGATGTTGCCCGTCGCTCCGGTCACCACGATGCGCATCCGGGCCGGTTACCCGGGAGCGGGCCCGCCAATCCTGCCGGAAGGCGGTGACGTACACGGGTGACGTCGGGCGACGGTCGCCGCGCGCGCACGGGAATTCCTAGCGTGGAGTCATCCACCCCGAGAGCAAAGGAACACCATGTCCGAAGTGACCTACACCGCCGTCGCCACCTCCACCGCGGAGGGCCGCAACGGCGGCCGCGCGACCTCCGACGACGGCGCGCTCGACGTCACCCTCGCCGTGCCCAAGGCCTTCGGCGGCGCGGGCGACGGCACCAACCCGGAGCAGCTGTTCGCCGCGGGCTGGGCGTCCTGCTTCGTCGGCGCCGTGCGCCGCGTCGCGGGCGCGAAGAAGGTGCCGCTGAACGACCTCGCCGTCGTCGCCGAGGTGACCCTGCACCACGACACCGACGCGGGCGAGTTCCAGCTCAGCGCCGTGCTGCACCTCGAGGCGACGGGCATCGACCAGGCCACCGCCGACGAGCTCGTCCAGGGCGCGCACCAGGTGTGCCCGTACTCGAAAGCCACCCGCGGCAACATCGAAGTCACCCTCGACGCGACCGTCGCCTGACCGGCAGACGTCACATCCGATCGGCGTCCAGGATCGCCTCGGCGAACGGCCGGGGCGCTTCCTGCGGCACGTTGTGCCCGATGCCGTCGAACACCCGGTGTTCGTACTTGCCGGTGAACTTGGCGCGGTAGGCCTTGCCGTCCTTGGCCGCGCCGTCGAAGTCGCTGCCGATCGTGATGGCCGGGACGCCGATGATGACGCCGGCGTTCAGTTTCTGTTCGTACGCCTCGTACTGCGGCTCGCCCGGGGCGAGGCTGAGGCGCCAGCGGTAGTTGTGGATGACGATGGCGACGTGGTCCGGGTTGTCGAACGCCGCCGCGCTGCGGTCGTAGGTCGCGTCGTCGAAGTGCCAGGCCGGGGACGCGGTCTTCCAGATCAGCTTGTTGAAGTCGTGGCGGTTGGCCGCGTAGCCGGCACGGCCGCGCTCGGTCGCGAAGTAGTACTGGTACCACCAGCCGAGCTCGGCTTGCGGGGCCAGCGGCTTCTGGTTCGCCGCCAGGTTGGTGACGATGTACCCGCTCACCGCGACGATCGCCTTGCAGCGTTCCGGCCACAGCGCGGCGATGATGTCGACGGTCCGGCCGCCCCAGTCGTAGCCGCCGAAGACGGCCTTGTCGATCTTGAGCGCGTCCAGCAGGGCGACTACATCGAGCGCCACGGCCGACTGCTGGCCGTTGCGGACGGTCGCGGCGGACTTGAACGCCGTCGGGCCGTAACCGCGCAGGTAGGGGACGATCACCCGGTAGCCGGCGGCGGCCAGGATCGGGGCGACGTCGACGTAGCTGTACGGGTCGTACGGCCAGCCGTGCAGCAGCACCACCGGCTGCCCGCCGGCCGGCCCGAACTCGTGGTAGGCCATGGTGAGCACCCCGGCGTCGGCGGTCTTGACCGGGCCGAGCGAGGTGTGCTCCCCCGAGCCGGCCCGCAGGTCGGGTGCCGCGGCGGGCGCGACGGCGGAGGTGCCGGACGAGCAGGCCGCCAGTGAAGTCGCCGCCAGCCCCGCCGCGAACGCCTGCCCGAACCTTCTCCTGCTGATCATCTGCTGCTCCTGTGCGAAAGACCGTGGGACTTTCACGACATTAGGAGCCGTCTGGTGACCTTCGCGCCCGTCGGGTGACGCAGCCCGTGTACGTCACCCTTCGAGCGTCTTCAGCATCCCGGCGAGGTCGGCGCGCGAGCTCACGCCCAGCTTCGGGAAGATCCGGTGCAGGTGGGTGCCGACGGTCCGGTGCGAAAGGTACAGCCGCTGCCCGATCTCCCGGTTCGTCAGCCCCTCCGCGGCAAGTTGCGCGATGCTCAGCTCGTGCGGGGTCAGCTTGTCCCGGGCGTCCGGGCCGCGGTTCGGGCTCGACTCGCCCGCGCTGCGCAGCTCGCGCCGGGCCCGGTCGGCCCAGGCGGCCATGCCGAGCGCGTCGAACGTCTTGCGGGCGGTGCGCAGGTGCGTCCGCGATTCGACGACCCGCCGCTGCCGTCGCAGCCACTCGCCGTACGCCAGGTGGACGCGGCCGCGTTCGGCGGGCCAGCCGGCCAGGTCGGCCCCCAGCGCTTCGGCGAACAGCTCGTCGCTCGGGTCCAGCACGGCCCGGGCGTACCGGAGGCCGATGTGCAGGGCGGGTGACGGCGTGGTTGCGGCGAGCGGCTCGAGTTCGGCCAGGACGCCGCGCAGCTCGTCGGTCCGCCCGGCCCGGACCGCGGCTTCGGTGAGTTCCGCGACGCAGTACGTGCGCACCGCCAGCTGGTAGGCGGGGTCGGCCGGGTCGAGCAGCCGGCGCAGGTCGGCGAAGGCGTCCTCGAAGCGGCCCTCGCTCAGGTCGGTCAGCCCGCGGGCGAGCTGCACGGTGGCCAGCACCGGCCGGGCGCCGGCCGCGAGCCCGGCGCGTTCGGCCTCGTCGGCCAGCGCCTTCGCTTGCTTGTGGTCGCCGCGCAGGGCGGCGATCTCGGCCTGCACCGCGGTGGCGAGGCCGGCCATGAACGGCTGCCCGGTCTCCCGCGCGAACCGCGCCGCCTCCGCCGCGGCCGGGACGGCCCCGGCGAGGTCGCCGAGCCGGACGCGGCTCCACGCCTGGACGGCCAGCGCCCGCGGCAGCAGCCCGAGCCGGCCCTGCGCCCGCAGCCCGGGCGCCGCGGCGGCGGAGAACCGGGCGGCCAGGTCGAAGGCGCCGACCTGCAGCGCGGCGCTGCCGAGGTACCGGTCGACTTCGGGATCTGCGCCGGTCCTGGCGACCAGCTCGCGCAGGTGGTTCAGGACGGTTTCGCCGCGTTCGAAAGGAGCGACGTACGCGGTGACGGCGACGATCCGCGGGTCGTTTCCGGGGATGGGCAGCCGATCGGCGACGTTCAGGAGAGCTTTTCTCGCTTCTCGGCCGGGTTCGGTCCAGAAGCAGCGCATGGCCGCGCTCCAGAGGATCCGCATGGCGGCGTCGTGGTGCCCGTCTTCCGCGACGGACGCGGCGGTCCGGGCCAGTTCGGCGACGCGGGTGGGGTCTTCGCGGACGCCGTCTTCGAACTCGCTGAGCAGCCGTCCGGCCGTGGCCCGGCGGCGGGGGTCGGCGGGGTTGGCGGCGTGCACCAGGCGTTCGGCGGTCTCCCGCCGTCCGGACTCGACGGCCAGTTCGGCGGCCAGCAGCAGCCGGTCGGTCTTGTCCTGGGCATCGGGACTCAGGCGAGCGGCCTGTTCGAGTGCGGCGATGGCGGCGGCGGCCCCGCCGCGGAACCGGGCGCGTTCGGCGGTCCGTTCGAGTTCGGCGGCCACGGTTTCGTCGGGCCCGGCGGTGGCGGCGGATTGGTGCCAGGCGCGGCGGTCGGGTTGGTCGCGGAGGGCTTCGACGAGCGCGAGGTGCGCGTTGCGGCGGTCGAGCGGGGTGGCGGAGGCCGGGATGGCAGACCGCATGAGGGGGTGGCGGAAGGTGACGGCCCCGGCGGAGAGCTCGATCAGCCGCGCTGCCACGGCGGGAGCGAGGATCTCGAGATCGGGAGCCGTCACGATCAGTGCGCCCGTCGCCTCCAAGGTCTCTGTCAACGATGTCGTCTCGTTCAGCGCCGCCACCAGCAGCGCCGTCCGCGTCACCTCGGGCAGTGCTGCCACCCTCGCCGAGAACGTCCGCTCCAGCCGCTCCGTCAGCGGCAACACCGGATCCACCCCGTCGAGCGAGGCCACCGCCGAGGGCAGCTCGGTCAACGCCAGCGGCAACCCCGCCGCCTCGGCCAGCAGCCGGGTCCGGACCGCCGGCGCCAGCCGCGGCGCCACCGAATCCAGCAGCTCCGCCGCCGCGTCGGCCGGGAGGCGGTCCAGCACCATCGAGGCCAGACCCGCGTCGAGCAGCGGGGACTCCGCGCCGTCCCGCAGGGTGGCCACCAGGACGATCGGCTCGGCCTCGATCCGCCGCGCCACGAACGCCAGGACGTCCGCGCTCGCGCGGTCCAGCCAGTGCGCGTCCTCCGCCACCAGCAGCAGCGGCTTGGCCGCCGCCTCTTCCGCCAGCAGTGTCAACGCCGCCAGCCCGACCAGGTACGCGCTCGGCTCCGCCCCCGAAGCCAGCCCCAGCGCCGTCCGCAGGGCGTCCCGCTGCGGTGCCGGCAGCTCGGCCACCCCGGCCCGGACCGGGTACAGCAGCTGGTGCAGCCCGGCGTAGGCCAGGTTCCGCTCGGCCTCCGCCCCGGTTGTCCGCAGCACCCGCAACCCCGCCACGGACGCCGCCGCGGCCGTCTCCGCGACGAGCGCCGACTTGCCGATGCCCGCTTCGCCGCGGATGAGGACGCCGCTGCGGTCTTCCGGGCCGTCGACGAGCTCGCCCAGCTCCTTCAGCTCGGTGTCCCGCCCGCTCAGCGCCATGGAAACGACCTTACCCAACCGACGTTTCCGCAGCTCACGGCCGAGTGACGTACGGCGGCAGCGTCATCCGACGGGCGCGGGGCCCGCGGCGCCGCACCTACCTTTCCCCCGCAATGTCCAGCGACCGGAGAGACACATGAAACGCCTCCTACTCGCCGCCGCCGTGCCGCTCCTGCTGACCACCGTCACGCAGCCGGCCGCCTCGGCAGCAACCCCGACCCCGTGCGCCGCCGTCGCGGTGCCCGCCCCGCCGGGCGCCAAGATCGAATCGGTGCAGGCCACGCCCCAGCCGTCGTACTGCCAGATCACCGTCACGCTCACCCACACCGGCGCCGACCACGTCAAGGTCGCCGTGGCCCTGCCGGGCACCGGGTGGAACGGACGGCTCCAGGCCCTCGGCGGCAGCGCCTACGCCGCCGGCAACTTCGACGCACTCCCGCAAGCGGTCAAGGACGGCTACGCCGCCGTCACCACCGACGCGGGCGTCTCCCTCGACGGCCTCGACACGTCTTGGGCGCTGAAAGACGGCCAGGTCGACCAGACGCTCCTGACCAACTTCGCCACCCGATCGGTGCACGAAGAAGCCGTCATCGGCAAAGCCGTCACGCAGCGGTACTACCAGCGCCCGATCTCGTACTCCTACTGGACCGGCTGCTCGACCGGCGGCCGCCAGGGCTACTCCGAAGCCCAGAACCACCCGGAGGACTTCGACGGCATCCTGGCCAACGCCCCCGCCGTCGACTGGACGCAGTTCGCGGTCGCGACCCTCTGGCCGCAGATCGTCATGAACTCCAGCCACGACTTCCCCAGTCCCTGCGTGCTTTCCGCGTTCCGCACGGCCGCCGTCCAGGCGTGCGACGCGCGCGACGGCGTCACCAACGGCATCGTCGACCGGCCGGACGAGTGCAGCTACGACCCGCGCAGCCTCGTCGGGGCGAAGGTCGTCTGCGACGGCCACGAGTTCACCGTCACGGCCGCGGACGCCGAGGTCGTGCGCAAGATCTGGGCCGGCCCGACCGACGAGCGCGGCCGCAAGATCTGGGCCGGCCCGACCGACGAGCGCGGCCGCAAGCTGTGGGCCGGGCTGCCGAAGGGCGCGGACTTCACGTGGCTCGCCGGCACCCAGCCGGGTCCCGACGGCACGCTGACCGCGCCGGGCTTCCCGGTGGCCGTCAAGTGGGTGCAGTCGTTCCTGGCGAAGCAGGCCGGTTTCGACACCTCGAAGCTCACGTACGCGCAGTTCACAGCCCTGTTCCGCCAGTCCGTGCGTGAATACGACGACGTCATCGGCACATCCGACCCCGACCTGTCGGCGTTCCGCCGGGCCGGCGGCAAGCTGATCACCTTCGTCGGCGCGAACGACCAGCTCATCCCGCCGGGCGGCACGCTTTCCTACCGCAATCAGGTGGAGCGGACGATGGGCGGCTCGCAGCGGGTGAACGACTTCTACCGGCTGTTCCTCGCGCCGGGCGTCGAGCACTGCTTCGGCGGTGGCGGCCCGGAGCCGACGAACGCGCTGGGCGCGCTGGTCGACTGGGTCGAGCACGGCAAGGCGCCGGCCACGCTCGCGGCGGCGTCCGCGGACGGGAAGACCCGCAACCTCTGCCCGCTCCCGCGGGTTTCGCGCTACACCGGCGGTGACCCCGCCACGGCGTCGAGCTACCGCTGCCGCTGATCTCCGGTCCGCGGGCGCTCTCCCCCGGCGCTCGCGGACTGGACTTGCGGGTCCAAAATTGGCTCGGCACGCTGAGGTCATGGCACTCGATCAGTACTACCTCCTCGGCCGGTCCGGACTGCGCGTCAGCCGGCTCGCCCTCGGCACGATGAACTTCGGCACCGGCGGTTTCCACGCCGCCTACGGGAAAACCGAAGCCGAAGCCCGCCCGATCTTCCGCAAGTACCTCGACGAGGGCGGCAACTTCGTCGACACGGCGGACTTCTACACCGCGGGCGAGAGCGAGACGATCCTCGGCAAGCTCATCGCCGAGACGAACTCCCGCGACCGGGTGGTGCTCACCACCAAGTTCACCAACACCGTCGACCCGGCCGACCCCAACGCCGGCGGCAACGGCCGCAAGCACATGGTCCGCGCCCTCGAGGCGTCGCTGCGCCGGCTGGGCACCGACCACGTCGACCTCTTCCTGCTGCACACGTGGGACCGGATCACCCCGGTCGAGGAGGTCGTGCGCACGCTCGACGACCTCGTCCGCGCGGGCAAGATCCGCTACCCGGGCCTGTCCGACGTCCCGAGCTGGTACGCGGCGCGGGCGCAGAGCCTCACGGAAGCACATTCGCTGGCGCCGATGGTCAACCTGCAGCTGCCGTATTCGCTGGTCGAGCGGGAGATCGAGACCGAGCACGTCCCGATGGGCCAGAGCCTCGGCCTCGGCATCACGGCGTGGAGCCCCCTGGCCGGCGGCATCCTCACCGGCAAGTACCGCGACGGCGGCACGGGACGGCTCAGCGACGGTCCTTCGTGGACCGAGCGCACCCCGCAGGTGCTGGCCCCCCTCGAAGAAGCCGCGAACAAGCTGGGCGTGACGATGGCCCAGGTGGCACTCAACTGGGTGGCCACCCAGCCGGGCATCGCGGCGGCGATCGTGGGCGCGAGCAGCGCCGACCAGCTCGGCAAGAGCATGGCGGCGCTGGACTTCGAGATCCCGGCGGAGCTGCGCGCTCTGCTCGACGAGGCGAGCGCGGTCACGCCGTCGTCGGTGTACCGCATGTTCACCCCGGCGTACCAGAACTGGATCGTCAGCCCGGGGCTGAAGATCGGCGACAAGCCGGCGGGGTACGCGCCCGCGCTGCGGAACTGGGTGTAGCGGCGAAATCCGGGTAACCGCCGGGCATGAACATCGGCCTGCTCTACCCCACCCGAGACTGCGGCGAGGACGACTTCGCCGACCTCTGCCGCCGGCTCGATCCCGCTCCCGGTCTCGACTTCGCCTACGTCGACTGGGATCCCGATGCGGCGAGCCAAACCGCCGCCGTGCGGGCACTCGGGACACCCGGTCGCCTGACCGCGGCCGCCGACCGGTTCGAAGCCACTCCGGACCTCGTCAGCTGGGCGTGTTCCAGCTGCAGTTTCACCCACGGCCTCGACGGCGCCCGCGACCAGGCGCGAGCGCTCGCCGACCACCTCGGCGTCCCGGCGAGCAGCACGTCACTGGCCTACCTCGCCGCCCTCGACCGGCTGAACGTCGACCGCGTAGCGCTCGCGTCCGTCTACCACCCGGACCTCACCGCCGCCTTCGCCGCCTTCCTCGCCGAGGCCGGCGTGACGACGGTGCACGCCGTCTCGGCCGATGCGGGTTCCGATCGTGCGCTCGCCGCCTGGGATGGGCGCCGCATCACCGAGCTCACCGTGGCGGCCGACCACGAAGACGCCGAAGCCGTGCTCGTCCCCGAGACCGCCCTGCACACGACGCCGCTGCTCGCCGAGCTGGAGGAACGAACAAGGAAACCCGTGCTGACGGCGACCGCGGTCACCGTGTGGGAGGCAACCGGAGCCGAGCAGGGCGGTCTGGGGACGCTGTTCAGGGCCGGGCCGGTCCGCCATCCGCCGAGCTCATCCGCTTCGTGAACCGGGCCGCCACGTCTCGCAGCTTGATGTTCGTGTGCTGGGACTCCACGATCAACCGGTGCATC
>Ga0207678_10002200_pt1 | contig 17609 bp, 13 predicted proteins | sample KBSC63metaG_FD_184319 | JGI IMG/M metagenome (GOLD analysis project Ga0207678, IMG submission 184319) | Corn rhizosphere microbial communities from Kellogg Biological Station, Michigan, USA - KBS C6-3 metaG (SPAdes) (version 2) | ecosystem: Host-associated > Plants > Roots > Rhizosphere > Soil ...
TGGCCTTGCATGTACTCCGATGTTGCGGAGGCTGCCGCAATGAGCGGAAGGGCGAGGGGCCCCGTTTACGGGGATCGACCACGCGAATGCGGCACGCAGCCGACGGCATGGCCTTGCATGAGCTCTGATCGTCACCCCTTTCAAAGTCTTGTATTGGCTCCTCTCCCCTCCGGGGAGAGGTTGGGTGAGGGGCTGCGGTGATGGCGACCCGTGGCTTTATTCACCGCCCAAGGCCCTCACCCCAGCCCTCTCCCAGAGGGAGGGGGAGCGAAGACCTTGAAATGGACGGCTCTGATCGTGCGGAGGCTGCTGCATGACGCGCCTCAATGTGGTCATGCTCATCATGTTGCTGGCCAGCAGCATCTATCTCGTGCGCGTCTCCTACGACGCCCGCCGATTGTTCGCAGAGCTCGACAAGGCGCAAAGCGAAGAGCGCCTGCTCGACATCGAGTTTGAACGCCTGAAGACCGAAAAGCAGTCTCAGGCGACGCCTTCGCGGGTTGAAAAAACGGCGCGCGAGAAGCTCGCGATGCGCACAGCCAACCCCGCTATCACGCAGTACGTGACGTATGCAAAGGCTGCCGCCTCTACGCCGACCGGAGGCACGCGATGAGCCCGGGAGTGCGTTCATGAACTGGCTCGAAGGCATGGCCAAGAAGTCCGCGAAGGGCGGCGCCGTCAGCGTGCGCAGCGTCAACTACTCGAGCAGCCCGCTGCTTGCGTCACCCACGCCTGCCTGGCGCTCGAAGTTCCTGGTCGCGATGGTGGGTCTGGGCTTTTGCGCCCTCATCGGCCGTGCGGTGTACGTGCAAATCATCGGTTCGTCCTTCTTCTTGAAGCAAGGCGAGATCCGCTATGGGCGCACGCTGGAAATGCCGGCAAGCCGAGGTCGCATCATCGACCGCAACGGGCTGATCCTCGCATCGAGCGTTCGCGTGCCATCGCTGTGGGCCATTCCCAAAGATTTCGACGCCAATAAGGCCGAGCGCGCCAAGCTGGCGAAGCTGCTCGGCATGTCGGTCAAGGAACTCGAAGGACGGCTCGACGACAACCAGAACTTCGTCTGGCTGCGCCGACAGGTCGACGAGCAGGTTGCGAAAGAAGTGCTTGCTCTGGGCCTGAAGGGCGTGCACCAGGTGCCTGAATACAAGCGGCGCTACCCCGAAGGCGAGGCGGCGGCGCATGTGGTCGGCTTTACCAATCTGGAGGACAAGGGGCAGGAAGGCGTCGAACTCGCCTTCCAGCGCGACCTCGCGGGCCGCGACGGTACGCGGCGTGTGATCAAGGACCGTCTCGGTCGCGTGGTCGAGGACATCGGCGACAGCGTGCAGCCGCTGGACGGTCGCGACATCGAGCTGTCCGTCGATTCGAAGGTGCAGTTCTTCGCCTATCAGCGGATTCGAGACGCTGTGGCGGAGCATCACGCCAAGGCCGGCAGTGTCGTGGTGCTCGACGCGCAGACGGGTGAGGTGCTCGCGCTGTCGAATTACCCGAGCTTCACCCCGGGCGACCGCAGGAACCTCACCGGCCAGCAGCTGCGCAATCGTGCACTCACCGACACCTTCGAGCCCGGCTCGACCATGAAACCTTTCATCGCCGCCTGGGCCATGGAGACGGGCCGTGTCACGCCCAACACGGTGATCCAGACCGCGCCGGGGTCCATCAATATCACTGGTTCCACCATCCGGGACGCGCACCCGCACGGCGCCCTGACGGTGGCTGAGGTGATCCAGAAGTCCAGCAACGTCGGCACCGTCAAGATGGCGATGCAAATGCAGCCGCGCGAGATCTGGGAGCTGTACACGCAGGTTGGTTTTGGCCAAAAGCCGCAGATCGCCTTCCCGGGCGCGGTGACGGGCCGGCTGCGGCCGTACAAGACCTGGCGTCCGATCGAGCAGGCGACCATGAGCTATGGCTACGGCTTGTCGGCGTCCCTGCTGCAGATTGCGCATGCTTACACCGTGTTTGCACGCGATGGCGAATTGATCCCGATCTCGCTCGTCAAGAAGACCGAGCCGACCAATGGCATCCGCGTGTTTTCACCCAAGACCGCGCAGTCGATGCGCGAGATGTTGCACATGGTCACCGAGGCGGGCGGCACGGCGCCGCGTGCCCAGGCCATGGGCTACTCGGTGGGCGGCAAGAGCGGCACCGCCTATAAGCAGGAGGGCAAGGGGTACGCCGACAAGAAATACCGAGCGTGGTTCGTGGGCATGGCGCCAATCAACAAACCGCGCATCATCGTGGCAGTGATGGTTGACGAGCCGACCAACGGCAAGCACTTCGGAGGCGACGTGGCAGCGCCGGTCTTCAGCGAGGTGGTGCAGCAGACGCTGCGCACGCTGGGCGTTCCGCCCGACCTCGACGTGCGTCCGCAGATCGTCTCGAACGAGATTCCGGCGGAAGAGGAGAGTTTCTGATGCCGCGCATTCTGAACTCCGTGTCCGACGCGCTGGCCTGGCTGGCCAAGCGCGGTGCCGTGTCGCTCACGACGGACAGCCGCAGCGTGATAGATGGCGACGCCTTCGTCGCCTGGCCGGGGGCCACGCACGACGGCCGCCAGTACGTCACAGCAGCATTGCAGCAGGGAGCCGTCGCTTGCATCGTGGAAGCCGACGGCATGACCGAGTTCGACCTCAAGGGAGACGAGCGCATCGCTGCGCTGAAGGACCTGAAGGCGTTGACCGGCCCGCTGGCGCACGGATTCCTCGGCAAGCCGAGCGATCGCCTGCGCATCGTCGCGACGACCGGCACCAATGGCAAGACATCCACGGCGTGGTGGATCGCCCAGGCGCTGACGGCGCTCGGCCACCGTGCCGGTGTCATCGGCACGCTGGGCATTGGCGAACCGTCATCGGCCGACGACCCGGGGAACCTGATGTCGACCGGCCTCACCACGCCCGACCCGGTGGTGATGCACGCGGCCTTCAAGAGATTTGCCGATGCGGGCTTCAATGCCTGCGCCATTGAGGCCTCGTCGGTGGGCATCGTCGAGCACCGACTGACCGGCACACACGTCCACGTCGCGCTTTTCACCAACTTCACGCAGGACCACCTGGACTATCACGGGTCGATGGAGTCGTACTGGCAGGCCAAGGCGCAGTTGTTCGCGTGGCCAGGCCTCGGCGCGGCAGTGCTCAACCTCGACGACCCTCAAGGTGCAACGCTCGCGCGAGTGCTGCAGGGGAGGCGCCTCGACATCTGGACGTATTCGGTCGTGCGCGATGCGCGCCTGTATGCGCATGAGATCGACTATTACGACGGCGGTCTCGGCTTCGACGTCTACGAAGGCAGCGAACAGGCGGTGGTGCGCACCTCGCTCATTGGCGACTACAACGTGTCGAATCTGCTGGGTGTGATCGGTGCGTTGCGTGCGCTGGGTGTGACGCTGGCCGACGCAGCGCGGGTCTGTTGTCTGCTCACCCCGGTGCCGGGCCGCATGCAACGTGTGTCGACCAAAGCACGCTACGACGATGAAAACCACCACTTCGAGAGCCTGCCCGAAGTGGTGGTCGACTATGCCCATACGCCCGATGCATTGGAGAAAGCCCTGAAGGCGCTTCAGCCGCTGGCCAAGGCACGCGACGGCAAGCTGTGGTGCATCTTCGGCTGCGGCGGCAACCGGGACGCGACCAAACGTCCGCTGATGGGCGCTATCGCGCAACAGCACGCGAACTGCGTGATCGTCACCAGCGACAACCCTCGGCATGAATCGCCGACATTGATCCTGTCGCAGATCGTGGCAGGCATGAGTCCCGACTACCGGCCGGTGGTCATTGAAGACCGGCGCCGAGCCATCGCTCAAGCCGTGGCGCTGGCCGACGGCGATGACGTGATCCTCATCGCCGGCAAGGGCCACGAGGACTATCAGGACATCAACGGAGTCAAACACCCGTTCTCGGATGTGACCGAGGCGCACGCGGCGCTCGAGCGCAAAGGCGACCAAAGGCGGATCGAATCATGATGACGCTCACTCAGGCTCATGCCCTGCTGCCCGAATCCGTGCTCGTCGGAGAGGGCGGGCTTCGCGTAGCGCGCGTGCACAGCGACACGCGCACGCTGGCCCAGGGCGACTTGTTCGTGGCAATCAAGGGCGAGCGATTCGATGCGCATCGATTCTTGCCGCAGGCCAAGGCGGCGGGCGCAGTGGCGGCGATTGCCGATCATGGCCTGGTTGAGGCCGGCCTGAGCGGATTGCAGGTGAGCGACACCCGCCGCGCACTCGGCGAGCTTGCCGCGGCATGGCGCGCGCGCTGCCATCTGCCGCTGATCGCAGTGACGGGCAGCAACGGCAAGACCACCGTCACTCAGATGATCGCGTCGGTGCTCAAGGCCTGGCTCGACGACGGCGCATTCTCGACGCAGGGCAACTTCAACAACGATATAGGCGTGCCGCTCACGCTCCTGCGTTTGCGACAGGACGACACGACATGGCATCGCGCGGGCGTGGTCGAACTCGGCATGAATCACGCCGGTGAAATCGCGCAGTTGGCGAAGATGACTGCCCCCACCGTCGCGCTCGTCAACAACGCGCAGCGTGAGCATCAGGAATTCATGGAAAGCGTGGAAGCCGTGGCGCGCGAGAACGGCACGGTGATTGAAGCACTCGGGCCGCTCGGTGTAGCGGTGTTTCCGGCCGACGATGCATACGCGTCCTTGTGGCGCACGCTCGCGGGCGGGCGCCCTGTGCTCACGTTTGCGATGAGCGGCAGTGCAGACGTGACAGCCGAGGCTTCATGGTCTGCCGATCACTGGGCGGTGATGATGCACACGCCCGCCGGGTCCGCCGCTTTCAAATTGAGCGTGGCTGGCGAACACAACGTGAAAAACGCGCTGGCCGCGACTGCTTGTGCCTTGGCTGCGGGCTGCCCGCTCGAAGCGATCACGCGCGGGCTCGAAGCCTTCGCGCCCGTCAAGGGGCGCTCACAAGTCAAGAGCTTTCAGCTCGAAGGCCGCAGCGTCACGTTGGTCGACGACACCTACAACGCCAATCCCGATTCGGTTCGTGCCGCGATCGACGTGCTGGCTGCATTGCCCGGCCCCCGCTGGCTCGTGCTGGGCGACATGGGCGAGGTCGGCGAGAAGGGGCCGGAGTTCCACCGCGAAGTCGGTGCCTATGCCCAAGAGCGCGGCATCGAATCGCTGTGGACCGTGGGCAGCCTGTGCACCCACGCGAGTGCTGCGTTTCGCGGTGCTCGTCACTTCGACGATGTGCCCATGCTGCTCACCGCGCTATCGATGGCCCCCGCCTGTGCGTCGGTGGTGGTCAAGGGATCGCGCTTCATGAAGATGGAACAGGTAGTGACTGCATTGATGAATTCACCGGGGACCCCGCATGCTGCTTAGTCTGGCCAGTTGGCTGCAGACGTTGTCGCCGGAGTTCGGCTTCTTCCGCGTCTTTCAATACATCACCTTCCGAGCTGTGATGGCGGCCATGACTGCGCTTCTCATCGGCCTCACCTTCGGTCCGTGGGTGATCCGACGTCTCGCGGCGATGAAGATCGGCCAGCCGATCCGCGAGTACGGCGTGAAAGAACACATCGTCAAGAGCGGCACGCCCACCATGGGCGGTGTGCTCATCCTCATTGCCATCGGCGTGTCGACCCTGCTGTGGTTCGACTGGAGCAACCGCTTCGTCTGGATCGTGATGGTGGTGACCCTCGGCTTTGGCGCCATCGGCTGGATCGACGACTGGCGCAAGGTAGTGCAGAAGAATCCCGAAGGCATGAGCTCGAAGGAAAAGTACTTCTGGCAATCGATGATCGGGCTGATTGCGGCGCTGTACCTCGCGTTCAGCGTGTCCGAGACGTCCAATCTTCGAGTGATCGAGCTCTTCATCCGCTGGGTGCAAAGCGGCTTTTCCAACGCGCTGCCGCCCAAGGCCGACTTGATGGTGCCTTTCGTAAAGACCATCAGCTATCCGCTGGGCGTCTTCGGTTTCATCATCCTTACCTACTTCGTCATCGTGGGTGCAAGCAATGCGGTGAACCTCACCGACGGCCTCGATGGTCTCGCGATCATGCCGGTGGTGATGGTTGGTTCTGCGCTCGGTGTGTTTGCGTACGTCACGGGCAGCTCGGTCTACAGCAAGTACCTGCTTTTCCCGTACATCCCGGGTGCCGGGGAGTTGCTCATTTTTTGCGCCGCGATGGCGGGAGCGGGTCTGGCTTTTCTCTGGTTCAACACGCATCCGGCGCAAGTGTTCATGGGCGACGTCGGTGCACTTTCGCTGGGTGGCGCGCTTGGCACGATCGCCGTCATCACGCGGCAAGAGATCGTGCTTGGAATCATGGGTGGCGTGTTCGTCGCCGAGGCCTTGTCGGTGATGCTGCAGGTGAGCTGGTTCAAGTTCACCAAAAAGCGATTCGGACAAGGACGCCGCATTTTGAAGATGGCGCCCCTGCATCACCACTTCGAGAAATCGGGCTGGAAGGAAACGCAGGTGGTGGTCCGTTTCTGGATCGTCACCATGCTTTTGTGCCTGGTGGGGTTGGCGAGTTTGAAGCTGCGATGAAACATCTGAAGGACATCACGGTGCTCGTGCTCGGACTCGGTGAGTCCGGCTTGGCCATGGCGCGCTGGAGTGCGCGCTGTGGTGCGACCGTGCGCGTGTGGGATTCGCGCGAGACGCCGCCGAACGCGCAAGCCTTGTCGCAGCATGTGCCCCAGGCATTGCTCTACACAGGAACGTTGACAGGTGAAGCGGTCGAAGGTGTTCATCTGGTGCTCAAGAGCCCGGGTCTCGCGCCGACCGACGAGCGCATTGCACCGGCCTTGGCATGTGCGGCCGATGGCGGTGCCTTGGTGCAAGGCGAGCTGGAGTTGTTCGCGCGGGCGTTGGCTGACTTGAAGGCAGAGCGCGGGTATGCGCCCAAGGTCGTGGCGATCACCGGCACCAATGGCAAGACCACAACCACGTCGATGGCCGCGATGCTGATCGAGCGCACGGGCAGGCGGGTGGCGATGGCCGGGAACATCGGACCGACGATGTTGCAGACGCTGTCGGATGCACTGGATCTGGAGCCGGCTGCGGAAGTCGCGGTGGAGACTGCGCAAGGCTGCGACCCTCACCCCAATCCTTTCCCAGAGAGAGAGGGAGCAGAGGTGGCGGGCATGCGGGGCGGTGAGTCTTTGGTGGATGCTCTTGGCGAGAAATCTGGCCTTGGTTGTGCATCGGCCGATGGCCCTCACCCCAACCCTCTCCCGGAGGGAGAGGGAGCAGAGGTGTCGGATGTGCCGGGCGGTGAGTCTTTGGCTGATGCTCTTGGCGAGCAATCTGGCCTCGGTTCTGCAACGGCCGGTGGCCCTCACCCCAACCCTCTCCCTGAGGGAGAGGGAGCAGAGGTGGCGGACATGCGGGGCGGTGAGTCTTTGGTGGATGCTCTTGGCGAGCAATCTGGCCTTGGCTCTGCATCGGCCGATGGCCCTCACCCCAACCCTCTCCCTGAGGGAGAGGGAGCAGAGGTGGCGGACATGCCGGGCGGTGAGTCTTTGGTGGGTGCTCTTGGCGAGCAATCGCGCCTTGGTTCTGCAATGGCCGATGGTCCTCACCATCCTTCAACAGACTCAGGACAGGCGAAGCCTCTTCCAGAGGAAGAGAGGCCCAAGCGGGTCGCGGCGGCCGCGATGGCTGGCGAGAAATCGGTCATGGCTGTTTCCATCGATATTGCCGCGGCAGAGCTTCCCTCTCCCCCTGGAAGAGGGATTGAGGGTGAGGGCGCCGAAGGCGAAATGGCCGACGCAGAATCGACCGCTCGCTCGAGCACCATCAGCGATGGCCCGCCGCTGAACCTCATCCCTCCGCCCCCGCCAGGCCCGGTCTTCGAACACCTGCCCGACGTCTGGGTCCTTGAGCTCTCCAGCTTCCAGCTCGACGAAGCCAAGGGCTTCGAGCCCAGCGCCGGTACGGTCCTCAACATCACCCAAGACCACCTCGACTGGCACGGCACCATGCCCGCCTACACGGCGGCGAAGTCGCGCGTCTTCGGCAAGAACGCCGTGATGGTGATCAACCGCGACGATCCAGCGGTCGAGAAACTCGTCCCCGTGCCCGAAGTTCCGGCAGCCGGAGCCAAGAAGACAAAGACGCCAAAGTTCGTGCCACGCAACGTCGTGCGCTTCGGCCTTGATGCACCCAAGCGCCACGGCGACTACGGCATGGTCGTCGAGAATGGCATTGCCTGGCTCGTCCGTGCCCTCGAAGCTGACGAGACTGTCAAGCCCAAGCGCGGCGCCGTGATCGATGTCGAAGACCTGCACATCCAGCGGCTCATGCCGGCCGACGCTCTTCGTGTGAGAGGTCGCCACAACGCCGCCAACGCTCTGGCCGCACTCGCGCTCGCCACCGCCATTGGCTGCCCGCTCGCACCGATGCTGCACGGCCTGCGCGAATACACCGGCGAGCCGCACCGCGTCGAATACATCGCGACGGTCAACGGCATCGATGCCTTCGACGACAGCAAAGGCACGAATGTCGGCGCAACGGTCGCGGCGCTGAACGGCCTCGGCGCCGACAAGTCGCCCGCCAAGCTCGTCGTCATCCTCGGCGGAGACGGCAAGGGCCAGGACTTCACGCCGCTGGCCGCACCGGTGGCCCAACACGCGCGCGCGGTCGCAACCATTGGGCGCGACGCGCAACTCGTCGAGGACGCCATCGCGAATGCCGGCGTTCCCATCCAGCGCCACGACACCCTCGAAGCCGCCACCCGCTGGGCGTTCGAACGTGCCCACGCAGGCGACGCAGTGCTGCTGAGTCCCGCGTGCGCCAGTCTCGACATGTTTCGCAACTACGCCCACCGTGCCGAAGTCTTCGTGAACGAAGTGCGCGCCATGGCAGCCGAACACGGAGACATGAGCGCATGACCGCCATGGCCGCCTTCGGCTTGCACGCGCTCAAGGCCCGTGTCGCAGGCGTGTTCCGCCGCGACAAGAGGCAAAGCACGTCGGTGCCCGTGCGCGACTGGATCAACGTCTCCTCAGGCCAGCCGACCAAGCTGCTCGGATTCGACCAAGCGTTGATCTGGGTCGTGGTCGCACTCGTGGCGCTGGGCCTGGTGATGGTCTACAGCGCGTCGGTTGCCATGCCCGACAACCCGAAGTTCTCGCGCTATGCCCCGACCTTCTTTCTCACGCGCCACATCATGTCCATCGTCGTTGCAACGCTGTGCGCGCTGGTGGCGGTGCAGATTCCGGTGAGTGTGTGGGAGAAGACTTCGCCGTGGATCTTCGTGGCATCCCTGCTGCTGCTGGTGCTCGTGCTCATCCCGCACGTGGGCAAGGTGGTCTACGGTGCTCGCCGCTGGATTCCGCTGGGCATCATGAACTTCCAGCCATCCGAACTTGCGAAGCTCGCGATCGCCATGTATGCGGCGGGCTACATGGTGCGCAAGATGGACGTGAAGGAGAACTTCCTTCGCGCCGTGTTGCCGATGGCGATTTCGGTCGCGGTGATTGGCCTGCTGCTGCTGGCCGAGCCCGACATGGGCGCCTTCCTTGTCATCGCGGCCATCGCGATGGGCATCCTCTTCCTCGGCGGTGTGAACGGCCGCATGTTCCTGCTGATCACGGCGGTGCTGGTCGGCGCCTTCGTATTGATGATCACCTTCAGCGAATGGCGCCGCGAGCGAATCTTCGCGTACTTGAATCCGTGGGACGAGAAGTACACGCTCGGCAAGGCCTACCAGTTGTCGCACTCGCTGATCGCCTTTGGCCGCGGCGAGATCTTCGGACAGGGGCTGGGCTCGAGTGTCGAGAAGCTGCACTACCTGCCCGAGGCGCACACCGACTTCCTTCTCGCGGTGATCGGCGAAGAGCTGGGCTTCATCGGCGTGGCCTGCGTGATCGTCGCCTTCTTCTGGCTGTCGCGCCGCGTGTTCCACATCGGTCGGCAGGCGATTGCACTCGACCGCGTTTTCGCCGGACTCTTCGCGCAGGGCATCGGCATCTGGATGGGCGGACAGGCCTTCATCAACATGGGCGTGAACCTGGGAGTGCTTCCGACCAAGGGCTTGACGCTGCCGCTGATGAGTTACGGCGGGTCGGCCATCGTGATGAACATGGTCGCGCTCGCCATCGTGCTGCGGGTGGACATCGAGAACCGGCAGATGATGAGAGGAGGGCGCGCATGACGCCGATCCGCCTCAAGACTGGCGCGCACCCCCAGGCACGGCATGCGCCATGGAGGCAATCATGACGCATCGCCACCTCGTCGTCATGGCCGCCGGGACTGGCGGCCACGTCATTCCGGGACTCGCTGTCGCCCGCGAGATGCAGCAACGCGGCTGGACCGTGAGCTGGCTCGGTACCACGCATGGCATGGAGAACAAGCTCGTGCCGCCCTCGGGCATTGCGATGGACAACATCGCCTTCAGCGGGTTGCGCGGCAAGGGCCTGATGCACACGCTCACAGGCGGCTTCCGTCTGCTCGGCGCATTCTGGCGCTGCGCCCGGATTCTGAAGCGTCGCAAGGCGGACGCCGTGCTCGGCATGGGCGGCTATGTGTGCTTCCCGGGCGGCTTGATGACGACGGCGCTCGGCAAGCCGCTGATGCTTGTCAATGCTGATGCAGCATTGCTGATGAGCAATCGCGCGCTGCTCGGCATCGCCGATCGCATCGCCTTCGGCTTCGATGGCAAAGACATCCAGAAGATCAAGCGCGCGGTCGTGACCGGCAACCCGGTGCGCGCAGAAATTGAATCGCTGCCGATGCCGGCAGAACGCTTCGCAGGTCGCAGCGGTCCCTTGCGCTTGCTCGTGGTCGGGGGCAGCCTCGGCGCGAAGGCCCTCAACGATTGCGTTCCGCAGGCTCTCGCCTTGATCGACGAGGCCTTGCGTCCGCAAGTGACGCATCAGACGGGCGCTGCGAACCACACGGCCGTTCTGGCCGCTTACGACCAAGCGAAGGTGAGGGGAGAGGTCGTGCCCTTCATCGACAACATGGCGCAACGTCTTGCGGACTGCGACGTGATCCTCTGCCGCGCCGGTGCGGTGACTGTGAGCGAACTCTGCGCCGCCGGAGTGCCTGGCGTGCTGGTGCCGCTCATCGTCAGCACGACGTCGCACCAGACGGACAACGCGCAGTGGCTCGCAGCCCATGGTGCCGGCATTCATCTTCCGCAGGCCGAACTGTCGCCGCGCAAGCTGGCCGACCTGCTCACCGGACTCACGCGCGAGGTTTTGCTGACGATGGCCACCAAGGCACGCTCCCTCGCCAAACCCAAGGCCGCTGCCCGCGTGGCGGACGAACTCGAAAGACTGGTGGTGGCATGAAGCACGCCGTCAAGCACATTCATTTTGTCGGCATCGGCGGCGCCGGCATGAGCGGCATCGCTGAAATCCTCCACAACCTCGGCTACAAGGTGTCGGGGTCGGACCAGAGCGATGGCGCGGTCACGCAACGTCTCGCCTCGCTGGGCATCGAAATAACCATCGGCCATGATGCCGAGAACATCGCAGGCGCCGGCGCGGTCGTGACCTCCACCGCGGTGAAGGGCGACAATCCTGAAGTCATCGCCGCACGCGCCAAGCATGTGCCTGTGGTGCCACGCGCCGTGATGCTCGCCGAGCTGATGCGCTTGAAGCAAGGCATTGCCATTGCCGGCACGCATGGCAAGACCACGACAACCAGCCTTGTCACCAGCGTGCTGGCCGAAGCCGGTGTCGACCCGACCTTCGTCATCGGCGGCAAGCTCAATGCTGCCGGCGCAAATTCCGCCCTCGGCAAGGGGGACTACATTGTGGTCGAGGCGGACGAGTCAGACGCTTCCTTCCTGAACCTGTTGCCTGTGATGGCGGTCGTCACAAACATCGACGCTGACCACATGGAGACTTATGGCCACGACTACGCCAAGCTCAAACAGGCTTTCGTCGATTTCATCCACCGCATGCCTTTCTACGGCGCGGCCATTTTGTGCAGCGACGATCCAGGCGTGCGCTCGATCATCCCGATGATCTCGCGCCCGATGGTGACCTACGGTTTCCGCGAAGACGCGATGGTTCGCGCCATCGACGTGCGCGCCGACGAAGGCAAGATGAGCTTCACTGTTCAACGGCACAACGGCATGCGCATGCCCGACATGCAGGTCACGCTGAATCTGCCGGGTGAGCACAACGTGCTGAACGCGCTGGCGACGATCGCGGTGGCGACAGAACTCGAACTGCCAGACGCGCCCATCATCAAGGGTCTCGCGGAGTTTCGCGGCGTGGGCCGTCGCTTCCAGCGCTACGGTGAGTTGCCCGCGAAAGACGGCGGCACCTTCACGCTTATCGACGACTACGGGCATCACCCGGTCGAGATGGCGGCCACGCTGGCTGCGGCGCGCGGTGCCTTTCCGGGGCGACGTCTTGTGCTTGCCTTTCAACCGCATCGCTTCACCCGCACGCGCGACTGCTTCGAAGACTTTGTGAAAGTGATAGGCACAGCCGATGCCGTGCTGCTCGCCGATGTGTACTCGGCGGGCGAAGCGCCAATCGTCGCGGCCGATGGCCGGGCGCTCGCAAGGGCCCTGCGTGTCGCGGGCAAGGTCGACGCGGTCTTCGTCGACGAGATCAAGCACATGCCACAAGTCATCGCCGATCAGGTGCGCGGTGGCGACGTGGTGATTTCCATGGGTGCCGGGACGATTGGAAATGTCCCGGCTCAGGTCGTCCAGATGTTGAAAGGGGCGCCATGAAGCGAAGGGCGAGGGGCCCCGTTTACGGGGATCGACCAGCGCAATGGTGCCGGCGATACCTGTGCGGCGTTGCGAACATTCTTGGGGTTACGGAGGTATCGCCATGAAGCGAAGGGCGAGGATCGCAGGAGCCGATCAGCCAGCGCAGCAGGCAGGCGGATGCGATCAATGTCGCGCTTGCGCTGCTTTCTGCGCAACGCGGACGCTTCAGCGCGACCCCGTTTACGGGGATCGACCAGCGCAATGGAGCCGGCGATACCTGTGCGGCGTTGCGAGCATTCTTGGGATTACGGAGGTATTGCCATGAACATCAATGTCAAGGCTTTGGGCAAGGTCGCCGTGCTCTTCGGTGGCGATTCAGCCGAACGCGACATATCCCTCATGTCGGGCACCGGCGTGCTCGCCGCATTGCAATCGCAAGGCGTCGACGCGCATGCCTTTGACCCGGCGCAACGCGATCTTTCTGACCTCAAGAAGGAAGGCTTCACCCGCTGCTTCATCGCATTGCACGGCCGCCACGGCGAAGATGGCTCCGTGCAGGGCGCGCTCGAACTGGTGGGCATCCCCTACACCGGCTCGGGCGTGATGGCTTCGGCCATTGCCATGGACAAGGTAATGACCAAGCGCGTGTGGATCGCCGAAGGCCTGCCCACGCCCAGGTATGTGTGGCTCGCCCCGCACGACCAGTCGCGCGAGCGCGTGGTCGCGATTCCCGACGAAATCGGCCTGCCCCTCATCGTCAAGCCGCCGCGCGAAGGCTCGTCCATCGGCATCACCAAGGTACAGGGCTACTCGCAGATGCAGGATGCCGTCGCACTGGCCACGAAGTACGACCCCGACGTGCTTTGCGAAGAGTTCATCGACGGTGAGGAAATCACCTGTCCGGTACTCGGTTCCGGCGAGACCGCCCATGCGCTCCCGCTGATCCGCATCGTCGCGCCAGACGGTTCCTACGATTACCAGAACAAGTACTTCACCGACGTCGTGAAGTACCAGGTTCCGAGCGGCCTGCCCGACGCTGAAGAGCGCGAGATCCAGCGCATCGTCGTCGCTGCCTACAAGGCCCTTGGCTGCCGCGGCTGGGGCCGCGCCGACGTGATGGTCCGCAAGAGCGACCGCAAGCCATTTCTGCTCGAGATCAACACCTCGCCGGGCATGACCTCGCATTCGCTCGTACCCATGTCCGCAAAGGCAACGGGCATGAGCTACGAGCAGCTGTGTGTCTACCTGCTGTCGCAAGCCAGCCTGGATTCGAAGAAGCCGTAAGACCCGTAATCCCATGGCCCGCGCTCCCGCGTTCAACGCCAAGCCATCGCCCATCCCCGGCGATGTGCGGCTGATGCACGTCACTGCGAACATCCTGTTCGTCGTGGCGGGCCTGGCGCTGGCCGCGCTTGTTGTGAACTGGGGGGCACGCTTGCCGGTGTTCACGCTCAAGGCGATCCACGTCGAGGGCGAGGTCGCGCGCAACAGCGTGTCGACGATTCGCGCCAATGCAGCTCCAAAGCTTGCGGGCACCTTCTTCACCACCGACTTGCAAATGGACAAGCGAGCCTTCGAGTCCGTGCCCTGGGTGCGGCAGGCGGTGGTGCAACGCATCTGGCCGAACCGATTGGCCGTGCGCCTTGAAGAACATCACCCCGCGGCGGTATGGGGCAGCGACTCGACGACCGACAGGCTTGTGAACACCTTCGGCGAAGTCTTCGAGGCCAATGTCGGCGACGTGGAAGACGACAGCCTGCCGACCTTGAACGGACCCGAGGGCACGTCCGTGCACATGCTCGCGATGCTGGGGCGGCTGAAGTCAGTATTTGATCGCGTCAATGCGCGCATCGACAGCCTGTCGCTGTCGGGCCGCGGATCGTGGCGCGCCGAACTGGACACGGGGGCCGAGGTGGAACTCGGGCGCGGGACGGACGATGAGGTGCTCGCGCGTGCCGAGCGATTCCTCGCCACGCTGACGCAGGTAACGCAGCGCTACCAGCGTCCGCTCGAATACGCGGACTTGCGACACAACGACGGATATGCAGTCCGGCTGAAGGGCATCACGACCGTGATTCCGAAAGCAAAGGAAAAGAAATAGGAAAGTCATGGCCAAGGAATACAAAGATCTCGTCGTCGGGTTGGACATCGGCACCGCCAAGGTGATGGCGGTGGTGGCCGAAGTGCTGCCCAACGGCGAGCTGCGCGTTGCGGGGCTGGGCGTGGCCCCATCTCACGGGTTGAAGCGCGGCGTGGTCGTGAACATTGACGCGACCGTCCAATCCATCCAGCAGGCGCTGAAAGAGGCCGAGATGATGGCCGACTGCAAGATCACCCACGTCTACACCGGCATCACGGGCAGCCACATCCGCGGGCAGAACTCGACGGGCATGGTGATCGTGCGCGACAAGGAAGTGACGCCCGTGGATGTCGCGCGGGTGGTTGAAACGGCCAAGGCGATCAACATTCCGAACGACCAGCGATTGCTGCTGGTGGAGCCGCAGGAGTTCGTGATCGATGGGCACGAGGTGAAGGAGCCCATCGGCATGAGCGGCGGGCGCCTCGAAGTCAAGGTGCACATCGTTACCGGCGCGCAGAGTGCTGCCGAGAACATCGTGAAGTGCGTGCGGCGTTGCGGGCTCGAGGTGGACCAGCTGGTGCTGAATCCGAGCGCGTCCAGCCATTCGGTGTTGACAGAAGACGAGAAGGACCTCGGTGTCGCGCTCGTCGACATCGGCGCCGGCACGACGGATGTGGCGATCTTCACCGACGGCGCAATCCGCCACACGGCGGTCATCCCGATCGCGGGCGATCTCATCACGAGCGACATCGCGATGGCCTTGCGCACGCCCACCAAGGACGCGGAAGAGATCAAGGTCGAATACGGCGTTGCCAAGCAGTTGTTGGCCGATCCGTCCGAGCAGCTCGAAGTGCCGGGCCTGGGCGACCGCGCGCCGCGCATGTTGTCGCGCCAGGCGCTGGCCGGCGTGATCGAGCCGCGCATCGAAGAAATCTACTCACTCGTGCATCAGGTGATCCGCGAGAGTGGCTACGAAGAGCTGCTGTCGTCGGGCATCGTGATTTCTGGCGGCGCGGCGGTGATGCCGGGCATGGTCGAACTGGGCGAAGACATTTTTCTGAAGCCTGTTCGCAAGGGCATTCCGACCTACAGCGGCGCGCTCTACGACATGGTTGCAAACCCGCGATCGGCCACGGTAATGGGTCTTCTCGAAGAAGCCCGCATCGCCCGGTCCAGGGGCGTACGCGCGGCGCAGCAGGCAGGGTCAGTAAAAACCTTGTTTGGGCGCTTGAAAGACTGGTTCTTGGGCAACTTCTGAAGGGAGCGACCAGATGCACAACTTGATGGAAGCGCGGCTGTGCTCTCTACCCGTTCGGGCTCAGAGGTTGAGAGTCTCAGCCTCTGAGTCCGTGCGAAATCCGGAAGGGGCCTCAAGGCGAACGAGGAGCGTGTTCGCGCGAATGGGGGCGGGCCTGATCCACGGCCCACCACCACGACGAAGACAAACAAGCCTGCGAGTCAGGACCCCGGCGCCACCGGGTCACCAAGGCAATCAATCGGCGGGATTAACACAAGACATGGCAACTGCATTGAAGGAGTTTCAAAAATGGCAATCGAAATGATCGAAGAATTCGACCTCGGCACACAAATCAAGGTGATCGGGGTAGGCGGCGGCGGCGGCAATGCAGTCGACCACATGATTGCGCAAGGTGTGCAAGGCGTGGAGTTCATCGTCGCCAACACAGATGCGCAAGCGCTCAACCGTTCGGCATCGCATCAGCTCATCCAATTGGGCAGCACCGGCCTGGGCGCGGGCGCCAAGCCAGAAGCCGGGCGTGCCGCGGCTGAAGAAGCCATCGATCGCATCAAGGCGACCATCGCAGGTGCGAACATGCTTTTCATCACTGCCGGCATGGGCGGCGGCACGGGCACCGGCGCGGCGCCTGTCATTGCCCGCGTGGCAAAGGAGATGGGCATCCTGACGGTGGGTGTGGTCACCAAACCCTTTGACTTCGAAGGCACCCGCCGCATGAAGGCAGCCGATGCCGGTCTTGCCGAACTGGAAGCCAACGTCGATTCGCTGATCGTCATCCTGAACGACAAGCTGCTCGACGTGCTGGGCGACGACGTGACGCAGGACCAGGCCTTTGCACACGCCAATGACGTGCTGAAAAACGCGGTCGGCGGCATCAGCGACATCATCCACATCCCTGGCCTCGTCAACGTCGACTTCGAAGACGTGAAGACGGTGATGAGCGAGCCTGGCAAGGCGATGATGGGCACGGCAACTGCTGGCGGTCCTGACCGTGCAAACAAGGCGGCAGACGCGGCGGTCGCTTGCCCGCTGCTCGAAGGCATCGACCTGTCAGGCGCGCGCGGCGTGCTGGTGTTGATTGCAGCCAACCGCAACACCTTCAAGCTGAGCGAAAGCCGCAATGCGATGAACACGATTCGTCGCTATGCGGCAGATGATGCGCACGTCATCTATGGCACGGCCTACGACGAAAGCCTGGGTGACCAGCTTCGCGTCACCGTGATCGCCACAGGTCTTTCGCCGCAAAAGCGGCAGGCAGCGCCGATCCAGGTGGTGCATAGTGCACCGGTGCAGCGCACGGGAACGGACAACCTGCCCATCCTCAACCAGCCGATTCATCAGCAGTCGTCTGCCCACGACTACAGCCAACTGACCACGCCGAGCGTGTGGCGCAACGGTCGAACGGCGGCGGCGAAGGTGGACGCGCTGGCGAGCAACGGAATGGACGAGATCGAGATCCCGGCCTTCTTGCGCAAGCAAGCGGATTGATCGGTCGTCGCGCTGTCTCGGCGAGCCCTCACCCCAACCCTCTCCCGCCAGCGGGAGAGGGGGTTGCTTCGTTCTGAGACCTCAAGACCTCAAGACTTCAAGACTTCAAGACTTCGGGCTTTGCTTTTTAAGC
>Ga0207678_10002201_pt1 | contig 17595 bp, 15 predicted proteins | sample KBSC63metaG_FD_184319 | JGI IMG/M metagenome (GOLD analysis project Ga0207678, IMG submission 184319) | Corn rhizosphere microbial communities from Kellogg Biological Station, Michigan, USA - KBS C6-3 metaG (SPAdes) (version 2) | ecosystem: Host-associated > Plants > Roots > Rhizosphere > Soil ...
GTCGCCATCGGCGGAATTAGCGAAGGCGTTCGACGCGGCGGCCTCGGCATGAAAGCCGAAGCTGGCCGGGCGGACCAGCAGCACCGAATTGCTCGTCTGCGAGCCGCGCGACATGCGCCGCTTTTCGACGCTCGGCTGGGCGCTTGCAACCGCTCGCCGCAAGTTTGATTCAATTCGCGCTAACTCAAGCGTTACCGTCTTGCCGGCTCGCATGAGTCGGCGGAGAAGATGCTGGGGCCGATTCTGTCGGCGGGTGTCTTTCAAATCGGGGGTACGAACGGGTGCGCAAGCTGGGCATCGTCGGGGGCATGAGCTGGTCGTCGACCGCGCTCTATTACGACCACATCAACCGCCGCGTGGCGCAGCGGCTCGGCGGACTGCACAGCGCGGCGCTGGCGATCGAGAGCATCGATTTCGCGCACATGGCGGCGATGGAAATGTCGGGCGACTGGGACGGGATCGCCCGGATCATCGTCGATGCCGCCAAGCGATTGGAGGGGAGCGGGGCCGAAGGCATCGCCATCGCCTGCAACACCGCGCACAAATCCTATGACGCAGTGGTCGCGGCCGTCCGAATTCCGGTGCTGCACATCGCCGACGCGACCGCCGACCGGCTGATCGCCGACCGCCGCAGCCGTGTCGCGCTGCTCGGCTCGCGCTTCACCATGACCGAGCCGTTCATCCGCGAGCGGCTGGAGGCCCGCGGCATTACCCTGGCGTCGCTTGCGCCGTCGTGGATGCAGGAGGTCGACCGAATCATCTTCGAGGAACTCGCCGCCGGCCGCGTCGTGCGTGACAGCCAGCGCAAGCTGAAGACCTTGATCACCGAGCTCGCCAAGCAGAAGGTACAAGCGGTCATTCTCGGCTGCACCGAGCTGGTGCTCGCGGTCGACGTCCGCGCCAATGTGCTTCCCGTCTACGACACCACCGGGATCCACGCGCGCGCCGCGGTCGACTGGATGCTCGGCGACGAGGAAGAGGCGAGGGCGGCGGCGTAACGCGTCATCCCGGGCTTGACCCGGGACCCGCCTGTTCTTCCAACGGCGCAAAGGCAGGCAGGCCCCGGCTCAAGGCCGGGGTGACGACCAGTGCCATTGACCCTATCTCCTTCCTTGTGAGCAAGGCCGACCGACCCGACCATCCGCGATCCGCCGAGCGCTTCAACGAGGAGCAGGCGACCTATGCCGTGCGCGGCGCTGACCAGCCCGACCTCGAGGCCGGCGTCGCCGCGATCCGCGAGGTATTGAAGACGCTGCCGCGCAACCCCGGCGTCTACCGCATGCAGGATGCGCGCGGAGACGTGCTCTACGTCGGGAAGGCCCGGGCGCTGCGGAACCGGGTCACGAACTACACCCAGGTCGCGAAGCTGCCGAAGCGGCTGCAGCGCATGATCGCTCAGACGCGATCGATGACCATCGTGACGACGCGGACCGAGGCCGAGGCGCTGTTGCTCGAGGCGCAACTGATCAAGCGCTTCCGGCCCGCGTACAACGTGCTCCTCCGCGACGACAAAAGTTTCCCCTTCATCATGCTTCGCGAGGACCATGAATTCCCGCGAATCCAGAAGCATCGCGGAGCGCGGCGGGTCAAAAAGGCACACTATTACGGGCCGTTTGCAAGCGCGGGTTCGGTCACTCGAACGCTTAACGCGCTGCAGAAACTTTTCCTGCTAAGGAGCTGTTCGGACAGCTTTTTCGAGAACCGCAGCCGGCCGTGCCTGCTCTACCAGATCAAGCGCTGCTCGGCGCCGTGCGTCGGCCGGATCGGCGAACAGGATTACGGTGAGCTGGTCGAAGACGCGAAGGCGTTTCTCGCGGGCAAGTCGACCAACGTCCAGGGACGCTTGTCCCACCAGATGGCCCAGGCCGCCGAGAAGCAGGATTTTGAGCTCGCCGCGGTGTACCGCGACCGGCTGCGGGCACTAACCTACATCCAGGGCAGCCAGACGGTGCATGCGGAAGGGCTTGGCGACGCGGACGTGTTCGCGCTGGCGTGCAAGGCCGGGACGGTGTCGATCCAGGCCTTCTTCATCCGCGGCGGACAGAATTGGGGGCACCGCGCTTTCTTTCCGGCGCATACGAACGATGTACCGGAAGCGGAGGTTTTATCGAGCTTTCTCGTCCAGTTCTACGAAGACCTGCCGCCCCCCAAGCGGATCCTGGTCGACCGCGCGCTCGGCGATCGCGAGTTGCTCGAGCAGGCACTGTCCGAACGAGCCGAACGCAAGGTGGTGATCGAGCAGCCGGTGCGCGGCGCCCGGCGCCGGCTGGTGGAGCAGGCGACGCGGAATGCCGAAGAAGCGCTCGACCGGCGCATGGCGGAGACGACGACGCAGGGCAAAATCCTGCGCGAGCTCGCGGATGTGTTCGATCTTCCCGACGTCCCCAAGCGCATCGAGGTCTATGACAACAGCCACATCATGGGCACGAACGCGACTGGCGCGATGATCGTCGCGGGGCCCGAGGGCTTCCGCAAGAACAACTACCGCAAATTCAACATCAAACGACCCGAAACGCAGCCGGGCGACGACTTCGCGATGATGCGCGAGGTACTCGAGCGGCGTTTCGCCCGGCTGGAGAAGGAAGACCCGGACCGGCAGACCGGCGAATGGCCCGATTTGCTGCTGATCGACGGCGGCAAGGGCCAGTTGTCCGCAGTGTGCGAGGTGATGCAGGACATGGGCGTCCACGACGTGCCCGTCGTCGGCGTCGCCAAGGGCCCGCACCACGGCCGCGAGGGCCGCGAGATATTCCATCTCCCCGGCGGGCGGGAAATCACGCTGCCGCCGAACTCGGCTTTATTGTTCTATCTCCAGCGCTTGCGCGACGAAGCTCACAGGTTCGCGATCGGCACGCACCGGGCCAAGCGGGCCAAGAGCCTGACCACTTCGACGCTCGACGAGGTCCCCGGTATCGGCCCCAACCGCAAGCGGGCGCTGCTGATGCACTTCGGCACAGCAAGAGCGGTCAAGGGCGCGGCGCTCGAGGACCTCGAGAAGGCACCGGGGATCAGTCAGGCGATGGCGCGCCAGCTGTACGATTACTTCCACCCGCGCGGATGATCCGGCTCCAGGCCAAGGCGATCGTCTGCGCGCTTCGCAGCCACGGCGAGCACGGCGCGGTGGTGCGGCTGATGACGCCGGACGACGGCTTGCAGGCGGCCTACGTGCGCGGCGCGCGGGGGCGCCGGATGCGGCCCGTGCTGATGGCCGGAAACGTCGTCCAGGCCGCGATCTCGGCGCGGACCGACACGCAGTTGCCGCAGGCGACAGTCGAGCTGATCCACAGCCGCGGTCCAATCCTGTCCGAGCCGCTACCCGCCGTGGCGATCGAATGGGCGACGGTGCTGACGGCCACGGCGTTGCCGGAAGGCCAGGCCTATCCGCATTTGTACGAGGCGCTGGAAGGTCTCCTCGACGCGATCGAGGCGGCGCCTTCTGCGCTGGGCTGGGGCGCGGCGCTGGTGCGCTACGAGCTGCTGTTGCTCGCCGAGCTGGGCTTCGGTCTCGATCTCGACAAATGCGCGGTCAGCGGTTCGAACGACGACCTGGTCGCCGTCAGCCCCAAGTCCGGCCGCGCGGTTAGCGCAGCGGAGGCAGAGGCCTATGCCGGCAAGCTGTTGCCGCTGCCCGCGTTCGTTCGCGCCGGCGGGCCATCGACATGGCAGGAGATCGCGGAGGGGCTCGACCTCAGCGGCCATTTCCTTGCACGCGATGTGCTGACCGACCGGTCGCGGCCGATCTTCGACGCGCGGGCGCGGCTCGTCGACCGGTTGCGCCGCGCCGGTGGACTCGCCTAGGGATTCGCCGATGACGACCGACGCGCTCGCCATGCTGTTCCCCAATGTCGCGGTGACGCGCGGCATCGCGGTGCGCGTGGCGGTGAGCTATCTCGCCGAGCAGTCCGATCCGAGTGCCGAGCGCTGGTTCTGGTCTTACCATGTGCGGATCGAGAATGGCTCGGACCGCGCGGTCCAGTTGCTGTCGCGGCGTTGGTCGATCGTCGACGGCCGCGGAACGGTCCACGAGGTGGTGGGCGAGGGGGTGGTCGGCGAAATGCCCCTGATCGCGCCCGGCGGCAGCTTCGATTATGTCTCGGGCTGCCCGCTCGACACCGAATCCGGCGCGATGAGCGGAAATTACCGCATGGTCGACGAGGACGGGACGGCGTTCGACGTCGACATCCCGCGCTTCCAGCTGCTCAGCGCCTAGCGTGTGGGGACGGCTCCGCGACCGGTCGTCCTTGCGGCGAACAGCGCCTGGAACGTCGTCAATTTCCGTGAGGGCCTGATCCGGGCGCTCGAGCATCACGGTTACACGCCGATCGTGATTGCCCCGCATGATGCGGCCGCGGAGGGCCGCATGGCCGCGCTCGGCGTCGAACGCATCGCGCTTCCCATCGACCGCTCGGGGCTCAACCCGTTGACGGATTTTCGCCTGCTGCTGGCCTATCGCCGGCTGCTCAAGCGGCTTCGGCCGGCAGCGTTCCTGGGCTTCACCATCAAGCCGAACATCTACGGCTGCCTGGCGGCCGGCTCGCTCGGAATCCCGGCGATCCCCAATGTGAGCGGCCTCGGCACTGCGTTCATCCGCCCGGGACCGCTGCAGCGGCTGGTGACCAACCTTTATCGCGCGGCGTTCCGCAAGGCGGCGGTCATCCTGTTCCAGAATGCTGACGATTGCCGGTTGTTCGTCGAGCGTCGAATCGTCCCGGCCGCAAGGGCCACGGTTGTGCCGGGCTCGGGAGTCGACCTCGACCGCTTTGGCCCCGCGCCGCAGGCTGCCGGACCCGTGACGTTCCTGCTCGTATCGCGATTGCTGGGCGACAAGGGCATCCGCGAATATGTCGAGGCGGCCCGTATGCTCCGCGAACGTCTCCCCGGCGCTCGCTTCCAGCTGCTCGGGCCGATCGACGACGGCAACCGCACGGCGATCCGGCGTGGGGAGCTCGACCGCTGGGTCAGCGAAGGGGCGATCGACTACCTCGGTTCGACCGACGACGTCCGGCCGCATCTTGCGAACGCGAGCGCGATCGTCCTTCCTTCGTACCGCGAAGGACTGCCGCGCTCCCTGCTCGAAGGCGCGGCGATGGCGCGGCCATTGATCGCCACCGACGTTCCCGGCTGCCGCGAGGTGGTTGAAGACGGCGTCAACGGCTTCCTCTGCGCCGTTCAGGATCCTCGCTCGCTCGCCGACGCGATGGCGAAGTTCGCACAGCTGCCGATGGCCGATCGGGAGGCGATGGGCGCGGCGTCGCGCCGCAAGGTTCAGGAGCGATTTAGCGAGGAGGTGGTTATCCAGGCCTACCTCGATGAACTCGCGCGGATCGAGACGCTACACAATTAGGACCGGAATGTTCAGCTCTTCTTCCAGTCAGCCCTCCGGCGTTTCCGGCCAGCGCGCCTATGTCGTCGGCGACATCCACGGCCGCCTGGATCTGCTCGACCGGCTCCTGGACAAGGTCCATGCCGAGCTGCGCGAGCGGCCGGCGGACAAGACGGTGCTGGTCTTCGTCGGTGACCTGATCGACCGCGGCCCCAGCTCGGCGCAAGTCGTCGAACGGCTGCGGACCTACCGGCATCCCGGCGTCAGCCCGGTGTTCATCCTCGGCAATCACGAGGAAGTGCTTCTCCGGATACTCGGCGGGGATGCCGAGCTGATCACCAAATGGCGCTGGTTCGGCGGGACGCAGTGCCTCGAAAGCTACGGCGTCGACGTAGCCGCGCTCGCATCCCTCGACAGCGCCGCCGCGCTCGCGGAGGTCCGACAGGCAATCCCATCGTCGCACGTCGAGTTCCTGGAAAGCTTCGTCGATAGTTGCCGCTTCGGCGATTACCTGTTCGTCCACGCCGGCATTCGGCCAGGGGTAGAGCTTGGCGCGCAGCTCCAGTCCGACATGCGGTGGATCCGCGAGCCTTTCCTGTTCGACGATTCCGACCACGGCTTTGTCGTCGTCCATGGCCACACGATCAGCGAGGAGGTCGAGGAGCGCGCCAACCGGATCGGGATCGATACCGGCGCTTATCGCAGTGGCATCCTGAGCGCGCTGGCGATCGAGAATGGCGATCGGTGGTTGGTCGATACGCGTGAGATGGCGGAGACAGACCGGTCTGCAACGGATTGATTTGATCCATTTTGGTGCTAACCGCCTCGGTTCCGGCTAATGGCGCTAAGGGGGAAGCGCGCGTTTTTGTGAGGAACGGCTGTGTTTGCTGCTCTTGCCCCAAGCCGAATTGCCAGCGCCATGGCCTGCGTTCTTTGCCTATTCCTGGTCAGTTCCTGCGCCGACACGCGCGGCGGCCCGATCCCTTACGACCGCGCCCTGGCGGCGCCTGACGAGCCGTCGGTCCAGTCGCTCGGCGAGGGCTACAAGATCGCGCCGATGGACCAGCTCACCGTCAAGGTGTTCAATTCCAAGGAGCTGAGCGACGATTACGACGTCGACCTCGCGGGCCACATCTCGCTTCCGCTGATCGGCGAGGTCGAGGCAGCCAATTTGACGACCGCCCAGCTCGACACCGTGCTGACCGAGAAGCTCGGCGAGAAATATTTCGAGCATCCGGACGTCGCGGTCGGCGTCAAGAAATCGGTCGGACGACTGGTCACGGTCGATGGCGCGGTCAAGGACGCGGGCTCCTTCGCGGCGCTCGGCAATTTGACGCTGATGCAGGCGGTCGCTCTCGCCAAGGGCACCAGCGAAGATGCGAACCCACATCGCGTCGCGGTATTCCGGACCATTGGCGGCAAGCGCCAGGCGGCGGCATTCGATCTCGTTTCGATCCGCCGCGGGCAGGCCCAGGACCCCGCCATTTATCCGGGGGACATCGTCGTCGTCGACGGATCGTCGATCAAGACGCTCCAGAAGCAGATCTTCCAGGCGCTGCCTGTCATCGGGCTTTTCGGGCCCTTCTGATGACCAATTGCGCGGCCATAACCGGGAAACAGCGCTCGTGAACAACAGCCTCGCCGTTCCGAACCAGCCCTCGTGGCCCCTCAGCCCTTACGATGCCGAGGGTGCCGGCCGGCTCGGCGCGGGTCAGCGCACCTATTCGCCGACCAACATCCTCGATTTCGCGACGGTCCTTCGGATCATCCATCATTGGCGCTGGCTTGTGCTGGGAGCGCTCGCGGTCGGCCTGATCGGCGCGATCCTGGTGACCCTGCTGACCACTCCGGTCTACCGGGCGTGGGTCACGCTGCAAGCGAACCCGCCGACCGTTTCCGTCAGCGACGAGCAGTCGCGCGAGCGCGAAGCCGCGAACGTCAATTCCTACGATTTTGTCGCGACCCAGGTCGGGCTGCTGGCGAGCAAAAGCGTTGCGCAACGCACGGTCCAGGATCTCAATCTCGCCAACAACCCTGCGATCGTGCCGCAGTCGGGCGAAGCCTCGGGGCGCCTCCGCGCGGCGACCGACTCGGTCCTCAGCAGCCTGAAGGTGGTCGCACCGGAGGAGGGGCAGCTGATCAGATTCAGCTATTCCTCGACCTCGCCCCCGCTCGCGGCGCTGGTCGCCAACGGCATCGCCGATAGTTTCATCAATACCGCGCTGCAGCGCCGCTACGAGGCATCGGCCTATGCGCGGAACTTTCTCGAGCGCCAGATTTCCAAGACGCGTAGCGACCTCGAGCGCTCGGAACGCGCGCTGACGGCTTATGCCCAGGCGCAGGGGATCATCACGACCTCGGTCGGGCCCGACGGCAAGCCGACCGGAGGCGACGCCGGTTCGCTCCAGGGCGAATCGCTGATCTCGCTGAACAAGGCGTTGGCGGATGCGACCGCGCGCCGCGTCGCGGCCGAGGGCGCCTACCGCCAGTCATTGGCGACCGGCCCGACGAGCGACGTCACCACTAGTACGCTGCAGCTCCGCCAGCAGCTCGCCACGCTGCAAGCCGAATATCAGCAGAAGCGCACCTTCATGAAGCCCGAGCATCCCGAGATGCTGAGCCTGAAGGCGCAGATCGACGAGCTCAGCCGCCAGATCGCCGGGACCAGCGCGCAAATGTCGTCCGGCCACACGAACTCGTTGCTTGTCGACTATCGTGGCGCACTCTCCGCCGAGCGCGCTCTTCAGGCGCGGGTCAACCAGCTGAAGGGCGCGGTGCTCGAACTTCGCGGCCGCAGCATCCAGTACAACATCCTGCAGCGCGAGGTGGATACCAACCGCAGCCTCTATGATGCGCTGCTGCAGCGCTACAAGGAAATCGGGGTCGCCGGGGGCGTCGGCATGGCGCCCGTGTCGATCGTCGATCGCGCCGACGCTCCGGCGGCGCCATATCGGCCGAACCTCCTGTTCAACCTGCTGCTTGGCCTCGGGCTTGGCGCGCTCGCAGGGCTCGCCGGGGCGATCGGGCTCGAGTTCATCAACGACACGATCAAGTCGCGCGAGGACGTGCGCCGGAAGCTCGCGCTGGCGTGCCTCGGGGTTGTCCCCAAGACCGCGGCGCGAGACACGTTCATCGAGGACCTCAAGAACCCGACCTCGATGGTTTCGGAAGCCTATTCGGCAATCGTCGCCGCGCTTCGCTTCAGCACCGATGCCGGGATGCCGAAGACGCTCGTCGTAACGAGCACGCGCTCGGGCGAGGGCAAGTCATCGACCGCGCTCGCGCTGGCGCAGAATTTCGCGCGGCGGGAGAAATCGGTGCTGTTGATCGACAGCGACCTGCGCAAGCCGGCGTTCAAGGCGGCGACCGACAAGGTGGGCCTGAGCAAGCTGCTGACGACCGACGACCCGGTCGCGGCGCACGTCGTCGAGACGCAGCACCCGAACCTGTCGCTGCTGCCGAGCGGGCCGGTGCCGCCCAATCCGGCCGACCTCCTGGCGACGGGACGAATTCGCAGGATCATCGCCGAGGCTTCCGAGCAATTCGACATCGTGATCATCGACGGACCCCCCACTGTTGGTCTGGCCGACGCACCGCTGCTTGCCGCTGCGGCAGGGCACCTCCTGTTTGTCGTCGAGAGCGGCAAGACCCGGACCCGGGCGGCGATCGAGTCGCTCAACCGGCTTGAAGCGACCGGCACGCACATCCTCGGTGCGACGCTGACCAAGTTCGTCTCCGCCGGGACCACTTATGGCTATGGGTCGTACGGCTACGGTTATGGCTACGGATACGGCAAGGTCGGCCACGCCAAGACCGAGATCCTGATGATCCCGCAGGGTGACGACAGCTGAGATCCAGGCGGGGGGCAGACGAATGACCCTCTTCGGCCGGCTGGCGGTCGTGGCCATCGCCTTGCTCGTCGCTGCTCAGGTCGTGCGCAACGCGGCTGTTCGTGCGCTGGCCGATATGCGGCCGGCGGAAGCGGCGGCGATGTGGGCCAGCCACCCACAGGCCGAGCTAGGCGTTGCGATGACCGCGATCGGGGCGGCGGCGCACCGCGGCCAGTCCGTTGGGCGCGCGGTGTTCGAACAGGTCGATGACGCCGCGCGAAAAGCTCCGCTGGCGCCGGAGCCCTATCTCGTTCGTGGCGTCCAGGCGCAGCTCGCGGGCGATTCCGAGCTTGCTCGGCGTGCGTTCGAAGCCGCGCAGTGGCGCGACCCGCGCTCGCTTCCCGCGCGTTATTTCCTCGCCGACCATTATCTGCGCGCGGGCGAGGTGAAGCGGGGCCTCACCGAGTTCGCCGCGCTGGCGCGGATGGCGCCGAGCGGGATCGCGAGTGTCACCCCCTACGTCGCATCCTACGCGCGCGACCCGGCGCGCTGGCCGCAGCTGCGGGCGCTGTTCCGATCCGACCCCGAGCTGGCGGAGACCACGCTTGCTGCTTTGGCCCACGACGGCGCCAATACGGCGGCGATCCTGGCGCTGGCCGATCGGCCGCACCGCAACGCCAGGAGCCCCTGGCTCCCCGTCTTGCTGACGACCCTGGTCGGCGAAGGCCAATACCAGCGCGCGCGGACGATCTGGGCGGACGTCGCGGGGGTTCGCCAGGGCTCGGATCAGCTCCTCTTCGACGCGGACTTCTCCGACGCGAATCCGCCGGCGCCGTTCAACTGGACGCTGGCGTCCTCGACGATCGGCCTTGCCGAGCGGCAAGGCGGCGGGCGGCTGCACGTCATCTATTACGGGCAGGAAGAAGGGGTGCTCGCCAGTCAGTTGCTGACCTTGCCGGAGGGCCGATATGCGCTGGGGATGAGTGTCTCCGGCGGCGGCGCGGGTCGCGCTTCGCTTCGCTGGGCGCTGACCTGCGCGGCGGCGCCGGCACCGTTCGCGACGGTGTCGCTCGACGCGCTGGCGAGAGGCCCGCAGATGTTCGATGTGCCGGCGAATTGCGGCGCCCAGCGGATCGAGCTCGTCGGCTCGTCTTCCGACATTCCGCAGCAGGTCGACGTGACTATCGGCGAGCTCTCGCTGAGGCGGCCGACCGCCCATGGCTAGCCCCGTGCGCGAGGCCGTCGCCCCGGCCTATCTGTTCCTGTGCCTCGTGGCGGGGGGCAGCGCCCAGGGACTCTGGGCCAACATGCTGCTCCAGCTTTTGGGCGTCGCGATCATCGCCTGGGCGGCGATGTCCGGAAGTTCGCAACCAGCACCGCCAGTGCGGCGGCTGTTCGTGATCGTCATCGCCGCGCTGGTCCTCATCGCGCTGCAGCTCGTACCGTTGCCGGCGTCCGTGTGGCCGCACCTCGGCGGCCGCGAGGGCATCGCCTCGGGCTACAAGGTGCTCGGTATCGCCACGCCGCCCCTGCCGATCTCGCTGGGGCCCTACGACAGTCTCCAGGCGCTGCTGACGCTGGTCCCACCGGTGGCCATGCTGTGCGCGATGCTCCGGCTGCGCGCCTATCGGCCGAGCTGGCTCGCCTTGGCCCTGCTCGGCGGGACCTTCTGCGGAATCCTCCTCGGCGTGCTGCAGGTTGCCAGCGGCGATCCGCTGACCTCGTCCTGGTACCTCTATCCGGACGTCAGCTTCGGCCTTGCAACCGGCTTCTTCGCCAATGCCAACCATATGGCGACGCTGCTGGTCGTCAGCTTGCCGTTCGTCGCGGCTCTGGTGGCGGCCGCGCGCGGAGCGAACCGGCAACGGCAGAATGCGGTAGCGGTCATGGCTGCGAGCGCGGTGCTCGTCCTGGTCGTCGGCATCGCCCTCAGCCGGTCGCTTGCCGGCTACGGCCTCGCCATTCCGTTGCTCGCCGGAAGCGCGCTGATCGTGATGCCCGCGCGCAGCCCGCTGAAGCGCTGGGTCGGGATCGTCGGAGCCTTGTCCCTGATCGTCGCGATCGGCGTCCTCGAATCGAGCTCGATCCGCCCCAACGGCTTTGGAGCCGAGGCGACGTCTTCGGTCGAATCCCGCGAGGACATGCTCGCGACGACGTGGGCGGCGAGCCGCGACTTCCTGCCGCTGGGTTCGGGGGTGGGTACGTTCAGGCACGTCTATGACTTGTACGAGGATCACGACCGCATCACCGGGACCTACGTGATTCACGCGCACAACGATTACGCCGAGCTGTTGCTCGAGGCAGGGATTCCGGGCCTCGTCATCCTGATCCTGTTCCTTGTCTGGTGGGGCAGAGCGTCGTGGTCCGCCTGGAGTTCGCCGGATGCCGGGCCGTTCGCCCGCGCGGCGTCGATCGCCTCGGCCGCGATCCTCGCCCACAGCCTGGTCGATTTCCCGCTGCGCACCGCGGCGATCAGCACGGCGTTCGCAATGTGCCTGTCGTTCCTGGCCGATCGGCGCGCGGTGACGGCTTCCGCGACTTCCGACCTTCGTCCAACCCGTCACATCGTCCTGGGATGAGGACCGCGATGGGCCGGCTGTGGGACCTGGTGACTGGGGCAATGGCGTCGTGGCACCAGGGCAAGCTGTTCGTCGAACACACGATCGCGATCGATCACGACGCGCTGCACGTCATCGTCGGGGTGCTCGTCTGGCTGCTGATGGGTGCGGTGACGCGGCGGCCGCTGGCGTCGCTTCGGCCGTGGCTGTGGCTCCTCGCGATCATCGGCTGGAACGAGACGGTCGACCTGTGGGTCGAGCGATGGCCTGACCCCGGGATGCAATATGGCGAAGGCGCCAAGGACGTGGTGCTGACGATGCTGCTGCCGACGGTGCTGATGCTTGCGGTCCGGGTGGCGCCGAAGCTTTTCAGGCCGGCGCGGCGCCGCCGCTAGGCGATACGGCGCCGGTCTTCAGCGCGTCCCTCTGCGGCGCGCCGGCGTTGTTCGCGCGCGGAACGGGTCTTCATCCTCGCGGTCTTCATCTTGTTTCCCGGAGGCGACACGGCGGCCCACGCGACAGGCCCGTCGGTCGGGTTGATCTGCGTTGCGCGCAAATTCCTGCGCAGCAGCAGCAGACGGATGAAGGCGCGAAGCGAGCGGGGCTCGAGCCCGGCCCAGCCGGCCCACACCAGCGCACTCAACGAGCGGTAATTCAGGCCGAGGCGCCCGCGTTGCAACAGCCGCTTCAACATGCGGGGTCTGCCCCCATCCCACAGCGCCGTCGAGCCCAGCGAAATGAACACTCGGGGATCGACCTTCTCAGTGCTTCGAGGGGCATTGAGGAGATCATCATAAGACTGATTCTGGTCAAGCCGGTCGCGAGCCCGGTACATGAGGTCCAGCGCACGCTCGACGCGGAGCTGTTCGGAGGCGAATCTCGTGCTGACGGCGGATTGCCTGACCTGGTAGATTGCGCGCGGCACGACCATGATCCTGGTGATCGCCGACATGCGGATGATGAGGTCGTGGTCCTCCCAGAACTCGCACTCGCGACGGTAGCCGCCGGCCCTGTCGAAGACTTCGCGCCGGTACATCAACGGACCATTGCCGAACGGAGGGATCGAGGCAGGTTGGAACAGGCGCCAGGCTTCGGCACCCCTGATCTTTCGGCTGCGTCCGTCGATGATGTCATACAGACCGCCCACCACTCCGACTTCGGCGTGGTCGTCGAGGACCGCGACCTGGTCGCTGAGACGGGTTGGATAAGAGATGTCGTCGGCATCCATCCGCGCGACGATCGGCGCCCTGGCGGCGCGAGCGACGCGTTCCGAGCTCACGGCTGGCCCGAGGTTGCGGCTTTCCTCCAACAAGCGGATGCGACGGTCCTTCGATGCCCACTGGCGAAGGCGCTCGGTCGAGCCATCGGTGGAGGCGTCGTCGAGGATCACGAATTCGAAATCGCGGAACGTCTGGCCGAGGATGCTCTCGATCGCTGCATCGAGATACGGAAGCGCGTTATGGACAGGCATGACGACGCTTACCCGCGGCACTTCGGCCAACATTGTGATCCCGTTGGAAGTTATTCGGCAGGCTGAGACCTAAGCTACGGCTGCTCCCGAGTCGAGGCCGGCTTCACAATTGGAGTTGGCTTAACCCTGTCCGGTTTGGCTCAAAACGGGGCGCAGCCTCTCTTCGAGCCGCTTGTTGTCGTCGGCATAATAACGCCGGATTTCGTCGCGCAGGTGGGGATCGATTTGCTTGTTGTATCCGGTCGACGACAGCAAACGGACCGTCTCATGCATGATCGGGTAAACCGCGCGCCCCTTCCACCCGGTCAGTCGCTTGACCGCGCGGACCAGTTTTCGCGCTAACGCTGGAGGGAAGAGAATGAAGCGGACCAAGCGGCGGGAACGGTAGGTGATGCCCTCGTTTATCGGCGGGAAATCAATTCGCCCGTCGTCCTTCAGTCCGAGAAAATCCAGGATTTCGAGATAGGTGTCGCGCGGGCTGGCAATCCAATCGCGGAACTGAATGACGCGGACCTGTTCGGCCGGGAACGCTGCCAAGTACCGTTCGACCTGTTCCGAGAATTTCCCCATCGCCGCATAATCGAGGGTGCTCGGCTCGAGACACGCCGGAGGGACGGTGTTCGCCGGGCGTTGGCCTGAAAGTCTCCAGGCCGTTTCAAAGTCTTCGATTTCTTCCGAGAATTCACGCAGGAATTGATTGTGCAGCGAGGGAAGGAACTCCTCCTGCTCGCGGAGGAAGATGAGGATTTTCGCGTCCGGGTTATAATCTCGAATGGCGTTCGCGGCGGTTCGGGAAAAGAGGTACATCGCCGAAGCCTCGCCCACGACCTTCGCGGGGCCGCTGCCGGCAAAGAGCTTCACATATTCGGCTTCGGAGCGGGTGAAGCGAAAGTTCGGCAGGTCCAGCGCGAAGAAACATTCTTCCTTCGTGTCGGGAAAGAAGATGTCCGGGTGGCTGCGCAAATATTCGACCCAGGCGGTCGTCCCGCATTTGGGCGCGCCAACGATGAAAAGGTTCGGGCGCCCGTCGGGCGAACTGGCGTCCATCAGTCCGGACCGGTTTCGCTCATGCGCCGGCGAGAGGAGTGAGGGGCCAGCCGATTTGCTCCCCTCCGGAAGAGATTACGGATGAGACGCGGGCCATTTCTGGCAATTTGGCCGGGCGCCATGCGGACGCGACGCAGGACGTAGCGCGAACGAGAGAGCAAGTCGGGCGGCGGCGGCGCCGACCGCGACAGCACATAGACCGTCTTGCTCATTCGGAACGCGGAGAGACCGGCGGCGGCGGCGACAGCGGCGAGGTCGTCGAAGTCGAAGCTCCAACGCGGGTGCGAATCCTCCGGCACCCACTGCAATCCCAGTTTGTCGGTGACGATCTGGCCTCCTTTGGCGAGCTTCTGCCCGTAGAATTCGAGGAGGTCCGCAAGATGGCGCAGGCAACAACAGGGGCTCGTGGGATTGTTGTCGAGGATGAAGTCAAACTGGCCATCGACCGCGTCAGCTTTTCCGGAGAATTTGTTGTGCAGGACGAAGCCATAGTTGGAAAAGCCAAGAGACCGAGCCACGCCGATCTCAGGCTCGTCGATGGTCGTCCCCACAATCTGCTTCACCCGATTGTGAAATCGCATCGCCAGGCTGGAATTTCCGATGCCGACGTGCAGGATTCGTTTCTCCCGCAGGTCGTATCGGTCGATGTAATATTCGATGCGACGCTGGTCCGGCGTCGTCGCCTTGGCCGACCAATCGCGCAGGTGCTCGCAATATCGGACGCCTGGATTGGTGATGTTGCCGCAATCGAACGGCAGCTCTGAAAAGCGTTTGTGGTGAAGCTCGTGCCAGAGATCAGGCATGATCACGCGCTAACTCGGTGAAATAGCGCGCGAAACCCTCGTCGCCCGTGGTAGTACCACCGGACAATGTCTGGCGCCGCCGTCTTCATCCAGAACCGGCGGTTACCATCGGTCGAAAGAATCATCACTCGCGGCAAGTCGAACATGTCGCTAGCCTGGCTGGCGCGGCGATAACTGAGGCCGAACGCCGCCAGGAACCCCGCTTCGGCGACTGCCTTTCGCGAGTCTTCGTTTCGCGCGCCAAAGGGATAAGCGAAGAAGCGCGGCGGGCGCAGACCCGCGGAGACCAGATCGGCGGACGATCCGCGCGCCTCCAACCGCCGCTCCCGATCCGTCAGCAAAGGCATTTCACGATGGGTTTTGGAGTGCGAGCCAATCTCGACACCCAGAGACTCGGCCTCTTTACGTTCTTCATTGGTGAGTAGCCTGAGCGTCTTGGCACCGTAGGCCTGGTCCCACTCGTTAGTGCCGGATGCGACGTCGGTGACGACGAAGGCAAGCGCCTGAATGCCGCGCGGCCTGAGCAGGCTTCGCGCCACGTCCAGCAGGCCGGCGTGGCCGTCGTCGAAGGTCAACAAGACCGGACGGCGCGGGAGGGGCGCTTTCAACCGGAGGAATGCGGCAAGCTGATCTGGAGAGATGAACGAGAATCCGCGCCTCGTGAGCGAGTCCAGTTGATCGGCGAACCGTTTTGGCGGGACGCCGTATGGGGCAAGGACCGGATCGTCCGACTGATCTTCAATTGCGTGGTAGCAAAGCACCAGGACGCGATCGGAAGAAGGCAGCCATCCGCTCTCATGTAACGCAGACCAGTAGGCCAAGGACCGTGCACCCGAGAAGAAGCGCGCGATGATGCGATTGGATTTGGCGGGGGTTTTGAGCGCGCCGTCGGCGACCCGAACCGCCATCCCAGCAAGCAAGCCGGCGAGCATCGGAATTCGCGCCAGCGGCCGGTAGACAAGGCGCGTGAGCGGCCGTGAGAAACCCTTCCGTTCGAGCAGTTCGCTCGCGAGGCCAGGGTGCTTGCGTATGAAACGCACGTCGGCCGCGGCCGCCAAGCCGGCGCGGTCCATGAACTCGCGCGGGCTCACCACGTAGACCTGGCGGCTGATCGCCGCCGGGTTGTGGCGCACGTCATATTTCGCCAGCAGGCGTACGCCCAGTTCGGCGTCCTCGTTGCCGAAGGCGGATCCGCTCGTCAGGACCGTGTCGAACCCCCCGAGCTCCTGGAACACGGCGCGGCGGACGGAGAGCTGGCCGCTGAAGATGTCGAAGGGAGAAAGCGGCGATCGAACGCGGCTGGCGGTGATCCAGCGCGCGACGCTCTCGGCAAGGAAGCCCGGCGGTGAGCTGGAATCAATGGGGGTGTCGCCGATGACCGCGTCGGCGCCGTCGTGATGCAAGCGCCCATGCTGCTCCAGCAGGCCGGCATCGGCGATCATGTCGTCGTCGAGGAACAGGATAACGTCGCTCCGCGCGAGCGCTGCTCCGCGATTGCGGGCGTCCGCGGCGCCTCGGTTCGGCTGCTCGACGATCGTCATCGGGAACGGCAGCTCAATTTCGCGCAGCGCCATAGCGGTGCCGTCGGTGGAACCGTCGATGACGACGATGACGACCACCTCCCCCTCGTATTCCAGCTGCCTCAGCGCTCGCACGGCCTCGCAGACGACATCGCGGCGCTGGTAGGTCGGAATGACGATCGAAAAGGTTGGCCAGGCAGCGACCGGTCGACGCTTTCGCGACGGGGTGCGTGCGCCTGCGTCCGCAGTCATGCTCATCGTCCGCTCGGCGGAGTCTCGTCTCCGCCCATCATCCGGTAATAAGCAAGGCTTTCCAGCGGACCCGCCTCGATCACCTTGCCGTGCGCGAGAACGATGCCGTGCTCGCACGCCGCGACGGTCGTTTTGCGATGGCTGATGATCACCAGGGTCCGAAAGTTGCGGTGCTCGAGCGCCAGCTTGACGATCTCCGCGTCGGACAAGGCATCGACGGCGCTGACCGCTTCGTCGAGGACGAGAAGGTCAGGCTCGAGCAGCAGCGCCCGGGCAACGCCGATCCGCTGGCGCTGGCCGCCGGAGAGGTTGAGGCCCTGTGGTCCGACGAGTGTCTCATACGCTTGGGGCAGCGCCTCGATGAAGGCATGCGCTCCGACTGCGCGCGCGACGGCTTCCACCTCTGCGTCGGTTGCTTCCGGACGTCCGTAGGCGATATTCTCGCGAACCGTGCCGCTGACGAGGTCGTTGTCCTGCCCGGCAACGGCAATGCGCCGCCGCCAGCTCTCCGCGTCGAACGCACTGATCGGATCCGGCCCAGCGCGGATCTCGCCCGATTGCGGCTCCAGCAGGCGGCAGAGAAGATTGACGAGCGTAGTCTTGCCCGCTCCCGATTCACCGCACACCAGAACGGCGCCGCCGCGACCCGAGCGGGCTTCGTCGGCGCGGCTCGACAGCCGCACGATCATGTTGATCGGCCATCAGAAGGGGCGCGACGTAAAGGAAAACCTGCGGCGCAACTTCGGCATGCCGCACCCCGAAGGCTACCGCAAATCGCTGCGCCTGATGCA
>Ga0207678_10002203_pt1 | contig 17590 bp, 12 predicted proteins | sample KBSC63metaG_FD_184319 | JGI IMG/M metagenome (GOLD analysis project Ga0207678, IMG submission 184319) | Corn rhizosphere microbial communities from Kellogg Biological Station, Michigan, USA - KBS C6-3 metaG (SPAdes) (version 2) | ecosystem: Host-associated > Plants > Roots > Rhizosphere > Soil ...
TGCGCGAGATCAGGTCTTCGAGCGTGTAGTGGCGGCCGAAGACCTCGGTTCCGGTGAGCGTACGGCTGGTCAGGTAAGACTTAAGGGACTGAATAAGGCGACCCTTGTGCTCGGCCTGGAGATAGTGCTCGATTCCGGAGGGCCCAGTGAAGCTTTTGATCTGGGTTCGACCCGCATGTTTGTGCTGCTCCAGATAAAGGATGGAGCGGAAGGATTCGGTGACCGCCGCGGCAGCAGGAAAAGAGACGAGTTCGACCATGCCTTCGGGACGAGCGAGGGCAATGGAACTGTTCGTTGTGCCGAAGTCGATGCCGATGGAGAGACGATGGGGGGAGGAAAAAGGCATGGTCTTTCAGAATGCCAGATTTTTGCATTAGGAGATACTGCGTTAGAAGGCGACTGCTTGATGACGGAGGACATTGAGTGTGGTGGGGTTCTCGGTTAGGATTTCAAGGTAAAGGAGAATTGAATGAGTTCGTCGCATAAAACGGAGTCCTGGCTGGACCGGTGGTTTCCTTTGTTGGTGATTGCTTTTGGATTGCTCTTTCTTACGTTTCTGGTTTCGTTCAAGCCCATGGGCTGAAGCCTCAAAGGGGTGGCCGGGCTGTGCGTTTTGAAAGAGACAAACTTAGTCTGGGCCGCCGCTGAGCCGGAGTTCGAATAGAATTCAAGCTTCAGATGATTACAGAAGAAACGCAACGGAAGCGCATCAATACGCCGCGCCAGGTTCTCTTTGCGAGCATGGTGGGCACTACGGTCGAGTTTTTCGACTTTTACATTTATGCGACGGCGGCGGTACTGGTGTTTCCGCGGCTGTTTTTCCCGGCATCCGATCCGGCATCTTCTACACTGGCGTCGCTGGCTACATTTGGGATTGCTTTTCTTGCGCGCCCAATTGGCTCGGCGCTCTTCGGGCACTTCGGCGACCGCATTGGGCGAAAGAAGACGCTGGTGCTGGCCCTGTCGACCATGGGGCTGTCGACGTTCGCCATTGGGATTTTGCCCTCGTATAACACCATTGGATTTTCCGCGCCTCTGTTGCTGGCGCTGTGCCGGTTTGGACAGGGGATCGGCCTGGGCGGCGAGTGGGGCGGAGCGGTGCTGCTCGCGGTTGAAAATGCTCCACCGAATAAGCGGGCGTTTTATGGGATGTTTCCGCAGCTTGGGGCTCCGCTGGGATTTCTGCTCTCCGGGGGAACCTTTCTGCTGCTTTCGCGCTGGCTGACTGATCGGCAGTTTTTCGCCTTCGGCTGGCGGCTGCCGTTTATCGCCAGTGCGGTGCTGGTGTTGCTGGGACTCTATGTTCGACTGACGATTACGGAGACACCGGTGTTTCAGGCGTCGGTGAAGCGGGCCGAGCAGGTGGGCGTGCCGATGTTTACGGTGCTGCGCCGACATACGCGGGCGCTGGTGGCCGGCATTCTGGTTTGCCTGGCGACGTTCGTTCTCTTTTACCTGATGACGGTGTTCGCGCTGTCGTGGGGGACGACTGCTCTGCATTACGAACGCGGCAGTTTTCTGCTGATACAGCTCTTCGGCATTCTGTTTTTCGCAGTGACCATTCCGGTTTCGGCGCTGTTGGCCGAACGTGGACGTAAGCCGGTTATGTTTGGGGTGACGATACTGATTGCTGTCTTCGGGTTTGTGCTTGCTCCAATGTTTTCTGCAGGGACCACGGGAGCCGTGCTGATGATGGCACTGGGACTTGCTCTGATGGGTATGACCTACGGGCCGCTAGGCACGGTCGTGTCGGAGCTGTTTCCGACGCCCGTGCGCTATACCGGAAGCTCACTGGCGTTCAGTATGGCGGGAATTCTGGGCGCTTCGCTGGCACCTTATATCGCGATGTGGCTGGCGAAGAACTATGGGCTGCAATATGTCGGTTATTACTTGACGGTTTCGGCGGTGCTAACCTTTATCGGCTTGATGATGATTCGGGAGACGAAGGACGACGATCTTACGGTTTGATGGTGGATGGTTCCGCTCGGACTAGAGTCGATTAGCTTTTGGTCGAAAGGCAAAACGAACAGCAGATTCCTCCGTTTCGCTGCGGAATAAGAAATGCAAGGCTACGGGATGGAAAGGAATCAGCAGCCGCTGGCTTGAGTTTCATCGTTTCACCAAGCCTGATCTGCTTTAGACAGTTTGAAGTTCGGGTGTGGGCAGGTGGAGGACAGGCGCGAGCCAGTGGCCGGTGTGGGAGGCCGGGTTGGTGGCGATTTCTTCGGGGGTGCCGATGGCGACGATCTGGCCGCCGCCTGAGCCGCCTTCGGGGCCCATGTCAATGACCCAGTCGGCTGATTTGATAACGTCGAGATTGTGCTCGATGACGAGCAGGGAGCCGCCGCCGTCGATGAGTTTGTTGAATGCGGCGAGGAGCTTGGCGACGTCATCGAAGTGGAGGCCAGTCGTAGGTTCGTCGAGGATATAGAGGGTGCGGGAACGGGCCTTGGCAGCTGCCTCATTGGTTGAAGAACGGCCGGTGATGCTGCGGGCGGTGGCGAGGTGGGAGGCGAGTTTGACGCGCTGGGCTTCGCCGCCGGAGAGCGTGGTGGCGGACTGGCCGAGACGGACGTAGCCGAGGCCGACCTCGTCGAGAACGTAGAGCTTGTCGACGATCTTCGGGTGGCCAGCGAAGTAGACGAGGGCCTCTTTGACGGTCATGTTGAGGATGTCGTAGATGTTTTTGTTCTTGTACTTAATTTCGAGGGTGGAGGATTTGTAACGGGTTCCGTTGCATTCTTCGCAGGGCAGCTCGATGTCGGCGAGGAACTGCATCTCCACAGTGACGGTGCCGTCGCCTTCGCAGACGTCGCAGCGGCCGCCGGGGACGTTGAAGGAGAAGTGGCCGGGACCGTAGCCTTTGCGTTTGGCGTCAGGTTGCGCGGCGAAGAGGGCGCGGATATCGTCGAATGCCTTGATGTAAGTGACGGGGTTGGAGCGCGGGGTGCGGCCGATAGGGGACTGGTCGACGAGGATGACATCGTTGAGATGCTGAGTACCGGAGAGCTCGCGATAGAAGTGAGTGGGGTCGCCTTCGGGCTGTCCGTCCTGGTTGAGCGCGCGCATGAGGGCGCGGTAGAGGACCTGGTGGACGATGGTGGATTTGCCGCTGCCGCTGACTCCGGTGACGCAGACGAGGAGGTTGAGAGGGATGTCGAGATCGACGCCACGCAGGTTGTGGATGCGTGCTCCGGTGAGCTTGAGGCGCTCGCGGCCCGGTTCGCGGCGGGCACGGGGAACGGGAATGGTGGCTCGGCCGGAGAGGTATTTGCCAGTGATGGAGTTGGGGTTCGTGGTGACTTCCGCGACAGTGCCGGAGGCCAGGAGCTGTCCGCCGAGTTCGCCTGCGCCGGGACCGAGGTCGAGGAGGTGGTCGGCGGCCCGGATGACATCGGGGTCGTGCTCGACGACGAGGATGGTATTGCCGAGGTCGCGCAGATCCTTCATGATGCGGATGAGCTTGGCGGTGTCGCGGGTGTGGAGGCCGATACTGGGTTCGTCGAGTACGTAAAGTGCGCCGACGAGGCGCGAGCCGAGCGAGGTGGCGAGCTGGATGCGCTGGGATTCGCCGCCGGAGAGTGTGGAGCTGAGGCGATCGAGAGTGAGATAGTCGAGGCCGACCTGGTGCAGGAAGTGGATGCGCTGGCGGACTTCTTCGAGGATTTTTCCGGCGATCTCCAATTGTGCCGGTGACAACTGCAAATTGTCGAAAAACTGCTGTGCATCGGCGATAGTGAGAGCGGAGGTTTCGCAGATATTGCGGTCATTGATGAGGACGGCGCGGGCTTCGGCACGGAGGCGCTGGCCTCGGCAGTCGGGACAGAGAGCGTAGCCGCGATATTTGGAGAGAAAGACGCGGACGTGCAGTTTGTATTTTTTGCGATCGAGCGCGACGAAGAAGCCACGGATGCCGGGGAAGGAACCGTTGCCGTCTTCGATAAAGCGCTGCTGCTCAGGGGTGAGATCGTACCAGGGGACGTCGGTGGGGATCTTTGCGGCTTTGGCGGCGCGGATCATCTCGCCATGGTGGGCGCGATACTTGGTGGTGGTCCAGGGGGCGATTGCGCCGGCGGCGAGAGTTTTGGACTTGTCGGGGATGATGAGGTTGGGATCGAAGTCGATAGTGTTGCCGAACCCCTGGCAGCGCGGGCAGGCGCCGTAGGGGTTGTTGAAGGAGAAGAGGCGCGGCTCGGGCTCGCGGTAGGCGCGATGGCAGGTGGTGCACTCGAATGCGGCTGAGAACCGGTACTTCGTACTGTTCTCGTTTTCTCCCCTGGGGAGGACGTGAAATTGGATCTCGCCGGACTCGCGGTAGCCAGTCTCGATGGCGTCGACGATGCGGGCGCGAGAGTCGGGGCTGAGGGCGAGACGGTCGACGAGGACGAAGATGGGCTGGCTGAAGTCAAGCTCCAGGAGGGATTCGGGAGTGGAAAACTCGACGATGTTGCCATTTTGGTAGAGGCGGTTATAGCCGCGGCGGCGGAGCTCGGTGAGGCGGTCTTTGAGGCTCTCGGTTATATCAAAGGACGGCGCGACCACGGATTTCGCAGATTTAACGGATTTTTTTGTAGTTGATTTTTTGGGTTTAGGGGATTCTTCTTCGACTGCTTCGGTTGTGGCCTGCTGCATCGGTTCGAGTTTGATCTCGGCGCGGACGATAGGGAAGAGGGCGTAGGTGCGGGTGCCTTCCGGCAGCGAAAGGAGGGTAGCGGCGATCTCGTCGACCGTATCGTGTTTGACGATGCCGCCGCAGTGCAGGCAGGTGACGGTGCCGCAGCGGGCATAAAGGAGGCGGAGGTAGTCGTAAATCTCGGTCGCGGTGGCGACGGTGGAGCGGGGGTTGCGGGTCTGATTCTTTTGCTTGATTGCGATGGCGGGGGCGAGGCCGTCCATGTGGTCGACGTCGGGCTTTTCGATGCGTTCGAGGAACTGGCGGGCGTAGGCGGAGAGCGATTCGACGTAACGGCGCTGGCCCTCGGCGTAGACGGTGTCGAAAGCAAGCGAGGATTTGCCGCTACCCGAGACCCCGCTGACCACCGTGAGGGCATTGTGGGGAATGTCGACATCGATGCCCTTGAGGTTGTGGGTGCGGGCTCCGCGGATGGTGATCTGGTCGAGGTTCTGCTCGGGTTTCGGAGTTGACGTCTGGTTGCTCATGGCCAAACTTCTATTTTCTCGTATTGAGGCCGGAAGCGCGAATTAATCGAATGCGAAATAGCGCAGTTCATCGCTTATATGACCGACAACAACCTTCGTAGCCGACTGTACATATCATTCCGTATACTGGGCGGGCCAATCAACCTGGCTTCTATTACTAAACCTGTATGAATCCATGATTCTCCATCGTCCATGGACTGATCGTACGGAAGATCAATTTTGAGGAGATTCGACAATGTGCCTTTCGAGTGCTCGACGTCTTGCCATCTGCGTTGCCCTGGTCATGAGTTTTGCGCAGGTCGCTTCCGCCGCTGACATCCTGATTTCCGATGCGAAATCGCAGCCTGAGAGTTTGACGGTGGCACCCGGCGGTGTACTGATCGTTGGCAGCGCCAGCACGCCGTTTATCTATAAGGTGCGTTCCGGTTCGTCGACTGCCGAGAAATTTATCGACGCCAGCGCCGAAGGTCCGGGAACATTTTTCTTCGGAGTGCTGGCGGATGCCCCCAGCAATACCTTGTGGGCATGTCAGCTGACCCCGGTGCCGGACAGCACTCCGGTGCGGCGGCACACTGCTCTGAGGGGCTTCGATCTTTCTACGGGCGCACAGAAGATACGCTGGAACCTGCCGGGGGACAACACCACGTGCAACGATTTTGCGATCGGGCCGGACAAGGCGCTTTACATCAGCGACACCGCGACAGGGAGAATCTACAGGCTGCAGGCGGGCGCGTCCTCCGCTGAACTGTACCTGGAGCATCGGGTGCTGGTGGGCATTGACGGCATTACGTTCCTGAATGGCACGCTCTACGTGAACAACGTGTTCACAAACAATCTCTACCGCATCCCGGTCGACGCGGCCGGCAAGGCTGGACAGCCTGTAGATATATGGATGGACCAGCCGGTCAAGGGGCCTGATGGCATGCGCGCGGCGAATGGCAAGCTTTTCGTAGCTGAAAATGGCAGCGGCAAGATCTCCGCCATCACCGTCGACGGAGACAAGGCAAGCGTCACGGTGATCAAAGAAGGATTCAAAACCCCCACAGCAGTTGAGCCTGCAGGCAATACTCTCTGGATTGCGGAGCGTGGCGCAGGCAAGGCCGTGTCGATGCCTATGCCGCAATAATTAGCTTAGTTTTTGCCGGAATAAATTTGCGGGGCGCGATAACATCGCGCCCCTTTCTCTTTGGCGAGGTTCATGCAGGATATGCGGAACGAGATCTGGGCGGAACAGTGTAGGCCCATGGACTACGCAACGGTAAGAACCAGAGCTATGGAGCGGCGGTGATCTGCCGCCAAAGTTCGGGATCTACAGGAACGCCGAGGCGAAGATTTTCTTCACGAATCTTCAGGACCTGCTCGCCGGGATAACGAATTGGCTTGGCAGGATCGATCGGCGGCGCATGGTGGAGATTTGCGAGAATTTCATCGGCAATATGAGTCAGTTCAGTGGTGGAGGCGAGATTGGCGGGATCGATTGCCAGGAAAAATTGGGAGAGTCCGGTCTCGTGAAGAGGATCGAGGGGGAACTGGTGGGTGGCGAGACCTCCTGAAAGCATGGCAGCCATCATGTCGAGAACGAGCGAGAGGCCTGAGCCTTTCCAATAGCCGATGGGGAGCGCACGTTGCGAGGCTTCGATGGCTGCGGAGTCAGTGGTCAGGTTTCCCTGATTATCGAAGCCGCCGGGGACTGGAAGCGGCATTCCGCGTTTGCTATAGGCGGCGAGAGTGCCATAGGAGAATTGCGACATCGCCATATCGAGTATGACGTGGCCCTGCGGGCGCGGAATAGCGATGATGAGGGGATTGTTGCCGATCGTCGGAGCCGCGCTGCCCCAGACGGGGACATTGGCGAGCGTATTGGTCCAGCAGAGAGCGAAGAGTCCCTGATCGGCCGCTTGCCAGCCGTAGGTGCCGCCGCGCATCCAGTGATTTGTGTTGGCGAGAGCGACCGCGCCGATGCCATTTTGTCTAGCCAGCGCGATGGCTCGCTGCATGGCGGCGTGCGCGTTGAGGTTGCCGGGTCCGCGATGGCCATTCCAGCGCTCGATGGAGCCGAAGCCGGTGATGCGTTCCGATTCGGCGTTGACGTCGATGCTGCCGTTGCGGACCATGGCGGAGAAGCGAGGAAAACGGTCGACTCCATGGGTGTAGACGCCGTCGCGAGTGGCTTCGGCGAAGAGGCGGGCGCAGAGAGCGGCGCGGTCGCCTTTGAGGCCGAGGTGTTGCATGGCCTGGTGGAGAGCAGCGTAGAGATCGGCGTACGGGACTCGGAGCATGAGGCTAGTTTAGGGCCAGATACCACCGAGGGCGCAACTGTGGTCGTTTCAGCTTGCGGCGACGTGTTTTTTTGCAGCCCTCGAGGCGACAGCCGATGTGGATTCGCGCACGATCAACTCCGGATCAACCCGAATAAGCTCAGGCGTTGGCTGATCGCTGAGCTTCTTGAGCAGCATACGGGCGGCGGTGCTGCCCATCTTTTGCAGCGGCTGACGAATGGTCGTGAGGCTCGGCACCTGAAACTGGGCTGACTGGATATCGTCGAACCCAAGTACCGACACGTCATTGGGGACGCGGAGGCCGGCCTCATGCAGGGCGCGTATGGTGCCCATAGCTGAGACGTCGTTGAAACAGAGCACGGCAGTAAAGGCGCGATGGCTCTGGATCAACTGGCGAATGCCGGGATAGCTGATCTCGGGTGAGTGCGAGTCTTTCTCCAGATGAATGGTCAGATTGTCACTGACGGGAAGGCCAAGCTCGCGGGCGACGTTTACGGTTGCGGACCAGCGCGTATCCGAGTCGGAGCTGAAGGGCTGGCCCTGCATGAATGCAATCTTGCGATGGCCAAGCTGGTAGAGGTGGCGAAGAGCAAGTTCCGCGGCGAGTTCGTGGTTGAGAACGACATTCGTCACCCTTGGCACGCTCGTATGCCCAGCGACCAGGACGGTCGGCAGCGGAAGGGGCATGTCGTCTTCAAGGTGAGTATCGATCGCCACGATGCCATCCACACCGCGCGATCGCAGCAGTTCAGGATAGGCGGAGATGAGCTCTTTCTTGTGCCTGTGGTGGACGGTGAAGTAGAAAAATCCTTCCCGCATCAACAGGTCGCCAACGCCACTTAGCACCTGAGAGTGATATCCCTCGCCAAGCTCCGGCAGCAGCACGCCGACGGTCTGCATGGGTTTGCCCTGAAGCGTACGGGCAATCATGCTGGGCTGATAGTTGAATTTGGCGGCAGCAGCTTTGACGCGCTGCCGAGTGCTCTCCGGAATGGATCGACCGGGAGCATTGTTGAGGACGAAGGAAATTGTGGATGGGCTGAGACCTAGATATTCGGCCAGCATTTTGAGGCTGGCGCGGCGTGGGGAATGAGAAGAGGTCGGCAACTTCGGCATGCAGTGCGGCCAGTATGTGCTCTCGCATGGAGAGACTGACCTTCCTGAAGAATACCAAGAGGATCGGGCCGTGGTCCTCCGAAAATCGAATTAAAGCGACGGCCCAACCAGAAGGAGCGTTGGCTCTAGGCATACGAGTTATTTCAGGGACAGTATTTCAACGTTCCCGGTGCGGCGGAGGACCTCGACTCCGACGGTATGCGCGTGGCGCTCGAAAGCGAGATCGACCGATGCATTTCCCAGGGCAATATTGCGAATCTCGATTCTCTGCAGGGCTTCAGGGAGAGCCGTGTGGTGGAAATAGATGCAGGACTCCCGCGCGCGGATGGTGAGACCGAGGCAGGATTGCAGAGAAAGGAAGATTGCGCCGGCAGCCCAGGCCTGCGGAGCACAAGCTACCGGATACAGTGTTGGCCCTTTGCCCGTTCGTCGAGGGAATCCGCAGATGAGTTCAGGCAGGCGGTGCAGGTCGACAAACAGCGAAAGGTCCAACAGGCCGGAGAGGATTTTGAGCGAAAGGTCCTTGTTCCGCAAATTGGTGCAGCCGTAGGCGATAAGAGCGTTGTCGTGCGGCCAGATGGACCCGTTGTGGTACGACATGGGGTTGTACCGCTTTTCTTCAGAGGCGATGGTGCGAATGCCCCATCCGGAGAAAAAGCCTGGAGAGTTGAGCGTTTCCATGGTTCGAATGGTTTGTGAATTGGAGGCAATGCCGGAGAAGAGGCAGTGTCCTGCATTCGAGCTGCGGACGCAGCACTGGCGCTTTTTGCCGTCCAGCGCGAGTGCGAACATGGATAGTTCGTCAGACCAGAAGGAGACCTCAAAATTTTTGCGGAGATCTTCTGCCTGTGTGCGCAGCTTCTGGGCCAGATCGCCGTGGCCGAGTTCATCGGCTACGACAGCGATGCCCGACTTCGCGGCGTAGACGTAAGACTGGACCTCGCATAGGGCAATAGGGCCGGCGGCAATGGTGCCGTCGCTATGGAAGACGGAATCCTGGGAGTCTTTCCAGCCTTGCTGGAGCAGACCGGATTCGGTGTGCCGGGCGTATTCAACGAAGCCATCTCCGTCGATATCACCGTAGTTGTCGATCCAGTCAAGCGCGGCCAGGATATTGGGCCAGATGGATTTGATGAACTCCAGATCGGCGGTGCGCTCGTAATAGGCCGACGCCAGAAGAACAAAGAGGGGAGTTGAATCGACGCTGCCATAGTACTGGCCGAAGGGCACCTCACCGAGCTGCGCCATCTCGCCTTTGCGGGTCTCATGAAGGATTTTGCCCGGCTCCGCATCCCGTTCGGGATCGATGCCGGTGGCTTGGTTTGCAGCCAGATAGGAGAGCACGCCTTTGGCCACGGAAGGAGCGAGCCAGAGGAGTTCCAGGGCAGTAATCATGCCATCGCGGCCAAAGACGGTTGCGAACCATGGAACTCCGGCATAGGGATAGAGGCCAAAAGGAGTGGTCGAGAGCAGCATCTCCAGATCGGCGCGGGAACGGTTGAACCAGTCGTTGAATTGTTCGTTTGAGGTGTAAATATCGAAGTTGGCGAGCGGCGAGGTGTGCCGTTCGTTGTTGATGGAACGCAACGCCTCATCGTAGCTGACCCATACGGAAGGACCATCATTGCTTTCGCAGTAAATATCCAGGGAAAAGACAAGTTCCTCCTGCGGCTCCAGATGGATTGGCATGGACATCTCTCCGGCACGGATAATGGAGCAGGAATGGGAGCATTGGACGCGGGTACGGCGCAGGACGTGGTCGAGGCCTTCATAACCGAGCACGATATTCGAGCGGTCGGCCTCTTCTTCCAGAAACTTGCCGCGACGTTTGCGTTTTTGTCCGCGAACTTCGAAGATATCGGCAAAATCGGAGGAAAAGACAAAGGACAGAGTGACATCGACAGGCGCCTGCCCGAAGTTGTGAACGACGATGCGCTCGAAGCAACCGGCATCAGTGATAAATTTGCTGCGGTGCACATGGAGAATATCTCGCTGCAACATCTCTCCGGACGGGAGTTCCATGTCGGGGTTGGTCGCATCGACGGAGAGCATGAGATTGTCTTCGCTGGTGGTGGAACTGAGTAGGAGAGGACGCCTGCCCCCGATGCGAAGCTCGAGGCGGGAGAGGTAGCGGGTCTCCTGATAGAAAAGGCCCTGCTGGCCCAGCCCCACGGGTTGGATATCGCCGTAACGGTCGAAGACGGCGAAGGTGTCGTTATGCAGCAGAACGAGCGTGCGATCGTCGGCGAGCGACGACTTGGCCCGGATATAGAACTGGCTTCCAACTTCGATGACATCGCTGTCTGGATGCACTTTTGCTGGGCGATCTTTCACTGGCATAGCTGGGTATCTCCTGTTGCTGCGCTGGTGGAGGGAAGGAGCTCGTTATCGGGGACGGGAGCGAGGGAAGGGCGGCGGATACGGTTGTAAATTTCGAGATAATCGGTGCACATGCGGCTGGCGGTGAATCGCTCTTCGAAGACACGGCGGCAGGTTATCCGGTCGAGAGCGCAGGCCCGCTTGACTGCCTGAACGGCATCGTCCATGTTGTCCACAATAAAGCCGGTCGTGCCTTCGTCGACAACTTCCGGTATGGAGCCGTTGCGGAACGCGACCACGGGTGTGCCGCAGGCCATGGATTCGATGAGGGCAAGACCGAAGGGTTCGGGCCAGTCGATCGGGAAGATCAGGGCGCAAGCGTTACCGAGGAACTCGGACTTCCGATCTTCGCCGATCTCGCCAATGTACTCGACCAGAGGATGGTTGAGTAGTTTATGAATTTCGGATTCGAAGTATTCCCGGTCGACGGGATCGATCTTGGCGGCGATCTTGATCGGAATTCCGGCGCGCTTTGCGATTTCGATTGCGCGATCGACGCGTTTTTCAGGCGAGATGCGGCCAATAAAGGCGAGGTATTTTCCTGAGTGTTCCAACTGCGGACGAAAGAGGTCTTCGGGCAGGCCGTGATAGACGGTTCCGGCCCAGTTTGCCCAAGGCATGGGCTCCCGCTGAGCGTCGGAGATCGACACAAGGTTCATGTCTCCGAAATCGCGAAAGAGCAGATGTACGTCAGAGATATCGAGACGCCCGTGGAGCGTGGTGACGGCAGGGAGCTGCAGCCGGCGGGTTACAGGAAAGTGCAGATAGTCGATGTGGAAGTGCAGGACATCGAATTCGTGGGCCTGCTGGGCCACAGCTTCGATCATGCGAATATGATGTGCCAGAGGATCGATGACATTTTTGCCTTCGAGGCGAAGAGCGCGCGGACAGATGGGCTGCAGTTTGGCCGCGGTGATCGAATCGCCGCTGGCGAAGAGCGTCACATCGTGACCCTGACGGACAAACTCTTCTGTGAGATACGAGACGACGCGTTCGGTGCCGCCATAGAGGCGGGGCGGGACACTCTCGTAAAGCGGTGCAATTTGGGCAATCTTCATGCCACTCTCCTTAGGGGGAGGGGTTCACAAGGCAGAGGCTTAATCGAAGGTTTCATGGAGGAACAGCAATCTGTTTTTTTCGCGGCACAAAGGGCTTCTATGCAGCCTCTGAGGTGCTCCTGGGGAGGAAAAAATCAGCCGGACTTATTGCTTCCGGCAAGCGGGCCTGCTATTTGAGAGGACGTCGCGGCGCGAAGAGTTGCTTGTTTGTTCAAGGGGACAGATAGGGCCGATCTGTTGACTTCCAGCAGGTTGAGTGTGCTGCCGCTGCGCCGGAACGGCTAAGCTGGAGAGATGCCACTGTATTGCGATGTTGCCCTGCCGGTTCCGCTGGACCAGACCTTTACCTATGCGGTGAATGGAGTGGCGCCTGTGGCCGGAGCGCGGGTGCTGGCGCCGTTTAGCGGCCAGATACTCATGGGGGTCGTGGTGCGGGTGCATGATGACCGGCCTGCGGAAGGGTTCGAGATCAAGTCGATACAGCAGGTGCTCGACGACGCGGCATTGTTGCCGGACGAGTTAATGAAATTGGCGAGCTGGATTGCGGCTTACTATGTTGCTCCTCTGGGCGAGGTGCTGAGAGGCATGTTGCCGCTGAGTGCGGAGGTAAAACGGCATTTTGTCTACCGCATTGCCGAGGCGGGGAGGCGCGTGCTCTACGAAGGAGCGGCCAAAGGATCCTCGCGGCGTTCTAAATTGTCGCCGGAAGAGCAGAACCGCGAATATGCGGTGCTGAACTATCTGGAAGGGGGAGAGCAGGCGAAGTTGTCCGCTCTGCGGTCGGCTACCGGGGCGAACAAGGCGCTGCTGGAGGGGATGGTCAGGAAGAAATGGCTGACGCGCGAGGCTGTGGCCGAGGAACGAGATGCACGGCGGCTGGAAAAAGTGGCGGTGCTGGCGGCGGATACTCGACTGCCGAAGCTGAATGAGAATCAAACCGCGATTCTGGCGGAGCTTGCTGCAGTGGGTGGGCGGATGCGGGTGAGGGACCTGCGATTGGCGTTGGTTGGAGTGCCTGACTCGACCCTGGGAACGCTGGTGAAGCGCGGGCTAGTGGCGATCGAGGAGGTGGCCGAGGATTTTCATTTCGGAGGTGTCGGTTCGCATGGCAAGAAACATGCGCATGAGCACGCCTTAAACGAAGCGCAGATGGAGGCGCTGGGGACGATTGCGGGGGCGATGACGAAGGGCGATTTCGCGCCCCATCTGCTGTACGGGGTCACGGGATCGGGGAAGACAACGGTTTATTTTGCAGCGATGCAACGAGCCTTGGACGCGGGAAAATCCACGCTCCTGCTGGTGCCCGAGATCGGCCTGACACCGGCGATGACGGGGCAGATGGTGGCTGCGTTTGGGAGCGAAGTGGCGCTGCTGCACTCGCAGTTGACGCCCGATGAACGGGCGGAGCAATGGCATAGGATTCGGCGAGGAGAGGCGCGAGTGGTAGTAGGAACTCGCTCGGCTGTATTTGCTCCGATGGCGAATCTGGGGTTGATTATCGTTGATGAAGAGCATGATTCCAGCTATAAGCAGGAGGAGACGCCACGCTATCATGGGCGCGATGTCGCCGTGATGCGGGCGAAGTTCAACGATGCCGTGGTGGTGCTGGGTTCGGCGACGCCTTCGCTGGAGAGTTGGTCGAACGCTGAGAAGGGCCGGTACGTGCGGGTGGAGATGCGGCAGCGGGTGGCGGACCGTCCGCTGCCCGCGGTGGAACTGGTGGATATGCGCTCGGAGTTCAGAGAGACAGGGCAGGAGCAGATCTTTTCTCGCAATCTGATCGATGAGACGCAAGCTACGCTGGATCGGGGGGAGCAGGCGATTATCCTGTTGAACCGGCGAGGCTACTCATTTGTTGTGATGTGCCGAAGCTGTGGCGAGAAGATCGAGTGCGAGAACTGTGCGATCTCAATGACGTATCACAAGCCGGTCTTGGGCAACGATGCGGTTGCGCAGCCGGGGCAACGATTAGAGTGCCACTATTGCGGTTTCCGGCGCGGCGTGCCGAAGGTCTGTCCGAAGTGCGAGAGCGAACACCTGTATTTTCTGGGCGCGGGATCGCAGCAGGGCGAGGAGCGGCTGCAGGAGATTTTTCCGGCAGCGCGGATCGGGCGCATGGATCGCGATACGGTGCGGGGGCGCAGCGATATGGAACGGCTGCTGTCGCGGCTGCATGCGGGGGAGATCAACCTGCTGGTGGGAACGCAGATGATCGCCAAGGGGCATGATATTCACGGTGTAACGCTGGTGGGGGTCGTCGGCGCGGACTTTGCCCTGGGGCTGCCGGACTTTCGCGCGGCGGAACGCGTCTTTCAACTGCTGACCCAGGTTTCTGGCCGGGCCGGCCGCGGCGATCTGCCCGGCAAGGTGCTGGTGCAGACGTACCATCCAGACCACTACGCTATTCAGTTTGCGGCGCAGCATGACTATCCCGGATTTGTCACTAAAGAGCTCCAATACCGCCGGTGGATGCATTATCCTCCCTACGCCGTGCTGGCCAATGTCGTGGTGCAGAGCGAAAAACTGGAGGAGGCGGCAGGTTGGTCGGCGGCGCTGGGCCGCTGGTTCCAGCAGCAGCGGCTGAACAAGGTCAGGGTGCTGGGGCCGGCGGCTGCGCCGATCGTGCGACTCAAGAGGATTTACCGCTACCACTTCGTGCTGAAAGCCGAGCAAAGGCAGACGCTTGGCCAGACACTGCGGGCCATGCTGGCATTTGCGGAGACACAGGGAATCGCGCGCCGAAACCTGGTGGTCGACGTCGATGCCGTGCACCTGATGTGACGCACGGCAGCAATTGAACAGATCAGTCGAGCAGATGAAGCTCTTTACCGGGCTTGAAGCGGACGGCTTTGCCGGGGGCGATGGTGACTTCAGCACCTGTCCTCGGATTGCGGCCGATGCCGGTCTTGCGCGGCTTCACGGTAAAGACGCCAAAACCGCGCAGTTCAATGCGGTCGCCGGCGATCAGGTTTTGCTTCATGCTTTCGAAGATAGCGTCGACGGCAGCTTCTGCTTTTGTTCTGGGAAGGCCGGTACGCTCAACAACCCTCTGTATTAGATCCTGCTTTATCATTTGCCGCCGCCGTCCTTGGGCTGTAATTTTTTTATCAACACATTACTGACCGGGTTTAATACCGTGATGGTAGAAAGTCGAAGGGAGATTGTCAATGTAAGATCGCTACCGTAAGATGAAGAATCTAATGAAGCAATGGAAAAGCTGCATTTCGCTGCTTTTGGCTACTAAAATGCTTCCTATTAGAGACTCGATTCAGAAGTGGAAGGGAAGCAGACCAGAGTGGCCATTAAAAGCGACCGCTGGATTCGCCAGCAGGCGATCGAGCAGGGCATGATTTCTCCGTTCAGTGAAAAGCAGGTCCGGGAGGGCGTGATCTCCTATGGACTCTCGTCCTATGGATACGATTTGCGGGTCTCCGACGAGTTCAAGATATTCACCAACGTCAACAGCGCCATCATCGATCCGAAGGCATTTGATGAGCGGTCATTCGTATCGGTGCAGTCCGACAGCGTCATTGTGCCGCCAAACTCGTTTGCGCTGGCCCGCTCAATTGAATATTTCAAGATTCCCCGCGATGTGCTGACTATCTGCGTAGGTAAATCAACCTATGCACGCTGCGGCATCATCGTGAATGTGACCCCGTTTGAACCAGAGTGGGAGGGATTCGTGACGCTGGAGATCTCGAATACGACCCCTCTGCCGGCCCGTATCTACGCCAATGAAGGGCTCTGCCAGATTATTTTTTTCCAGTCGGACGAGGTATGCGAGACCAGCTACGCCGACCGCAAGGGCAAATATCAGAACCAACAGGGGATTGTTCTGCCGAAGCTGTAGTGTGGGCAATGGGTGGATTTCTGACCGCTGCACGCTGGCTGCCGATAACCGTTGAGTAACAAAGGCTGCAAGAGGCGATGAAAGAGACATTGGATGACGAACGTCTGCGCGTGGGCGTGATTGCTACGGACCCATTGCGGGTTATCGGGCTCCAATCGATCTTTTCCGAAAGCAAAGCCGAACTGATTCCCCTGTCTGTGCCCGGGGCGCTGGACTCTTCCGGCGTCTCGCTCATTTTGATAGACGCAGCCTGTACAGACCATCTTTTTGAGCTGCTGGCTACCTTTCAACGAACGCGGCCGCATATGCGGCTGATCGTGATCGGTGTACAGGAAGACCATGACTACATTCAGCGGGTGATTGGAGCAGGGGCGAAGGGTTATCTAACCCATACCGCGAAAGAGAATGAGATCCGGCTGGCGATTGAAATAGTGCAGGACAACTCTGTCTGGGCGCCGAGAAAGGTGCTTGCCCGCCTGCTGGAGTCGTCTCCGGCGGAGCCGGCAAATGCGAAAACCGCGAACCCGGCCCCGAAGTTTACGGAGCGTGAAGGACAGGTGCTTCGCCTGCTCATCGCAGGAAGCCCCAACCGCGAGATTGCCCGCGCGCTGGGCATAGATGCCGTGACCGTGAAAGCGCATGTGGGCCGGATTATGCGGAAGGTCGGGGTCGAAAACAGGATCGCCCTTACAGTGGCCACCTTGAGCCGGAATCTCCTCAAAAAGTGACCTTTGCCTGTTTACTTGTTAGTAAACTTAAAATGCTCAAAGGTATATAGACCTTCGTACCGTTGTGGTACAGGTTGATGTGATGCAGAGTGTCTTTAGCAACACAGACCTGGGAGAGGGGTTGTAGAGAGCGTGTCAGGGGTGACTCTGGCGCTATCTCTACAACCCCCATTTTTTTGTTGCGCTTATCTGCTAAGGTACAACTTTGCCCTCCTATCGCCCATCTCATCGATTGGCTGTGAAGTGGGTAGTACAAAATCAAGCTTTGATACTGAAAGGCATAAAAAATATGAAGCGGATATCGGCGATTGCATGTGGATTAGCTATGGTGGCGAGCTCGATTGCGGCGCATGGAGAAACCGACAAAGCCAAACTGGCGGAACGGTTAACGGCTGCTCAGGATGTGATACAGGAAGTGATGGCGACACCGGACAAGGGAATCCCACAGAGCATTCTTGCGGGCGCATCGTGTGTGGTCGTCATTCCAAGCTATAAGAAAGCAGCATTCATGGTCGGTGGGCAGTACGGTCAAGGCGTCGCCACCTGCCGTACACCAAAGGGCTGGAGCGCGCCGGTATTTGTTCAGCTTGCCGGAGGCAGCTTTGGATTTCAGATTGGCGGACAGGCAACGGACCTGGTTCTTGTGGCAATGAACCAGCATGGCCTCCAGGATATGTTGAGGAACAAGTTCAAGCTTGGCGGAGATGCGGCGGTAGCTGCTGGTCCGGTGGGCCGGAATGCTCAGGCCGGAACGGACTGGAAACTGAATGCGGAGTTCCTCTCTTATTCACGGAGCAAGGGTCTCTTTGCAGGCATTAACCTCGATGGAACCGTGCTCTCGCAGAATCAGGAAGACACCCGGACGATGTATGGTTCGAACATTCCGTTCGAGACGGTCCTTAAAGGAAATCAGGCGACCCCTGCAGCAGCCCGGCCTTTTGTCCGGACCGTCGCCCATTATTTCGTCGCTTCGAAGAACCAATAGTCAAGGCAAACAGGTTGTCATTGGGCGGCCTTCGG
>Ga0207678_10002208_pt1 | contig 17582 bp, 11 predicted proteins | sample KBSC63metaG_FD_184319 | JGI IMG/M metagenome (GOLD analysis project Ga0207678, IMG submission 184319) | Corn rhizosphere microbial communities from Kellogg Biological Station, Michigan, USA - KBS C6-3 metaG (SPAdes) (version 2) | ecosystem: Host-associated > Plants > Roots > Rhizosphere > Soil ...
TTCCATTTAGACTGACAGAGAACGCATACAGGCGCGTAGCTCAGTTGGTTAGAGCGCTACCTTGACACGGTAGAGGTCAGGAGTTCGAGTCTCCTCGTGCCTACCATTTCTTTCTCCCTTCTCTATTCGTTTCCTTTCATCGTTCGATGAGGGTTGCAGCCTGCTGCGATGAGCAGGCTCCATCGCTTTACTCCTGTGTCTGGCGGGGGTCGACCGGCTTTGACGTTTGGACGAGTATCCTCGAACTAAATCGATTGGAGACAGGTATCGCGCTAAGTCCAACTGTCTCAATCTTTCCGTGAATTTCAGGTCCTGAACCTTAAATCGCGCTTAATTTTGTTGACTAATGCTGATCGTCCTAGTACCGTTCGTTCGTTCTCCAAACAATAAGAACCCAGGCCCTGAATTTGTTCAACCCTTCTGGAGGTATCAAGTGATCTCACGCAAACTGTTAGTACCTTTCGCTGCTCTTTTCTTCCTGTGTCTACCGTATTCGCTACTTGGTCAAGCAGTTAGCGCGACCTTGCTGGGTACCGTCACCGACCCCAGTGGCGCAACTGTTAACGGAGCTAAGGTTACGGCTACAGAAGTATCGACCGGCATCGTCTCACAATCGGTCACGAATGCCAGCGGCAACTATACCTTCCCGGGCATGCGCCCCGGAACCTATACCGTCACGACCGAGGCCACGGGCTTCAAGAAGAACAGCCATCAGAACATCGAAGTTCTCGTCAACTCTTCTACACGAGTCGACGTTAGCCTGGTAACGGGCAGCGTATCGGAGACCGTCGAGGTCACGACAGCCCCTCCGCTGCTCCAGACAGATCGTGCCGACATCAGCACCAAGATTGAAGCGCGCGATGTGGCAGACCTGCCGCTCGGGACCAACCGCAACTTCCAGTCGCTGCTGAACCTCGTTCCCGGCGCCTCTCCGGCGACGTTCCAGCACTCGCAGTTCTTCAACGCGCAGAGTTCGCTCCAAACACAGGTCAACGGCATCGGCCGCCTCGGCAATCTCTACCAGATTGAGGGCATCGACGACGACGAACGCACCGGCCTGCTCCAGATCATCATTCCCCCGGCCGAAGCCATCCAATCCGTCGACATCTCGACCAACAACTTTGACGCCGAACTCGGACGTGCGACCGGCGCCGTCACCAACGTCACCCTCAAGTCCGGAACCAACTCGTTCCATGGCTCGGCCTTCGAGTTCATTCAGAACAGCGCGGTTAATGCCCGTTCCTACTTCGGCGGGCCCCTCGGTCACCTCTCCTACAACTACTTCGGCGGCAGCCTCGGCGGGCCGATCTGGAAGGACAAGCTCTTCTTCTTCGGCGACTACCTGCGCACCTCGGACCACGAGAAGATCTCCAGCACCTTCACCATTCCGCCTCCTACCTTCTACACCGATAACGGCAGCGGCTTCATCGATCTCAGCGCTCCGCTGGTGCCGGATCCTAAGAATCCAGGCACGTTTATCGGCCAGATCTATGACCCCACCACCGGCGACGGCAGCACTGGCAGTCCGCGGGCAAAGTTCGTCAACAATCAGATTCCCATCGCCAAGGTCAATGCCGTCTCCCTTGCCATTCTGAAAGGCATCGCAAAGGTCGCGACGCCTAACCAGAACCAGACCAACCTCGCCAACCCCAGCAACAACTACGTGACGAACCTGCCATTCACCAAGACCACGGACAGCTTCGACACCAAGCTCGATCTCGCTGCCAATGAGCACAACCACCTCAGCGGGCGCTTCAGCTTCCAGCGCGTCATTACCTTCCAGGCACCCGCCTTCGGTTCCTTCTTCGGCGGCCCGGCGGGCGGCGGCTTCCAGGGCACTGGCAACCAGAAGTCCTACAGTACAGGCGCCAACTACAATCACATCTTCTCCGACACCCTCTTCACCGAAGTCCGCATCGGCGTCGCCCACCTTCGCAACGGCGCGACCCCAAACAACTACGGCACCAACGACGCCACCACCCTTGGTATTCCGGGCGTCAATATTGCGGGTCAGCCCTTTACTTCCGGCCAGGCTGCTGTCGATATCGGTAGCTTCAGCAGTCCCTTTATGGGCTACTCCGCATCGCTGCCCTGGATCCGTGCGGAATCCAACATCGACTTCGTCAACAACTGGACGAAGATCCTCCACAACCATACCCTCAAGGCTGGCGGGGACGTCCGCCGCGTTCGCGACGACTTGTTGCAGGACCAGACCTTCAGTCCTCGCGGTGCTTTTACCTTTCGCGAAAACCAGACGTCGCAGTCCGGTGCAAAGACCAACATCGCCAACGACATGGCCAGTTTTCTCCTCGACGTGCCCAGCCAGACCGGTCGCGATCTGAATACCTTCTTCCCGGCGTACCGCCAGTGGTGGATCTTCGCCTTCGCTACCGACAAGTGGCAGGCCACACCTAAACTGACCCTCGACCTCGGCGTCCGCTGGGACTTCTACCCGCCCGCTACACCCCGTCACGCCGGCGGCTTCTCCAACTACGACCCCGTCAACAATCAGCTTGTCCTCGCGGGCATCGGCACAAATCCATCCAATCTTGGCATGAAGACCCGCTACACCTACTTCGCTCCAAGAACGGGTCTCTCCTATCGCGCTACTGACAATACCGTCATTCGCGCGGGCTTCGGCATCAGCTACACGCCGTTCCCCGATAACACCTACGCCTACAACTATCCCGTTCGCGCCAATAACAGCTTTCAGCCCGGCGGCTCGAACTCTTCCTATACCGCTGCCCTGCTGAGCGATGGCTCCATCGCTACCTTCCAGGCAGGCTTCCCGGCGCCCGTGCCGGTCGTCATCCCAACAAACGGCATCATCTCGGCTAATACCCCTGCCCTCAGATCGCAGGTCTACACCGTCATCCCGCTGGACTACAAGAACCCCTACGTCGAATCCTGGAACGTAGCCGTACAGCAAGCCCTGCCGGGCAATCTCTCCTTCCAGCTTGCCTACGTTGGCAATCACGGCGTCAACATCTCCGGGCAGCAGAACATCAATCTGGCAAACTCCTACGGCGGCGGCAACGCCCAGCTTCCGGAGAATGTTCTCTTCGGCCGCACCGCTGCAACCAACCAGTTCTTCATTGGCAACTCCTCCAACTACCAGTCTCTCCAGGCCCAACTGAACCGCAGATTTACCAAGGGCCTCGCCTTCACTACTTCTTTTACCTGGGGCAAGGGCATGGGCTACATCGGCGGCGACGATGGCGGCCTGCGATACTGGGTCGACAAGCGTAGAAACTACGCGCCCAACGACTTCGACCGCATCCTCAATTATGAGCAGAGCTTCACCTACGAGCTGCCCTTCGGTCGTGGCCACAGCCGTCTCAATACGGGTGTTGCGGCCTTTGCACTCGGCGGCTGGAAGGTCTCGGGAATCATCTCCGTTGTCTCGGGACTTCCTTTCACCGTCAGTGCCAATGGAGGCGCGCTCAACACGCCAGGGACCTCTCAGGATGCAAGCCTCTCCGGGCCCTACCATGTTCTCCACGGTATCGGCACACACTCGCACTGGTTTGATCCAGCGTCGTTTACCCAGCCCGCTGGCTGCTCGGTGCCCTATCCGAATTGCACCGCGCAGAACGTCGACCTGGGCAATACTCGCAGAAACCAGTTCCGCGGCCCTGGCTACGTGCAGAACAACCTCTCCGTCTTCAAGAGCTTCAACATCTACCGCGAGGCCGCGCTGGAGACGCGCATCGAGGCCTTCCAACTTACCAACACGCCGCAGTTTGCCAATCCTCAAAGCGGCAGCATCACAGCCTCGAACTTCGGCCAGGTCACTGGTACCCTGGGTAGTGGACAGGGCAGCGTGAACGGCGTTGGCGGCGGACGCACACTCCAGGCATCCGTCAAGTTCTCCTTCTAACTCAACCTCCCGCTCGTCGGGAGCATACAACACCGGCCACTCCTGCATGGAGTGGCCGGTCTCTTTAGCCTTGCGGATTCATCTGTCTTCCTGTTCGCACCATTTCTGTATCAGCACGGGATTTACTATTGCTGATTTAGTGCGCCATCGGAGCTTCTTCCAGTAGGTGGTCCACGCATCCTGTCGGCTTTGTGACAGGATTGCAGCGAGCTGCGAGTGCATCTGGAAATTTGACGACATAGCTGGTCCAGTGTGATGGCTCCGACGGCGGATAGTCGGTGCTGATCATCTGTGCACCACTCGCAAGGACCTCGTCGCGCCGTCGCGTATCGTTTGTCCTCGCGGCGTCGGTGCTCTCGTCGGATCGGGTGCGGACCAGGTAGCCCTGCTTCACGAGAGCGTCGATCTCGGCGACGGTTCCGTTGTTCTGCTCGGTGAAGGCGGCGTCGGGCGCTCCCGGCACTGCGTTGGTGAAGAGCAGACGGCCGCGCAGCGAGGCGTGCCCTTGCGTATAGATGAATCCAACCTTCCGCTGATCCATCAGGAAGATCACTTTGCCTCTGGCCTTGTCCAGCGTCGGCCACTTGCCCGCAAGAACCGCCTCGTTCAGCGTCGCATCATGGCCGCGAACATCGTCCGGCGTGATGATCTCGCTGCGCTGAAAGACTGACAGGATCTCCTTGTCCATCGCGTCGAAGACGGCAGGGGTGAACGGCTCCGTCTTCACTGCCTCGGGAAGCTCGCGCATGTCTCCCTCCTTTGTCTCCACCAGGATGAAGATCGGCAGGTGGCGCGGATGCGCTTGCGACCATGTACGAACGTCGGTGAGGCACGCGACAAAAGTGTGGCACGTGCTGCGTTGATCGAAGTCCTGCATGTGCATAACTTTGAAGCCGGGCTTTTCCATCTCGTGGTTCGGGTCAAAGTCGGGATCGGCTGGAAGTCCCGCCTCGACGACCCGTCGATCGATCAACGGATGCGCAAACCGGCCTCCTTTCGCGTCGGAAAAGATGTCGATCTCGATCTGTCGCACACCGCCCGAGAGCTGGTCTCCCAGTGGAGCGTGAGAGTAGTCGAGTCCATGCAGTGCCTTTGGATTCTTCATCTCCAGATACTTCCGTTCGCTCGGCGCAAACCCAGCATGGTAGCTGTTATGCGAACCGATCACCTGGATCTGGTTCAACCGAACCAGCTTGTCATGCGCAGCGGAGCTACTCTGCTGCGCTCTCATCGAGCCGCCTGTTGCTACCAATAGAGCGCCCGCGGAAACACATATTGCACAACGTAAGGTCATCATCATCTCGATTGCTGGTTGGAATAGTTGATCCATCAAAGAGCGCAGGGGCCGGCGTTGTTGCATGCAGGAGGTCCATGGCCCTCACGACAAGATGCGGTGCAGACAGATGCGGCACCGTGTAGGAGATCCACGGTGCCGCATGATGGAACGATCGAGTTCTGTTGGTGGTGCGGTTAGAAGATGATCTTCGCGGCGAGTTGCAGTTGCCGCGCAGGGAAGGCCGAGGAGATGGAGCCAAACGTACCGTTGCTCACATTGCCATCGGGCGCCTGATAGTTCACCTTGTTGAGTACGTTGAACGCCTCTGCACGGAAGTCGAAGGTCGATCCCTCTCTCCACAGCGGAAACGCCTTATGCAGACCGAGGTCCGTCTGGTAGAAAGCGGGTCCGACCACCATGTTGCGTTGTGCATTGCCGATGGGATAGCCAGAGGTCGGAACTGAGACGCCGGCGGCTCCAGGAGTGGCAGCCTTTACCAGGTAACCGGTAAGGGCGGTCGCCGTCTTGACACGGTTCGATGCAGGCGCCACCACTTTTCCGTTGACGTTCGGTCGATACGTGTACAGGTCGGTGACGTTGGTGTTCGTCGACGTGCTGTTGTTGTAGGTCAGGTTGGTCGGCAGGCCGCTATTCATGGTGTTGATGACGGTCAACTGCCATCCTCCAAGAATTGCGTTCAGCGCATACGGAGAGTTGCCACCGAAGTGACGACCGCGGCCATACGGCAGGTCGTAAATAATCGACGTGGTATTGTTCAGCGGCTGGTCATAGCCCGACCGCCCGTAGTCGCTGCTGGGATTCGCAAAGTTCACGCGGGAGTTATCGCCGTTGTTCGTCTCCAGGTGTCCACCGGAGAGATCGAAGGTGCGGCCCCAGGTGAACGAGTTGAGCAGATACAATCCGTTGCCATAACGCTTCTCCAGTTTGAACTGCAGCGAGTTATAGTTCGAGATGCCTCCGCCCCATGCGATTTCGATGTCCCCAAAGGTAGGAATGGGACGCCGAGCCTTCAACGACTGGGTGCAATTCGTCGCCAATGCCGCCGTGCAGAAAGCCGACTGGTTGTAGTCCGCAAGGATCTGCAGGTGCGTTCCCTTGCTTCCGACATAAGCCACATCCATTACGACCTGGCCGGGCAACTCATGCTGAACGCCGACGAAGTAACTCTGCACATAGCCGGTCTTGAAATCTTTCGGAATGTAGCGAGACGTCACCAACGCCGGGTTGAAAGCGGCAGGAGCCGTCAGGTTGACGGAGTAGCCCTGCTGCGTCTGACGGAAGCACAACGTCTGGTCCTGCGTGTCGGTGGTGCAACGACTTGTCAGGGTCGGAGTTGCATTGGTGATGGTGGCGTTCACGACGTTCGGGCCGTTGTAGGTGAGGTTGTTCTCTCCACCCGCGCGGTTGAACTGCGTGTAGCTGATGCCGTATCCGGAGCGAATGACGGTGTTCGGTCTCGCGCTGTACGAAAGCCCAAAGCGAGGCCCAACATTATTCAGAGGCATGTTGACCAGAGCGCGATCGTAGATCGAGCCGCTCTTCGCCTGGATCAGCGTCTTCGTAGCGGGATCGAAGTTGGCCAGTTTGTTGTTCGCTTCGTACTGCGGTGTTGCCAGTTCGTAGCGCAGGCCAGCGTTGATGGTCAGATTCGGCATCACCTTGATGTCATCCTGGAAGTACATGAAGTTCATCCGCTGACGCACGCTGGCGATAAAGAAGTTCGTCAGGGAGTACGAGCTGCGGTTGCCCAGCATGAAGTCCGCCAGATTCTGGGCTTGCTGAAGCTGCGTCGAGGTACTGTTCCCAGCTGCGGTATCCGTTGGGCTGCCAGGAGCAGTCGAATATCTGCCGGCGTAGTTGTCCTGGCCGTAGCTTGGGTTGTAGTCGTTGATCTGCGTGTTGATCGCCTGGTATTCGTAGCCGACCTTCATCGAGTGCTTGCCGTGAACCAGAGTGTAGTTGACCTTTGGATTCAGAACCGAAGGATTCTGGAACTGCGGATTGGAAGACTGTGTGCCGAACTGCGAGAACCCGGTTACACTCTGCGCGTTCAGCGCGCGCACAATGATCGGGTCCGTCGGAATGCCATTGGTGATTCCATTGGCGATCAGCAGGCTCGGGGTGCCAAGTCCATACGGCGACTTGCCTCCTTCGTTATGGCCGATGCCCATGCGAACATCCAACAGCGACGATGGAGTGATCACCCATGTTGCGCCAAAAGCAATTTGGCGATTGTACAAATGAACATTGGCGTTGGCGTTGCCACCGGCAATACCGCCAAACGTCGGCGGATCGAAGATGGTCGTCTTGTGTTGGCTGTACACGCCAAAGACGCTGAGCTTCTGATTGAAGGTATGGTCGATTCGACCGTCACCCTTGTCATCTGTGATGGTGCCGCGCGGAAATGCCGAGAAATTATTGGCGTAGGCCGCAGCCGTGTTCGCCGCCGCTCCGTTCGTGGTCCCCGGCAGCGCGGCCAGAACGGCCTTTGCGAACGGAATCTGATCGGTGGTCGGAATCACGCCATTGGCATAGACCTGGCCGGTGATGGGGTTCTGCAGCGGAATCGGCGCAGTCGTTCCATCCACTTTATGCAGCAGGAAGGTTCCGGTGCGCTGCTCTGCCGTCGGCAAAGTCGCGGTCCCAAAGCTCAGTGCAATCTGCCGAACGCCTTCGTAGTCCATGAAGAAGAAGGTGTGGTCGCGCCAGATCGGGCCACCGAAGGTGCCGCCAAACTGGTTGCGGATAAAGGTCGGTTTCACGCCTGAAGTCGGCTTGAAGGGTCCGATTGCATTGAGTACGGTGTTGCGGAGGTAGTCCCATGCCCGGCCGTGAAACTGGTTCGTTCCACGGCGGATGCTGGCGTTGATGACCGCGCCCGATGCCCGGCCAAACTCTGCGCTGTAGTTGCTCGTCTCCAGGCGGAACTCGGACACCGCATCCGGCGACGGAGGAATGTTCTCGTTCGCAAATCCCTGGTTCGAGGTGCCGTAGGAGTTGTTGTCCAAGCCATCCAGCAGGAAGTTGTTGAACGCGCTCCGCTGTCCGTTCACGTTGAACGATGCTTCGCGGTTGGTCGTCCCCTGATTCTGCAGGAATGATTTGCGCACGCCGGGAGCCAGCAGCGTCAGGTCGGCATAGGACCGGCCATTCAGCGGCAGGTTCTCAATCTCGCGCGTTCCGACAACCTGTCCGCGAGAGCTCGTCTCCGTCTCCAGCACCGAGGGCGCGGAAGTAACCGTGACCGACTCGTTCACCGAGCCCGGTTTCATCGTCACATCGACGCGCTGACGCGCATTGGTTGTCACGGTGAAGGGCGGCGTCTGCAAGCGCTCAAAGCCTGTAGCCTGGGTGGAAACGATATAGCGGCCGATGGGCACGCTGGAAAACTCGTACCGGCCTTCGCCGTCTGTGTTCGCCGTCTGAACGATTCCAGTCGCCGTATTGGTCAGCGTCACCGTTGTATTGGGAACTGCCGCTCCCGAAGAATCTCGTGCGTAGCCAAGCACCGACGCCGATTCAAACTGCGCAACCGCGCCAATCGCGGGCAGCAACAGCAACAGCGCCACCGCGAGGCTGAACCATCGCGTCACGGCGCTTGACCACGCCGTCCTCTGCATCACATTTCCCGGTAGAGTATCTAGTTTCTTCATTGTTTGTATCCTGCCATCCTTGAATCGAGTTTTCTGCTTCATCACTGCCTCATCTGTTGTGAAACGGCTCTACGGCCGCTTAGACATTTTGAAAAGTGGGTGATGGCCCAAACACTACCGATGCCCATCAGTCACTGTCAACAAAAATCGGTTACGAAACCGATAACGTAAAACTAACATATTTATCCGCAAATTCATATTTATCAGCATGTTACGATGGAATTTAGGATTGTTTAGCGTAAACTCCAGCTACCCAGTAGCTCTCATTACCAATAGGTAAATAAGTCAAGCTGTGTGCTCCTAGTCTGTCACGCAACCATGAGGCCGACATGAACTTCCGGTTACGGCACGGTAAACGCATGTGGCTCTATGCGTAGCGGGGATCGACCTGCACGACGCCCCACTTCCGGTCGACCACCTCGCGGTGCGCCGCCATAATCCACACGAAGTTCAGCGTCGCGCCAGGAATCGCCACATTCGGGTGGTAGCCCGCCGGCAATAGCACCGCATCTCCATCGCGGACGACCTCGACCTCCGCTGCTGAAATCCCCTCCGTATACACCAGCTGCAGGCCGAAGCCCGGCTCCGGCATATCGAAGAACACGTAGATCTCTTCGAGCATCGCCGCATGCTCATGCGGAGGCCAGCTCGTCCAGTTCCCCGGCAGCGAGCGTGTGATCCCCACCACCAGCCTGCCCGCCTGGATGTTGCTTCCCAGCAGAATATCGATCTCCCGCTGCGATCCTGCGCTGCCCGAAGTAAAGTGCAGCTTCTCATCCAGCCGCTGGCTCTCCCGCGAGACAAACTGCATCGGATACTCCCCGTCCACCGGGGCTGAGCACTCGACCAGATCGACCTCGCCGGCCGTCTCCACCGTTACCGCCAGCCCCTTCGGAACATACAGCGCGTCTCCCGCCTGCAGCTTGAAGCGCTCGCTCCCTACCGCAACCTCGCCTGCGCCTGCGACGCAGACCAGCCCTGTCTCCTGCCCCTCATTGGCGAAGCTCACGCTGCGCTGCTCCGTGCCCAGCCGAATGCGCCCATAGCTCACCTCGCGCATGGAGCTGTTTCCCGGGTGAATGAAGGTGTTCCGTCCCTGCTTCCCCGCCGTACCCTGAACCAAACGATCTGCCATCACGTTCCTCCGTTTTCAAATTCTCCCAGACAAGCAAAGACCCCAAGACGCACGTCGCGTCTCAGGGTCGTTGCAAAGGCTCAAAGCACCATCCGTTACCAGGCGATCTTGGCCGGGAAGAACTCCGCGAACAGATCGTCATAGTACGGCTTCAGTTCCTTCATATTCGGCTTCGTGTGCCCCTTCGAGTACAGGTCATACACGTTGAACTTATTCACCCACTCGAACATCTTCACATCGTGGTCGCTCATCAGGTGCCGGTACGCGCCATGCCGGTGCGCCGAGTAGAAGGAGTGATACCGCAGCATATACAGCGACTCTTCCGGCATGTAATTCTTCATCACTTCGCCGATGTAGCCGTCATGCCCGAACGACATATGCACCTTGCTCAGCCCGCAGTTCGGCTCGTAGATGCCGTACTTCGTCTGGTACAGCGGATTCTTGATGTCCGGATTCGCCTGGAAGTACTGCGGAAAGACGATGTCCTTCGAGTAAGCGCAGCCTACCGGAAACGTATCGCCCACCACGCCCCACTGCGGCTCGCCCCACAGGCACAGCACCTTGCCCAGGTCGTGGATGAACCCGGTCAGCACAAACCAGCGCGGGTGGCCGTCCTTGCGGATCGCCTCCGACGTCTGCAGCAGGTGTTCGATCTGGGTCAGGTCGGTATCCGGGTCGCTGTCATCGACCAGTGTATTCAGGAACTCCGCCGCCTCCCAGATGCTCTTCTCCCCCTTGTCCAGCCCGAAGTACTGCTTCTCCTTGCCGATCACATAATCGAACGTCTGGAACTGATGGTTCAGCCGATAGAACTCGGCCACCCCGGGGGTCGCGGTCTCGTCATACTGCCGGAATTCGTCCTCCGACTTGCCCTCTTTGTAGCGGCCCGTAAGAAACTCGTCCCACTCTTCCATATCCTTGTTCAAAGGTGCATCGTTCACATGTGTCACAGTTGCCATGGTGGTTCCCTTCGGCGAGGATTATCTCGCAAATCCTACGTTACCGGTAACTATAAGACGCAAGCGCATCGGATAGCAAGCGAAAACCGTCTCTCCGATTACTTTTTTGACGAGTCAACAGTTGACTGACGCACCACAACCTTCGACGGCGTCAGCACGCTTCGCGGTGGCTGTTCCGGCTTGGTCGACAGCTCCAGCGCAAATTCGCCCGCGATCCGTCCCATCTCCGCGGTGCCCTGATCCACCGAGCTCAGCGGTACCCGCAGATAATCGGCATAGCGAAAGTTTCCGCACCCGATAAACGCAATGTCTTCCGGCACCCTCAACCCCGCCTGCAACGTCGCCTCCATCGCTCCCACGGCGGTCAGGTCGTTGTAGCAAAAGACCGCATCCGGTCTCGGGTCCAGCAGCAGCAACTCCTGCATCGCCTGAAATCCGGCATGGTCGCCCTTTTCCTCTACCCGCTCGCGTTCGATCACATAGTTTTCCGGCGCGGTCAGTCCGCTCGCGGCCAGTGCATTGCGATACCCGCGCAGCCGGTCAAACGATGGGCTCGTGTTCTTTCCCCCGATGTGCGCGATGCGCGTCCGCCCAATCTCTGCCAGGTGGCGGGTCGCCATCTCTCCCACCTGCACGTCATCCGACCCGATAAAGTGTGCCGCCAGATGCGGAAAGTTTCGATCGAACAGAAGATACGGTGTCCGCTCATCGCCCAGCTCGTAGAAGTTTCGCAAACTCGGCTGGCACGAAGCGATCAGCAGAACGTCGACCCCACGCCGCAACAGCGTCCGGATCTCGTGCCGCTCCACCTCCGGATCCTCCTCCGACGAGGTCAGGATCAGAGCATGATTGCTGTCCCGCAGCACCCCGCTCAGGCTCTTGGCAAACTCCGCAAAGAAAGGATGTACCAGGTCCGGCACCACCAGTCCAACGGTATACGTTCGCCCGCTGGCCAAACCGCGAGCCATCATATTGGGCTGGTAGTTCAGCTCCTTCATCCGCTTGAGCACACGTCGCCGGGTCTCTTCGCCAATATCGGCGTTACCCCGCAGAACCTTCGAAACCGTGACGACCGAAACTCCGAGGTCACGCGCAATATCTTTCAGTCTGACAGGCATTTCCTTGCTCCCGAAGCACCATCCTACAGGTTCATTCCGTCTTCCGAACGAGAACCCAACTCTACTCTGCCATGGTTGCGCCTTTGCTGCTGCCGTGCCGCTGCCCTTACCGTTGCCGTTGTCCTTGCCTTTGCCGTTGCCTTTGCCGTTGCCTTTGCCGTTGCCTGTTCTTTCGCTTGTCATTCCTCCTTTAGAACGGAATCGAAGGCGAAGGAACCACTGTTCCCTACGAGAACCGCGTCCTCCGCCACAACGCCCACGTCCCCGCCACGAGGCTCAACACCAACACCGCGCCCAACACGGCAATCCATCGTCCGTCCATCGTCAACGGAGGCACGACTGCTCTCACGCCAAGCCATACGAACACGCCTGTGGCGACAGCGATAATCACGTAATCCCACCACCGTCGCCGTTCATTGCGATCGCCAAACTCATCGCCTCCCATCGATGCAATTGTCCGGTTGTAATCCAGACCGTAGCGATCGCACTCGCGCAGCACCGCTTCGTTGGTCGAGCTCTCCTCCCGCGCCGAGGCCACCGCCGTGCTGATCGCCAGAGCACCAAGGATCATTACAATCGACCCGGCAATCACCAGCATCTTATGTTCCCGGTCCGCCGTAGCCAGCTCGCCGAACACCAGCGCGCCCCAAGCCAATCCCCACAACTGATTCGTATTCGAGAGCGGAATCCCACGCCCAATCCCCAGATACTTCGCCGCAAACTGCTGAAACAGGTCGCCAATCACCCAGACAAACCCGCCCAGGAACAGCCAGAACAGGACGCCGCGAATGTGGAACAACTGGAACGCAGTCGAGTGCAGTCCGCCATCGAGCGCCAGCGTCAAGGCAAACACCATGCCCAGCTCGCCCACCGTAAACGCCGTCACAAACGACAGCGGATTCATCCCACTCAGATAAGCCTTCCGGTAAGGCACATACATCGTCCCCCACATCAGGCTCGCGCCAATCGCCGCAACGATTCCACCGAGTGCATGATGTCCGCCCAACCCGATGGACCCACCATGAATCGTGCTGAAGCCCAGCATCACGGCGGCAATCACGATGCACACCGCTCCCACCACCACCTTGCCGATGTTCTTCGCGCTCGCGCCCTTCAGCTCGCAGAACAACACTCGCCCCCACAGCAGCCCGATCAGCGAGTTCATGTTCCAAAGCGGAAACGCTACGGCCAGACCGACATCTCGAATCGCAAACACGGTCAGCGTATTCGCCACGGCCCACAGACATCCTGCCAGCAGCGCCCAGACGATCAGGTGCTTCTTCTCCATCAGGTCGGCAAAGACGTAGCTTGTCCCTTTCAGCAGCGTAGGAAACGTCCACCGCGCCGTAAACACCCCGGCGACCATGCAAAGCGAGATCGCAAACGGGGAGAAGCCAGCCGTCACCAGCTTCGTCGGAGCCTCGGCCGCCCCCAGCCAAACCCCGGCGGTCAGCCCGCAGATGACGCCCAGGCCATGCAGCGACAAGCCACCTTTTTCCACCTTCTGTACCACACCAGCCATGCAAATCTCCACGTTCTGCACACCGCTTTTTCAGTCAAGAAGCGGTCGTTGATCCAGCTAACTCAATGCAACTAAAAGGACAATCCCGGCCACCAGAACAAAAAAAGGCACCAAAAAATGACTATCCGAAACCACAACCCTCACTCCACGCCCAAAACTCATACGCTATCCCCTTCCCGCGGATTCTAATCTAACTAAGTAAGCGGTTACGTTGCGCTAAACCCTATATGCCCTATACCACACTGTCAACCATACATCTCCCCTTTCGCTGTTACGTTCTCCTCCAAACGAAATAGATGGTATGATCGAGATTCGGCAGACTGCCCCTTGGGCGGGAGCGGGTAGGAGTGCGACACTCCTTGTGTCCGCCACTTCCGTGGTTCCAATCTGAGACGCACTCAGGTTCGACACCGGGAAGTTCCTGCAATTCGAGATTGGAGCAAATTCGTCATGGCACAAAAATGTGATCTCTGCGGCAAAGGCCCGCAGTTCGGCAACAACATCTCTCACGCCAACAACACGACCCGGCGCCGCTGGAACGTAAACCTTCAGCCCGTCAAGGCGCAGATCAACGGTGGCAGCAAGCGCATGCGCGTCTGCACCAGCTGCATCAAGACCGGAAAAGTCGTCAAAGGCTAAGCTCCAGAAATACATCGCCCCAGCCGCGTTATAGCTGGCTGGGGCTTTTCCTGTCTTGACACTCTCTACACCTTTTGCCGCTTGTTGAATCCAAGGGATGCGCTGTTGATGCAATAACGCATTCCCGTTGGTCGTGGTCCATCCGGAAACACATGACCCAGATGAGCGCCGCATCGAGCGCAGGTCACCTCGATCCGTCGCATGCCAAACGTATTGTCTTCATGGGACGCCACCGCTTCGGACGAGACCGGCAGCCAGAAACTCGGCCATCCGCACTCGGTATCGAACTTCGTCTCGGAGCTGAAGAGAGCGGCATCGCACCCGGCGCAGTGATACATCCCATCCTCGTGGTTGTTGAGGAGGGCGCCGGTAAAGGGACGCTCTGTACCCTTCTCGCGCATTACATGGTACTGCTCCGGAGTCAGCAGCTCGCGCCACTCCGCCTCGCTCTTCTGCACCTTTGTCGTCTCAGCCATGACACACTCCTATCTTGTGTATTGGATGCTACGGCGTGGTCGGGGCTTCATGCACCCTTCGCGACCACCTCAATCTCCACCAAGGCATCCTTCGGGAGAGCAGCGACGGCTACGGTCGAACGGGCAGGAGGGACCACACCTTCAGGCGCAAGATACCTGGCATAGATCTCATTCATGGGTGCAAAGTCGCTCATGTTCCTCAGGAACACGGTCGTCTTGACGACGTCGGCAAGACTGAGGCCTGCTCCAGCGAGGACTGCCTTGACGTTCTCCAGCACGCGCACGGTCTGCTCTGCGATGCCGCCTGGAACAAGCTGTCCGGTTGCTGGATCGAGCGCTACCTGACCCGAGGCGAACAGGACGTCTCCCATCCAAACCGCCTGGGAGTAAGGTCCAATGGCTGCGGGAGCGTCCTTCGTCGCGATGGCAGTCTTGCTATGGCTTGTCATGGTTACCAAGTCTATCGCAAGGTTGCCGAAGCGGACATCGAGGCAGGGAGCGCTTGCCGCACCTTGCGGGCTGCGGTAGCTTCATAAGATATGCACACATTCTGTCACCGTTGTGGCGGCGATCTTCCCGTTGGTGACGACGTGTCGCCGTTCTGTCCGCATTGCGGTTCGCCGCAGATCTACCTTCAGGACTACGAGCAGCAAACAGCAGCGTCCGAGGGCGATACGACGGGAGCGCTTCCGCCGCCGCGGCCGCGACAGGTGGAGTGGAAGACGGCGATTCGCTGCGCTGTGCTGGTTGCGGGAATCGCGGCCTTGTTGAGCCTGATCGCGGCGCGGGTCGAGTTGGTGTCGGCGCTGAGCTGGTTGTGGACGGTGAGCGGATCGCTGATTACGCTGGCGTTGTATCAGCGGCGTCGACCGCAGGCATGGATGGATGCGGGAATCGGCGCGAAGATTGGTCTGGTGGTTGGGTTGGCTTTGATGATCTGTCTGGCGGTTACGATGGCAGGTGCTGGATTGGTGGCGCGATTTGGTTTGCACAGCATGGCTGGCTTCGACGCTCAACTGACGCAGCAACTGCATACGCAGATTGAAAAGGCGGCGGCAAAGAACCCAGAGCCGCCGGAGGTTTTGCAGTTCTTTGCGTCGCCGGAGTTTCGGGCTGGCCTGATGCTGGCTGGATTTGCGATGGTGTCGGGGTTTCTGGTGGTGCTGTCCACGGTGGGTGGGGCAGTGGGTGGGCTGCTACGGACGCGGCGTAAGGTTGCTGTGTAGAGGGGGTACCCCCTTGGGGGGTACCCGGACATAAGTTGCCTTATTTCAGCATTTTACAAAAAATGATCGCGCCAAATTCGTGCAATGAAAGGGCTTAGAGCTAAATTCGTCTTTCTAAACGAGTTAGGCCGGGCTTTGTAACCTGGCCTTTGACTTTTTCTTTGCTGTCTCTATTATAACGAACCACGCAAAACTCACCCGCCAGCTTCCGGAAGAAATCGTATTCTGCGTAAAGCTTTATTTTTGTTTGGGTTGGAGGGGGGAATCGGCTTCTCGGAACGGTGCAGGGGGCTTGACAAGATTTTTTGGCCGGAAATCCATGCTTCCGGGCTGACGATTTGTTTCGTTGGTGGGAAGACGGTTCTTATCCATCGGTTGAGAACGTACCTCAGCGGCTGAAGCCGCATTGCAAACAGGGCAGTTGCGGCACGGGTAAACCCGTGCCCTTAAGCAAGGCAGACTCTTTCAGCACCCTCTGAAGAGGGATTGCGAACAGAGCGGTTGCGATACGGTCAACCCGTGCCCCTTGGAGCGGTTTTCCTAAAGGTGTGGCTCAGGGCTACCCGAAGAGAAACGCAGATTCCCTTCGGGAATGACAACAAAAATAAGGATTCCGCTTCGGAAGAAAAAGCCGTGAGAGCTATACCTTCAGGGAAATTGCTCTGGCAGAACGAGACTCCTGGAGCACGCTTCAGCACCGAACACGCGCTTGTGGTTGCAGTGTGTCGCATGAGGGTTCGTGAGGGGTGGCGATACAATCGAAGGAATGACTCCGCCGGTGAAAGAATTCAATCCCGAGCTTGTACAGATTGACCTGATGCCGAAGAAGCCTGCGCCGAAGCCTGCATGGCTGAAGGCCAAGGCTCCGATGGGCGAGAACTTCCATAATCTGAAGAAGCTGGCGCGCGACCTGGAGCTGCATACGGTTTGCGAGAGCGCGCATTGCCCGAATATCGGGGAGTGCTGGAACCAGAAGGCTGCCACCTTCATGATGCTGGGGAACCTTTGTACGCGACATTGCGGGTTCTGCGCGGTTCCGAAGGGGAAGCCGATGCCGATCGACTTTGACGAGCCGCGGCGGGTGGCGTCGGCGGTGGCGCAGCTGGGGCTGCACCATGCGGTGATTACAAGCGTGAATCGGGATGACGACAATCTGGGGTCGGCGCGGGCGTTTGTGATGGTGATTGAGGAGATTCGGCGGCAGGCTCCGGGGTGCCGGGTGGAGGTGCTGACACCGGACTTTCAGGGGGTGGAGGAGTCGCTGCGGATGGTGGTGGCGGCGCGGCCGGAGATCCTGAACCACAATATCGAGACGGTGCCTCGGCTGTACCGGATTGCGAAGAGCGGCGGGCGGTATGAGCGGTCTTTAAGATTTTTGGAGCATGCGAAGGAGATTGCGGCGGAGATGTTCTCCGATCGCGACGGTGACCAGATTGTGACCAAGACGGGCATCATCGTGGGGATGGGCGAGGAGATGCACGAGCTGCTGGCGGTGTTCCGTGATCTGGCGGACCGGAAGGTGGATATTCTGACGATTGGGCAGTACCTGCGGCCTTCGAAGGACCATCTGGTGATGAGTCGGTACTACACTCCGGAGGAGTTTGCGTTCCTGAAGCATGAGGCTTTGGGGATGGGGTTCCGGCATGTGGAGAGCGGGCCACTGGTGCGGAGTAGCTA
>Ga0207678_10002210_pt1 | contig 17578 bp, 13 predicted proteins | sample KBSC63metaG_FD_184319 | JGI IMG/M metagenome (GOLD analysis project Ga0207678, IMG submission 184319) | Corn rhizosphere microbial communities from Kellogg Biological Station, Michigan, USA - KBS C6-3 metaG (SPAdes) (version 2) | ecosystem: Host-associated > Plants > Roots > Rhizosphere > Soil ...
GAACGGCTTGGGCAGGTAGTCGTCGGCGCCCGCGTCCAGCCCCGCGACCCGGTCGGAGACCTGGTCACGGGCGGTCAGCATCAGCACCGGCAGATCCCGGCCCGCGCTCCGCAACCGCCGGCAGGTCTCCAACCCGCTGAGGCGGGGCATCATCAGGTCGAGGATCAGCAGATCCAGCGTTTCACCGCCGTCCTCACCGACCCCGTCGAGGACGGCGAGACCGTTGGCGACGGTGCTGATCTCGTAACCCTCGACCTGGAGCACCCGCTCCAGCGACTCACGGATGGCCGCGTCATCATCCGCGATCATGATCCGCACGCCGGTCCGCCCCCTTCCAGCCGATGCTCGTGCCGCTCATTCTCCCCGATCAACCTGAGGCCAGGATTAAAGCTGTCGCCCGCTGTGGTGCCCGCGGGCCGGTCTCTCGGCCGAGGAACTGTCGTTCGCCTACTACGACAACGGCTCGTTTCAGATGGTGTGGCGCGCGGGTGAGGCGTTCTTCGCCGCCAGCTTCAGGCCGGTTTCGATGAGGATCCATCCGAGGCGTTGCCGCCGCGTTCCGGTCCTCCGAAGGCTTTTCGTGTGGCTTGCGGCGCGCCGCAGTTCCGTCTCGCGTTCGCGGACCAGGTCTTCCGCCATGAGAAAGTGCACCATGTTCGTCCCCTCAGTCGGACGTCGCTGTGTCCGGTTTCTCTGGTTGCGTTTGCCGAGGGAACGCTGACCAGTGCGCGATCACGTTGTGGTCGCCCGGTCTCGTGTCCCGGCGGTAGCGGTCGATCACCGCGTCGACCTCTGCGCTCATCGCCGCCGCCTCTTCGGGAGTCAGGGATAGCCGCGCGTCGGTGAACACAGCTTTGTCGTGCCACTGGTCCATCCAGTGCGGGAGTTCGCTGGCGAACTGTGACTCGGCCTGGTAACGGTGCTCGATCACCGACCGCAAGAACATGTCCAGCGGGGCGGCGAGGTCCGGGTCGTTGATGAAGTCGGCGGCTCGCATGCGGGTCGACTTCTGGACGGACCGCCACCAGCGTTCGCGTTTGTTCCCGCGCTCGCTGTCCTCTTCGACCAGGCCGGCCTCGGCCAGCAGCCGCAGGTGCCAGCTGGTGGTCCCCGAGCTTTCGCTGACTCGCTTACCCAGTCCGGTCGCGGTCGCGGGGCCGTCTGCCTGCAGCAACTCGAGCATCCGCATCCGCAGCGGGTGGGCCAGGGCCCGGAGCATCCGGGCGTCGAGCGGTCGTGACGCCTGATCCCGGCGGTCCTTGGTCATGCCGCCCACCCTAGACCGCAGAGTGTCCTTTGCAAAGACTCCTCTGCGTTCCGGGTGGAAAGCGCTTGCAGGTGGCCGTCGGCGGCACACTCCAACCCGGTGATGACTAACCCGATAGGGTGACCCCCCAAGAAGTTGATCTATCACGTCTGGGGTGGTTGATGTGGGGAAAATCCGACGCCTGGCAACGGTCGCAACCGGTGTCATGGCAGGTGTGGCTCTGGCAGCCGGGTCGGCTTCGGCTGGGACCTCTTCGGTTGATCTTCCTGAAGGGATGACCGCCAGCTATCTCGTTGTCGATCAGGCGACCGGCCAGACCTTCGGCGCCGATGAGCACAAGCAGTACCGCTCGGCCTCGCTGGTCAAGCTGTTCATCGCCCTCGACTACCTCGAATCGCACGGTCCCGACTTCGAGATCCCGGCCGACGACCTGGCGCTGCTCGAGCCGATGCTGCGTTCCAGCAACGACGACGCGGCCAGCACGCTGTGGGTGCGCGACGGCTGGGACGAGATCGTCAAGCGCATGGTCGTCAAGATCGGTCTCACCGACACCGCGCCGCCCGCCAGCCGGGGGAAGTGGGGTTACACCGCGATCAGCGCGGCGGACATCGCCAAGACCTACCAGTACATCCTGCACGAGACGGACGCGAAGTACCGCGACTTCATCATGAGCAACCTGGCGAAGTCGACCAAGTGCGGTTCGGACGGTTTCGACCAGTCCTTCGGCATTCCGAGCGCGGTGTCCGGGCCGAGGGCGGTCAAGCAGGGGTGGTCCGGCTACGGCGCCGCGCCCGCGCCTGGTGAGGAGTGCACGGTGCCCGACGCGAACGTGCGGCGCGTGCTGAACTCGCCGGAGGTCAAGGCCGCCACCGCGGTCGCGTCCAGCGGTGAGGGCACGTTCGGTGCCCAGGACGTCGACCTGACCAGCCGCGCCATGCACACGAGCGGCACGGTGGGTGCGGGCAACTGCAAGATCGTCGTGGTGCTGACCCTGGAGCCGACCACGCTGTCCTGGAAGGACTCCGCCGACCGGATCACGAACCTCACGCGGGACGTCTACCTCCAGTCCACGCTCTGAGGCCACGCGTGGCGGAGCGCGGAGCAGGGCCGGTCACCGGTCCAGTGCGACCACTTTCGCATTCGCATGCTCCGTGTTCCGCCGCGTCTTCGCCCACCCGTTCTGCCGGCGAACCAACCGGAACACCGCCCGCCACACCGTGATGTAGAACGTGTAGATGTAGCACGCGTACCCCAGGCCGTACGCGATTCCGCGCAGCGGACCGGACCGCGGCTCGCAATGCTTGCGGTACACCGGTCCCCAGATCAGGAACGGCAGCAGCCCCGCGATCCCGTACAGCAGCAGCGACTTCCAGGCGCCGCCGGTGAACCAGTCCCACACCGCCGCCGGTTCCGTTGCGGCCTGGATTGCCAGCAACACCAACGGAATCGGGTAGACGACGCTGCCCAGCAGCTGCATCCACGGCTGGGCCAGGTAATACAGCATCTCCGCCGCTCCGAACGTCGTCAGGTGCGGTGACTTCCAGATCCTGCGGGCGTAGCGCGCGCACTGCATCGTGCCCTGGCTCCAGCGGGTCCGCTGCGCCAGGAACCGGCGCATGCTGTACAAACCCTCCTGGTCCACGTGCGTGTCCACGCTGAAACCCGTCTTCCAGCCCGCCGTCAGCAGGTGGACTCCGAGCTCGAAGTCTTCGAGCAGTGAGCCGCGCCAGGGGCGGCGTTGAGGGCCGGCTATCGAATCGAGCGCCGACAGCCTGGTGAACTGGCCGTTGCCGCCCATGGCGATCGTTCCCGTGTGGCCGCGGGACATCTGGATCGCCGCGATCGCCGTGCGGAACTCCAGGTCCTGCATGCGCACCAGCGCCCGGCCGAACCTGCGGCGGACCTTGCCGCCCGCCCGGGGCGCCGTGCCGCGGTTGCTCATCCGGACGTCGATCTGCACCGCGCCGACCGCGGGGTCGCCGAAGAGGTGGGGAGCCGTGCAGACGTACAGGCAGTTCCACGCCGGCCTGCCGTCCGCGTCCACCACCACGACGATCGTGTTCGTGCCGTCGTCGTGACGGCCGACCCAAGCGCGCAGCGCCCGATACGCCGCGTTGAGCGCGTCGCTCTTGCCCGTTCGCGCGTGAGGACGGCGGCGGGACACCACGTGCAGCTGGGGATCTCCGCGGCCCTGCAGCCGGCGCACGACGTCGAGGGTCCGGTCGTCGGAATGGTCGTCGATCACCCAGACGTGAGCGGCCCGGAATCGCGTCCGCAGGTAACGGACAGTGTCACCGATGACGGATTCCTCGTCCCGGCACGGCACGAAGAAATGCCACTGGAACAGCGTCGGGTCGCCGGGCCAGGTGGGTCGGTGCCGCACGTACGGCACGATGATCCCGCAGACGTAGAGGACGAACGCCGCGCTCATGACAATCGCGAACGCCTGCGCACAGCTCAGCAATAACGACAGGCTCATTGCTTCGCTCCGGGGGGAAGAATCAAGTGTCGGTCGCACAATAACTGCGTTGCGCTACGAAGTCCTCGCCGGGGCCAACCACCCTTGCGGGTGTCCGTTGTTCAGGTGGTCAACCCAGTTTTCCGGTGATCACGCCGTGTTGGTAGCCACAGACGGGCGGCTCAAACCCCACTATCAGGTGCTGTCTGATAGCTCGGTTTGCACCCTTTGTGAGGTGGCCGATACTGTCTCGATCAATTCATTCGCGGTTCCTGCGGTTCGACGTGCGTCGGTGAGCTGACGCGCGCGTCGCGGTCATGTGGAAAATCGGAGAAAAACTCGTGTATCGACCTGGAATCGGTGGTGTCGTCGGGGGCGGCGGGCTTCTCGCGACGACCGGAGCGAATCTGACCTGGTGGATCGTCTTCGGCGTCGTCAGCCTCGTTCTGGGTGTCGTCCTCGTCCGGTCGGCCCGGCGTCGCACGCAGGAATCCGGCCGCTGATCGCCCTCTTCTTTCCCAAGCCACGAAGAACACGAACAGGAGAACAGGCAATGCACCCATGGGCCAAGCGCGGGCTGCAGTCCGCGATGTTGGCCGGCGGCCTGGTGATGCTGGGTACCGGCATCGCTTCCGCCGAGGAACAGGTCAACCCCGACCTCGCTCCGTCGCCGCTGGACGGTGGCGCCAGCGTGCCGATCCAGATCCGCAAGATCAACCTCGGCACTCCCGCCGGCGAAACGCCGCTGCCGCTGGACACCGACGCCGACATCAACACCGGCACGGTGCTCCACGACGCGAGCCAGCCGCTCGCCCCGGCACTGCTGGGCAACGTCGTCAAGCCCGACGTTTCGGCCCCGGTCCAGGTCACGGGCTGGGCGGTCGGCGCGGGCGGCGACTCCCACGTCGTCAACGACTCGCAGCAGGTCCACCAGCAGGGCGGCCCGATCACCACCACGGGTGAAGGCAAGCCGCTCGCGGGCAACGTCGTCACCGCGCCGGTGACGGCGCCGATCGGCGTCAACAACCTGGCGTTCGGCACGCTGTCCAACGCGACGGTCGACGGCTTCGCCAACCAGGACAGCACGGTCGGCGGCCCCGTCACCACCAACGGCGACAACGGTGTCGTCTCGGGCACCATCGCCGCGGTCCAGGGCGCGCTGCCGATCGGCGTCAACAACACCGCCGCCGGCTGGGGCGGCACCGGCACGGTCAACACCACCACGACGCAGGGCGCCCACTCGCCCGGCCAGCTGACCACCAGCGGCAAGGACGGCGTCGCCTCCGGCACCGTCGCCGGCGTCCCGGTGGCGCTGCCCGCCCAGGTCGACGGGACCGCGGCCGCCTGGGGTGGCAAGGCCACCGCGAACACGGTCAACACGGTCCTCGCGGAGGCCGGCACGCCGGAGTCCGTCCTGCGGACCGCCGAGAGCGCGCCGTACGCGACCACGGCCGGCACCGGCTCGCTGGCCGGCGGCACCGCGCTGACCCCGGGGGTCGCCGCGCCGGTCGCGGTGAACGGCACCTCCGGTCCGTGGGGTGGGCTCACCAACGCCGACTCCGTGAACAACCTCAACGCGAACGCCGGCGGCGGCACGGTCACCGACGGCGTCAAGTCCGTGGCCGGCGGCACGGCCGCCGGTGCGCCGGTGGCCCTGCCGGTCAACGTGCTCGGCACCGCCGGTGCGTGGGGCGGCGAGTCCTTCGCGACCTCGGAGAACAACGTCGGTTCGGTCGCGGGCGGCGACATCACCACCGCCGGGACCGAGGCGCTGGCCGCCGGTAGCGTCGTCCACCCGCAGGTGGCCGGCCCCGTCGAGGTCAACTGCACGTCCGGCCCGTGGGGCGGCATCACCGGCACCACCTGCACCAACGACTACAGCGCGCAGGCCGGTGGCGGCGACGTCACCGACGGCGACCACTCGGTGGCCAGTGGGACCGTGGCCGACGCGCCCGTCGCCCTGCCGGCGACCGGCAACCACAACTCCGCGGCGTGGGGCGGCCTGTCCGACGCGATGGGCGCCAGCTTCGTCGACTCGACGGCCGGCGGCGACGTCTACACCGGCGGCGAAGGCTCCCTCGCCGGCGGGACGATCGCGCACCCGCAGGTGGCCGAGCCCGTCGTGGCGTCCTGCAACACCGGCGCGTGGGGCGGCATCACGTCCACCCACTGCACGCACGAGAACACCGCGCACGCCGGTGGCGGCCAGGTGACCGACGGCGACAACTCGGTCGTCGGCGGCACCGTCGCCGACGTCCCGGCGACGCTCCCGGCCCAGGTCTGCGGCACCGCGGGCGACTGGGGCGGCATCTCCACCGCCGAGTGCTACACCACGGTCGACTCGGTCGTCGGCGGCAACACCTACGACCACGGCGACGACTCCGTGGGCGGCGGCAACATCGTCGGCCCGTCGCTGGCCGGCGACGCCGACGTCATCTGCAACGCCGGCGCGTGGGGCGGCATCCCGACCTCGTCGTGCTCCAACGCCGAAAACGTGGTCGCGGGCGGCTTCCAGGGCACCTCGGGCAACAACGCCGTCGCGGCGGGCAACATCGTCGACGCGCCGCTGGCGACGCCGGTCGAGGTGCTCAACGGCGCCTACGCGTGGGGCGGCATCCCGACCTCGACGATGACCGAGCACAAGTGCATCACCTCGGGCGGCGACAACAACACCGACGACGACGGCGGTGTGGTCACCAGCAACATCGTCACCGCGCCGGAAGCCATCGGCGCCCAGGTGATGAACATCGCCGGCGCGTGGGGCGGCAACCCGACCAGCCACGGCGACTTCATCACCCACGTCCACGCGGGTGGCGCGGACTCCGCGACCGGCAAGGGCGGCGCCGTCGCCGGCAACATCGTCGACCAGGCGAGCTCGCTCCCGGTGCAGGTCAACACGATCGGCGCCACCTGGGGCGGCCAGGCCGAGGCGATCGGCACCAACGACACCGAATTCACCTCCGGCGGCCCGAACTACGCCAACGGTGACCTCGGTGCGGTGACCGGCAACGTCGTCGAGGCCCCGATCGGTGGCGCGGGTCAGGTCAGCAGCTGGGCGGTGTCCTGGATCGGCGGCGCGGTCGCCGACGCGGACAACGACATCAGCTCGCACGCCGGTGGCCCGACCTACACCTCCGGTGTGGGCGGTGCGATCGCCGGTGACGCCGTTGCGGCGCCGATCCAGCCGCTGGTCCAGGCGACCGGCCAGTCGATCTCGCTGATGGCCAACACGGCCAACCACACCGAGAACACCTACGACCTCGTGTCCGGTGGCCCGATCGTCACCGACGGCACGGGTGGTGCGCTCGCGGGCGACATCGTCTCGGCCGACCCGCAGGCGATGCCGCAGGTCTACGGCCTGGGCATCTCCGCCATCGGCTCGGCGACGAACCAGGTCCAGAACGACGTGACCGCGACCGACGGCGGCGACGAGACCACGGCCGGCAGCGGCGGGCTCAGCGGCGCTGTGCTCGACGTGCCGGTCGCGGCCGACCCCGAGGTGTTCCGCTGGGGCGTCGGTGCGCTGTCGACCGTGAACAACCACGTCGACAGCACGGTGGACAGCCAGGTCAGCGGCACGCCGACCGGGACCCCGGCGGTGCAGATCCCGGTGGGCCTGGTGCCGCAGGTGAAGAACGTGACGATCCCGATCCTGGCGGAGGTGCTCAACACGGGCACCGACACGACCGAGGTCATGGTCGGCCGGACCGAAGCCGCGCACATCCCGGTGGAGCTGGACCTGACCGGGGTGCTCGGCGGGGTGTCGCCGCTGGCTCGCGACGACGTGTCGCCGCGGACCGATGTGCCCGGCCTCGGCGGCACCGGCGTCGAAAGCGCGCTGGGCCTGGTCGGCTCCGGGCCGGCCGACGCCATCGGCAAGGCCACCGGTGCGCTGGGCGAGATGTCCGGTAAGACGCTCGGCGGGCTGCCCGCCGCCGTCGCCGGTGCCGCCGGGCACGAGGCGCGCAGCGACAGCCCGTCGCTGCCGGACCTGACCACCGGAGGTCTGCTGCCGCAGATCAAGACGCCGCACGTCGCGCTGCCGGGTGTGCCCAGCGCGCCGCGGACCGACAGCCCGGTGCCGGTCGTGCCGGTCGTCTCCGGCCTGGCCGGGAGCAGCCTGCTGTCGGCGGTGAAGCAGCCGCAGGTCGCGCTGCCGGGTGTGCCGACCCAGCAGTGATCGGCTGAGCGGGAAACCGGGGCCCTGGAGCGAACCGCTCCAGGGCCCCTTCGCCGTTATGGTGGCGGGCATGGACGCGACGAGGTGGCTCATCGTTCTCCGGCACGCCAAGTCGGACTGGTCGGAGGGGCTTCCCGACCACGAACGGCCCTTGGCGCCCCGCGGCCTCCGTGACGCGCCGAGGCTTGGCCGGTGGCTCACCGAGGAGGGGCACGTCCCCGAGCTCGTCGTCTGCTCCACCGCTCGCCGCACCCGGGAGACGTGGCAACGCGTGAGCGACCAACTGCCGTCGCCGCCGCCCGTCGAATACGACGACGACCTCTACGGCGCCGACGTCCCCGAGTTGCTGAACGCGGCTCGCCGGACGCCGTCCGACGTCACCACGCTCGCGCTCGTCGGGCACGAGCCCGGCGTCAGCGACGTGACGCTGCACCTCGCCGGCCACGGGGAAGGGACCCGGCAGGTCCAGGCCAAGTTCCCCACCGGGGCCGCGGCCGTGCTGGCCACGACGGATCCGTGGGACGCGGTCCGTTCCGCCCGGCTCGTCGCCTTCTTCCGGCCTCGCGACTTCACCGGCTGAGGCTTCGCCGGTTCGGACAAGAAGGTCTGGACCAGGCATTGCCTCCGTGATGTTCACATGCTTACTCTTCATTCACTCACAAGTCTGATGTTCATATTTGTGAATGGAGTGGACATGGTTTTCCGCCACACCGTCGTGGCCTCGCTCGCTGCCCTCGGCCTCGTCGCTTCTCTTGCTGCGCCGGCCGAGGCCGCGTCGCGACCCACCGGCTGCACTGTCTCGGTCATCGGGCCGGTGTGCGCGCCACAAACCGCCGTCCTCGACGGCAAGCAGCTGCTGCGCACGAAGTTCGCCGCTCTCGTCGGCGAAAAGACGTCTCGCGCGGCGCTGGACAACCTCCTCGCCGCCGCGAGAACCGATCTCACGGCGGGGCCGTGGAGCGTCACCGCGAAGAAACAGGTCCCGCCCAGCGGGGACAAGCACGACTACCTCAGCCTGGCGCCCTACTGGTGGCCGACCACGCAGCCGACCGCCGAAAACCCGTGGGGCTGCCCGTTCGTTCAACGCGACGGCCAGCGCAACCCGATCGTCGACGAGATCACCGACCACGCCTACCGCGGCAAGGCGTTCGCCGCGATCTACCGGCTCGCGCTCGCCTGGTACCACACCGGCGAGGCGCGGTACGCCCGGCGCGCGGCGCTCGACCTGCGCATGTGGTTCCTCGACGCAGCCACGAAAATGAACCCGAACATGAACTTCGCGCAGGGCATTCCGTGCAAAGTGGACGGTCGGGGGATCGGCATCATCGAATTCGCCTACACGCTGAGCCAGGTCGTCGACGCCACCGCGATCCTGGCCACCGGCGCGCCCGGCTGGACGAAGACCGACCAGTCCGGCATGACCGCCTGGTACACGCAGTTCCTGGACTGGCTGCGCACCAGCAAGAACGGCACCGACGAAGCCAAGGCGCAGAACAACCACGGCAGCTTCTACGACATGCTCGTCGCGGCCCTTGCCCTCGGCACGGGCCGGCACGACCTGGCGGCGGCCATCGCGCGGGACGCCGGGCCTCGGCGCATCGCACCGCAGATCCAGGCCGGCGGTCTGCAGCCGCAGGAGACGAGCCGGACGCGCAGCTGGCACTACTCGGCGTTCAACCTGGTCGCGCTGACCCGGCTCGCGCAGATCGGCAAGCACGTCGGCGTCGACCTGTGGCGTTACACCGCGCCGAGCGGGGCGACGCTCTTCGCCGCGGTCGACTTCCTGATCCCGGGAGCCACGCAGGGGCAGTCCGCCTGGCCGTATCCCGAGCTGGACTTCCGGCCGTACGCAGCGCTGGACGTCCTGCACGCGGCCGCCGATGCGGGCGATCGCGCCGCACGGACGGCCTTGCCGCGGGTGCCGGTCGAGCCGGGCGGCGACCTCTACCCGGTGCGGCCGGCGGCGGAACAGCTCGACGACATTTCCACGTCCTGACGGGAAAAGGGCCCGGCCGTTCGCGGCCGGGCCCGTTTCTTGCCGGGAATCAGACGCCCGCCACCTGCGAAATCCAGCTGCGATAACGCGTGACGTTCGTGTACGCGGTGTTGTTCGACCGGTCACTGGTCGACGCGACGCCGACCTGGCGGCCGGAAGCGAACATCGGGCCGCCGGAGTCGCCACCGGCGGTGATGCCGTTGACGCGGTTCGCACACACCGCGACGCCGCCGGTGTAGTCGCTGCAGCCGATCGAGTTCACCCGCACCGTCGCGACCTTGAGGTACCGCGACTGGCAGTTGATCTCGGAGCCGCACTGGCTGGTGGCGCCCCAGCCGTAGACCGAGACGTTCTGGCCGACCGAGACGTCACCGACGCTGCCGAGCGGCGAGTAGGTGGCGCTCACCGACGTGGTGAGCCGGACGATCGCCAGGTCGGCGGAGCCCGGGTACCGCGTGATGGTGGAGCCGGTGGCCATCGTGCCACCGCTCGTCTGGTCCAGGCTGCCGATGCGGAACGTGTAGGTGCCGGAGCTGCTCACGCAGTGCTTGGCGGTGAGGATGTACTGCGGGGCGATGATCGTCGCGGTGCAGTTCTGCCGGCCGTTGACGAAAAGCCGGGCTGCCCAGGGGCCGCTGGTGGCGGTGCTGCCGCCGATGATCGACGGCTGGGCCTGCGGGGTGCTGTCGGCGGCCGCCGGACCGCCGAGGCCGACGACGGCCAGTGCGGTGCTCGCGGCCAGCAGGACGAACTTGCCGAATTTCACGCTCACTCCTTTTCACGCGGGGGAGAACCGCGTGGGGAAAGCCGGTGGGGACCGAACCCGGAGATTGTCCGAGTTTCCGGCGAATGTCCGGAACCGACGAAAGTCGCCGGTCGAATCCGTATTTATTTCCCGGAGTGGGCTACGTGCAGTTCCCGTACTGTTCCGCGCTCAGGCGGCGATCTTCGCCGGGGCGCTCTTCCGCAGCCAATACAGCCCGATGACCGGCAGCACCAGCGGGATGAACAGGTAACCCTCGCCGTAGACCGACCAGACGGTCGGGTGCCGGAACGCGGCCGCGTCGACGAGGCTCAGCGTGCCGATCGTCAGCACGCCCAGCAGCTCGATCGAGCAGGCCACGAGCGCCACCCGCCACCAGCCGTCACCGCGACGGGCCAGCGCGACGGTGGCGACGATGTAGACGACCGCGGCGAACGCCGAGAGCAGGTAGGCGAGCGGTGCTTCGTGGAACTTCGTGCCGATCTGGACGCCGGCCCGCGACGTCGCCGCCAGCGCGAAGATCGCGTACACGGCGACGAGCACCCGTCCGGGGCCGCTGGCCGTCCTACGCTGTTGCTCCACTCCACACCTCGTTCAGTCGCAGCACCATCACCGGGATGGCCAGGCAGGCGATGCCGAGCACCGCGGTACTCGACCGGCTCCGCTCGGCCAGCGCCCAGGCGGCGCCGACGGGCAGCACGACCAGGGAGCCGATCAGGTAGGCGAGGTAGGTCGCCAGGCTGCCGGGCCGGTCACCGCCGGCGAGCAGCACGATCCCGATCACCAGCTGCACGACGAGCAGCAGTTCGAGGACCGCGAGCGCGACCAGGAGCGGGTTGTCCGGAAGCCGGTTGCGGGCCGACTGGACGAAGCTCCAGAGTGCGACGAGCGTGGCGGCCACGGCGACCGTCACGGCGAAGCCGAAGATCACCCGTGCCTCCTTCCGGTCCGCCGGTCGTCAACTTACTCCGTGGTACCGGCGGGCCCGTCCGCCGAGGTGCCGCGGGCGTGGCGCAGGCCACCGGCGTGTCCTGCGCGGACAGCGCGTTCCACGGGAATGGGGCGGATCGTGAAAATTGATCACGAGCCGGTCTTGATGACATTGCGCCAATTCGTCGGGCGATTTGACTGCATCCTTGGCCGGACCTGCGAAAACGTGGGAAAGATCTTCATGTTACGCCACTATGGTGTGGTGACCGGGTTCGGAAAAATCACCGAGGGTTCGGCTACCGGTAGGTAAGCGCCCTTTTTGCCTACCTCGGATAGCCCAGTTGAACCGCCGGGTTGGCGGATTGGCCCAGGGGCGTTCGGCATGGGGGAATATTCTTCGTCCCGGGGGGGTGTGCGTCCGGGGCTCGCACGGAGGGGTATCTCGGATGGACCTGCGCTACGAAGCATTTTGCTTCGCCGACCCTGTGTTCTACGACGAACACCAGGAAAACGACGCGCCGGCCGACGACATCGCGACGCCGCTCCCGGGGCCGGACGCCCGCTGGGCCACCACCGACCGCGGGGTCTGGCGCACGAGACACCCCGAGGGCAGTGTTGTTCCTGCTCAGGGCTGGCAGATCCATGTCTCCGCGGGTCTGGACAACGCCGGCCGGGTGTTGACGCAGGTGCACGAGTGCTGTGTCGCGCACCGGGTCGCCTACAAGCACCTTCGCTCGAAGGTCACTCTGCTCGGACGGAATTCGAAATACACGATCGACGTCGGCGGCGTCGAGCTGGCGACGATTTACCCGGTCGACCACAACGAGCTCGAGCGGGTACTCGCCGACCTGTCGACGCGACTGGGTGGTGAGCACGGCCCCGATATTCCGAGCGGCCTGCGGTACGGCGCCGGACCCCTCTACGTGCGTTACGGTGGATTCGCCGAACAGTGGGTCGAACACAACGGCAACCGTGTCCCGGCGATCCGCAAGCCGGACGGCAGGCTGGTGCCCGACAAGCGGGAGCCGACGTTCTCTTTACCGGACTGGGTGAAGCTCCCGGCCTGTTTGCGAAGCAGCGTCTCCGCGCGCAACGGGGCTGCCCGGCTCCCTTACCGGGTGGTGAGCTCGTTGCACGTCTCGAACGGCGGAGGCCGCTACCTCGCCCATCCCCAAGCGGGTGGCGAGCAGGTCGTCCTCAAGGAGGCCCGCACCCACGCCGGCTTCGACGAGGCGCGGGTCGACGCCGTCGAAAGGCTCGGCCGCGAGCACGAGGTGCTCGACCGGCTCTCCGGCGTCCCGGGCGTGCCGCGGGTGTTCGAGCGGTTCACCGTCTCGGAGCGCCACTACCTGGCCGTGGCGCACCTGCCGGGGATCCCGCTGGCCGCCTGGCTGACTCGCCACTACCCGCTGACCAGGCACCACACGACGGCCGGCGACCTCGTCGCCTACACGCGGCGCGCGCTGGACATCGTCGCCGGAGTGGAACGGACGGTCGAGGCGATCCACGCCCGTGGCATCGTCCTGGGCGATCTGAACCCGCGGAACATCCTGATCGACGAAGACGACCACGACCGGATCTCTCTCATCGACTTCGAGACGGCGTTCGACGTCGAGTCCGGTGACCGCCCGGCCCTCGGCGCGCCCGGCTTCCGCGCGCCGGCTGATCGCGTCGGCTTCGAGATCGACGAGCACGCCGTCGCGGCGTTGCGACTGTGGCTGTTCTTGCCGCTCCTGCCGCTGGCCGAGCTCGCTCCGGCGAAGCTGCGCCGGATCGCCGACTTCGTCCAACGCCGGTTCGAGTTGCCCGAGGGGTATGCGGAGGCCGCAGCCGAGGTGCTGGCTCCGCGTGAGGTGTCCGCGGAGCCGACACCGGTCCATACCGAGCTCGACCACGAGAAACCGGACTGGTCGCTGGTCCGCAAGCAGATCGCCGAGGCGATCCTGGCCAGTGCGACCCCTGCGCGTCAGGACCGGCTGTTCCCCGGGGACATCGGGCAGTTCAGTTTCGGCGGCACCTGCTTCGGCGTCGGGGCCGCGGGCGTGCTGCACGCCCTCGACATCTCCGGGGCCGGCCGCTTCCCCGAGCACGAACGCTGGCTGCTCGAAGCGGTCCGTCGTGACCCGCCGACCCGGCCCGGCTTCTACGACGGCAGCGCCGGCATCGCCTACGTGCTGGAGAACTTCGGGCACCACGACGAGGCCGGCAAGCTGCTGGCGTTGTCCGCCCGGCTCGCCGAGCAGACGACCGACCATTCCCTGGAGAGCGGCCTGGCCGGAATCGGACTGACCATGCTGCACTTCGCGACGGTCCGCCAGGACAACGAATTCGGCCGCCAGGCGTTGTCCACGGCCGTCCGGCTGGCCGAGGCGCTGGAGACGGCGGCACCGCCGGGGAACTCCGCCCGCGCCGGCCTGCTGGCCGGCTGGTCCGGACCCGCGCTGCTGTTCGTCCGGCTCTTCGAGCGCACCGGCGAGCCGGCCTGGCTGTCGTTCGCCGACCAGGCGCTGTGCCGAGACCTCGAGGAATGCGTCGAAGCCGACGACGGCTCGCTGCAGGTCCGCGACGGCGTGGCGCGCACGTTGCCCCACGCCGGTATCGGCAGTGCCGGGATTCTCCTGGTCGCCGAGCAGCTGGCTCGGCACCGTCCGGACGCCGAGGCCGGTGCGAGCCTCGACGCGCTGCGCGCATCGTGCCGCGGCGAGTTCGTCCTCCACCCGGGCCTGCTCAACGGCCGGTGCGGCCTGGCGGTGGCGCTGTCCGCGAACCCGGACGCGGACCAGCCAAGCCGCGCGGCGATCGACCGGCACCTGGCGTGGCTGTCCTGGTACGCGGTGCCGTACAAGGGCGGCCTCGCGTTCCCGGGGCATCGCCTGCTGCGCCTCTCGATGGACGTCAAGACCGGCGGTGCAGGGATCCTCCTTTCTCTCGCTGCTCTCCTTGATGGCAAGGAGGTGTTGCCGTTCCTGGGTGGCACGTCGTCTTCTCCTGCTGTCGATCGCTGACCTCGTCCGCCACGACGGCCGGTGCAGACAGCCCGCCGCCCAGTACCAGGAGGCGGCTGCCTGCGGGGGTAGCGGTGCGGGCTGCCGGCGGGGCGCCTTCCGGCGGCTGCCCGCACCTCTACCAGGCCGTCTGCGGCTGGTGGCGCGGTCGTCGGCGGGACGCCTTCCGGCGACGACCGCAACCTCCACCAGGGCCGCGTGGGGCAGTGGCGTGTCCGCTCGCGGGGCGCCTGCCGGGAGCGGACGCGCGACCACTGTTTGGTCCACTTCATGTGCTCGGGTGCCGTGACCGCCGCAAGGACGCCTGCAGGCGACGGGTTCGGGACCACTCTCGAGCCGTCGGCTCACCACTCTGCCGCCGCAACCGGATCGACGCCTAGGTCGCCATCCGTGTTACAAGCCGATCCGGTGAGGAAACTGCTCGTCCACTGTGGACCAATCTCTCATGGGCTTTCCAGCTTAGCGCCGTCGGGAGGGTGCGGAACCCGGCGACGCAAATCTGTGGACAACTCGCCGATGTTCGAGCCGCCTGTGGATAACTCGGGCTGATCTGCCGGTTCTGTCGGTGCCGTCGTGCATGATCGGAAGTGCAGGAAGAACGCAGCCCGGACCCGGTGCCGTCGGAGAGGAGGTGACACAGCGGCGGGGTACGTCAGGCGGGATGCAGTGCTTCCAGCGCCTCGCGCAGCTTGCCGGAGACCGGTGTCGGCCTCCGGGACTCGCGGTCGACGAAGACGTGCACGAAGTGCCCTTCCGCGACCAGGGACTCGTCGGCGGCGTACATCCCGATTTCGTAGCGGACGCTGGACTTCCCGAGGTGCGCCACCCGCAACCCGACCCGCAGCGAACCAGGAAAGGACACCGATGAGTGATACGCGCAGTGCGACTCGACGCACAGCCCGATCACCGCCCCGGCTTCGACGTCGAGGCCGCCCTGCTCGATGAGCCACGTGTTGATCACGGTGTCCATCAGCGAGTAGTGCACGACGTTGTTGACGTGCCCGTATACGTCGTTGTCCTTCCAGCGCAACGGAACCGTCTGCCAGTGCGGATACCCGTTCACCACAGCGACACCGACTCGCGCAGTATTCCCGACAGGTCGTCCGCGGACGCCTCGCGCGGTGCGGTGGCCAGCAACCGCTGCTGCTTCAGCGTTCCTTCGACCAGTGAGTCCACATCGGACTCCGTGTAGCCGACGGCGCCGATGCCGTCCGGGATGCCGATCTGCCGCATCAGGTCGATCAGCACCGCGGGCAGGTGGTCGGCGAAGTCGCCGGGCCACTCGAAGTCGGGTGCCAGCAGGCGCGCGACGCGCAGGTGGCGGTCCGGTGCCGCGTCGAAGGTGAAGCGGAACGCGGCGGGCGCGGTCAGTGAGACGGCCATGCCGTGCGGCACCATGGGTTCTTCGCCCGGGTAGCCGTCCGGGTGGAAATCCCTGACCTGCCCGGCGATCGGGTAGGCGTTCGCGTGGGGGATGTGCACGCCGGCGTTGCCGAACCCCAGTCCGGCGAACGTCGCGGCCAGCGCCATGGCTTCGCGCGCCTTGAGGTCGGAACCGTCGCGCACGGCAGCCGGGAGGGCCCACGACAGCAGCCGTAGCGACTGCTCGGCGAACATGTCGGCCAGCGGGTTCGAGCCGCAGTACGGCACGCGCTGTTCCGGGCGCTTGCGCTCGAACTCGGTGTACGGCTTGGCGGTGTAGCTCTCCGCCGCGTGGCAGAGGATGTCCATGCCGCTGGCGGCCGTCACCCCGGGTGGCTGGCTGACGGTGAGCCGCGGGTCGACGACGGCCAGGGTGGGACGCAGCCGCAGGTGGCTGATCCCGCTCTTGACGCGCAGCGACAACACGTCCAGGACGCAGACCGTGGTGCTCTCGGAGCCCGTGCCGGTCGTGGTGGGCACCGCGACCAGCGGCTTCAGTGGGCGGTCGGGAGCGCGGCCGCCGCCGACGGGGGCGTTGACGTAGTCCATCAGGTCGCCGTCGTTGCTCGTCAGGAGGTTCGCCGCCTTGGCGGTGTCGATGGCGGACCCGCCGCCGACGGCGACGAAGGCGTCGTACGGACCGGTTCCGCGGGCGAAGTCAACCGCCTTCTGCATGCTGACATCGGTGGGCTCGACGTGTACTCCGTCGAAGATCTCGGTCTCGATGCCGTAGCCGGCGATGCCGTCGGCGATGCGGCGCGGCCAGCCGGTCGCGGCGACCTGCGGGTCGGTCACGACGAGGACGCGGTGGGCGCCGTACTGGGTGAGGTCGTAGCCGATCTCGTCGCTGGCGCCGGTGCCGTACTTCAACGCCGGGGCACCATAAGTAAAAACAGTTTCATGTTCGGTTGCGGCCAAGTCTGCGGTCCTCGCTCCCTTGATCGGCTACCAGTCGGTCAAAGCGGACATTCGGCCTATCCTTGTCCGGTTTCGGTGAAGATCACTTGACTGCACTGAACGGTGCCCGCCTAAGCTCTCCTCATTAGATACCAACTGGGAGCGACCGTCGCCCAGACGGCCGTGCGGATCCTGACCGAGGCGCGTGTCCGCCGCGTGTACGCGGTGGTCGGTGAGTCCTTCCTGGAACTGCTCGACGCCCTGCAGCGCGAGCGGGAGATCACGCTGGTCTCGGCCCGCCACGACGCGGGCGCGGCCTTCATGGCGGAGGCCGAGGGGAAGCTGACCGAACGGCCCGCCGTGCTGCTCGCCAGCCGGGGGCCGAGCGCGGCGAGCCTGGCCATCGGCGTCCAAACGGCGTACCAGGACGAGACGCCGATGGTCGTGCTGCTGGAGACGCCGGCGACCGAGCCGGTGTGGTCGTCGTCGGGGGAGCTGCCGACGTCGGACCTCACCGCCATGTTCGAGTCGATCGCCAAGTCGACAGTGCGGGTGACCGATCCGGACGGGCTGCCCGGGCTGCTCGCGCACGCGCTGACGACGTCGCAGGAAGGACGGCCGGGGCCGGTCGTGCTCGGCGTTCCCTGCGACATCTGGGGG
>Ga0207678_10002214_pt1 | contig 17560 bp, 19 predicted proteins | sample KBSC63metaG_FD_184319 | JGI IMG/M metagenome (GOLD analysis project Ga0207678, IMG submission 184319) | Corn rhizosphere microbial communities from Kellogg Biological Station, Michigan, USA - KBS C6-3 metaG (SPAdes) (version 2) | ecosystem: Host-associated > Plants > Roots > Rhizosphere > Soil ...
TTCCTCGGCAGCGAGAAACTGCCCTATGTGCGCGCGGCCGACGTGCAGCGCTGTCTGCGCGCCGGCGGCAAGCACAACGACCTCGATTCGGTCGGCTACACCGCGCGCCATCACACCTTCTTCGAGATGCTCGGCAACTGGTCGTTCGGCGATTACTTCAAGAAGGAAGCGATCGCCTGGGCCTGGGAGCTGCTGACCGAAGTCTACAAGCTGCCGAAGGAGCGCCTGCTCGTCACGGTCTACCACACCGACGATGAAGCCTACGAATTGTGGAACAAGATGATCGGCATTCCGGCCGATCGCATCGTGCGCATCGGCGACAACAAGGGTGCGCCGTACGCCTCGGACAATTTCTGGCAGATGGCCGACACCGGACCGTGCGGGCCGTGCACGGAAATCTTCTACGACCATGGCGCGCACATCGCCGGCGGCCCGCCGGGATCGCCCGACGAGGACGGCGACCGTTTCATCGAGATCTGGAACCTCGTGTTCATGCAGTTCGATCGCGCGGCCGACGGCACGCTGACCAAGCTGCCGGCGCCTTGCGTCGACACCGGCATGGGCCTGGAACGCCTCGCCGCCGTGCTCCAACATGTGCACTCGAACTACGAGATCGATCTGTTCCAGGCGTTGATCAAAAAAGCCGCCGAGCTGACCAACACCAAGGATCTCGAAAACAAGTCACTGCGCGTGATTGCCGATCACATCCGCGCGACGAGTTTCCTCGTCGTCGACGGCGTGCTGCCGTCCAACGAGGGCCGCGGCTACGTGCAACGCCGCATCATCCGCCGCGCGCTGCGCCACGGCTACATGCTGGGCCAGAAGCAACCGTTCTTCTACAAGCTCGTCGACACGCTCGTCGCCGAAATGGGCGAGGCCTATCCCGAGCTCGCGGCGAAGAAGGATATCGTCGCCAAGGCGCTCAAGGCTGAGGAAGAGCGCTTCGGTGAAACACTGGAACATGGAATGAAGCTTCTCATGTCGGCGCTTGACGACAAGACGCAATACGTTGGAGCCGAATCGAAAGCCAAAACTGTGCCAGGGAAAATTGTCTTTTCTTTGTATGACACCTACGGATTCCCTCCTGATCTGACTGCGGACGTCGCACGTGAAAGAGGCTGGTCGGTCGACATGCGAGGATACGAGGAAGAAATGGAGCGGCAGCGCGAGCGCGCCCGCGCGGCGAGCCAGTTCGAGTCCAAAGCAAGCCTGTCGGCCGAACTCGTGCAGAAGCTCACGCCGACGCAGTTCCTCGGCTACGAGTCGCTGGCTGCGGACGGCCTGCACGTCATCGCCATCGTGCGCGGCGACCAGTCTGTCGATGTGCTCAATGATGGCGAGGACGCGACGCTGATCCTCGACCGCACGCCGTTCTACGCCGAATCGGGCGGCCAGGTTGGCGACACCGGCACGTTGGCGGCGGGCGAGGGCAGGTTCACGGTCACCGATACGATCAAGCTCGCCGGCAGCTTCCACGGCCATGTCGGCCGCTGGAACGGCAAGCCGCTGCACGTCGGCGCGGCGCTGCGCGGCGACGTCGACGGCGCGCGCCGCCAGGCGATCGTGCTTAACCATTCGGCAACGCATCTGCTGCACTCGGCGTTGCGCCAGGTGCTCGGCGAGCACGTCGCGCAGAAAGGCTCGCTCGTCGCACCCGATCGTCTGCGCTTCGACTTTTCGCACAACGCGCCCGTATCGCGCGCCGACTTGCAGCGCATCGAAATGCTGGTCAACGACGAGGTGCGCCGCAACGTCGCCGCCGACGTGCGCCACATGAAATACGACGAGGCGATCGCGTTCGGCGCGATGGCGCTATTCGGCGAGAAGTACGGCGACGACGTGCGTGTGCTCAAGATGGGCGATTTCTCGACCGAACTCTGTGGCGGCACGCACGTCGGCCGCACCGGCGACATCGGTCTGTTCAAGATCACGAGCGAGGGCGGTGTCGCCTCGGGCATCCGCCGCATCGAGGCGGTCACCGGCGCAGGCGCACTCCAACACGTCGAGGACGAGGAAACGCAGCTCGACAAGATGGCGCAGCTCCTCTCCGCGAGCGGCGGCAACCTTGTCGACAAGCTGCAGGCCCTGTTCGATCGGCAGAAGAAACTGGAACGCGAGCTCGAAGGCCTGAAGGCCAAGGCGGCAAGCGCCGCGGCCGGCGACCTCGCCGGTTCTGCCCGCGACATCGGCGGCATCAAACTCGTGGCCGCACGCTTGCCCGGCGCCGATGCAAAAGCGCTGCGCGACAGCGTCGATCAGCTCAAGCAACAGCTTGGCGACAGCGTCGTGCTGCTTGCTGGCGCCAACGATGGCAAGGCCTCTCTGGTCGCCGGGGTCAGCGGAAAAGCGCTGGGCAAGGTCAAAGCCGGCGACATCGTCGCGCACGTCGCGGCGCAGATCGGCGGCAAGGGCGGCGGTCGCCCCGACATGGCCCAAGGCGGCGGTGAGGATACGCCGGCCTTGGCGGCTGCGCTGCAATCGCTGCCCGAATGGATCGAGGCCAAAATACTGTGATCTGCATCACATGTACAGCGTCGACCAGTCCCGATTCGTTGCATGCCCGAAATGCGTGGGCTAGTATCGTTTGATTGATTGGATCAAGCCGCGCGCAGTCGGTTTTGCTGAAAGATTGCGTGCTGCAGCCCGGTCTACCCCGCAGGGCGGGAATCCTTTCCCGTAGCGTTTGAGCCGTTGCCGTGTGCGTGCCGTCATGGCTGATGTTGCGCATTGAGTCGTTTGGAACGACGAACTGGCTGAAGGAGATTTGTATGCTTATCTTGACCCGTCGCGTTGGTGAAACATTGATGATAGGAGAGTCGGTCAGCGTGACGGTTCTCGGCGTCAAGGGCAATCAAGTTCGTATTGGAATCAACGCGCCGAAGGACGTCGCGGTTCATCGCGAGGAAATCTTCCAGCGCATCAAGCGCGAACATTCGGATCAGGGCGACAACAACTCGCCGCCGCCCACCAGCTGAATTCTCTTTACCTGCGCCCCCGAAATGGCTATCTTATGCGGCCCCGCAGCCGCATGGTTCAGTCGCGTATCGGGTGCTGCTAGGCGCCCGCCAAGGGTGCCTGAAATTCCCGGAGAGATGCCCGAGAGGCCGAAGGGGCTCCCCTGCTAAGGGAGTATAGGGTCAAAAGCTCTATCGAGGGTTCGAATCCCTCTCTCTCCGCCATATATGCCTGCAGCTACAACGGCCAAACCGCTCGGTTCTGGCCGTTTTGCTTTTCAGGATCGCCAGACGATTCTCGCGCCGTTGCGTGGCATATTCGCGCACGAATCGAGCGACGTTCAATACGGCAACGTAGCGAATGAAGCCGCTGCGGCGATCAAGGGGCGACGTTGGCGAAGTTGAACGAAGTCGTCGAATTCATCGATACCGCACTGCAATGAAGCGATGCGGAGGAATGAAGCCAGTTGCGGTCGGGGTAGTAAGCGAAAAGATACTGACCATCCTTGAGACGATTGATGATCGGTTTGGCAACGGCGGTTCGCACCGCCGGGCAGCCCCAGCTCAGGCCAATACGGCCGGTTGTCCGCGCGAGTTCCTCGCTGACGTACCAGGCGCCGTGCATGACGATCGCGCGCTCGCGGGCGCGGTCGTTGAAGCCGGGATCCAGGCCGTCGAGCTGCAGCGCGATGCCTTCCTTGCCATAGAACACGCCGGCAGTGCGATACAGCCCCAGGCTCGATGCCAGGCTGCCGTCATGATTGGAAAACATGTGCGCGATGCCGTCGCCCGAATTGCGCCCATGGGCCACCCATTCGAAAAACTCGAGCGCGCCGGAAGCGAGATCGAACACCCATAGGCGGCGCTGCGCGGAGGGTTTGGAATAGTCGATCACGGCGGGATGATCCGAGGCCGGCAGGCCACGTTCGATCGCGCATTCGCGCGCGTCAAGCGCAAGCTGGATGACATTGGGGTCGGCCGTCGGGGCCGCGGCAGCGAGGCGTGCGGCGAGCGTGTCGGTCGCCGCCGCGGTATTCGTCAGGCTCAGCAGCGCCGCGGCGATAACGATTTGATTCATATCAGAATGGATGATGTCAGAAGCGGCGATCGTACGCGATATTCAGGCTGGTATTGAAGAGGGTCGCGATGCGGTGGAGAAGCAGGGACATGGGCGTCGAACGGTCTAAGCTGGCACTCTGCGGATTGGCCGCACTCGGCTTGGCGTTGTTCGCCAACGCTCGCGCCGCGGAGGATACACTCGCACAACGATTGCGCGAACGCGCCGAACAAGTATCTGCCGCCTCGGTGCAGGCACGAAACGTCGCAGCATTCTACGCGCAACGCGATTACGCGCCGGCCTGGCAGAGTCCGGCGCGCGTCGCCGCGCTGGCGACGGCGATCGGCAGCACGCGCAGCGACGGGCTCGATCCGCAGGCTTATCACTATGCAGGTCTGGTTGCGGTGCAAGCCGATCCCGCCCGCACCGCGACGACGGACGAGCAGCGCATCACCCTCGATTTGCTTGCCACGGATGCTTACCTGCAGGCGATGAATGACCTTCGTTGGGGCAAGCTCGATCCGGACCGCATCGATCCGAACTTCAACTTTGCACCACTTCCGGTGGAGCGCGAGGCATGGCAACGAGACATATCATCAATCCTCGATCACGCGGATATCGACGATCTTTTCGCGCAAGCGCGCCCACAGCACGCCGCGTACGCGCGCTTGCGCGGCGCGCTGCAGAAGCTGCGTGATATCGATGCGGCTGGCGGTTGGCCTGCGATTGCCGACGGTCCCGCGCTGAAACAGGGCGATTCCGGCCCGCGCGTGGCCGCGTTGCGCCGCCGCCTCATGCTGGGCGGATACCTGGCCGAAGGCGACGAGGGCGGAGAACGTTTCGATGCGCCGCTCGAAACGGCGCTACGTGAATTCCAGGCCGAGCAATATCTCGAGGTCGATGGCCGCGTCGGCGAACGAACGCGCTCTGCGCTCAACCTGCCGGTACGCGCGCGCATCGACCAAGTGCGAGTCAATCTTGAACGCGCGCGCTGGCTGTTGCCGCAAATTCAGGGCGACGTCGTCGTTGTCGATATTGCCGGATTCAAGGCGACCTATTTCCACGAGGGCAAGCCGGCCTGGTCGACGCGCGCGCAGGTAGGCATGCCTTACCGCAGTACGCCGAGCATCAAGTCGAGCATCGATACGGTCACGTTCAATCCGACCTGGACCGTGCCGCCGACGATTCTCACCCAGGATCTGCTGCCGAAGATACGACGCAACCCCGCCTCACTGGCCGCCAACCGCATCCGCGTATTCGATGACTCGGGCCACGAGCGCGATCCCTCGAGCGTGGACTGGAACCATCCTCGCGGCATCGTTCTGCGCCAGGATGCCGGCGAGGGCAATTCGCTTGGCCGCGTCGCGATCCGTTTTCCGAATCCCTACGGGGTCTACATGCACGATACGCCACACAAGGAGCTGTTCGCCGAGGAGCGCCGCGCTTTCAGCTCCGGCTGCATTCGCATCGAACGGCCGCTCGAACTTGTGGAGCGCCTGCTCGCAGGCATGCCCGATTGGGATCGAAAAAAGATCGATGCCGCGATTGCAGCCGGAGGAACCCGAAGCGTCGCGCTCGAGCATCCGCTACCGATTCTCATCCTTTACTGGAGCGTCGATACGCACGACGGCAATCGCATCGCATTCAAGCCCGACATTTACGCCAAGGATGCGGCGATATTGCGTGAACTCGACCGTCCTCGTGCGGGCGCCGGCATTGTCGCCGATCCTTGATCGAAGCCCGCAGTTCGCGCATGCAATAGTAGAGAGAGGCGCGAGTACTAATGCGCGGCGGTTTGTGCAGGGATCGCCGAGGATGACAATTGCCTGCTCAGATTGATGGCGACCGCCAAGAGCGCCGGCCCGATGAAAACCCCGGCGACTCCAAACGCCAGCACGCCACCGAGAACCCCCATGAAGGTCAAGGCGAATGGCACGCGACTGGATCGGCTGATAAGAAACGGCTTGATGATGTTGTCGATCAGGCTGATGCCGAGCAGGCCGTAGACCACCATGAAGATGGCCCATCCCGGATGGGCGCTGCGTGCCAGCCAGATTGCAGCACCGCCCCAGATCAAGGGCGGACCGATGGGCGCCATCGAAAGAACGAACGTCAGCGCGCCTAGCAGAAAGGCGTTCGGAACACCGGCAAGAGTGAATCCACCGATCGCGACCACCGCTTGCGCAAGCGCTGTACCCAATACACCCACCATGACGCCGACGATCGTGCGGTGCACGGTATGCAACGAATCGTGAGCCCATTCACCGCCGGCATCGCGAATGATGGCGGCGAGTCGCAGGCCGATGCGATCGCCGTCGCGGAACAGGGCGAAGAGCAACAACGCGGCCAGCGCAATTTGCCCAAGGCCGTTGCCAAAAGCACGTGCCATTGAGATCAAAATCTTCCTGACGGGATCGCCGAAGGACGAAAGCCACGCCGAAAGATCGGACGGTGAGTTGCTCCACCAACGATCGATATAGCCGCCGAGCAAGGGCACTTGTTGAACCCAATCAAACACGTCTTGAGGCGATCGGCGATTCCACTCGTCCAACAGTGCGAGCAGCCACATGGCAGCGTCCCTGAAAGCCACGGACAGCAGCACGATGGGCACCACGACGACGATGCCGACGAAGGTGCACGAAAGCAGACTCGCGATCGCGCGGCGCTGTCCGAGGTGCGACAGCAACCAAGCGTGCGCCGGCCACGTCGAAACGACGATGGCGATCGCGAAAAAGATCGCCGGGGCGAAGGGGGCCAGCACCTGCCAGCAGCCGTACATCAGCAGCAACCCAAACGCTGTGCGCAAAAGCGTTCGTGCAGCTTGTGGTTGCACCTGCATAATCCAGCCGCCTAGGTGGACCGAATCGACATGCGACCAGATGGGCTGCGACCCGCTCGTGCTTCGCCTCGCCAAAACAGCCAAAGGCCCAGCCACGACGTGAGCATCGCGATCGCCGCCCACTTGAGTCGGCGGCGCCACCAGCAGGCCCCGCGAACAAGGATGGCAGTCGGGGCAATAATCACCCCCGCCGCGAACACCACGACGGCGATGCCGACAGCAATTTCGTCGAGCAGGACTACGATGTGAAGATATTCCGCAAACCAGTCCATGACTTCACGTCCGGCATGTTGATAGATTAAATATAGGCTGCGGGCCCGCCTAAACATTGACATACGTCAACTCGCGGTCAGATCGCGGCGGGTAGAAATATCCAATGAAAGACGAAGTACGGCTGCAACCCACGCCGCCGGCTGGGCTCTCCAGCGCTGAAGCAGCGGCTCGCTTGAGCACATTCGGAGCCAACGAGCTGCCCAGACCGCCCCGGCGAGGGGCGATGAGGATTCTTCTTGGCGTGCTGAAGGAGCCGATGTTCTTGCTGCTGGTACTCGCCGCCGGTATCTATCTGGCGGTGGGCGGGCTCGGCGAGGGTCTGCTCATGATGGGTTTCGCGGGCCTCACCATCCTCTTGGTCGTCGTGCAAGAAACGCGCAGCGAAAACGCGCTGGAGGCGCTGCGGGCGCTGGCCACCCCGTCGGCGCGAGTCATGCGGGACGGGCGCGAACAGAGAATCAGTGCGCGCGACGTCGTCCCGGGCGATCTGCTGTTCATCGCCGACGGCGAGCGCGTGGCAGCCGATGCGCTCCTGCGCCGAGCGGAAAATGTGAGCGTGGACGAATCGCTCTTGACCGGCGAATCTGTGCCTGTCCCCAAGCGCGCGGATGCCGACGATGCGAGCGATTCGACAAGTCGCTCGGTGTTCGCGAGCACGCTGGTCACGATGGGGCGCGGACTGGCCGAGGTGGTGCGCACCGGGGCGAACACCGAAGCCGGAAAGATCGGCGTCTCGCTGGTCTCCATCGAGGTCGAGCAAACGCTCTTGCAGAAGTCATTCGGCCGCCTCGTCCGGCTGTTCGCGATCGTCGCGGTGCTCGCGAGTGTACTCGTGGCGCTCCTCTACGGTTTCATCCATCACGACTGGCTGCAGGGCACGCTGTCGGGCATTGCGCTTGGCATGTCGGCGCTGCCCGAAGAGTTCCCGATGGTGCTTGCCGTCTTCGTCGCGCTGGGCGCGCGACGGCTGGCGCGCCTGCATGTTCTGGTGCGTCGCACGGCGATCATCGAAGTGCTGGGCGCATGCAGCACGCTGTGTGTCGACAAGACCGGAACGCTGACCGAAAACCGAATGGAGGTCTGCGGGCTGAATGTCGCAGGCAAAACGTTCGATCTTGGCAAGAACGAAGCGGAGGTGCCGCCGTACTTCGCCGATCTTGTTCGGCAGGGCGAGGCCGCATCGGCGCGTACGTCCAACGACCCCATGGATGCCGCGGTCCATCGCTTGGCCGCCTGCTTACCGGCGCTGAATGGCGATGGCGACACGAACGTGCTCCTGCGCGAGTACGGCCTGACGCAAGAGCGAGCCGCCGTCGTGCGCGTGTGGCAATCAACGCAAGGCAGGTACGCGGCTGCCAAAGGCGCGCCGGAAACGATCGCCCACATGTGCAGGCTCACGCCGGACGAGCAGAACTCTCTGCTGGCTTCCGTTGAGGCTTATGCGAGAAGTGGCATTCGGGTCCTCGCTGTCGCATTCACCCAATCGGTTCCGGTTGACTTGCCGCAGGATCCGAATGAGCTGGGCCTGCAACTGTCTGGTCTCTTGGCGTTTGCGGATCCGCTGCGCGACAGCGCAAAGCACGCCGTCAGGCGTGCGCGCGAAGCAGGCGTGTCCGTCGTGATGATCACCGGAGACCATCCCGCTACCGCGTTGGCGATCGCACGCCAAGCGGGAATCGATTGCGGCGCGCCTGTCGTAACCGGAGCCGACGTGGCGAGCGCCGACGACGAAACCCTTCGGCGCATGGTCAGGACGACGCGCGTGTTCGCGCGTATTCGACCGGAACAGAAACTGCGGCTGGTACGCGCATTCAAGGCCAATGGCGAAGTGGTTGCCATGACCGGCGACGGTGTCAACGACGCGCCAGCCTTGAAAGCCGCGCACATCGGTCTGGCGATGGGCGGGAGGGGCACCGACGTCGCCCGCGAAGCGGCCTCGATCGTTCTCCTGGAAGACGACCTCGCGCACCTCATCGCCGGCATCGAAATGGGGCGGCGGATTTTCGACAATCTGCGCAAGGCAACGATATACATCGCGGCAATCCATATCCCGATTTGCGGCCTCGCGCTTTTGCCGCTTCTACTCGGATTGCCGCCGCTATTGCTTCCGTTGCATGTCGTCCTGATCGAAATGATCATCGACCCCATCTGCGCCATCGCGTTCGAGAACGAGCCGGTAGAACCCGGAACGATGCAGCAGCCGCCACGTCGACCGGGCGAGTTGCTGCTCGGAGCATCGCAGCTCGCGATTGCCGGTATTCAAGGCTCACTGCTCCTGGGCGCCTCCTTTGGCGTCTATGCTGCGGGAATCAGCTCGGCGCTGGGGACGAACATGGCTCGGGCCATTGCCTTCATCGCGTTCACCGCGGGGAACCTCGTCCTCATTCGCGTCGTCGGCACACGCCGGTCGACGTTGGCGCATCTCTTTGCGCGCGACCACGGGGCATACTGGAGCGTCGCCACCATAGCGGTTGCCGTAGTCGCTTTATGCATCACGCTGCCGAGTCTGCAAGGGCTGTTCCACTTCCAAGCGCCACCGGCGAAACTTACGATCATTGGTTTGTCCGTAGGTGTCGCTTCGGCGCTCCTGTTCGATCTGGCCAAGCTGTCTGCCACGGTGCAACACATCCTAGGGCGCGCATCGCCCAATAGCGCAACTCAACGAGGAGAACCGACATGAAAGTGCTCTTTGCATCGGACGGAAGCGAGTGCTCCGGTCGCGCGGCGCAGTATCTGGTCAAGTCGCTGCGTGCTCAGGTCAAGGACCTCAAGGTCACGCTGTTCTACGTCGACATTCCCATGCTTGATCGAGTTGCCGCTACCCTTGGTGAACTTCGCGTTGTCGAGATTCACCGGGAAAATAGCGACGAGTACTTGAAATCCGCTCGCCAGCGGCTGCGCCGCGCACGGATCGCTTTCGATGAGACTTATGCTGTCGGAAACGCGGCGCAATGCATTTCACAAAAAGCGGTGAAGGGAAACTACGACCTCGTACTGATGGGTTCCCACGGGCGCACTGCGCTCAAGAGCGTGTTGCTCGGATCGGTCACCGCCAGGGTGTTGTCGCAATGCGCTGTGCCGGTGCTGGTCGTGCACTGAAACGAGCATGGCAGATCCGTTGAACTCTGCTCAACTTTTCGGGCTGCTAGCCGCCCTCGGCGGCGGTCTTCTCGTCGGCGTGCAGCGCGAGCGTCATAAGGACGAGCATTCTCCGAGCGAACCAGCCGGGGTCAGAACATTCGCGGTTGTCGCGCTCGTCGGCGCCACCGCCGCCTATCTCGGGTTGGCCATGCAATGGTTGGCGGGAGGCGCGGTGACGGCATTTGCTCTCACAGCCTACGTCAAACGTACCGATCGCGAACCGGGCCTGACGACCGAAATGGCGCTGCTCGCCACGTATCTGCTCGGCTCCCTCGCCATCACTTCAGCGGGTCTGTCAGCCGCCCTGTTTGTGGTGCTCGTCATTCTGCTGCAAACCAAGCAGGCCCTGCATCACTTCACGCGGAACGTGCTGAGCGAACGCGAACTCGGGGACGCCCTGCTGCTCGCCGCATCGGTGCTTATCGTGCTGCCACTCCTTCCTGATCGCACGTTCGATCCATATTCGGTGCTCAATCCACGCCGCATCTGGCTGTTTGCGGTGCTCGTCATGAGCATCAATGCCGCCGGCTACATCGCATTGCGCGTTTTCGGAACGCGACGGGGGCTCATGCTCGCCGGCTTGCTCGGCGGCTTCGTTTCGAGCACCGCGACGATCGCCGGTATGGGTCAACGGGCGCGCGACACACCCGGCATCAGGCGCGCCTGCGTGGCGGCAGCGGTGCTGTCGAACGTTGCCACCATTGTCCAGTTGGCGCTGATACTGCTGGTGGCTGCTCCCGCGATACTTCGGCGACTTGGCGCTCCGTTAGTGGCCAGCGGTGTCGCTGCGATTCTGATTGGTTCTTTGTTCTTTTTTCGAAGCGGTGCCTCGACATCGGGCGAGCTTCCGCCAGGGCGACCGTTCAATCTCGGCCAGGCGGTCCTGTTCGCCTTCATCGTGGCTGCGGCCACGCTCATTGCCGCCGTACTGCGCCAGTGGATGGGGAGCGGAGGCGTGATTCTTGCCGCGGCCGCGACCGGTTTTGCCGACGTGCATGCTGCCGCCATTGGCGTGGCACAGGTGTACGCGGGAGTGGATTCCGAGGAGGTTGCCTACGCCATGGCTGCCGCGTTCGCATCCAACTCGCTCATGAAAAGCGTTGCTGCGAGTACCGGCAGTCGTGAGTACGCACTGCCGGTTATCGGCGGCGTGGCGGCGATCGGTGCCATTTTTCTTGCCACGACTTGGCTGACCGCTTAACTCAGACCACTGCAACTGTGCGCAGCTCCGTCGCGTTTCAGGTTCACGCAAGCGGAGTCGGCATCCATCCGATGCGATCACCCTGCGCTCAGGTAGACGGTGCGGCACGCAATTTTGACTTGGATCAATCGGCGCCCCGTTTGTGCTCGCTACCGTAACAACGGAGGTATTGCCATGAAAATCCTGCTCCCTGTGGACGGCAGTTCTTATAGCACCCGTGCGGTGCGCTACGTGGTCAAGCACATGCCAAGCTTCGGCAAACGGCTTTCGCTGACGCTGCTGCACGTGGATCCGCCGACGATCGAGCGCGTGAGCAAGTACGTCAGCGCCGAAGATCTCGCCAGATTCCATGAGAAGAATGCTGCCGCGGCGTTACGCGCGGCGAAACGCGTGCTCTCCAAAGCCAAGATTTCTTTTCGAGAACGACATCTCGTCGGTGACGCCGGAACATCGGTTGCGCGCGTAGCCAAGGAAGAACGCAGCGACATGATCGTCATGGGCTCCCACGGCCGTGGTGCTTTGAAGTCGTTGTTGCTCGGCTCCGTAGTGAGCAAGACGCTTGCGTCAACTCGCTTACCGGTTCTCGTGGTCCGCTAAACCCAGGAATCGTCTTTATGAATCTTCGAAATTCGCTCGAACGCTACGGTTCCGTGCAGATTGCCCTTCACTGGGCGATGCTGCTTTTGCTTGCTGCCGTTTATGCTTGCATCGAACTGAAGGGTTTCTTTGCAAAGGGAAGCGACATTCGCGAGGCGCTGAAGACATGGCATTTCATGTTGGGGCTGACGGTGCTGGCCCTCGCAACGATTCGCCTCGTGGTCCATTTGATTGGACCGAGTCCGCGCATCCATCCGGCACCGCCCCGTTGGCAGGAACTCGCGGGAAAGCTCATGCATTTCGCACTCTATGTGTTCATGATCGCAATGCCCATTGTCGGATGGCTGGTGTTGAGCTCGGGAGGAAAGGCGATTCCGTTCTTTGGGCTTCAGTTGCCGCCGTTGATGGGAGTCAATGCCGATCTCACCGATCAACTCGAAGAAGTGCACGAGACGGTGGGAGAGATCGGCTACTTTCTCGTGGGCCTGCACGCCGCAGCCGCGCTGGCGCACCACTATTTTCTGCACGACGACACCCTGCGTCGGATGCTTCCTCGGCGGATGCAATCGAGATCGCGATAGTGGCTATCGCTCAACACCCGCGAATTGCGCTGGCCGCAGTGGCACGCAGAGCGCCGGCTTACCTGACCCTATCCAAGCCTTTCTGGTGAGCACAGCGTGCCATTGCTGCGGCGAGCGATCGCAAGGATTCCGCATGTTCGTTGCGCCGATCCTGCACGGCGACAAACAGGTTCGATAGGCTTGCGAAGCCGCCGTCAAAGTTTCTTCGCCGACGCCGCTGAAGATCAAGTAAATCATCGCAGCAAGCGCGAGCGCAGGAACACCGGGTCGCGCGGACATCGAAGAGATGCGCACAAAGTGGCGGCTTGACGCGTTGGGTAGTTCGTTAGCACCGAATAGAGACGGCCTTCGTACCACCTCGGCCGCCGTCAATCCGTGACAGCGGGGGAGGTGGAAGGCCGGTGTTTGGATACGCTCACTTCTGAGCGACCCCGGCGTTCCGGTTCGCTATGTCGTCGGGCGCGGCTGCAGCTGTTCGAAGATGCGCTCGACCGGCCACGTCGTGAGATCTCGCGAAATTTCCGCTGAGATGCAGTTCTTCAGTGGCTTGTCGACATGCCGATGCAGCGCGCCGCGGAAACGCGGCGGGGCGACGAGGATGAGTTGATCGTAGCGTTGCTGAGTACGCCCATTTTCGAGCTCGTCGATGAGACTGCGCGCGAACCGATCAACACTTTTTTCCATCATCGTCGTGCGCGGCTCGATTGCATGACGAATGCCGCCGGAGCTTTCGTTGACGCGAGGCAGGCGATCTCGTGCTATTCCGTGAATCCGCGCTTCGGGATTGTCGAAGCAGGCGATTTCGACCAGCTTCTGTCCGCTTGATGCGAACTCGAACAAGCGTGCCCTGGCCCTGTCGGCGACGAGGACCCAAACGTTCGATGCGACGGCTTGCTGTTGCCCCACGAAGCGAGCGATTGCGGCGCTCGCTTCGTGGGCTCGCGCCTGGGTTCTCTTAGGCATTGACGGAAATCCTGTCGACGACGTTCTTCACCCCGGGCGCCGCCCATGCGGCATGCCGCGCGGCATTTCGCTCCGACCACGAATCGACTCGACCGCTGAGCGTGACGCTGCCTTCCCGATCGATATCCACCTTGATTGCTTTCGCTTCGCGACTGGCAAGCCGCTGCAAAGCCGATTCGATCTTGACCTTCACGTCCTTCGACTGCACATGCGTCTTGATCACGATTTCGTCGTTCACTCCGGCAACGCCGACGAGGTCGCGCACCGCGGCCACGGCCGCCCAGCGCTGATAGGCCCAATCGACCTCGCCGCTCAGCGTGATCCAGCCGTCCTTCACCGTCAGCTTGATGTCCTTATCCGGTACCGACACGTTCCATTCGAGTGCGCTTCGCGCCGTACGGGCGAGATCGGCGTCGTTGCGTTTGTGCAAGCCGGGGAGCTCCACGGCGATTTCGACCGCGACACCCTTGACGCCGGCGACGCGCAGCGCAGCGCGTTCGGCCGACCACCGTTGCGGGTACGAATCGACGTGCCCCGATAAGGTGACGATGCCATTTTCGACCTCCACGCCGATATGGGCCGCATCCACGGAGGGCTCCCAACCGAGTTCGTCGATGACGTCTTTTTGCAGTTCTCTGTCAGTTTTCATGATCTTGTCTCCAATTGTCTGTTGTAGATGAATAACCATATGCCCAGTGCATCACTATGACCGTATCGGTCACTGCTCCGCGCGAGGTCAATGCAGGTCGAGCTTGAACGATGTTGCCGCGGGATCCTCGGGGTCGGAGCAGGGTTGGAAGCCCAATCGCTGCGCGAGCTTGTGCGAGCCGAGGCAGCGCACGGGATCGACTGCATACATCCATTGGATGCCGCGCGATTTGGCAGCCTCGATGAGGCTTTGCATGAGCAGACTGCCGACTCCAAAGCGCTGCCATTCCGGGTCGACCGTGATCGCGCAGTCGCAACTCTCACCGTCAGCGCGCGGACGAAAACGGCCGGCGCCGATTTCGCGGGGTTTGCCCTCTTCGTCCACGATCGCGATCAATGCGACCTCTTCCGGGTCGGGATGAGTCAATTCTCTTGCCACCTCGGACGAGGGAGGTTTGATTAGTCCGAGAAATCGATAGGCGCGATATTCGGGGGAAAGATGGGAGAGAAAATCGCGCTCGAGCTTTGCGTCCTCCGGGCGAATGTCGCGAAGATGCACCAGCGCGCCGTTGCGCAGGCGGCAAGCTCTTAACTCTTCGACCGGAAGATCGATTGGATTGGTGATTGCGGGCATGGAAGTAACCCTCCTCGGTGTTCGTTGACAGCATCGGCCTCCTGGGAATCGATGCTTTGACTCAGGTCAATTTTTCCGCGCCTCGTGTCCTGTGATGGATCAAAGAAACGGGGGAAAGAGTCGCATCGCTCCACTGGCGAGGGAGTGATGAACGCCGCCGAACTAGCTGGCTCGCTTTGTTCCTTCGGTTGCGGCCGGCTGTGCTGCGGGTTCATAGAAAAATGACGCCATCAACGCCGCTTCTTCAGCGAAGTCCGACAGCAGGTCGCCCGCAAGGGTCGCGTGCGCGTCGACGACATCTTCGAATTTTCGGCAGGTGGAAAGACGCTTCATCGCTTCGACCGAGCGACTCGAACAAGCGTGAAGAAAGTAGAACGTTTCGTCCTGAATGCGCGCGAGATATCGAATCCAACTCGTCGCAGCGGGTAGCAACGTTGGCGTGGTCGGCGCGGCGCGTGGCAGATCTACCGCTCCGGTCTGCCGTGGTTGCTGCGACTGGCGTTTCTTCGCTTTCATGGGCTGCCTCGCTACGAAAATCTGCAGTCCACTGTACCCAGGAGCGGCATTGCGATATTGACCGTGATCAAAGTCGCCCGCTATCCGCGGCGATCCAAAACGTGCAGTCGGATCGCCGAGCGCAGGATGAATTTCTCGATCCGCACATTCGGCAATCGGCTGCGCCGCCGACCGAGCGGGCCATTGGTCGCAACCATGCTCGCAGTCGTCGCCGTTACCCTCGCGCTGCCGTTCACGCCGGGGGCGGCGATCCTGGGATTCAGCGCATTGCCCGCCTCGTTCTCCGCTTTCCTCGCTGCGGAGACGGCGACCTATCTCATCATCGTCGAGATCGCAAAACGATGGCTGCTTCGCGGCACGGCCCTCTGTATCCGGGTTTGATCTCGGCAGCGGCGTAGCGAATCGGTCGTTGACGGAGTGCGATTTGTGGGCAGCTCGGTGCTGCTGCGCCGCTACCATGGGCTGTCCTTGATTCCGCAGCAGAATGCCAGCCAGTTGACCGCCACGTCGGCGACGAACGACAGCGCGAGAACAAATACCACGTCCGCCCAGCCCAGCTCGATTCGCGGACCGACCAGAATCAGCGCACCGATCACGAAGTCGAGTTGATCGAACGGGATCCACCGTTCGCCCGGAGCGATATGCAGCCGCCGCTTCGCAAAACTCTTGAACGCGTCTCCAAGCATCGCACCGGTGCCGAACAACAAGCCGAGTGCAAGCCAATGCCGATAGTCGACGATGGCGATCGGCGCATCGACGAGACGCTGCATCGCGGTCGCGAGCACGCCCGCACAAACACCTGCGAGGAAGCCCACGACGGTTTTGTGGTCACCGAGCCAGCGTCGGCTGATCGGACGGTTCCAGCCATGCCAGAACCGCACGAATGGCGGCGCCATGTTGGCGCAGTAGGCGGGCAGCATGAAGTACGCCAGCTGCAACATATGGACGAATGCGCCGCGCACGCGAGAATTCCGGTTTCATTCCGATCGGACGCGCGCTTCGGACCGAATCCTGCGCAGGTATTTCTTCGAGGCGAGCGCGATGAGCGCGGGTGCGACGGGCAACCGCGCCAGCATCGCGCCGACGCGAACGACGTTGGCGGCGAACCGGGGCCAAGCGCGCAGCGGAAACAGGGCGGCGAGGAAACCGGCAGCGAGGCCGCTAGCGATCACCTTCGACAGGCGCGGTTCGTGCAAGTGTGCGTCGTAGGCTTGTTGTTGCGCGTTGAATTCGCGCGCAGCGACTTCGAGATGGGCTTTTGCCTGCTCCACGCGCTTGCGACCCGAATTCACGAGAGCTCCTTCTTCACCTGTTCGAGCGCACGGCGACTGTTGGGGAAGCTCATTTCGCGCAGGCTGCGCTGCAACGCATGCAGCAGCGCGAGGAGAATGACGAACTGGAAGCCGACATCGATGGCGAACGCGCCGCTCAAGCCGCAACCGAACGAATGCAACACCGCGATCAACAACCCGTTGGCGGCGAGCCAGAAGCCGGCGGCGAGGATCGGAAAGACCAGCGCGCCGATGACGAAGCGGCGAAGGCCCTGTCGCGAGAGCACCCATTCCGCTTCGACCAGATCGCGCGCGGCGCGCGCCAGATCGACAGCGTCAGTTGCCAGTTCGGCGAACGAAGGCTTCATAGGCCGGTGCGAGTCGGCGTCCGGATCGATGCGGCCCATTGCGGTCAACGGCGCAGCGCCCGTGCCAGTATCGCGCCTGTGGCGAACGCAATGCCGAACACGGCGAACGGATGCGCGCGCGCCTGCGTCGTCACCGTGTCGGCCCAGCCTTTCGCCCGGGCAAGGCCGATTTTGTCGAACTCGCGGCGCAGAGCATCGCATTGGGTTCCCAATGCATGCGCGCTTTGCGCCACCTTCTGCGCGAGCGCATCGACGCGACATTCGACATCGTCAGCGTATTCGGCGAGAGAGTCGCGGACATGGCTGGCGGAAGACTGCGTTGTATCCATGATAATTCCTGGGTTGCTTCGTTGGCACAAGCATCGCGCATGCGCGTCGGACCCGCTTGATGCAGGTCAATTTCTCCCGCATCGTGGTAGGAGAGCGGAGCGATTTGACCTGCATCAACCCCGGTCGACGGCGATGCGCCAAAGTCAGCTGCGAAGCACCCGCACCGGGCTGCGGAACACAGTGAACA
>Ga0207678_10002217_pt1 | contig 17545 bp, 20 predicted proteins | sample KBSC63metaG_FD_184319 | JGI IMG/M metagenome (GOLD analysis project Ga0207678, IMG submission 184319) | Corn rhizosphere microbial communities from Kellogg Biological Station, Michigan, USA - KBS C6-3 metaG (SPAdes) (version 2) | ecosystem: Host-associated > Plants > Roots > Rhizosphere > Soil ...
GTACCGTCGGCACCTCCTGTGGCGTTACTCGCTGCTCTGGCGCAAGACGCCTGAATGGCACGATCCGTCGCGGGCCGTGACTGCGGCCTGAGCGCGTGAGCATCCGGCGGCCGGGGAGCGCAGGATCAGGAGATTGCGCCCCGGATCCGCTCCCGGCTCAGGCGGCCAAGCTCGGCGTCCGACGGCAGGTCGCTTCGGCCGGTCTTCGGAATGAAGCCCGACACGGCCGCGGGCCCGCACCTCGGCGCTGGTGGCGATGTTGCTGTTCACTGGCGCCCGGGTCTCCGAGGTGATCGGCGCCGACGTCGGGGACCTCGGCACCGAGCGGGGCCGCCGGGTGCTGCGGGTCACCCGCGGCGACGGTGACCGCCGGAGCCTTCCGCTTCCCGGCCCGGCCGTGGTCCGGATCGACGCCTACCTCGCCCGACGGGCGGACCTGGCCGACGCCAAGGGCCGGGCCGGGAGGCCCGATCCCGGCCCCGACGCCAATGTGCTCTTCGCCACCGGGACCGGCAGGCGGCTGTTCGCCGCCGACGTGTGGCGGGTCATGCGCCGCCTCGCCGCACGGGCCGGGCTGCCGGACGACCTGACCGGCCGGGTCGGCCCGGAGGCGATGCGGCACTCGTTCGCGACGCTCTACCTCGACGCCGGCGGGTCGCTCAGCGACCTGCAGGAGGTCATGGGGCACGCCGACCCGCGCACCACCCGCCGCTACGACCGGGAGCGTCAGGCTCGCCGCCAGTCCCCGGGCGACCTAGTAGCCGCCTACCTATCCACCCCGCCCCGGCAACGCCTGTGAGTGCAATAGGTGCTGCCAGGACAGCACCTATTGCACTCATTCGCCGACGTCGGCCGGAGTGCCGTTGGTGATGCGCAGGAGCTCGGCGTAGGAGATGGGAAAGACGGTGTGCGGGTGGCCGCCCGCCGCCCAGATCTCGTCGTACTTGTCCAGCCAGGTGTCCACTAGGGTCCTGATCGGGCTGGGGTGGCCGACCGGCGCGACGCCGCCGATGGCCTGGCCCGTCCACTCACGGACCGAACGGGCGTTGGCTCGTGCCACCTCGGAAGCGCCGATCAGGTTCGCTACCTTGGCCGTGTCCACGCGGTGCGCGCCGCTGGTCATGACCAGGAGCGGCGCCCCGTCCGCGCTGAACACGAGGCTGTTCGCGATCGCCCCGAGCTCACAGCCGAGCTGCGCGGCCGCGGCGGCGGCCGTCGGCGCGCTTTCGGGCAGTTCCCTCACCTCGCCCGCGACGCCCAGGTCGCGGAGCACGGCTGCGAATCTCGAGAAGTCGACTGGCATGGCTGCAGGTTAGCCGGGGCGTAGCCGCCCCGGCGAACCATTATCACGACGGGTAGCAGTAGGAGTCCGAGGACGCGTCGCCGCCGCCCAGCCGGACCTGGTGCACCCGGCGGCCGCGGAAATCATCGCCGCGCGGGAAGAACTTCTCGTCCACCCTCAGCCCGCCGCCCGCGGCCGGGTCCGTGTCGACTTTGGCGAACCAGCTGCCCACGCCGTCCGGGTAGAACTGGTCGTCCCACGAGCCGTACAGCGAGTTGGTCAGGTAGATCCGCTTGCCGTCCCGGCTGACCTCGACCATCTGCGGGCCGCCGGCCAGCGCCTCGCCCGGCGCCGCCGGGTGCGCGACGCGCCCGGTGATGCCGCCGAGCCGGACCGAGCCGACCTCGCGCGGGCTAGCCGGGTCGCTCACGTCGTACTGCTTGAGCTCGCCGATGCCCCAGCACGAGACGTAGAGGAACTTGTCGTCGACCGAGAGGTTGATGTCGGTGACCAGGGGCGGTACGGCGCCGAACGGCTTGAGGGCCGGGGGCAGCGCGTCCGGCTCCGCCGGTTCGGCCGGGATCGTGATGACCTTGTCGGCGTGCCAGCTCCCGTTGTCCCGGCTCCACCGCCAGACCGACGCGGACAGGTCCTCGGTGCTGACCACCACCCCGACGAAGCCCCAGGTGGCGTCCGGGTCGTGCGAGGGGCGCAGCTCCAGGGCCATCTGGTGCTGGGCGCCCAGGTCGACCGTCTGCTGGAGCTTGCCGGCGGCCAGGTCCCAGAAGTGCAGCCGGTGCCCGTACTTCTGGCCGAGCAGCAGCTCGGGGTTGACCCCGTCCTCGATCATCGACGGGGTACCCCACTCGCTGGTGATCAGCGTGTTCTGGTTCAGGTGCCACCAGGCGTCGTAGGCCAGGTACTGGTCCCCGCGATCGGTCTCCCAGGCCCGCAGCACGTCGAAGGTGTCGTGGTCGAGCAGGGCGATGCCGCCCGGGCCGTCGGCCCCGTTGCCGCCGCCGAGGCAGGACACGAAGATGCCGTCCGGGCCGCAGTGCAGGGTGTGCGGGCGGGAGTAGCCGGCCTTGGCGGCCAGCTCGGCCGCGCTGATCGTCTTGGCCAGGGTCGGCTGACGCGGGTCCGGGTGGGTGTCATAGACGTGGATATTGGAGGATCGCAGCCCGGGCAGCAGCAGGTAACGCCGCTGCAGCCCGTCGGTGTCGTGCCCGGCGTGGGCGAACGAGCTGCTGCACGCGTTCCACCCGAAATGGTGCAGCTCGTCTCCGCGGGTGGGCAGGTCGGCCCAGCCGACGACCTGACCGTACCGGTCCGACGCCGGGTCGGTGTCGAGTACGGCGAGCGCATCCGGCTGCTGCGCGGCGCGGTCGAAGACGACCACGTAGGCGAGCTGCTCGGGCGGGGCGCTGATGGCGTCCGCGGGGCTCCGGTAGAAGGTCGGGTCGATGTCATGGCCTGCGGAATGCTCCATGTGGCTTCTCCTCGTCGAGATGTCCCTCCGGCATCGACGCTACGCGACGTCAGCCCGGGCTTCCGGCCTGGCCGCGGTGAACACGTTGTCCGGCCGGGGAATCCCGTAGTGCTCGCGCAGGGTCCGCCCGGTGTACTCGGTCCGGAACACTCCGCGCTGGCGCAGCAGCGGGATCACGTGTTCGGTGAAGGCCTCGAGGCCGGACGGCAGGACCGGCGGCATCACGTTGAACCCGTCGGCGGCGCCCGCCTCGGCCCATTCCACGATCGTGTCCGCCACCTGCTCGGGTGTCCCGGCGAAGGTCCGGTGCCCGCGGCCGCCGCCGAGCCGCCCGATGAGCTGGCGCACGGTGAGGTTGTCCCGCCGGGCCAGCTCGGTGACCAGCTCGAACCGGCTCTGCGCGCCTTCGACCAGCGGCCGGGCGTACACCTCCTCGGGCAGCCCGCGGTCCAGTTCCAGCCGCTCCGCCGGTATCTCGAGCACCTTGGCCAGCTGGGCCAGGCCGTACTCGGGGATGATCAGCTCCTCGAGTTCGGCCTCCAATGCCCGGGCTTCGGCCTCGGTCGAGCCGATGGCTGGCACCAGGCCGGGCAGGATCTTGACCTGGTCCGGGTCGCGGCCGAGACGGCGGACGCGGGCCTTCAGGTCGGCGTAGAACTCCTGCGCGTCGCCGAGCGTCTGCTGGGCGGTGAACACCGCCTCGGCGTACCGGGCGGCGAACTCCCGGCCGTCGTGCGACGAGCCCGCCTGGACCAGGAGCGGGCGGCCCTGAGGCGACCTCGGCACGTTGAGCGGCCCGCGGACCTTGAAGAACTCGCCCTGGTAGTCGATCTCGTGGATGCGGCTGTCGTCGGCGTAGACGCCCGCCGCCTTGTCGCCCAGTTCCGCGCCGTCCTCCCAGCTGTCCCACAGCCGGATCGACACGTCGGTGAACTCGGCAGCCCGGCGGTAGCGCTCGGCGTGGGCCGGGTTGTCGTCGAGCCCGAAGTTCTGCGCGGCCGCCGCAGTGGCCGTGGTGACGATGTTCCAGCCGGCCCGCCCGCCGCTGACGTGGTCCAGCGAGGCGAACCGGCGAGCCAGGTTGTACGGGTGGTTGTAGCTGGTTGACGCGGTGGCGATGAGCCCGATCCGGCTGGTCGCCCCGGCCAGCGCGGTGAGCAGGACCGTCGGCTCCAGCGCTCCTCCCGGGCGGAACCGGGCGTGGCCCCACAGCGCCGGGCCGTCGGCCAGGAAGACCGAGTCGAACGTGCCGCGCTCGGCGATCCGGGCCAGGTTCGTCCAGTACGACACGTCCAGGCTCGCGGACGGGTCGCTTTCCGGCAGCCGCCAGGCCGCCTCGTGGTGCCCGCAGCTCATCAGGAACGCGTTGAAGTGCAGCAGCCGTTCAGCGGGCACTCCCGGCCACCTCCAGTTCCCGCTCGGCTCCGGCGGACCCCCACACCCCGCGCCTGCGTAGTTCGGGCAGTACGCCCTCACCGAACCAGTACGCCTCCTCCAGGTGCGGGTACCCGGACAGGATGAACTCCGAGATGCCCAGCGCCGCGTACTCCTCGATCAGGTCGGCCACCTGCTCGTGGCTGCCGACCAGCGCGGTGCCCGCGCCGCCGCGCACCAGCCCGACCCCGGCCCACAGGTGCGGGTAGACCTCCAGGTCGCTGGCCACGCCGCTGCGCCGGTACGACGCGTGCAGCGCGTGCATCCGGTCCTGGCCGGCCGACTCGGTGTGGCCGAGGATCTGCTGGGCGGTGGCGATCTCCTCCGGGTCAAGCTGGTCGAGCAGCGCGCCCGCCACCGCCCAGGCCTCCCGCTCGGTGTCCCGGGTGATCACGTGCAGCCGGATGCCGAACCTCAGCTCGCGGCCCGCCTCGGCGGCCAGCCCTCGCATCCAGGCCAGCTTCTCCGCCACCTGGGCCGGCGGCTCGCCCCAGGTCAGGTACGTGTCCACGTAGCGGGCCGCGATCGGCCCGGCGGCCGCCGACGAGCCGCCGAAGTAGACACGGGGGACCGGGTCCGGCGGCGCCATCACGGTGGCCTGCTCGACCTGGTAGTACCGGCCGTCGAAGTCGAACGGCTGCCCGGACCAGGCGCCCCGCACGATGGCCAGGAACTCGCCGGTCCTGGCGTACCGCTCGTCGTGCGACAGGTGGTCGCCGAACCGGCGCTGCTCCTCGGCCTGGCCCCCGGTCACCACGTTGAGCAGCAGCCGGCCGCGCGAGATCCGCTGGTAGCTGGCGGCCATCTGGGCGGCCAGGGTGGGCGAGATCAGCCCGGGCCGGAAGGCGACCAGGAACTTCAGCCTGCTGGTCGCCGTGATCAGCGCGGCCGTGGCCAGCCAGGCGTCCTCGCACCAGGTACCGGTCGGGGTGAGTACCGCCGCGAAGCCGAGCTGCTCGGCGGCCCGGGCCACCTGCCCCAGGTACTCGAGGTCCGGCGGCCGGTCGGCGGCCTGCGCCTGGGCTATCGGCAGGCTGTGCCCGCGGCCGTAGATCGTCCGGCCGTCGCCCGAGGTGGGCAGGAACCAGTCGAAGGTCAGCGTCATAACCCCACGCTCGCCGTGTCGTTGAACGAAGTGACCGCGTACTGGCTGAAGTCCACGTGCACCGGGATCAGCCCGGCCTTGGTGAACGCGTCGGAGACCTGCTGCTCCGAGGTGATGACCGCTGGCGTGATCGGCACGGCCAGCGAGGAGTCGTCGCTGGCCGCCTTCACCATCACGGTGTCCGGCAGCCCGCTCGCCTTGGCCCACACGGCCGCCCAGGCCGACTGGTGGTTGGTGGCCCAGGCGTGCGCCTGCGCCACCAGCGCGAGGTAATCCTTGATCGCGGCGGCCTTGGCCGGATCGGCCAGCGCGGCGCGGGACGCGACCGCGAACGAGTACGGGCTGCCGTACCCGGTCCCGGTGACCAGCGCTTTGGCGTTCTTCTGCACCTCGGCCTGCTCGATGAACGGCGACCAGATGTCCCACGCGTCGACGTGTCCCGAGCTGAGCGCGGCCAGGCCTTCGGCCGGCTGCAGGTAGGTCAGCGTCACGTCGTGCACGCTCAGGCCCGCCTTGTTCAGCACGGTGAGCAGGTGGTAGTCGGCCGAACTCCCCTGCGCCACCGCGATCCGCTTGCCCTTCAGTTGCGCCACCGAGGTGATCGGCGAGCCCTTTGGCACCAGCAGCGCGGACCCCAGTGGGTTGGCTTGGTAGGCGCCGACGATGGCGATCTTGCTGCCGCCCGCCGCGGCGAACACCGGCGGCGCGTTGCCCACGCCGCCGATGTCGACCGACCCGGCCCCCATGGCCTGCAACATCGGCGGTCCCGAGGTGAAGTCGGACCACTCCACCTTGAACGGCAGCTTGCCGATCAGCCCCGCCGCGGTCAGCAGCGCCTGCGCCCCGGTGCCGGCCTGGTCGCCGACGTGTAGCGTCACCCCGGACACGCTGGCCTGGTTCGGGCTGCTCGTCCCGGACGAGCTCGCCGTAGCCCCGCTGCCCGCGGCAGACGATGACGAGGAAGAGGAGCACGCGGTCAGCACGGCCAGGCTCGCGGCCGCCGCGAGGGCGAGTACCCGGTTCGTTCGGTTCATTACTGTCCTTCCGTATTGACGCCGAGCTCAGTCAGCAGCCGGTGCCGCAGTTCGGTGAGCCCGGGATTGTCCCGGTCGCGCGGGCGGGGGAGGTCCACCGGCCCGCTGAAGACGATCCGGCCGCTGGCCAGGACCAGCACCCGGTCGGCGAGGATGAGCGCCTCGTCCACGTCGTGCGTGACCAGGAGCACGGCGGGCCTATGGCTTTCCCACAGCCGGAGCACCAGGCGGTGCATGGCGATCCTGGTCAGCGCGTCGAGCGCGCTGAACGGCTCGTCCAGCAGGAGCAGGCTGGGCTCGCGGACCAGGGCCCGGGCCAGCGCCGCCCGCTGGGCCTCGCCACCGGACAAGGTGAGCGGCCAGGCGCCGGCCCGGTCGGTCAGGCCGACCTCGTCCAGCGCCCGGCGGGCCGCCGCGGCCGGATCCTGGGCCCGCAACCCCAGGCCCACGTTGGCCAGCACCCGGCGCCAGGGCAGCAGCCGCGGCTCCTGGAACGCGACCGCGACCGTGCCGGGCACGGTGAGCTCGCCGGTGACCTCCCGGTCAAGACCGGCCAGCGCGCGCAGCAGCGTGGACTTGCCGGTGCCGCTCACGCCGAGCATGGCCACGAACTCGCCCGGCGCGATGTCCAGGTCCACCCCGTCGAGTACCGCCCGCCCGTCGAACGCGCGGGTCAGGCCGCGCACCCGCGCGGCCGCTGTTCCTATGTCGGCTAGCCCAGAATCCCGCGTCGCCATGCCAGCGCCCTCCTCTCCAGCAGCCGGACCAGCGCGTCGGTGATCAGGCCGAGGACCGCGTAGACGGCCAGCGCGACCAGGATCACGTCGTTGCGCAGAAACTGGGTGGCCTGGCTGATCATGAAGCCGAGGCCGGCGTTGGCGTTGACCTGTTCGGCCACCACCAGGGCGAGCCAGGCCACGCCGAGGCTCTGCCGCAGCCCGGTCAGCGCCTGCGGCAGCGCGCCGGGCAGCACGATGTGCCGGATCGTCTCGGCCCGGGTCAGCCGTTGCACGCGGCCGACCTCGGCGAGCTTGGCGTCGACGCCGCGGATGCCGGCGAACGTGTTCAGGTAGAGCGGGATGGCGGCGCCCAGCGCGATCAGGATGATCTTCGGCAGCTCGCCGATCCCGAACCACACGATGAACACCGGGATCAGTCCGAACAGGGGCAGCATCCGGACGATCTGCAGCAGCGGGTCGACGGCGTTCTCGCCGAGCCGGCTCAGCCCGGCGACCAGGGCGAGCAGTACGGCGATGCTGCCGCCGACGGTGAAACCGACCGCCATCCGCTCCAGCGAGACCAGCATCGCGTGCTGCAGCGTGCCGTAGGCGGGGGAGTTGCTCGTGACCAGGCTGACGGCGGTGTGCCAGACGGTGGTCGGCGGCGGCAGCTTGTCCGCCGGGATCAGCCCGGCCGAGCTGAGCAGCTGCCAGAGCGCGACCACGGCGACCGGGCTGATCAGCCGGTACCAGCCCCGGTGCCGCCGGCGCCGGGCGGCGGCGGCCGGCTTCGGCCCGGTGTACGGACCGTCGATCGCGACGCTCGTGAGCCCGGCGGCCTCGTCGCGGCCTTCCTGGAGCGTGGCGAGGCCCGCGTCGGCGGCTTCAGGCATGGGAGAACCTCGGAAGGAGCATGAGAACCTCAGATCGAGCGAGCTGGACGAGGGGAGGCGGGCGCAGAACCCGCGGTTTCAGCGCTCAACGGTGAGCAGCCCGAAGGGCTAACAGGACGCGCTAGCCTGCCGCCCTAGGTCGGTGTACAGGTGCGCTACGAGCGGCTCGCGGTGACCCATGCCATCACCCTAAGCCAATTGCCTACTTTGTCAATAGGTTTTATTGACAAAAGCCTCCGGGCGGCTGGCGGATCCGGTTACCAGACGAATTACCAGGCGAACGCGGCGCCAAAGTTCATGCCGTACATCGGCGGATGCACGGTGAGCCGGCTGAGGTGGCCATGGTCGTACCGCTCCCCGTGCCCCCCGCAGAACGAGATCACCTGCTGGCCCGAGGGATTGGTCCACAGCGGCACGCAGGGTGGCCCGGCGTAAGGAGTGCGGACCGTCGGCATCACCTGCGCCAGCTGCCGGCCGGTGCGGACGGAGTACTCCACGATGCTGTCCGTGTAGTGCTGGTCCGGCCCTACCACCCTGGTGACCAGCACCCTGGACGCGTCCGGGGTGATCAGCTGGCCATCCTGGCACGCTGCACGGGCCCCGCAGTACCGGCCGTACGAGACGACCAGCCGCGACGCCTGCAGAAGGTTGCCCGGCGCGGCGACGTTGAGCACCCGGATGCCCATGCCCGGCGGATGGGGATTGTTTCCCGACCCCCACTCGAACGCGACCGTCCGGTCGCCCGCCCAGGACAGGCTGTACGGAGCGACGACGCCATGGTCGACCGGCAGCCAGTGCTTGCCGGTGCCCGTCCTCAGCGACACCGTCTCGAAGCCGGCCCCGGTGAAGTACGCGAGCATGCTGGCGTCCTGGGAGATGGCGAAGCCCGACAGAGCGGTCCTGGCCGGGACGGTCCCCAGCACGGTCAGGTACTGCACCTCGCCACCGGCGGTGAGGCGCAGCTCGTCGAAGGCAGCGGTGGGGGCATTGAAGGGCATCGGGGAGTTCGGCGTCTGCCCGCCCACCTCGGCCTGCAGCACGAACGTGCGGTCGTCGCCGGCGGCTGCGACTCCGGCGAAGAACTGTCCGTGCGGCGGCGCGATGGTCGCGATGGTCTGGCCGGTGAACATGTTCCTGACCTGGGCGGTCCCGCGGCCGACGGGCAGCATGACGATGTACGGCTGCTCCGCGGGGGCGGCGTCCGCGGCGGGCAGCGGGCCGGCCGCCCGCCAGGCACCCGGGTGCCAGGTGCCCGGCGCCTTCGGCCACGCCGGCGGACTGACGGGCGGGCTTACGGGGCGGCCCCCCTCAGACCTCCCCGCTCCGCCCAGTCCGGCGGTGACACCGATGGCCACCGCAGCGACCACGCCGGCGATCGCGGCGGCGGTCAAGGCCCTGCGGATCCCGCGCCGCCGGGCCCGCCTCCGCAGGACCCGGATGTCGGGAATGGGCCGGGACGTGACCGGGTGCACCCACGCGGCCAGCTGTTCGCGCAGCGGATCATCGAGCATGGGGCACCTCCTCGTCGGACTCCCGCAGCTCGCGGTACAGCCGGTGCCGGGCCGCCGCCAGCCGGGTCCTGACCGTGCCCACCGAGATCCCGCAGTCGCGTGCGATGTCGTCAACCGGGAGATCGGCCAGGTAGTACAGCACCAGGACCTGGCGCTGGGCCAGCGGCAGCCGCATCAGCGCCAGGCTCAGCGCGGTGACTTCCAGCGGGTCGTGCGGGTCGTAGCGGCGACCGGACGCTCCCCGCTGCCCCGCCGCCAGCAGCACCGACATGATCCTGGCCCGGCGCATCCGCCGGGTCGCGTCGACGGTGAGCCGCAGCGCGACCCGCCGCACCCAGGCCTCGGGCAGGTCGTAGCGGGCGACCCGCTGCCACCTGGTCAGCGCCCGCGAAAAGGCCTCCTGGGCGATGTCCTCGGCCTGGTGCCGGTCGCCCACGATGGCAGCCACCAGCGCGACCACGCGACGGTAGCTGGCCTCGTAGAACTCGGCGAAGTCCTCGGTTTGGACAGGCACGTATCTAGACACGCCCGAGAGCCCTCCCGTTACCAAGCAAATTTGGTAACGATCCAGAGTCGACTCCAGGCTCGACTGCGAGCTCGGCTCCAGGCTTGTTAGGGCCTGGCTGTTCCGTGCGGCCTAGACCTCGTCACCGTTGGGGTCGAAGACGGTGGGGATGGCCGGGTAGCCCCGGGACAGCTGCAGCGCGTACGGCGGCAGTTCGGCCAGCGCCGCGCGGTGCTGCGCCCGCGCCTCCTCGGCCCCCGCACGGCCCACCACCTCGCCGTCTTTCACCAGCGGCACGAGCAGCTCGCGGTCCAGCGGCCCCGGCTCCGGCGGCGACAGGCTGACCCGCTCGGACAGCGCCGTGCCCTGCTGATCCCGGTGCCGCATCGCCCACTTGCGTCCGCCGCGACCCGGCTTGCCCACCGAGCGCTTGGCCACCGGCTCCATCACTCCCTCCTCGGACGCCGAAGCCCGCGCGACCAGCTTGTAGACCAGCGCCGCCGTCGGCGCCCCCGAACCCGTCACCAGCGACGTGCCCACCCCGTAACCGTCCACGGGGACCGCGCCGAGCGCCGCGATGGAGTACTCGTCCAGGTCGCCGGTGAGCGTGATCCTGGTCTTGGTCGCGCCTAGCTCGTCGAGCAGATCCCGCACCTGCCGGGCCAGCACCGGCAGGTCGCCGCTGTCGATCCGGATCGCACCGAGCTCGCCGCCCGCCACCTCGACCGCGGTCCGCACCGCGCGCGCCACGTCGTACGTGTCCACCAGCAGCGTCGTCCCCTTGCCCAGCGATTCGAGCTGGCTCGCGAACGCGTGCCGCTCGCTATCGTGAATCAGGGTGAAGGCGTGCGCGCTGGTCCCCGCGCTCGGTATGCCGAACTCGTACCGGGCCCGCAGGTTCGACGTGGACGTGAAGCCGGCGATATAGGCCGCCCGGGCGCTGGCCACCGCGGCCCGCTCGTGGGTCCGCCGCGAGCCCATCTCGATCAGCGGCCGGTCCCCGGCCGCGTTGACCATCCGGGACGCCGCGGAGGCGATCGCGCAGTCGTGGTTGAGGATGGACAGGGACATGGTCTCGAGCAGTACCGCCTCGGCGAACGTGCCCTCCACGACGAGGATGGGGGAGCCGGGAAAGTAACAATCCCCTTCGGAGTAACCCCAGATGTTTCCGCTGAAACGGTAAGATTCGAGAAAAGCCAGCGTCGGCTCGTCCACGATGCCCGCGCCGCCGAGGAACTCCAGATCGTCCGGGCCGAAGCGGAACCGCTCAATCGCGTCGAGCAGTCGCCCGGTACCTGCCACGACGCCGTACCTGCGGCCGTGCGGCAAGTGCCTGGCGAACACCTCGAAGACGGCTCTGCGGTCGGCCGCCCCGCTGCGCAGCGACGCCTGCAGCATGGTGAGCTCGTACTGGTCGGTCAGCAGCGCCGTACCGAGCGGGGCCGGACCAGGACCGGGCGGGGGCTGGTGGTTCACGGGATTGGTCACAGGTGGAAGACTACGGAATGGGAGGTGGATGGTTGTGAGCGCGGCGCCCGCTGAGGTCGAAGTTCCACGATCCGCAGACAATCCGGTGTCGGACAAACCCTGGGTCACGATCGTCTGGAACGACCCGGTGAACCTGATGTCCTACGTCACGTACGTGTTCCAGCACGTCTTCGGCTACCCGAAGAAGAAGGCCACCAAGTTGATGCTCGACGTGCACCACAAGGGCAAGGCGGTGGTCGCCGCGGGGGCGAGGGAAGCCATGGAGCGCAACGTCGAGATCCTGCACGGCTACGGCCTGTGGGCCACGGTGAAACAGGACAAGTAGCCCGCTCATATGGAACCGTTCCGGTCGGTCCGCGGCGGCGGCGCGCGGGTCTCGCTCGCCGCGGCCGAAGCATCCCTGCTGCGCAGCCTGGTCGGCCAGGTCATGTCCCTGGTCGAGCCGGACGACCTCGAAGGCCCCGGCCCCGGTTCCGGCCCAGACCCAGGCGAGGACGCCGAACTGGCCGCGCTGGAGGCGATGGTGCACGGGCCGGGGGCGGACAAGCCGCCGGAGGACCCGGTACTGGCCCGGCTGCTGCCGGACGGCTACCGCGACGACCCGGACGCGGCCGGGGAATTCCGCCGGTACACCGAGCCCGCGCTGCGCAGCGCCAAGCACCAGGCCGCCCAGGAGATGCTGGACACGCTGCCCGAGTCGGGCGGCCGCATCCAGCTGTCCCAGGACCAGGCCCTGTCCTGGCTCAAGGCGCTGAACGACGTCCGGCTCGCGCTCGGCGTCCGGCTCGGCGTGACCGAGGAGTTCGAGGAGCAGTGGGGACAGCTGAAGCCGGACGACCCGCAGTGGAGCGCGTTCGAGGTGTACGCCTGGCTGGGTGCGGTGCAGGAGTCCCTCGTCCAGGCGATGAAGTAGAGCCCCCGCGGAGGGCTCCGCCCCCCCGACCCCCTCGTATGCTCATTGATCGTGCTGACCATCTCGCGTTCGCTGTACGACAAGATCGTGGCCCATGCCCGTGCCGACCACCCGGACGAGGCCTGCGGCGTCATCGCCGGCCCGGCCGGGAGCGACCGCCCCGAGCGGTTCATCGCCATGATGAACGCCGAACGCTCCCCGACCTTCTACCGCTTCGACTCGGCCGAGCAGTTCCGGGTCTGGCGGGAGATGGACGACAACGACGAGGAACCCGTCGTCATCTACCACTCGCACACCGCCACCGAGGCGTACCCGTCCCGCACCGACATCTCTTACGCCAGCGAGCCGCAGGCGCACTACGTGCTGGTCTCCACCCGGGACGAGGACACGACCGAGTTCCGCTCCTTCCGGATCACCGACGGCGTGGTCACCGAGGAGCCCGTTACCGTGGTGGAATGATTCCGTGCCCCGGCGGGTTGGACGCCAAGGACCGACCAGATAACCCAGTGGAGCGTTGTTCAATGGCCATCGAGGTTCGCATCCCGACGATCCTGCGTACGTATACCGACGGTGCCAAGCAAGTCGAGGGGACCGGATCCACGCTCGGAGAGCTGTTCACCGACCTGGAGCAGCGGCATGGCGGCCTGCGCGACCGGCTGATCGACAACGGCGGCGGTCTGCGGCGCTTCGTTAACGTGTACCTCAACGACGAGGACGTCCGCTTCCTGTCCGGCCTGGACACGCCGGTCAAGGACGGGGACACGGTGACCGTCCTGCCCGCGGTGGCCGGCGGCGCGCTTTAAAATTCTCCCGAACGGACCAGGGTTCATGCGCTACGAGAGCCTGCTCGATTCCCTCGGCCACACCCCCCTGGTCGGACTGCCGCGCCTGTCGCCATCGGCGGACGTGCGGCTATGGGCCAAGCTCGAGGACAGGAACCCGACGGGTTCGGTCAAGGACCGGGCCGCGTTCTTCATGGTCGCGCAGGCGGAAAAGGAAGGCCTGCTGCAGCCCGGTTCGGTGATCCTGGAGCCCACCTCGGGGAACACCGGCATCTCCCTGGCCATGGTGGCCAAGCTGCGCGGCTACCGGCTGATCGTGGTCATGCCGGAGAACACCAGCGAGGAACGCCGGCTGCTGCTGCGGATGTACGGCGCCGAGATCGTCGGCTCGCCCGCCGCGGGCGGCTCCAACGAGGCGGTCCGGGTGGCCAAGCAGATCGCCGCCGAACACCCCGACTGGGTCATGCTCTACCAGTACGGCAACGAGGCCAACGCCCGCGCGCACTACGAGACGACCGGCCCCGAGGTCCTGGCCGACCTGCCCGAGATCACCCACTTCGTGGCCGGCCTGGGCACCACCGGGACGCTCATGGGGGTGGGCCGCTACCTGCGCGAGCACAAGCCCGACGTGAAGATCGTCGCGGCCGAGCCGCGGTACGGCGAGCTCGTCTACGGGCTGCGCAACGTGGACGAGGGCTTCGTCCCCGAACTCTACGACGAGTCCGTGCTGACCACCCGGTTCTCCGTGTCCTCGGCCGACGCGCTGCGCCGGACCAGGGAATTCATCTCGGCTGAGGGGATCTTCGCGGGCATCTCGGCCGGCGCCGCGCTGCACGCCGGCCTGGGCATGGCGGCCAAGGCCGTGGCCGCGGGCGAGCGCGCCGACATCGTGATCCTGGTCGCCGACGGCGGCTGGAAGTACCTGTCCACCGGCGCCTACTCCGGCACCCTCGACGAAGCCGAATCCCAGCTCGAAGGCCAGCTCTGGGCGTGATTACCTAGAGTTCGCTCGCGCACCTGGATAATGGCCTGCATGCGCGTGACCGTGGTCGGATGTGCCGGGAGCTTTCCCGGGCCGGACAGCCCGGCGTCCTGCTACCTGCTGGAGGCCGAGGGGTTCCGGCTGGTCATCGACCTGGGTAACGGCGCGCTCGGCGTGCTCCAGCGATACGCCGGGCTGTTCGACATCGACGCCATCTGCGTGTCCCACCTGCACGCTGACCACTGTGCCGACCTCGGTACCTACTGGGTGGTGCGGCAGTACCCCGATGACGGGCCGAAGCCGCCTATCCCGGTGCACGGCCCGCGGGGAACCGCGGATCGCGTGGCCGGCCTGGGCAGCGCGGCCGTGCCCGCCGTGCAGGCGCGATTCACCTTCCATGAGCTCGCGCCGGGCTCGTTCGGTATCGGGCCGTTCCGCCTCACCGCCGAACGGATGAGCCACCCGGTCGAGACGTTCGGCTTCCTGGTGGAGCACGCGGGCTGGCGGCTGGCCTATTCGGCCGATACGGGGGAGTCCGAGGCGCTGGTGCGGCTGGCCGCGGGCGCGGACGCGCTGCTCTGCGAGGCGTCCTTCCTCGACGGTCAGGACACCCGTCCTGGCCTGCACCTGACCGCGCGGCAGGCGGCCGCGCACGCGGCCCGGGCCGGGGTCGGTCAGCTCGTGCTCACCCACCTGGTGCCGTGGAATGACCGGGACCGGACGCTGGCCGAGGCGGACGGCATCTACACCGGGCCGCTGTCGCTCGCCACGTCCGGTCTGGTGCTCGGGCCCGCCGCTCCACCCCCGGCCGGCCGATAGGCTGTGCGTCATGTCACGACCCGACGGACGATCCGTCACCGAACTGCGACCGGTGAAACTCTCCCGGGGCTGGCTCGACCACGCCGAGGGGTCGGTGCTGGTGGAATTCGGCCGCACCCGGGTGCTGTGCGCGGCGAGCGTCACCGAGGATGTGCCGCGCTGGCGGCGCGGCAGCGGGCTCGGCTGGGTGACCGCCGAGTACGCCATGCTGCCCCGGGCCACCAATACCCGCGGTGACCGCGAGTCGGTCAAGGGCCGCCTGGGCGGCCGCACCCAGGAGATATCCCGGCTGGTCGGGCGCTCCCTGCGGGCCTGCGTGGACTACAAGGCGCTCGGCGAGAACACCATCGTCATCGACTGCGACGTCCTCCAGGCCGACGGCGGCACCCGGACCGCGGCCGTGACCGGCGGGTACGTCGCGCTGGCCGAGGCGGTCGCCTGGCTCAAGAACCGCAAGCGGACCAAGGGCGACCCGCTGCTCACCTCGGTGTCCGCGGTCAGCGTCGGCATCGTGGACGGCGAGCCCCGGCTCGACCTGTGCTACGAGGAGGACGTGGCCGCGCAGACCGACATGAACGTGGTCTGCACCGCCAGCGGCGACTTCGTGGAGATCCAGGGCACCGCCGAGCGGGAGCCGTTCAGCCGCGACCTGCTCGGCCAGCTGCTCGACCTCGCCGTCGCGGGCTGCGGCGAGCTGACCAGGCTGCAAGATGCCGCGCTGGCGTTATCGCCGGGCCTTCCGTGGTTGCCGCCCAGCCGGATGTAACCGCCGTGGCCGCTGACACCGTCGTGCTGGCCACGCGGAACGCCGCCAAGCTGCGCGAGCTGGCCCGGATCCTGGGCGCGGAGGACAGCGCTTCGCGGGACGGGGGCGAGCAGATCAGGCTGGCCGGCCTCGACGAGTTCCCCGGCGCGCCCGACGTGCCGGAGACCGGGGCCACGTTCGAGGAGAACGCGCTGCTCAAGGCGCGTGCGATCGCGGATTACACCGGTCTGCCCGCGGTCGCCGACGACTCCGGGCTCTGCGTGGACGCGCTCAACGGCATGCCCGGCGTGCTGTCCGCCCGCTGGGCGGGCCGGCACGGCGACGACAAGGCCAACCTCGAACTGGTCCTGGCCCAGGTGGCCGACGTGCCCGATACCCGGCTCGGCGCCCAGTTCGTCTGCGCCGCCGCCCTGGTCGTCCCCGCCTCCGCAGCCAGGGAGTGGGTGGTGACCGGCCAGGTGGAAGGCCGGCTGATCCGCGCGCCGCGCGGCAGCGGCGGGTTCGGCTACGACCCGATCTTCCTGCCCGACGGGTTCGGCCAGACCACCGCCGAGATGACCGCGGAAGCCAAGGACGCGATCAGCCACCGCGGCCGGGCCTTCCGCGCGCTGACCCCGTTCATAAGGACACTCGCGTGACAATCCGCACCCCACAGGAGGCCCGATGACCGACAAGCGGCTCGCGCCGGGCGACCCGGCGCCCGAGTTCACGTTGCTGGACGCCGACGGCAAGGAGGTCTCGCTGTCCTCGTTCCGCGGTCAGCGGGTGATCGTGTACTTCTACCCGGCCGCGATGACGCCCGGCTGCACCAAGGAAGCCTGCGACTTCCGTGACAGCCTGGCCAGCCTGAACTCCGCGGGCATCACCGTCCTGGGCATCTCGCCCGACCAGCCGGCCAAGCTGGCCAGGTTCCGGGACAAGGAGGGCCTGACCTTCCCGCTGCTCTCCGATCCCGATCACGCGGTGCTCGAGGCCTACGGCGCCTGGGGCGAGAAGAAGCTCTACGGCAAGACCACCGTCGGCGTGATCAGGTCCACGTTCGTCGTCGACGCGAACGGCGCCATCGAGAAGGCCTTGTACGGCGTCAAGGCCACCGGCCACGTCGCCCGGCTGCGGGCCGAAGTCGGCGCCTAGGCGGTACCGTGGCAAAGGCCAGCCTCGCGCTGGCGCTGGCGGGCGTGGCGAAATGGCATACGCGGCAGGTTTAGGTCCTGTTGGTGGCGACACCGTGGGGGTTCGAATCCCCCCGCCCGCACCGAAATCACCGATATGCTGGCGCCCTCAAAATCGGGGGCGAACCAGGAGGCCTGTCATGTCTTTTCGCGTCAAAGCCAGCGCCATTGCCGTTTCCGCCGCTGTCTGCATGCTGCTCGCGCCGGCGGCGGTGGCGTCGGCTGGGGTGTCTCACGCTCCCGTCCAGGTGACCGGGAAGAAGCTCAAGACCGCGCTGCTGCCCCCTACACGCTTCCAGCCCGGCTACAGCACGATTTTCGCCGGCAACTCCGGCGGCAAGCTCGAACACAGCACCGTCTTCCACATCCCGTCTATGAAGTGCGTTAACTTCTGGAATTTCATTGGCCATGTTAAGGGCTTCGGCGAGACCGCCTTCGCGACCGAGTCGGCCACCAGCAAGTCGGGCAAGGCGCCCATCTTGGAGATCTTCTCGCAGGCCGTCTATCAGTCGGCGAGCCACCACGCGGCCACCGTGCTCAATGGCCAGATCAGCGCCAAGTACAAGTCATGCAAGTCGGTGAGCTTCTCCGACGGTAACGGCGGAACGATCCGCGAGACCCTGCATGCCCGGAAGGCGGAGCGCGTGGGCG
>Ga0207678_10002225_pt1 | contig 17526 bp, 20 predicted proteins | sample KBSC63metaG_FD_184319 | JGI IMG/M metagenome (GOLD analysis project Ga0207678, IMG submission 184319) | Corn rhizosphere microbial communities from Kellogg Biological Station, Michigan, USA - KBS C6-3 metaG (SPAdes) (version 2) | ecosystem: Host-associated > Plants > Roots > Rhizosphere > Soil ...
CGCTGGCGCTGCTCGTGCTCGTGGGCTTCGTGCTCGCGTTCCCCGTGATGGTGGCGACGCTCAGCGGGGCCAACCCGTACCACGGCCGGGGCAGCATGCACGCGCTTGCGCAGCCGCTCAGCCTCACCATCGTGTTCCTGCTCGTCGTCCCCGTGATGGCGGGGCTCGGCCAGGCGGTCGCGCGGATCTTCGTCAGGTTCCCGCCGCTGAACGCCTACCGGCTGGACATCCTGGGCAGCATCGCCGGGATCGTGGCGTTCTCGGTGCTGTCCTTCCTCAACCAGCCCCCAGCCGTCTGGGGCGCGGTGGCCGGCGTCGGAGTAGTGGCTCTGCTGCTACCCCGGGCCCGGTGGTGGCAGTTCGGCGCGGTGGCGGGCGTCATCGTGCTGCTCGTGCTGGAATCGCTCGCGCCCGGGCAGTTGTGGTCGCCCTACAACAAACTGACCATCAAGAACGAGCGCATTGCGGGCCAGCCCGCGATCGCGGTGAGCGCGAACAACGTTCCGTACCAGAACGCCGTCTCCCTCAATGCGATGCGCCGCGGGAACCCCTCCTACTTCTACCCGTACCGGCACGTCACCCCCGCGAGCCTGGGCAACGTCTTGATCATCGGGGCCGGCACGGGCAACGACGTCGCGGTCGCCCTGTCCGAAGGAGCCCGGCACATCGATGCCGTCGAGATCGATCCGCTGCTGCTGCTCCGGGTCGGCCAGGCCCACGCCGGGCACCCCTACCGGAGCGACCGGGTCACTAGGCACGTCGACGACGGCCGCGCCTTCCTGGAAGGCACGCACCAGAAGTACAACCTGATCTTGCTGGCGCTGCCCGACTCGATGACCGCGCTGGCCGGGCAGTCGGCGATCCGGCTGGAAAGCTACCTGCTGACCGAGCAGTCGCTCGCCGCGGCAAAGTCGCACCTCGCGCCGGGCGGCACGTTCGCGATGTACAACTACTACCAGCCCTTCCTGCTGAGCAGGTACGCGACCACGCTCGAGGACGTGTACCACCAGACGCCCTGCGTCGAGCTTCAGCCCGGGCAGTCGGGTGACAGGAGGCTGGCCGTCCTCACCGTCCACCCGGGCGGGCCGGTCGCGGCCTGCACCACGTACTGGCAGGGACCTAGTCTCGCGCCCGCGACCGACGACCACCCGTTCCCGTACCTCCGGAACCCCAGCATCCCCTCCAGCTTCGTGCGGATGCTCGGGGCCATCCTGCTTGGCTCGCTGCTGCTGATCCGGCTCGCCGGCGGCCGCTTCACGGGGATGCGATCCTACATCGACCTGGCGTTCATGGGGGCCGCCTTCCTGCTGCTCGAAACCAAGAACATCATCCAGTTCGCCTTGCTGTTCGGCACCACCTGGTTCGTGAACTCGCTCGTCTTCGCCGGGGTCCTGCTCGCGGTGTACCTGGCCGTCGAGACCGCCAGGCGGGTTCGGCTGCCTAGGCCGCCCGTGCTGTACGGCGCCCTCATCGTGTCGCTGGCCGTGGCCTGGCTGGTGCCCCAGGAGGCGCTGCTCTCCCTGCCGGTGATCCCGCGTTTCCTGGCCGCCAGCGCCCTGGCCTTCGCGCCGGTGTTCCTCGCGAACCTGGTGTTCGCGCAGCGGTTCGCCGACGTGCATAACTCGGGTACGGCCTTCGCCGTCAACCTCCTCGGCGCGATGGTGGGCGGCGCGCTCGAGTACCTGTCCCTGATCACCGGATACCGCGTGCTGCTGATCGTGATCGGCGTGCTGTACGGGCTGGCCTTCGTGACCGGCCTGCGCCGAGGGGGCGGATACCGGGCCGCGCCGGGTGTGAGCTGGGGATGATGGCTCAGGCCAGCAGACGGGTCCGCCACCGAAGGAAGCGCTCGGCAAGCCGGTGGTGGCCAACGGCACGCAGGCGCGCGATGTGATCGTCGAGGTAATGGACAAACAGCGGGACTAGCTCCCGGCTCAGGAGCGCGGCCGCCTCGCCGCGGGGCGGTGGTTCGTGGCGCCAGGCCAGCGCCGCGGCCACCAGCGAGGTGGCAGGCGCGTCCGGACTGGCCAGGTAGTGCCGGGCCGCGAGGGTATTGGTGCCCACGTGGCCCGTCTGCGCGGTGAACAGAAAGCGGACGGGGAAGAGCACGACCTTGGTCATCCTCGGGAGGCCTGCGGAGACCAGCCGCGACGGCGTGCGGATCTCGGTGGTCCTGCCCAGGGAGCCGAGCGCGAACTCGGCGCCCGCCACCAGCAGTTCGGTGCGGTCGGGCCGGGCCACGGCAGAACGCGCGTCTGTTCCGGTGAGCAGCCGACCGTATTCAAGCAGGTCCAGCCGGTCCAGCGGAGGGAATCGGCCACCGCTGCTCTGGCCCTGCAGGGTTGCGGGTGTTCCCCAGAACACCGAGAGCCGCTGATCAAGGGCCGAACCTCCGGCTTTCACCGAGCGGGCCACGGTGCGGATGGTCAGCCCGTCTTTCACCCGGACCGGGTCCTCCAGGATGAGCCCGAGATCGACGTCGCTCACCAGCGGACTGAAACCTCCGTGCGCGAGGCTGCCGAGCGCATAACCAGCGATCAGGCGTGACCCCAGGGCAGCCCGATAGGCCGCCACCGCCCGGACCAGCACGGCCTCACCCTGATCGGCCGTTGCCTGCCCGGCCGGCGAGCCCTGAGGATCCGAGTCAGCCGATCCCAACGGCAATCTCCTTTCGCTCTCCAGCCCTTTCACGATGTCACACCCCACCCCCACATCAGCCCAGCGCAGGCTCCCGGGAATTCAGTGGTTGTGGCGTTCTACCGAATCTATGCGGTAGAACGCCACGTTCATGTGAATCGAGCCAGGGCACGGGAGGCCGGCTCCCGGGCCGTGTCAGCCTAGGGTGACAATTTAAGGTCTGTCAGTCTAAGCTGACAGCATGACCTCGATGACGGAACTGGCGGTCGCCGTGGACAGCGGCGATCCCGCCACGGGCCTGGCGGCGGTCGCCGCCTTGCGCAGGCTCACCGAAGAACTGGAGGCCCTGCACGTGAGCAACGCCCGCGCCCAGGGCTGGACCTGGCAGGCGATCGCCTCCGCGCTCGGCGTGCGGCGCCAGTCCGTACACAAGAAGCACGCCAGGCGGCTCGGATGACGATGCTCGCCACGTTCACGCCGCCCGCCCGCCAGACCGTCATCCGGGCCGGCCTGCTGGCCAGCGAGGGCGGCGCGACCCGGCTGGGCGACGGCTACCTCCTCCTGGCGCTCGCCGAAAGCCAGCCCCTCACCAGCCCGGTGGACCTCGGCGTCACCGCCGCCATGGTCCGCGCCCAGCTCGGGGCCCAGACGCCACGACGGCACGACGGCGACCTGCTGGCCACTCTCGGCATCGACCTCGACGAGGTGCGCCGCCGCGCGCTCGACGCCACGTCCGCCCGCCTCGACGATCCGGCCCGGTGGCGGCTCCGCCGGTCCCGCGTCCGCCTGCTGCGCGTCACGCTCACCGGCCCGGCCGCCGAGATCACCCTCAACGAAGGCGGCCGGAAGGCCATCGAGGTGGCCCGGTGGGCCAGCCGCCGCGGCCGCCGGACCCAGATCGCCCGCGAAGACCTGCTCTGGGGCCTGCTCGCCGACGCCTCGAGCGAATCGGTCCGGATCCTCCGCCGCGGCCAGGTCGACCTCGGCCGCCTGTGGGCCGACCTGCGCCGCTGGCACCAATCAGCCTGAAGCGCCTAAGGCGTACGCTTGCCTTCGTGCGGCGGTACATAGCGCTGATATTGCTGACAATCGTTACCGCGGCGGGCTGCACCTCCACTCAGGCACGAAATCCCGCGCAGCCGGCCGCCAGGAACTGCTCGTCTTCGATATCCCCGCGCCAGCTCCCCGCCTGGGCACGGGCCGGATTCCAGCCGCCGACACAGCCCATGCCGTACGTCATGAGTGACCGCGGGGATATCGTCGCCATTCTCTGGGCCGATCACAATCCGCTGCACGCACCCCCGCTGCCGAACGTGAGCAACAAGATCCTCTGGGTCTCCCGGGTAAACCAGGGGGCATTCACCCCGCTCCGTATCCAGGCCACCCTAAATGGCGCAAACCAGACCGTGACCAGGCAAGTCGCCGGCGGTCCCGGCCCGTCTATCATCGACCTCCCCGCCGCCGGATGCTGGTCTGTCAACCTGAGCTGGTCTGGCCATCACGATCACCTCACCCTGCGCTACTCCGTCGGCTAGCTACCGCAGCCTGTCGATCTCGCCCGGGTAGACATCCGGGGACAGGCGGCGCATCGCTGCCTCTTTCGGTAATGTCGGACAAACCGACCACGGACATGCCAGGAACGAAGGGCGCTGAGCGGCCATGATCGGATCGAGCGCCACCGCCGCGCCTGTTTGCCGCGCCGTGCTGCCGCCCCGGGCAGCCGACGTGTTCGGGTTGCGAAACAGGGCCGTGGGCAGGCACCGTAAGGTCAAGCTGGGCGACTGGCGGCAGCCGTGGCTGCGGGTCGCAGGAGCAGTCCTGCTCGTCGTGTCCGCCGGCATTCACCTGGACCTGTACCTGACCGGATACCGGTCGATCCCCACCATCGGGTGGCTGTTCCTGGTGCAGTTCCTGGTCGCGTTCGTCCTCGCCATCGGCGCACTGGTCACGCACAGCAGGCTGGTCGCCGTCGCGGGTGCCGCCTTCGCGCTGTCGACCCTGGGCTGCTATCTGCTGGCGGTCTGGATCGGGCTGTTCGGATACAAGGAAATCCGAACGAGGGCGGGGATCGCCGCTGGCCTGATCGAGGTGGCCGCCTTCGCGACGCTGGCGCTGGCGGTGGCGATCGCCGACGCGCGGCCGGCTGCGGCGCCGACGCGGCCGCGACCCAGGGTGCTGGCCGGGATGCGCGCCGCGGTCTCACTGGTGGTCGCCGCGGTCGGCGCGGTCTCGGTCGCCGCCCTGGTCTTGTTCGGCATCGCGCTGGCCAGCGCGGGCGGGGGAGGTGAGCCCGCGAGCACCGAGGGTGTCCGGGTCGCCCTCAAGACCGCGACGATCGGCGGTGTCACCGTCCTGACCAGCGAAAAGGGCTTCACGCTGTACTGGTTCGTGCCCGACAGCCCGGCCGCCTCCAGGTGCACCGGCTCCTGTGCCGCCTACTGGCCGCCCGTCATCGGCACTCCCACGGCCGGGCCAGGCGTGACGACCAGCAAGCTCGGTACGATCAAGCGGCCCGGCGGCACCACGCAGGCGACCTACGCTGGCCACCCGCTGTACTCCTACGTCGGCGACGATGCCCCGGGCCAGGCCCGCGGCAACAAGATCGACCTCAACGGCGGCTACTGGTACGAAGTCCGCGCCTAGCGCCCCCCTCACGTCAAAGCGAACATCTCCGAAATAATGCGCAAATTACCCGAAGGAAGGCGCTTTCCGGGAAAGAGCATGAGCGACACCCGGTTCCGGATAACGACCCGTACCGAGCATGAGCGCGCGCGCCGTACCCTTGTCTGGTCTTAGCCCGATACCGATCGGGCTGGCGCGAAAACACCAATAGTGGGGGGAAGCGAATGCGCAGGCTGCTGGTTCTCGGAATGGTCCTGTTCGGCGTGGTCCTTACCGTCGCGACGCCGGCTCAGGCGGCCGCCCGGATGCAGATCGGCGAAATCTGGTATAACTCGCCCGGATCGGACACGGGCGGCAACGCGAGCCTGAACTACGAGTGGGTACGGCTGCACAACACCTCGGGTTCCTGGATCACCATGACCGGCTGGACGCTGCGCGACCCGAAGCATCACGTGTATACGTTCGGCACGTACAAGATCAAGCCGCACGGCTACGTGAAGATCCACACCGGCAAGGGCACGAACACCCAGACCGACCGCTACTGGGGCAAGGCCTGGTACGTGTGGAACAACACGGGCGACACCGCCACCCTCAGGGACAACCGCGGCCGCCTGCTCGACCAGTGCACGTACAAGGGCAAGAGCCAGGGCTACGTGTTCTGCTGAGCCGCCACGGCGGCCCGCGCGCACAGCGCGATGCGGGCGGAGCTGACCGCTATCGCCAGCGCCGTCAGCCCGCTCGCCCGCCCGGCGACCAGCAGCGTGCCGACGATCAGCGACGCGTCCAGCGCCGCGAACCCGGCGCATCCCGCGATCCCGGAGTAGACGGCGACGCGGTACCGGCGGCCCAGCGCCGCCACGAAGGTCAACCCGATACAGGCAACCAGCACGAGGCCGAGCACCACCCGGGCCGGCTCGGGCCCGGGCCAGACCCGGCTGGTCACCAGCGCCGCCACCCAGCAGCCGCCCACCACCGGCCCCAGCCCGAGTAGCCGGCGGGCGGCCTGCCGGGCCGGGTTCACCCGGACGAAGCCGGCCAGGATCTCCTCGGCCGAGCCGAACTCCTCCACCGCCGCCTCGGCCGCCGCGTCAGCGGGAAGGCCCCGGGTCCGGTAGGACCGGTACGTCTCGGTCAGCCCGTCGGTCAGTTCCTCGACGATCGGGCCCGGCAGCTGAGCGGCCAGGACCTGCAGGTAGCCGCGGATCAGGCGGGGTTCGGACTCGGGCATGCCGTGTCCTCCAGGGCTGCGTTCTCCAGGGCGGCGGTCACGGTCGCCGAGAAGTCTCGCCAGGCCGCCCGCCGGCCGGACAGCGCCCGGATGCCGGCCGGGGTCAGCCGGTACTCGCGCCTGCGCCGGCCGCCGACCACCGACCAGGTTCCGGCGATCAGCCCGGCCTGCTCCAGCCGCCGCAGCGCCGGGTAGATCGTCCCGGTCGGCAGGTCCAGCCGGCCGTCCGTGCTCTGCCGCAGGGCCTCGATCACCGCGTATCCGTGCCGCGGCCCGCCCTCGAGCGCGGCCAGCAGCACCGCGTCCAGGTGACCCTTTAGCTCCTCGGCCCTCATATGTAGCGATACTACTTTAGGCCTTCCGGCCAGGCAATCAGCCGGCTACCGTGATCCTTATAAGTAGTAATGCTACATATCAAGCAAGGGGGCACCGATGACCCGCACGCTAGGCCAATCACCGGGCCGACCACCCCGGCAGCCGTCAGGCCGGTCACTAACCCAGTCGCTGAGCCTGGTCGTCCGCAACGTCGTGTTCACCGTGGTGGTGCCGGGGCTGGGCGGCGTCTGGCTGCCCTGGCGGCTGCTGACCCGCGGCCACGGCATCCCGGCGCCAGCCGCGTGGGAGGCGATCCCGGTCATCGCGGCCGGGGCGGCCCTCTACTTCTGGTGCGCCTGGAACTTCGCCACCGTGGGCGGCGGCACCCCGGGCCCGTGGGACGCGCCGCGCCGCGTGGTCGCGCACGGGCCCTACCGCTGGGTGCGCAACCCCATCTACCTCGCGGCGCTCCTGGTCGTGCTGGGGGAGGCGTGGCTGTTCACCTCGCCGCGGCTGCTCGCCTACGCGGCCGCCATGGCGGCCTGCTTCCACCTGTTCGTGACCGGCTACGAGGAACGGACGCTGGCCCGCCGCTTCGGCCCCGCCTACCTCGAGTACCGGCGCGCCGTCCCGCGCTGGCTCCCGCGCAAGCCGGACGCATCCCAGCCCGCGAGGTGAGAGCACGATGACCACGGGGTTATCCAGCGGGCGGCGGCACCACCGGGGCTGGGAAGTCGCGGCTCTGATGCGCGGCTGACGGCTGGGAGAGCTCGGCGGCCTGGCCGTCGGCGACCAGGTGATGCCAGTTCGTCGGCCAGTCCGGCAGGTCCGCGCTGTCCTGTTCCCAGTCCACGAACGTGGCCTCGTCGCAGTAGCGGTCCAGGTGCGACTGGATGGTCCGGTGCGGGTCGGTGCGCACGTAGGACTGCATCAGCCGCCGTTCCTGCCAGGAGGTCACGCTCCACCACGCGTTGTTCGCGTCGGCCAGCGCGTCCACCCCGAGGTTGCCGTCCGACTTCTGCGCCTGCTCGATCGCGGCCAGCGCGTCGGTGAAGAAATCGTCGAGCAGCGCCGGGTCCTTCAGCCGCAGCCGCGTGACCACGATGATCGCCATCATGACCTCCCCTGGTCAGTGTCGTTCCGACGATATCCCGCTGAACCGGACCGGCGCAGCGCACGTGGTCCCGGATAGGGATCAGACGCATCCGGGCGGCGGGGAATGGTGCTCCGGACGCGCGTAACCACGAGGGAGCATCCGATGAGGAACACTATTTCTGCTGCCGTCATCGCGGCCGGGATCGCCCTGGCCGCCAGCGCCTGCTCGAGCAGCTTGAGCTCGAACGGCAGCACCCAAGCCCCGGTCGCGTCGTCGGCCACCGCCCGGCCGAGCAGCCCGGCCGCCGCGTCGTCAGGCACGGCCGCCATGACGATCGGCCTGCAATCCGTCTCCGGAATCGATGGCAAGATCCTGGCCGACGGCCAGGGCCGCGCCCTGTACCTGTTCACTGCCGACAAGAGCAGCACGTCCACCTGCACCGGCGCGTGCGCCGCCGCCTGGCCGCCGGTCACCGCGAGTGCCATGCCGATGGCGGGCGGCGGCGTCAGCCAGTCGATGCTCGGCACGACCAAGCGCGCCGACGGGACCGAGCAGCTCACCTACAACGGCCACCCGCTGTACTACTTCTCGGCCGACACCGGCTCCGGGATGGCCAAGGGGCAGGGGCTCAAGGCGTTCGGCTCCGACTGGTACGTGGTGAACGCCAAGGGGTCCAAGATCGACAACGACTGACCCGGGTTGCCATCAGCCGGGGCAGGCGGCCGAACGGGTCTGCCGTCTGCCCCGGCGCACGGCAGGGGGCGCTGGATAATCTCCAAGAGCGACCCTGATCGTCGACGAAAGGCGGGCCGTGCTGCGTACCCGGTCCGACCTGGAACTGGACCGGCGTATCGCGGCGCTCGCGCTGCCCGCGCTCGGGGCGATCGCCGCCGAGCCGGCCTACAACCTGGCCGACACCGCCATCGTCGGGCACCTGGGGCGGACGCCGCTCGGCGCGCTCGCCATCGCGTCCACCGCGCTGACCACGACCGCCTGGCTGGCCATCTTCCTGTCCACCGCGACGACCTCGGCGGTGGCCAGCCTGGCCGCGGCCCGGGCCGCCGACAGGGCGGGCCGCTCGGCCGGCGCGGCCTACCTCGTGGCGGCGGCCGGCGGGATCGTGGTCGCCGTGCTCGTGGCGGTGACGGCGCCCTGGGTCGCCGAACTGCTCGGCGCCCGCCAGGACGTGCTGGCCGGCGCGGTCGGCTACCTGCGGGCGTCCGCCGTGGGGATTCCGTTCCTGTACCTGTCCTTCGCCGGGAACGGCCACCTGATCGGGCTGGCCGACACGCGCACGCCGTTGCGCATCGCGGTCAGCGCCAACGTGCTGAACGTCGCGCTCGAGGTCCTGCTGGTCTACGGCCTGCACCTGGGCCTGCTCGGCTCGGCCTGGGGCACGGTCATCGCCCAGGCCGCGGCGGCCGCCTGGTACGGCGTCGCCTCCCGGCGCGCGGCCGTGCGGCCCCGCCGGCCCGGCCGCGCCGAGGTCGCCGCCCTGCTCAGGGACGGGCACCAGCTGTCGGTGCGGACGATCGCGCTCGGCGTCGTCCCGCTGACCACGACCGCGATCGCGGCCCGGCTTGGTCCCGTGGCATTGGGCGGCCAGCAGATCGCGATGCGGGTCTGGTACCTGCTGGCGCTGCTGCTCGACGCGCTGGCGGTACCCGCCCAGGTCTACGTCAGCTCGTCGCTCGGCGCCGGCGACCCGGACGGCGCGCACCGGGTCGGGCGGCGCTGCCTCCGGCTGGGCCTGATCGCCGGGATCGCGCTCGGCGTGGTCACCGCCGGGCTGGCCTTCTGGGTGCCCGCCCTGTTCACCGCCGACACCGCGATCCGGCACGCCGCCACGGTGGCCCTGCTGGTGGCGGCGCTGACCCAGCCGATGGCCGCGCTGGCCTTCGTGCTGGACGGCCTCATCCTCGGCCTCTCGGACTACGTGGCCATGCGCCGCGCGATGATCCTCGCGATCGCGGCCTATGTCCCGGTGGCAGCGCTGGTGCTGGTCTTTCACTCGCTGGGCCTGGCCGGGATCTGGGTGGCCCTGGGCCTGTGGCTCGCCGCCCGCGCCGCCCTGCTCGGACGCCGCTGGCAGGCCCAGTTCACCTGACCCGACCTCCTTACGTATGAGTGTGGCGCTGTGCACATTCTTTGTGCACAGCGCCACGCTCATTACATGTCGAGCGTGCCCCTGCGACGCTCGGCAGGGAGGGTCAGTCGGCTTGGATGGCGGGGACGAGTTCGCGGGCCTGCTCCGGCTCGGCCACGGCGGTCCGCTGTGGCCGCAGCAGCGCGGCGGCGACCGCGGCGGCCGCGACGACCAGGCCGAACGCGATCCAGAAGGCCAGGTGGTAACCCTCGGTCAGGGCGACCGCGGTCGGCCGGTGCTGCGCGATCAGCGCGTTGGTCCGGGAGGCTGACACGGTGGCCAGCACGGCCAGGCCGAGCGCGCCGCCGATCTGGGCGGTGGTGTTGACCAGGCCCGAGGCCAGCCCGGCGTCCTGCGGGGTGGCGCTCGACATGGCCAGCGTCATCAGCGCCGGGAAGCACAGGCCGGCGCCGGTGCCCATCAGCACCGTGACCGGGAGCACGTGCACCAGGAACGAGCTGCCGTGCGCCGGGGCCAGGGCGAACAGGGCCAGCCCGGCGGCGATCAGGCCGAGGCCGGGGAACAGCAGGGTGCGGGCGCCGAACCGCATCACCAGCCGGTCGGTGTACCGCACCGACAGGACGCCCATGACCACCGCGACCGGCAGGAACGCCAGCCCGATCTGCAGCGGGTCGTAGCCCATGATCTGCCGCAGGTACAGCGAGCCGAGGAAGAACATCCCGAACATCCCGGCGGTCCCCAGCACCTGGACCAGGTTCGAGCCGGTCACGTTGCGGGAGGCGAAGATGCGCAGCGGCATCAGCGGGTGGCGCGCCGTCTTCTGCCGGACGATGAACCCGGCCAGCAGGACCAGCGTCCCGGCGCCCAGGCCGAGCGTCTCGGCGGCCAGCCAGCCGCGCTGGGCGGCCGGGCCGACGATGGTGTACACCGCGAGCATCATCGCGCCGGTGATCAGCAGCGCGCCGGGCACGTCCGCGCCCGCCCGCAGGCCCGCGCCGCGGTCGCGGGCGATGGTGCGCCGGGCCGCGATGGCCGTGATCACGCCGACCGGCAGGTTGACGAAGAAGATCCAGTGCCAGTTCAGCACCTGGGTGAGGATCCCGCCGGCCAGCAGCCCGACCGCCGCGCCCGCCGAGGCGACAAAGGCGAACACGCCGATCGCCTGGGCCTGCTCGCGCGGCCCGGGGAACATGGTCACGATCATGCCCAGGATCACCGCCGAGGTCAGCGCGCCGCCGGTGCCCTGCGCGAACCGCGCCACGATGAGCATCTCCTGGTTCACCGCGAGCCCGCAGGCCATCGAGGCCACGGTGAAGATGGCCAGCCCGGCCAGGAACACGTCCCGGCGCCCGGCCAGGTCACCCAGCCGCCCGGCCAGCAGCAGCAGCCCGGCGAACGCGATCAGGTAGGCGTTGACCACCCAGGCCAGCCCGGCCTGGGAGAACCCCAGGTCCGCCTGGATCGTGGGCAGCGCCACGTTCACGATCGTCATGTCCAGCACGATCATCAGCATCCCGGTGCACAACACCACCAGGGCGATCCAGCGACTACGGTCGTTCATCGGTCTTCCTCTCACGAAATGCGTTCGATGTTCAGACGTCGGCCCGCGCGGAAAATCAGCGGAACCAGCGGACAATCACCGGCCGCCGCCGGCCGCAGGCCGGATCAGGTCGTAGAGCAGGCAGAGCGCGCCGCTGCCGGCCGCCGTGACCTCGGTCAGCGACCACGACGAGCCCGCCGGGCCGTCGCCGAACAGGCGGGCCCCCGCCCCGACCAGCTCCGGGCACAAGGTGATGCTGAGCCGGTCGAGCTCGCCGGCCTCGAGCAGGCCGCGGATGACGCTCGAGCTGCCCAGGACGACGATGTCGCCGCCCTCCTCCTTCCGCAGCCGCCGGACGACCTCGGCCGGATCGTCGGCCACGACGCGGGAACCGGGCCAGCTCGCCTCGGTGAGCGTGCGCGAGACGACGACCTTTTCCGCCTCGTTGAGCCACCGGGCGAACGCCCGGTCCCGCGGGTCGGCGTCGTCGTCATCGGCCACGGCGGGCCAGAAGCCCGCGAAGCCCTGGTAGTTCTTGCGGCCCAGCAGCACGGTGCTGGCCGTGCTGGTGATCTTCAGCAGGTGCGCCCGTGACTCGTCGGTCAGCGCGTGCGGCACGATCCAGCCCATGTCCTGCTCCCCGCCCGGCCCGGTCACCCGGCCGTCCAGGGACAGCGCGATGTTCCCGGTGACGATGCGGTCCCGTGGCTGTCCGGTCATGTCTGCCTCCCGGCGGTTGGTCTGCGTACCCTGCCCAGCCTGGTGACCGCCGGCCGGGAACGGAAATGCCGGTTGGGCATCGCGCCCATACCGAACGTGCATGACCCGAACGGGCCCTGACGGGCGGCGATGGGCCAGACTGGGAGCATGGACGAACCGCAGAACGTGCTGGCGCTACCTCAGGCGCCGGACGCGATCGAGCTGCGCCACCTGCGCGCGTTCGTCGCGGTCGCCGATGACCTCAGCTTCAGCCGGGCGGCCCAGCGGCTGTTCATCTCGCAGCCGGCGCTGAGCCGCCAGATCCGCGGCCTCGAACGCCTCGTCGGCTGCGACCTGTTCCGCCGGTCCACCCAGCGCGTCGAGCTGACGCTGGCCGGCGAGGCCCTGCTGGCGCGGGCCCAGGCGCTGCTCGCCGACCTGGACGACGCGATCTCGGTCACCCGTTCGGTGGGCGGTGAGCTGGCCGGCCGGATGGCCCTGCTGTGGGAGCCGTGGGCACGCGCGTCGGCCGACGTGGCCGATCTCGACGGCATCCGGGCCGCCCTGGAGGAACTGCACGGGCAGTTCACGCCGCCGCCGGACGTCGCGGTCGCCCCGGTCATCGCGGGCGGCGTGCCCGCGCTGCGGGTCACCCCCGAGTCGGCGTCCCCGGCCGCCGCCACGGTGCTGTTCCTGCACGGCGGCGGGTACGTGGCCGGTTCGGCGTTCGGCTACCGCCACCTGGCCGCCGCCATCGCCACCGCGGCTCAGGCGCCCGCGCTGGTCATCGACTACCGGCTGGCCCCGGAGCATCCCTATCCCGCGGCCGTGCAGGACGCGGTCAACGCCTACCTGTGGCTGCGCGACACCGGCGGCGACCAGGCCAGGATCGTGGTGGCCGGCGACTCGGCGGCGGGCGGCCTGGTCATGACCGTGCTGCTGGCCCTGCGCGAGCGCGGCCTGGAGATGCCCGCCGGGGCCGCGCTGCTGTGCCCCTGGGTCGACCTGACCGGGCGGACGCAGCGGCCGGCGCAGGATTCCCCGCTGGTCTTCTCGCCGGAGATGGCGCACCGCCTGGCCCAGGCCTACCTGGCCGGCCACCCGGCCGACGACCCGCTGCTCAGCCCGCTGCAGACGTCCCTGGCCGGGCTGCCGCCGCTGCTCATCCAGGCCGCCTCCGGCGACGCCGTCCTGCAGGAAGCCCAGCTGCTGGCCAGGCACGCGACCCAGTGCGGCGTCGACGCCAGCATCACGGTCTACCCGGTGCCCACGCACGACTTCCACGTCTTCTGGAGCTTCCTGCCCGAGGCCAGGGACGCCATCGACCAGCTCGGCCGCTTCGTCCGCGCCGTGGCCAGCCCTCCCGGCGAGTCCGCCGCCCCCCAGCCCGGCTAACCGCCTTATCCGCCGACACGTGGCCCGCCCGCCGACGGATAGCGTGGTGCCCGTGACGACAGCAGACGACGACCAGGCCGGATCGCATCCCATCCTGGTGGGCCGCAAGGTCACGCTCAGGCCCGGTCGCCGGGGTGACGCGAAGAAGCTGCGGGCGATCCTGGCCGAGCCGTCGGTGTCGCGCTGGTGGGCCGAACCCGATCCGGTCGAGGTGATCGAGGAGGAACTGCGCGGCGACGACTCCGCGGTGCTGCTGGTGGTGGAGATCGACGGGAAGGTCGCCGGGGGCATCCAGTACCACGAGGAGAACGATCCGATGTACCGGCAGGCGGGGATCGACATCTACCTCGGCGGCCGGTTCCAGGGCCGGGGCGCCGGGACCGAGGCGGTCCGGCTGCTGGCCAGGTTCCTGTTCGAGCAGCGCGGCCACCACCGGATCACGATCGACCCGGCGGCCGCCAACGAGCCGGCCATCCGCTGCTACACCAAGGTGGGCTTCCGCCCCGTCGGGGTCATGCGCCAGTACGAGCGCGGACCCGACGGCACCTTCCACGACGGCCTGCTGATGGACCTGCTCCGCGACGAGCTGCCCCCTAGTCCGCGGAAACGTCGCCGGGGGTAAACAGCGTCAGCTGCATCCCGTCCGGGGCCTTGACCCGGGCGTTGACGTCTCCCCACGGCGCGGTGACAGGCTCCCCGACCCGTTCGGCCCCGGCCGCGACCAGCCGCTCCGCTACCGCAACGCTGTCCTCGACCTGCAGCGCGAACCGGACCGTGCCGGACACCCGGCGCCCGGCCTCGATCGCGTCCACCGACTCGGCCTGGGCGCTGTCGAACAGCTCCAGCGTGGCCCGCCCCGCCTCGAGCACGACCACGCGCCCGGTGGCCGAACTCCAGTCGGCGATCTGCTCCAGCCCCAGCGCGTCGCGGTAGAACGCCACCGCCCGGTCGAAGTCCTCCACCGTCAGCGCGACCCGCAATTCCGTCACGTTAGCCATGCCCTCATCGTGCCGTATTGACCGGCCGGACGGCGCGCTCCTAGAGTCGCTGGAAGCCGACTCATCCAGGGAGGCCCGCATGGCTGTCCGTCCGCCCGGCAAAGACGACCTCGCGGCGATCGCCCGCGGGTACGGGATGCACCTGAGTGACGAGGATCTCGGCTCGTTCGAGCCCATGGTGGCCGGCCTGCTGTCGTCCTACGACGCGGTCGAGGAGCTGTATGCGCAGACGGCGCCGCAGCCACCCGCCAACCGGACCTGGAAGCAGCCGGACCCGGGCGGGAACCCGCTGGGCGCCTGGTACGTGCGGACCGAGATCGCCGAACGCCCGGACGGCCCGCTAGCCGGGCGCCGGGTCGCGATCAAGGACAACATCGAGGTCGCCGGCGTGCCGATGATGAACGGCTCGCGCACCCTGGAGGGCTTCGTGCCCAGCCGGGACGCGACCGTGGTGACCCGGCTGCTCGCGGCCGGGGCGACGATCACCGGTAAGTCCGTGTGCGAGGACCTGTGCTTTTCGGGCGGGAGCCACACGTCGGTGACCGGCCCGGTCAGGAACCCATGGGATACGGACCGAACGACCGGCGGCTCGTCGTCCGGAAGCGCGGCCCTGGTGGCCTCGGGGGAAGCCGACCTGGCGATGGGCGGGGACCAGGGCGGTTCGGTGCGCATTCCCAGTTCGTGGTGCGGCACGGTGGGGCACAAGCCCACCCACGGCCTGGTGCCGTACACCGGGGCGTTCCCGATCGAGTTCACCATCGATCACCTCGGGCCGATCACCCGCACCGTGGCCGACGCCGCGCTGATGCTGAACGTGATCGCGGGCCGGGACGGCTGGGACCCGCGGCAGCCCGCCGACCTGCGGCCGGAGGATTACGTCGCGGCCCTGGGCCAGGACGTCACCGGGCTGCGGGCCGGCCTGGTGAGCGAGGGGTTCGGCATTCCCGACCTGTCCGAGGAGCGGGTGGACCAGACCGTCCGGGTCGCCGCGGACCGGCTGCGCGAGGCGGGCATGCAGGTCGAGGACGTCAGCATCCCGTGGCACCGGCACGCGATGCACGTCTGGAACGTGATCGCCACCGACGGCGCCACGGTGCAGATGGTCGACGGGAACGCGTACGGCTGGAACTGGGACGGGCTGTACGACCCGGAGCTCATCGCCTACTACGGCAAGCAGCGCCTTGAGGTGCCCGACGCGTGGTCGGAGACGGTCAAGCTGGTCGTGCTCGGCGGGCGCTACTCGGTGGAGAAGTACCAGGCGCGGCACTACGCCATGGCCAGGAACCTCGTCTTCGAGGTGCGCCGCCAGTACGACGAGGCGCTGAGCCGCTTCGACGTGCTGGTCATGCCGACCCTGCCGATGGTGGCGACCCCGATTCCGGCCGCCTCAGACCCGCGCGAGGTCCAGATCGGCCGTGCCCTGGAGATGATCCCCAACACCGCGCCGTTCGACATCAGCGGCCACCCGGCCATCAGCGTCCCGGCGGGCCTGGCGGACGGCCTCCCGGTCGGGATGATGATCGTCGGCAAGCGGTTCGACGACGCCGCCTGCCTGCGGGTGGCGCACGCCTTCGAGCGGCTGGCCGGCGGCTTCCCGGCCCCGCCCGGCGCAGCCTGAGCCTTGACCGCCGTCCCGCGGCTGATCCTGATCGAGGGCATGATCGGCTCGGGCAAGACGACCACGGCCGGGCACCTCGCGGACTGGCTGGCCCGCCGCGGCGAACACGTGCGGGCCTTCGGTGAGGGCGCCGCGGATCATCCCATCCGGACCAGGCGGGTGGACGAGTTGCTGGCCGCGCCGGCGCCGGGCGACCCTGGGGTGTACGCGGCCGCTCAGTGGGCCCGGCTGGCCGAACGCTGCCTGCGCGACGAGCAGACCATCATCTGCGAGAGCGTCTTCTTGCAGAACTCCGTCATGCCCGCCTTCATCGACGGCGCTCCCGTGGCCTCCGTGGCGGAGATCTGCACCGAGATCCAGCGGCAGGCGGCGCCCGCCGAGCCGTTCCTGGTCTACCTGCGGCCGGCCGACATCGCGGCCGCGATCGCGCGCGTCCACCAGGCCCGCGGCGAGCCGTGGTCCTCGCGCAACCTCGCCTTCGTGCAGGACAGCCCGTGGGCCCGCCGCCGCGACCTGCGCGGCCGCGCTGCCGTCGTCGGGCTGTACCAGGCCTGGGAGCCGGTGGCGGCTGAGCTGTTCGACCGGTACCCGTTCGGCAAGCTGATGGTGCCCGACCCGCAGCACGACTGGCCGTCCGCCCTGCGGGCCATCCGCGCCGCCGTCCGCCCCTAGATCTGGTGCATACTCGCTGGTTGAGGCAGTATGGATCGAGTGGGGGGCGGCGCAGGTCCATTATTGCCGCCGTCGCCGTCGCCGTGACGGCATCCACGGACCAGGGGGGTTCACCGATGAGTTACGCCATCATCCATCAGTTCAAGCGCGGAACCAGGGAGCAGTACCAGGCCACGCTGCCCGCCACCGTGACCGACTCCTGACCAGCCCGAAACGACCGGGCACGCCATGGACGCTCGCGACACCGAACCGGGCCTGTCATCACGCGGCGTGACGTTCGCCGCGCACTCCTTCGCCGCGTGGACCCGCGCGGATCCCGAGGTCGTCTGGACGGCCCTGACCGACCCGGGCCAGACGCCCGGGTTCCTCTACGGCCTGGCCGCGCACTCGACCTGGATCCCCGGAGCACCTATCGATTTCCGCTGCGGCGAGGATGTCCAGGTATCCGGCCGGGGCTGCCCGTCCTGGAGGCCATGCAACAGCTGGTGAATCCAGGTCAGGTCTGATGCCGTGCCCTGGGCAGCAGCAGCGCGGGCACCACCGCCACCGCGATCAGCCCCGCCGCCACCCAGAACGTGGTCCCGAACGCCCCGGCCAGC